>ERZ834382.117-NODE-117-length-119279-cov-7.736781_pt1 | contig 119279 bp, 126 predicted proteins | sample MGYA00519692_ERZ834382 | MGnify/ENA primary metagenome ERZ834382 (study PRJEB31850, sample SAMEA3708751) | human gut metagenome | biome: human gut; feature: human-associated habitat; material: faeces | place: China | collected 2014 ...
GAAAGCTGCCGGTTAAAAAATAACCATACCATACGGTATGGTTATTTTTTTATGTTAGGTAAATTTCTAATCTTTACTTGACGTTAGCCTACGCTAATAGTATACTATATGAAGATGAAGAATAGTGTTCTTAATAAGGAACAACACAAGGGGCTTTTAATCACTGTATTGTTTGTCTGTTTTTTGTTATAATATAAAGCAAGCTATGAATTTATTTAGGAGGATATTGCCATGAAAATGGAATTTACAAAGATGCACGGTACTGGTAACGATTATGTTTACGTCAACTGTATGGAACAGGAATTGCCTAATCCGGGCGCTATTTCCGAATATATCAGCCACAGACGTTTTGGTATTGGCAGTGATGGCCTGATCATGATCTGTAAATCTGACGTTGCGGATTTTAAAATGCGTATTTTTAACGCTGATGCTTCTGAAGCCAAGATGTGCGGTAATGGGAGCAGATGTATCGCCAAGTATGTTTATGATAAAGGTCTGACGGATAAAACAACTTTTACGCTGGAAACGCTCTCCGGTATCAAAACCATCGATGTATTTTTGGGTGAAGACGGTAAAGTGGCAGAAGCCAGTATCGATATGGGCGAGCCTATTTTTAAATGTGCCGACATCCCCATGATCAGCGATCACTTTATGTTTGTAGATCAGGGACTGGTGCTGGAAGAAGACGTTGTTTATAATGGTACGGCTATTTCTGTAGGCAATCCGCATTTCGTCACCTTTGTAGACGATGTAGATGCTTTGGATCTGGAAAAATTAGGGCCTAAATTTGAAAAACACAAATTATTTCCTGAAAACGTCAATACTGAATTTGTGCAGGTAATCGATAAAAATACCGTTAAATTCCGCGTTTGGGAACGCGGCAGCGGCGAAACCTGGGCCTGCGGCACCGGCGCGACAGCAGTCTGTGTTGCTACTATCATGCTGGGCCATGCAGGTAAAAAAGGTGAAGAATTAACAGTTATCGCCAAAGGCGGCACTCTGAAGCTTACCCATTTGGCCAATAACCATGTTATTTTAAGAGGCCCGGCTGTAACTGTATTTGAAGGCGTCATCGATATTCCCGATGAAGTCATTAATAAATAAAAATATATTTTTAGTTTAATGGGGGACAAAAAATGGCTTTTGTAAATGACAACTATTGTAATTTGAAAGACAGCTACCTGTTTTCGCAGATCGCGCAAAAGGTTAATGCTTATGTAGCGGAACATCCTGAGAAAAAGGTTATTCGTATGGGTATCGGCGACGTTACCCTGCCTTTGGCGCCGGCCGTTATCGACGCGATGCAGAAAGCCGTTGCCGAAATGGGCGTAAAGGAAACTTTCCGTGGCTACGGACCGGAGCAGGGCTATGATTTCCTGCACGAAGCTATCGTAAAATATTATGCCGGCTTCGGCGTAACTTTGGCCAGCGATGAAATCTTTATCAGCGACGGCGCTAAAAGCGACTGCGGCAATATTACCGATATTTTCAGCAATGCGAATACGATCCTGATTCCTGATCCGGTCTATCCTGTATATCTGGACACCAATATCATGTGCGGCCGTAAAATAGTTTATATGGACGGCAAGCCGGAAAACAACTTTCTGCCAATGCCTGACGACAGCGTAAAAGCTGACATCATTTATCTTTGCTCGCCGAATAATCCTACCGGCGCTGTTTATACCAAAGAGCAGCTGGAGGCCTGGGTCGCTTATGCATTGAAAAACGACGCGGTCATCCTGTATGATGCCGCTTATGAAGCGTTCGTTGATGATCCTGCTATACCGCGCAGTATTTTTGTCGTTGAAGACGCCAGAAAATGCGCTATCGAATTATGCTCCCTGTCTAAAACTGCCGGTTTTACCGGTACCCGCTGCGGTTATACTGTAGTGCCGCATGCTTTGGTACGTAAAACTGAAAGCGGTAAAGAGCTGGAACTGAATAAAATGTGGCTGCGCCGTCAGACTACCAAATTCAACGGTGTGCCCTATATTATCCAACGCGGTGCCGAAGCTGTGTTCAGTGAGCAGGGGCAAAAGGAATGCCGCGAAATGCTGGCTTTCTATAAAGAAAATGCCAGAATCATGGCCGAAGGACTGCGCAGAAAAGGCATTAAATTCTACGGCGGGACCCATTCACCCTATATTTGGCTGCAATGCCCGCAGGGTATGTCTTCCTGGGAATTCTTTGATTTCCTGCTTGAAAAACTGGCTGTTGTCGGTACTCCCGGCGCCGGTTTTGGCGCTATGGGCGAAGGATACTTCCGCCTGTCCGCTTTTGGCAGCCGTGAAAACACTATCGAAGCAATGGAACGCATTGAAAAAGAACTGTAAGCAGAATAATAAAAACGCCTGGTTTTTAACCAGGCGTTTTTGCTTTTAAAACAGACCGTCAATTTTTAACAGCTTTGATACAGAACATCGGGACTGGGATATAGAAGATATCCTGTTCGGCATAAATACGGTCGCCGACGCTCTGGTCGACAGAACAGGAACAGCTGCCTAAAGCCTTAAGTATTTCCAAGTCCCAGCGGGGACGTTCAAAGAGGCTGATTTCCAGCATATGGTAAATATTGTGGCACTCATTTAATAATTCTGCGGAAACATCGGCATGGGCATTGAGGGCAGGCAGTTTTTGCCGATGATGGTCCTTGGCGTATTCCGCGTCATAATTCAGCAGGATACCTTTCGGAGCCAGCACACGGAGCCATTCGGCATAAGCTGTTTCGGGATGTGGCAGGTTCCACATCAGATTTCTGGCAATAACGACATCAAAGCTGCCGTCAGAAAAAGCCGTATGCTCGGCATCGGCAGTCTGAAAAGTACAGCTGCAGCCTTCTGCTGCCGCCAGCGTTTCCGCCTGAGCGATCATGGCAGGTGTCAGATCGATACCGGTGACTAGGTGGCCTTCATTAGCCAGCAGAACGGAGAAAAAACCGGCGCCGCAGCCAACGTCAAGGATACGCAGCTGTTTTGCGGGCGGCAAATGCTGCACGATCTCGCGCTGCCACTGGCTGTATTTTTCACTGTGCAGCTCCTGACGGCGCAGTGCGGCAAAAGCGTCGGCCCTTTTCGTCCAGTAATTTTCAATATAGTTTTTGGTATCGCCGCTTGGAATAAGCGTTTTTTTAGATAAATCAGACATGATCTGCTCCTATTTTATCGCTGCAATCATAAACATGGGCGTTGAAGCGTAATTTATTTTTTCTACCGTCGACCAGACGCGCTGCCAGACAGAAACGTCAGTAGTAATGGAACGCATACGCAGCTTTTCCAAAGTGCGGATATCCCAATGCGGCCGTTGGATACCTGTCAGAGGTACCTGCAGGGCGATCGCCTCCATCGCGTCGATATCAGTACTCAGATAATGGTCTTCAAGATCGTTTTGCTGTACGTTGCGTCTATCCTGTTCGTATTGCTGTTTTAAGTCAGCGTCATACAGATAATTATACCAGTTGGCGTCAAAATTCAGAAGCAGCCCTCCGGGTTTCAATACATGACGCCAGTTGCCATAAGTCTGCTCCGGGTCTTCCAGGACCCAGGTAAGATTGCGTGAAAGTACAACGTCAAAAGATTCTGCGGTAAACGTCGGCTTCTGCGCGTCCATCAGGCGAAAATCGATAGCTTCCTGCCAAGGTCCGGCATTACGTTTGGCTTCAGCCAGCATTGCCGGGGCAGCGTCGATAGCCGTTACTTTATAACCGGCTTCCGCCAGAATAACAGCAAAGAAACCGGGACCGGTGCCGGCGTCTAAAACAGTGATTTCCTGCGGCGCCCGGTTAGGATAAACCATCTGGATCTGTCTGCTGATTTCTCTGAGCCAGTTGCTGCGCTGACAGCCTGCCAGTTCTTCCTGATTGACCTGCGAATAACTGGGAGCCCGATCTGTCCAGTATTTTTTATTAACTTCAAATAATGCAGATGTCATAGCCTTCACCTATATTTTCGTAAGATTGAATGCTGCCGTTACCAGTTCGCGGGTGTAATGCTGCTGCGGTCGGGTGATGATATCCAGGGCAGGTCCGCTTTCAATGATCGTCCCGGACTGCATGATCAGGATCCGCTGGCAGATTTCCTGTACAAGAGTAATGTCGTGACTGATGAACAGCAGGCTCATTTTAGTTTCAGCCTGCAGCTTAAGCAGCAGCTGAATGATCTCTGCCTGGGTCTGTACGTCTAAAGCGCTTGTTATTTCATCGCAGATCAGCAGCCGCGGTTTGATACTGATCGCTCTGGCGATAGCGGCACGCTGACATTCGCCGCCGCTCAGCTGGTGCGGAAATTTTTCAGCATGCTGCGGTGTCAGGCCTGCTGCCAGCAGTAAAGCGATCGATCTTTCCTGGGCCGCAGCCTTAGTACAGCCGTAATTCAGCATTGGCAGCATTATCGAGCTGCCGATGCTTTTCCGGGGGTGAAAAGCCGCAGCGGCATTTTGAAAAACCAGCTGAACCTGACTGTAATAATTTTTTCGCAGTGCGGCATCGGCAAAGTCCAGCGGCTGGCTATTGAAGCTGACCGTACCGCTGTCGGCCGGCGTCAGTCCCATAAGCAGGCGTGCCAGGGTGCTTTTGCCGCAGCCGCTTGCCCCAGCCAGCCCCAGACATTCGCCGGGGGCAACACTAAAGCTGACATTGCAGACAGCAGGCAGCGCGTTATGTTCACTGAAGAAAGTTTTACTGAGGCTGGCTGCCTCTAACAGGGCGCTCATAAAAGAAATTCCTTTCTGAAATGCGGTATAGCTTCGATCAGCTTACGGGTATAGTCATGCTGCGGCCGGTTGAGTATTGTTTGCGCCGGACCGCTTTCGATGATTTCGCCCTGCCGCAGTACGGCGATCGTATCAGCTATCTGAGCCAAAGCGCTGATGTTATGTGAAACAACGATCAACGCAGTATGGTGATCTGTTTTGAGCTGCAGCAGGTGCCGCAGTATTTTCTGCTGCGTCAGCAAATCAAGTCCAGAGGTCGGTTCGTCTGCCAGTAACAGCTCCGGCTTCAGCAAAAGTGCCATAGCGATACAGACCCGCTGGTTCATGCCGCCCGAAAGCTGAAACGGATAGCTGTTTAAAATGGCCTGAGGCTTAGAAAAATCGAGCCCGGCAAGCACCTGCGCGGCAGACTGCAGGCTGGCGGCCGTATCGAACTGTCCTTGTGCCTGCAGCATAGTGCAGATTTGCGAGCCGATCGTCTGCAGGGGATATAAAGATGCTGTAGGGTCCTGAAAAATCATGGACAGCTTCCTGCCGAGCAGACCGCTGCTGTTCAGACGGCCGCCGCTGAGCAGGCTGTGCCCCTGCCAGAGGATCTCGCCGCCGGTAATGACAGCGTTAGCAGGTAAAAGGCCGGTCAGCGTTTTTAATAGAGTGCTTTTGCCGCCGCCGGAGCTGCCGACGATGCCCAGGATCTCTCCCGGGCAGACAGTAAGCTGCACAGCTTTTAAAATTTCTTTAACCCCATAGGCAAGGCTCAGGTTATTTATTTGCAGTAATGGCTGCTGTTTGTTCATAGTTGAACCCCTTAGACCTCAAGGTCGGAGGTGATTTCGTAATAATCGGAAGGATGGGCTGTGAAGCCCTTGATGTTGCTTTTCATCACAAAGGACATTTTCAGATGCGAAGCATAGATAAATGCGTTATCGTCTAAAAGCTGCTGGCTGATCTGGACTGCCAGCCTGCTGCGTGCTGCCGGGTCAAATTCGCCGCGCAGCTGCCGGGTCAGTTCTTCGACCCGTTCATTATGGTAGTGGCCGGAATTATAGGAAGAACTGTCCAGTACATGGGTCGTAAAATAATACTGCGGGTCGCCTGTAGGCGCAGCCACAAAAGCCTTGGCATAAATATCCCAATCCCCGCGTTTCAGAAAATCGTTATAGTTATCTGTCGCGTTGACTTCGGCCCTGATACCGACCTCCTTTAGAAAAGCCTGGGCCGCTTCGGCCAGCAAAGGCAGTTCCTGCCGGGAAGTATAGGTGAGCCAGCGGACGGTAAGGTCCTGACCGTTTTTATCAACGTAGCCGTTGCCGTCAGTGTCGGTCCAGCCGGCTTCCCGCAGCAGTTTTTTTGCCTGTTCGGCGTTATAAGCGTCCGTATGCACGGCATCGCCGCCGCAGGGCATATTGGCAGGGAAGGGACCGACAGCCGGCGTACCATTGCCATTCAAAAGCACGCTGGTAAATTTATCCTTGTCGATAGCCATAGCTATTGCCTTTCTAACGGCAGGCTCCTGTAATACCGGCGTCGTAAAATTCAGGCAGGCCTGAAAAACTCTGGAAGTATTGGCGGAAGCAACCTTAAATTTTGCATTGCCGGTAAATAAAGGCAGACTGGCATAGGGCAGGCCCTGTGTGGCATCGATCTCGCCGTTCTGCAGCGCCATCGTCAAAGTATCGCCGTCGGGAATACTGCGGACGATAACTTTATCTGTTTTCACCCTGCCGCCCCAGTACGCCGGATTTTTAGTCAAAACTATTTCCGTAGGCGTCAGGCTTTGGACGATATACGGGCCGGTGCCCGAGATTTTGACATCGTCGGCAGTGCCACGCTGCATATCGATGATGCAGCCGTAAGGATCGCATAAATAATTGATCAGCGCCGGCGCTTTTTCCTGAGACTTTATCGTAACGGTTTGTCCGTCAGCAGTGATTGAAGCCAGTTTTAAGTCGTCGGCAGCCCGTTTATGGCGCTTTACCAGATCCTCAAGGCAGGCTTTCACGGCGGCTCCGGTAAGTCTGGCGCCGCTGCTGAAATTTACGTCGTCGCGTAAAGTGATTTTAACAGTATGATCATCAAGAAATTCGTAGCCTGTTGCCAGCCAGGGCTGCGGCTGCATTGCTTCATTAAAGCGGAACAGCGTTTCGCCGACGCCGTAGCGCAGTGTTGACCAGCCCTTATAGGATTCGTGCGGGTCCATACCGGCGTTCTCCATAGCCACACCGTAAGCTGTGGTGCCGTAACGGAAGACAGATTCTCCCGCCTTGTCAGGAGCTGCGGAAGGGCCGCAGCCGTTGAGCAGTAAAGCGGTAAGCAGCAGACCGCTGCCCAGTAAAGAAAGTTTCATCATAATAGCAATACCCCTCGCATAAAATTATTTAGGATTGAATTTAGGGTCAAGCTGATCACGTAAGCTGTCACCTAAAAGATTGAACAGACTGACCGTCACAAAAATCGCCGCGCCGGGTGCCAGGATCACCCACGGCGCCGTCTGCAGCATACTGCGGCTGCTGCTCATCATCGAACCCCACTCGGCTGCCGGCGGCTGGGCCCCCAGACCCAGAAAAGATAGGCCGGCAAGTTCCATCAGCATCGTGCCAAGATCAAGTGCCGACATTACCAGCAGCGGACTTAAAATAGAAGGGAGTAGATGCCGGAAAATTATTTCCGTGTCACTGCAGCCGCTCAAACGTGCCGCCTCGATATATGGCTGCTGCCGGACAGTCAGCGCCTGACTGCGGGCCAGGCGTGCATATTTGGGCCACGAGATGACGGCCAGCGCCAAAACAGCGTTTGTCATACCACCGCCCAGGATACTGGCAACAGCAATGGCAAAAACAAGGCCGGGAAACGCTAAAAAAATATCGGACAGACGCATGATAAAATTATCCAGCTTCCCGCCATAGTAACCGCTCCAGAGCCCGGCGGCAGTACCGGTAGTAAAAATGATCCCCACTAAAGCCAGCGCAGAAAAAATGGAGCTTTGCCCTCCGACCAGCACACGCGAAAAAACGCAGCGTCCGTAACGGTCAGTCCCAAAGGGATATTCGGCGCTGGGAGCCTGCAAAGCCAGGTCAAGGTTTTGCAGATAAGGATCGTGCGGTACCCAGTAAGGCGCGCTGAGCGTGACCAGAAACAGCAGCACTGTCAGCAGAAGCAGCCAGCAGGTCTTATGCAGGCCGTGCGGCAGTATGTTTTTTGGCATCACCATCCACCGCCTTTAGTAAATTGCCGTGCCTGCGGCTCCAGCTGATGCAGCAGCAGATCGGTGACAAGATTGACACAGGTAAAAATGAGCGCGGTCCAGACCACGTAAGCCTGCACGACCGGGTAATCGCGCATCAAAATAGCGTCCATTGCCATTTTGCCGATCCCGTCGATCATAAAAATCATTTCAATAATTGCAGTTCCGCCTAACAGCGAGCCTACCGACAAGGAGAATAAAGTAATGAGCGTACTGCCAAGAGAACGCAGGATGAACCTGCGAAAAACAGTTGCTTTGGGAATACCGCGTACAAGAGCGCCGGCAACATAATCCCTGTTGATCTCCTCCAGGATATTACTGCGGATATGCCGGATATACTTGGCAGACATGGGAATTGCCAGCGCCAGCGCCGGCAGCAGCAGACCGCCGAACCCTGAGCCGCCGAGGACGGTAAAAAAGTTCAGTTTTAATGCAAAGCAGTAAAGCAGCAGCAAAGCGATAAAAAATCCCGGCAGTGAATTGCCCAGAAACGCGCAGCAGCGAATCAGATGATCGCAGCAGCGGTTATGCCTCAGCGCTGCCACGATACCCAGCGGCACAGAAATGCAGGCGGTAAGCAGCAGGGCCAGTGCCGTCAAATAAAGCGTAGGCTGCAGCTTAGCTACAAAAAGCGCTGTTACAGGCGTGCCTGAAATATACGAACGTCCCATATCGCCGCTGCAGACAGCCAGCAGCCAGTCCTGATAACGTACCAGCAGCGGACGGTCGAGTCCCAGCTCGGCACGGGCCGCTGCTTTGACCGTTTCCGATACCGCCCCGGAGGCCTTATACATCATATCGACCGTATCGTCTGCCGGCAGCTGCATCAGCACAAACGTAAAAAAAGTGATGCCCAGCAGCACCGGCAGCAAAAGCAGAAAACGGTGTTTGATATAAACATTCATCGTGTCAGGCATCCTTTCTGAAAATAAAAACAGCTATGCAAAGTAAACCGCCCTTTCAGGAGCAGCTTAAGCCTTCATAGCTGTATCAATAATACTGTTGTTCAAATAAGAATGAGGGCAGCTTCAACTGCCGGCGGCTGCTTCAGCAGCCTGATATTATTTTATCATATTTTAATACTTTAAGTTAACTTCAAGTCAAGCCTTCAAAGAAAAAATTTACAAAAAAGTTTTTTCTTTGTGAGATTTTTGTAGAATCACAAAACTTTCCTTGAAGCTATACCAAGGTAGATGTATAATAGTAAAGAATCAAATTGACCCTAATATTCAAAGAGAGCCGGAGGTAATTATTAATGAAAAAAATTCTTTTAATGCTGACAATGGTCTTAGTGCTTGGTTTCAGTGCTATCTGCAGTGCCAGCAACGGTAAAGTGCTTGACGCTGAAGAAGCCATGGTCAACAAGTTTTTGGCAGCTTCCAATTATTCTGCCGTAACTTCCATGATGACTGACGGTATGAAAAAAGACTTTACAGAAGAAGTTTTTAAAAATTTCAAAGAGCAGATGGATAAAAACTTTGGCGCTGTCAGTGAAAAACGTTTAGTAGTGATAGAAAAAGGCGCCGATGCTGATATTTTAAGATACAGCATGAAATTTGCCAAACAGCCCGAAGCAATGATGAGCTTCCTGTTTGCAGTCAAAAACGAAAAACCTTTATTAGGTGATTTCGGTATTGCTCTGCCGCAAAAAGAAGAAAATAAAGAAGCCGCTAAATAAAACGGCGTAAAAAAAGGACTGCCAAACGGCAGTCCTTTTGTATTTTTATAGCAGCCCGCGCAGTTTGTCCAGCGCTTTTAATCGGTGCTTGGTGACATTGCGTACACTGCAGCCTAAACGTTTTGCTGCTTCGGAAGGTTTCAGCTCCTGTGCGAACAGCAGCATCATCACCTGCCGCTGGGCGGGGTTCAGCTGACGCAGAGCTTCCTGCAGATCCAGCGACAGTAAAAGCCGGGCCAGCTCGTCCAGGCTGCCGTCAGCATCACGGCAGGCCTCCAGCAGTTCGGTCCCGGCGGCGCTTTCAGTATCTACCTGCGCTTCGTTTTCCCAGATCTGACCCTGCTTCTGCATGGCGTCAAAAAGGGCAAAATGCACCTTACAGCGCGCCAGCCCTGGCCAGTTGGCAAAATCGGCGCCGTCATATTTCAAAATCAGTTCGATCAGGGCCAGCACGGCGATACCTTCGGCATCTTTACCCAGCGACCGGTAAAACATTTCGCGGTGGGCCTCGCTTTTTAAAAGCGGACTGAAATCTTCGCATAGCTGCAGCAGTGCCTGTCTGTCGCCGCTTTGCGCGGCGGTTATCAGCAGCTGCAGGCGGCTGGGAGGTGTCTGGTCGTTTGTATTGTTTGGAGTGTTAATATTTTTTATGATGATCAAATCCCTTGGTTTTATGATGGCAGGCCATACTGTAAATAGTTATGCATAACAGTTGCTAGTGTACGCCTGTTTTTTTAAAAAGTAAATAGCAAAATCTCCCTTCCTGCCTGTTAGCCCCTATCTCTAAGATAGGGGCTAAATTTTTTTTGCGGCCGTCCGTTGGGGTGCAGGAGAAGCAGGAAAAATTAGATATCGGGTCTTGGCAGAAAGAGCTTTTGCCGCGTTTGGCAAAACAGCAAAAGTAAGATACCTCCTTTAAGGGCCGTAAAGCAGAGACTGGGAAAATTTTTCGAAAAAATTTTTCCGCCGCTTGCCCAACCTTTGAAACCAAGACGTCAAGCCGTTTACAAAGGCTTGGCGGCGCCATTTGTATCGCGGCGCGGGGGTAAATTGTGCAAAATATCCCTCGCGCGTCTTGTGGGGGGGTGCACAAGTGCTATAATAACGAAAGATATAGCTATAACAAATAAATTTAGCTAAATGCCTCAAAAACAATGAATATAGTTTAGTAAAATTTGTAAAAATTAAAAAATGTTGTCATGGAGGTGAACGATGTACTCGGAAGTCGATTTTACTAAAATCGGTGTCGCCATCAAAATGCTGCGGACCCGCAAACATATCCCGCAGAGATATCTGGCCGAACTGATCGGCGTCAGCCAGACGCATATGAGTAATATCGAAAGCGGGCGCGTGCAGATCAATCTGCGCCTGATGGCAAAAATGGCTGATGTTTTTGGCTGCCGGCTGGATGATTTTTTTCGCCCTCCCGAGCATTTGCGCGGGCAGGGAGGCGATTTGCCCTACAGCGAAGAAGATTTGGTGCTGATCATAAAATTGCTGCAGCTGCTGGGTAAAAAAAAGTAAAGGCAAAACAGGACTGATGGGAAAGCAAGGGAGATGGACGAAGTGAGTAAAAGGGAGATACGTGCCAAAAGGCTGGTGGCGGCAGTACTGCTGGCGATCAGTGTGCAGATGTGGTCTGCGCCGCCGCTGTGGGCGGCGGAAGCGTCAGTGCAGACGGAAACGTCGGCGGCCGGGGAATCAAAAGAAGCAAAAGAAACAAAGGACGCAAAAGCAGCGGACAGCGAAACCGGCGGTGAAGCGGACGCAGAGGAAGAAGAAACCGTCGTTGTGCCGGTCATCGGCTACAGTACGCGCTCAGCCGCAGGCAGCGACTACGGCGTCATGCCGCTGGTTGATACGGCTGTTGACGGTGCCTTGACAGGCGTCACCAGTATCAACGGTGCAGCTATTTATGTTAATAGTACAACAAATATGATAGCTATTGGTACCAGCCTTTTGGATACAAATAAGTATGGTGTTCTTTTGGGTATGGAAGCTACGCTTGCAGGTAATAATGCTGTTGTTATCGGTTATAAAGCCTCGGTAACAGCAATGAGTAATGGTATTGCAATTGGGTATAAGAGTAGTACTGCTGGAATGTCTAGTGTTGCTGTCGGTAATGCAACTGTGGCAGAAGGGGTTACTTCTGTTGCTCTTGGTTCCGGCAGTAAGATTTATGCAGAAAATGGTACTGGTATTGGTAGAGCTGCTGTTGTTGCAGCAGAACATACTGGCAGCGTCGCTGTCGGTTCCTATAGTGCTACAACAGCTGCCAATCAGGTATCCTTCGGTACAGGCACAGTTACAACCGTCGATGGAAAGGAAGTAGTCACCTGGACGAACCGCCGCAGCCTGGCAGGTATCAGTAGTATTGAGATGGATGGTTTTCTGACAGGTGTCTACAGTATCAACAGTGTTTTTATTAAAGGTAATATGGATGATTATGATTTGCGCTATCTGGCAATAGGCGATTCTGATACGAAGGCAAATGAATCTTTTAGCATTGCGATTGGGGGTGGTGTTGAAGCCACCGGAGAGATGAGCGTTGCTATTGGTACTGAAGCCAAAGCTACCGCAAATCATAGTACTGCAATAGGCTACGAGGCTGATGCATCAAATGTCAACAGCGTTGCTATCGGCTTTGGCAGTGGTACAACAGCTGATAATCAGGTGTCTTTCGGTCAATGGAATCCTATGAAAAATGACTGGTTTGCTCGCCGCAGCCTGGCGGGTATTGCCAATATCGATATGGCAGGCACTATCAGCTTGGGCGGAACATGGACTGAATATCAATGGGGCAGATTCAAAACAAATGATATGGGTGAGCTGACTGGCATAACAAAAATCGATGGCGCTGGATTATGGATCGATACAGAGAAGAATAGCATGTTGTTTGGTCAAAGCGGACTGTCTGATGGTAGTTTTTATTCTGGTGAAGGTAGTGCTGCTTTTGGTGCCTATGCTGAAGCCAAAGACTATGGTAGTGCTTTTGGTTACGGTGCGGATGCTGATGAAAATGGCAGTGCTTTTGGTGCGAGCTCAGGGGCTGGAAAAAATGGCAGTGCTTTTGGTAATGGCTCAAGGGCTGGCGAAAATGGTATTGCTATTGGTTATGAAGCGGAGTCTTCTAATGCCAGCAATGCCATTGTTTTGGGGTATCACACGACAGCTGAGGGAGATTATGGTATCGCCATTGGCGATAACGCGAATTCGGGATATACTAACGGTATTGCTATTGGCAGTAACAGCACGAGTGATGCTAATAATCAGGTCAGCTTTGGTCATAAAGTAGGAGACTCAGGCTGGGGTGGTGATGGCATAATTTATGATGACGACCTGTTCCGCAGTCTGGTGAATGTTGCCGATATTGAAATGCATGGAGCGCTGACAGGCGTAACCGATATCGCTATGACTGGAGCGCTGACAGGTTTAAATAAAATCGACATGAAAAACGGCGCTTTGACAGGCGTTAGTACTATTAACGGTAGTGGGCTGGCAGCTATGAATGAAGATGTGACTAACAAAAGTCTGGCTATTGGCACCGGGGCTGCTTTTACGTCTCGTTACTCATCAGAAACAATTTGTAAAAATGCCCTTGTCATAGGTAATGGCACAAGTGTGGCGGGTGATGGCGCACTTGCTATCGGTTATTATGCTAATCAGCGTGAAGGGTCTTTTGCCGGTGGTATAGGAAGTATTGCTATTAACGGTTGGGTTACGGATGAAAACTACAATGTAGCAATCGGCGGTTCTGCGGAAACGGCCGACAATATTGTCGCTATCGGTTATAGAGCATCGTCGGATAGCGACAATGGTGTAGCAATTGGTAGCAATGCTTATGCTAGTTATGATAGTACTGCTTTGGGGTATGCTGCGCAGTCAGTTAGACACAACGCTGTTGCTATTGGTGCATATAGCGGGACGACAGAGGACAATCAGGTATCCTTTGGTCATAAGGCTGGCGATACCAACTATGCAGATTACAGCAAATTTACAGACGACCTGTTCCGCAGCCTGACAAATGTTGCCGACATCGATATGCACGGCGCTTTGACAGGCGTCACAGGTATCGACGGTGTAACCGTCAGCGGCACGGATGCCAGCACGGGGCTGACCGTGGGCGGCAATGCCGTGATCGGCAAGACTAATACACCGTTCAGCAGTACGGGTTTTGCAGTCGATAAAGAAGGCGCTGTGACCGCCAAAACTGTCAATGGTGCAACGATAAAAGGAACTGGTTTCAACGGCGTAACGCTTAGTACGGACGGCAAAGTCAACGGCGCGGCTATCACCAGCAACAGCTTTAACGGTGTGACGCTGGAAAAAGACGCCAGCAGTCACTATAAAGTGGGCGGCGTCGACGTAACGAAAATGCAGACCGACGTTGCAGGCAAAGCGGATGCAGCGACTACACTTACAGGCTATGGCATTACCGATGCCTATACAAAGACTGAAACCGATACGGCGATAGGTAAAAAGGCAGATAAAGCGACCACGCTTACAGGTTACGGCATTACCGATGCTTATACAAAGACTGAAACCGATACGGCGATAGGCAAAAAGGCTGATAAAGCAACTACGCTTGCAGGTTACGGTATTGCCGATGCCTATACAAAGACTGAAACTGATACAGCGATAGGTAAAAAGGCAGATAAAGCAACTACGCTTACAGGTTATGGTATTGCCGATGCCTATACAAAGACTGAAACTGATACAGCGATAGGTAAAAAGGCAGATAAAGCGACCACGCTTACAGGTTACGGTATTGCCGATGCCTATACAAAGACTGAAACCGATACGGCGATAGGTAAAAAGGCAGATAAAGCAACTACGCTTACAGGTTACGGCATTACCGACGCTTATACAAAGACTGCTGCTGATGCAAAAATAACTGCGGCAACTGCCGATATGGCAACTAAAACGCAGGTAACGGCAGATATCGGCACAGCTAAAACAGCGCTTGAAAGCGCTTATCAGGCAGCAGATACGGCGTTGAGCGACAGAGCGGCAGCCTTGGAAACAGCCGCTACAGGTATGAGTTATGACGCTGGCAAGAATACTACCACCTTTACTGGCGGCGTGACGGCGACTTTACTGACGGCAGGAGAGTTTAAAGTCGGCGCAACAGGCTTCGGCTTTGGCAATGACGGCGCTTTAACGGCTAAAACTGTCAACGGTATAGAGATCAAAAAAGACGAATCGAAAGTAATGGTAGGCGGCATCGACCTGACGGCGCTGAGCAATGGTGATGTAGTTACCGATAATACCAAAGGCATCGGCCGGAATCAGGATACGGCAACGACTACTATCGAAACGAATACGGCGATCAGCAGCAGCGGCATCACTACTAATGCCGTAACTGCCAGCGGTACGGTAAAAGCAGGTGAATTTGTAGAAGGAAGCCAAAAACTTTCTGATAAATATGCCGCTAAAACAGCGCTGGCTGATTATACGACTACTAAAGATATGAATACGAAGTTCGCTGATTACGCAACTACTACAGCAGTAGACACCAAACTTGCTGATTACGCTAAGAGCGACAGCGTTTACAGCAAAGCAGCGGCGGATACGGCCTTTGCTAAAGCAGGTGACGTCGATACTTTAAAAACAACAGTTGGTGACACTGATGGCGGTCTGGTAAAAGATGTTAAGGACCTGCAAAGCGGCAAGGCAGATAACGCGACTACGCTGGCCGGTTACGGCATTGCTGACGCGTATACGCAAACCGAAATCAATGAGAAGATCGTTGAAGCAACGAAGGATCTGGCGACCAGCGCGACCGTAACAGATATTCAAAGCGGGCTGGAGGAAGTGACTGGCAAAACGGCAGGGCTGAGTTATGATACTGCTTCCGGAAGCAGTAAGTTCAGCGGCAGCGTGGTTATTGGCAATGAGGGTGCTAAAACCCATACTCAAATCACAGATGATGCGATTATTTTCGGTGAGGGCACTGATAAGCAGGTCACAGTAGATGCCAGCGGTATCCACGTAGGTAAAAAAGCGGCCGGCGGCATTGCTTTATATGCCGATGCTGACGGTACGCATATCGATCACACCAGTCTGGTAACAGGCTCGGTAACGGCGGACAATCTGAACGGCGTCGCTATCAGCGGCAACGCAACTGACGGTTTGAGTGTAGGCGGCGTCAGTATCAAAGCATTGTCGGAACGTCTGGACAGCCTGGAACAGGATGGCGTGGCTACCGCCGACATGGGCGGCATCAAACGCACTGACGTTGTAGAAAACAGTGGCAAAACAATAATCGAAGACACAACCAGTTTTACTAAAGACGGCTTGAAAACAGCGAACCTGGAAGCGGCGACGGCTGCTCTCGGCGGCGTAAATTTTGCCGCAGGCGCAGTGACAGGCATCAGCAGTATCAACGGCGTTGTTTTTGGCAGTGATGGTAAAATCGGCGGCGTGAGCCTGAGCGGCGGTAAAGTGGACGGCGTGGACGTTGGCTGGATCAGCGGGTAAAATCGCTGGAAGACAACGGCACAGGAGGCGGCGGTACGGGCGGCGGTGGCAGCAGTGCCAATACCAGCGGCATCCACAAGCCTGACGGCGATACTACTAACATCGAAGGCAATACCAGTATCACTACTGACGGTATTGACACTAATAAAGTCAATGCCAGCGATTCGATCGTTGTCGCTGATGGTGAAAAGAATAAAACAGTTATCAGTAAAGACGGTATTCTGGTGGCCGAGGGCGAAAAGAATCAGGTCAAGATCAATGAAGATGGTATCCACGTTGGTAAAAACAGCTCGGTCGTCAACGACACCGACGGCTTTATTACGGATAAAGGACTGTATATCGGCGTCAGCAGCAGCAGCGATACCAGCACAGCCAAATTCAGCGTTGCCCCTAACGGCAACCTGAGCAGCAAAGCTGGCGACTACGGTTTCAGCAATACCTCGGCAGACGGCGCCAAATTTACCCACAGCGGTGATACGGCTTACGGCACAGGCAGTCAGCTGGATACTACGATCCAGGGCAATAAGGTGACTACCGGCAGGATAGATACGGACGAGTTATACGTAGACGGTAATAAGGTAACTGTAGCCGGAGGTACTATCGGCCAGACTGACGCCGTAGACAATCATTTGAGCGGTACTGATGCCGACGGGAATACAGTGACCAATGACTTTAAGACCAGCGCTGTGAACGGAACGACACAGGCGGCTGAGAAAACCTCGGCTGACGGTAAGGAAAGCACCAAGACCGTCAATAATACCTCGGCAGGCGGTACCAGCGTGACGACCAGCAAAACCACGACCGACAGCAAAGACAATGTGACGGTGAAGGAAAGCAGCTTCGGCACGAATGAAAAAGGCATGACGCTGAGCACAAGCAATAAGGTAACTGACAAAGACGGAAAGGTTACTAAAGACACCAGCGGCACGACCACGATGACCGGCGACAGTATCAGCGTCAGCAAAACAACGACGACTACGGAAAAAGACGCTGACGGCAACGAGAAAGAAGTCACCAAGACCAGCGGCACCACGATCGGCAGCGGCGAAGTGACCTTGAAACGCGAGGACGGCAGCACGATAGAAGTAGGCAGCGCCATTGAAGGTATGCAGAGTGATATGCGAGAGCTGGACGGCAGGGTCAACCGTATGGGAGTCGAGATCAAGGAAGTGGGCGCACTGAGCGCTGCTTTGGCAGGTCTGCATCCGCAGCCTGAAAACGCCAACAGCCGTGCGGATTTCGCAATGGCGATGGGCAGTTATGAGGGCAAGCAGGCGCTGGCAGTAGGCGGGTTCTATCGTCCTGACAAACGGACGATGCTGAGTATCGGGGCATCGACGACCAGCAGCAAGCATATGATGAATATGGGTATCAGCATTGCGCTGGACAGGCTGCCGGAAGCAGAGCGCAAGGCGAAGGAAGCGGCCAAAGCTGCTGGCGTTGAGCAGGAAACACTGAACAGGGTGCTGGAGCGTCTGGCGGCTTTGGAGCAGGATAACAGGCGTTTGCAGGCTGATAATGAAAAGCGTGATGTTGCTTATGAGAAACTGGCTGCTGATTATACGCAGCTGAAAGAAAAATATATAGAAGAAACTGCTGACAGGCAGCAGCCTGAACAAGCTGAGGCTGAAGAATAAATGTTGGGGGTTGGATGGTAATGAAAAAGACAGTAATCTTATTGATATTAACTCTGATGATGGTGGTGAGTGGTATGTGTTATGCGGCAGGAGATGGCAGTGACTTGAACAGGCAGCAGAAGGTGGCCGATAAGTTTATGGCAGTACTCAGCGGCGATGCTGCGGCTGTAACGCAGCTGCAGGTAGATATGGTGCCGGAGCTGGCAGAGAAGATGACGGCGGCTAATTTTGCCGCTTTGCAAAAGCAGCTGAAGGAACAGTTCGGTATTCAGAAATCGGTGCATTTTGCGGTTTATGAGCGGTTCGACCAGGGCGACCGCCTGACGTATCTTGTAGGCTTCAGCAGGCAGCAGGCTGTGCGCGCGGTATATGGTTTCGATAAAAACGGTAAGCTGAGCGAATTCGTTTTTGTACCGCTGGAAGTAAAGGCGGCCCAGAAATAAAAATCAATAAAACCCAATAAAAAAGGCCGGACTGTTAAGTCCGGCCTTTTTATATAGAGCTGTAGTTTTTTCAAAGCTGCTGATGAAAGGTGATATAATATAAATAACTGCCAAGATTGAAGGGGTTGAAGTAATGACTGATAATAATGTTATCGTTTTTAAAGATAATGAACTGGAATTAGAAGTAAATGTTGCTCCTGAGGAGGATACTGTTTGGCTGACTCAGGCACAGATGGTTAAGCTGTTTCAATCGAGTAAAGCGAATATCAGTGAACATATAAAAAATATATATGATTCAGGGGAGCTGTATAAGGAAGAAACTGTTCGGAATTTCCGAACAGTTCGAATTGAGGGGAAAAAAGAGGTAAAAAGAAATCTTGATTATTATAATCTTGATATGATAATTTCTGTTGGTTACCGTGTGTCTTTGGTAAGGATGCTTACCCTACATTGGAGGAAAAGGCTGCCCATTTGTTGTATTTCCTGATCAAGGATCATCCTTTTAATGACGGTTGTAAAAGAATAGCGGCCGGCTTGTTTTTATATTTTCTGGATAAAAATAAATTGTTGTATAAAAATAATAAAAAGATCATCAGCGACAGTGCTTTGGTAGCGATAACGCTGATGATTGCAGAATCAAGGCCGGAAGAAAAAGAAATTATGATTCAGGTAGTTATTAACTTTTTGCACTGGTGACTGCGTAAAAAAGGCCGGACTGTTAAGTCCGGCCTTTTTATATAGATAAGGTCTGTTACCAGGTGAACCAGGTATAGATGCTGAAGACTGTCAGCAGCATGACTTCTAAAATAAACATCGGTTTGAGGGTCTTGAAGAAGTCGGCTTTAAAATAATCCAGGGTGACGATAAAACACATATGTGTCGGCGTCAGCATTTGTCCGGCTACGCCGAAGGCCATGGCCACGCCTGCCAGGTTCAGGTCGCCGGGCGACAGGGCTGCTACTATAGGCATAACGATCGCTACATGACCCTGTGACAGACCTGTCAGGATGCCGATAATAAAGGAGATAGCTGCGATAATGACAGGTACGGGCAGCGGTGAGGCTTTAAAATCTTCCACGATGGTATGCAGAACGTTGGTATCGGTCAGGATCTGGATAAAATAGAGGATGCACAAAACGTTCATCAGCATTTTCCAGTCGCAGGCGCCGGTAAAAACTTCTTTGATGTTCAGGACGCGGCTTGTCATACGCAGGACCGGGATCATGGCGAAGGTGACCAGAGCCATAGCGGTGGAGGCGTTAAGGTCGCAGAAAACTACCAGCAGGAAGTTGATTACGACCGGGGAAAGCGACAGTACCAGGTTCATAATGTCCTGACGGCGTTCGGCCGGATCGACATCTACATTGCTGTTAGCGGGCATATCCAGCGGCCGGATGAGCACCAGCCAGCCCAGGGCAAATGCCAGCAGGGTCAGCCAGCACAGGTGGGCGATAAAGTCGCTGAAGGCAACGCCGGCGATGCTGCAGGCCATGATCATGCCGGGGATGATGGGACTGGAAAATTCAAAGATATGCCGGAACCAGAAATTGATGGCGGCTTTATGTTCTTTGGTCAGGTCTGTATTGCGGCTGGCTGCTTCGACGATGGGCGCAGAAAAACGTGCGCCGCCCAGCGAAGGCAGCAGGCCGAGAAAAGCTGGCATAATGGCCAGTGTAAATTTTTCGCTGGCAAATAAGCGCTGCAGGGCGCGGATCATTCCGTCTAAAGCGCCGCTGGTACGCAGCTCGATTTCCAGGCACATGACAAAATAGAGCGCCAGGATCAGGTCGTAGGTGCGCTGCATGGTAAGCGTGGTGGTGAAGGCGCTGACCAGATAATGGAACTGAGGGGCTACTAAAGCCCAGATCAGCAGGCCGCCTGCCAGGATCGCCGGACCGATGGGGATGTGTCGGCGCAGCAGGATGATGATCAGCAGCATTGCTAAAGCGATCACGAGAAAAATATTCATTTTAAAACCTTCTCACTCTCAAATAATATATCTATTATACAAAGAATGCAGAGAAATTTCCATATTCGGCTGAAAAAAGGTATAATAAAAGAAAATATACTTCTGGAGGTGTACTATGTATATCAGTCGCTTATGTTTGCAGAATTACCGCTGTTATGATAATTTTGAGATAGATTTCAACAAAGAACTGACTGTTATCGTAGCTGAAAACGGTAAGGGCAAAACAGCTATTCTAGATGCGGTCGCTGTAGCTTTAGGGCCTTATCTGGCGTGCTTTGACGGTGTTAAGGCCAACCAGATCAGTGATACGGACGTACGCCAGACCAAAGATACTGCAGGCAGGACTTTGGAGCATGTGCTGCGGATGAAAAGCCAGTATCCCGTTGTGATCGGGGCAGAAGGCGTTGTTGACGGCGAAAAGATCACATGGAAAAGAGAATTGAAGGCGGCCGGGGGGCGGACGACGATCCTGAATGCGAAGGCTTTGAGCGAGTATGGGCGGCATATGGTCAAGGCGCTGCGGGAGGTCAACGACAGTAAAATAATTTTGCCGGTCATGGCTTATTATGGTACCAGCAGGATGTGGAAGGATAATAAGCTGTTCGAGCTGCGCAAGGATATCAGTCTGGAGCGCGGCAGCGGCTACGTCGATTGTATGGAGCCTTCGTCATCATATAATACTTTTGGGCAGTGGTTCAAATATGCGGCGATGAGCGCGATGGAATTTGACCGTTATCTGGCCGAGAGCGGTAAAAAGGATGAAAAGAATCCGTATACGGAAGTGCTGAAGGCTGTGCGTCAGGCGATCATTACCTGTATCGGCAGTATGGGCTGGACGGATATAGATTACAGCTTTGCTTTTCAAAATCTGATCATTATGCATGAAACGATGGGTGTATTGCCGCTGGAGGCTTTGAGTGACGGTACCCGCAGCGTGATCAGTATGGCGGCAGATCTTGCGTACCGGATGGTGCGGCTGAACCCTGACCTTGGAGCCATGGCGGCTCTTGAAACGCCGGGCATCGTACTGATCGACGAAGTCGATATGCATTTGCATCCTTCCTGGCAGCAGGCGGTAGTGTATGATGTGCGGAAGGCGTTTCCCAACGTACAGTTTATTGTGACGACTCACAGTCCGCAGGTTCTGAGCACGGTCCCTGCTGAGGCTATCCGTATCCTGCGCTGGGACAATAATCTGATCAATATTGATAAACCTGCCTTTTCTTTAGGCGCTGAAAGCTTTCAGCTGCTCAAGGATATTCAGAATGTCGACACGCGCCCGCAGGCATTGCCAATCGTGAAGGACCTGTACAGGTATCTGATGCTTGTGAGCGAGGATAAATGGGATACGGACGAGGCCAGGGAGCTGCGCAAACGTCTGGACGAATGGTCTAAAGGGTGTGAACCGGCTTTGGTCCGTGCTGATACGGAAATCAGGATGAAGTCTTTCAGGAGGAAGAAAAAATGAAACGGGTGTACAAATCTCCGGCTACACCCGAGCGCCTGCGCAGTTATGTGAAGGCGTTTCCGGACGAAACCTGGGAGCATTTCCGCCGGCGCAACCGCAGGGGCTACCGCGAAGTAAAGCAGCAGCTGCTGCAGGATCAGCACGGTTTATGCGCGTATTGTGAGATCAGTATCAAGCTGGCTGAGTTTGAGGACAATGTTGATGATTTCAGGGTGGAGCATTTCTTCCCCAAAGTAGCTACACAGCTTGAAAAACACAATTATCACCTGGACTGGCATAATCTGCTTGGTGTTTGCCATGGCGGCAGCCAGCCCTATGTGTCGGACCCTGAATGGCGTTATTCCAGCAGGAAGAATGACCGGAGCTGTGATGTACCAAAGGGCGGGAAACCGATTTCCGAGCGGATACTGAACCCACTGAAGATACCGGCGTCAGTCAGGCTGTTTCGTTATCAGGAGCATACCGGTAAGATGATCGTTGACGAAAGTTCCTGTCCGAAAAAACTGCAGGCCAAGGCGCGCAATACGATCCGCGAGCTGAATCTGAACGCGCCGCGGCTGCAGCGGATGAGACTGGCGCTGATCAGGATACTGGAGGACGAGATAAACAGTGCTTTGGCTGGCGGAGCGGTGCTGGAGGAGTTTTTGCCGCTGCTGGCGGAAAGTATCCTGCTGCCGGATGAAGATGGCAATTATCAGCCGTTTTTTTCAGTGGCGCGCTGGTATCTGGGTGAATTTGCCGAGGATATTTTAAGGGAAAATAATTATGCGATGTAACGCACTCCTGCTTAAAAATAACTTTTTAAGCAGGAGTTTTTTTGTGGAGGTAGAAAGTAATAATTATCATGTTTTCAGATAATTGCAGAAAGATATAGGGGAGCGGAGAAATATGGAATTAACTAAGAAAGCGTTTAAAGCGTATGATGTGCGCGGCGTTGTGCCGACAGAGGTCAATGCGGAGATGGCTTATCGGGTAGGGCGCGTTTTTGCGGCGATGTTTGCAGCTGAAAAAGTTGTGGTCGGGCATGATATACGCTTGAGCGGGCGCGAGCTGGTCGATGCTTTGACGGAAGGGCTGCGGCACGGCGGCAGTGATGTGATCGATATCGGGCAGTGCGGTACGGAGATGATTTATTTCGCGACGGCACATCTGGACGCTGACGGGGGGATTATGGTAACGGCCAGTCACAATCCGGCAGAGTATAACGGGATGAAGCTCGTGCGCCGAGGAGCCAGACCGATCTCGGCCGATACGGGACTGATGGAGATCGCTGATATGGTGGTTGACAGTAAGGATTTTCCTCATGTCAAGGTGCCGGGCAAGACGGAGGGTGCTGTAAGACGTTATGATATCATGCCGGAATATATCGAGCATTTGCTGGGATATATAGACATCAAGTCGCTGAAACCGCTGAAGATAGTGGCTAACCCTGGGAACGGCGGCGCCGGCCCGGTCTTGAACGAGCTGGCCAAATATCTGCCTTTTGAATTTATCAAGATCAATGAAATACCTGACGGGACTTTCCCGAACGGGGTGCCTAATCCGCTTTTGGTACCAAATCGCGAGGCTACGGCAAAACTGGTGCGCGAATATCAGGCTGATCTGGGCGTGGCCTGGGACGGCGATTTTGACCGCTGCTTTTTGTTTGATGAAAAAGCCGAATTTATTGAAGGCTATTATATAGTCGGTTTGCTGGCAGAGGTATTTCTGCGCAAGCAGCCGGGCGCCAAGATCATGTATGACCCGCGTCTGACCTGGAACACGCAGGAGGTTGTGGATGCGGCCGGCGGTGTTGCTGTGCGCTGCAAGAGTGGGCATGCCTTTATGAAGGAATGTATGCGTGCCAATGAGGTGATGTACGGCGGCGAAATGTCGGCACATCATTATTTTAAAGATTTTTCCTACTGTGACAGCGGCATGATACCCTGGCTGTTGGTGGCGGAGCTGTTATGCACCAGCGGTAAAACTTTGTCGGAGCTGGTCGAAGCACGGATGGAAAAATTTCCCTGCAGCGGCGAGATCAACCGCAAGGTTGAAGATTCAGCGGCCGTACTGGCGGCGATCGAGGCTGAATATGCGCCCGGCGGTCAGGTCGATAAGCTGGACGGGCTGAGCATTGATTATTCCGAATGGCGTTTCAATGTGCGTGTTTCCAATACAGAGCCGGTGATGCGTCTGAATGTTGAGACCAGAGGCGATAAAAAGCTGCTGGCTGAAAAAACAGCGGAACTGCTGGAACTGATCGGCGGCGAAGAAGCCTGACAGAGCCCGCGTCTGATCGGTGCCGGCGGCAATCAAGGTAAGTGTTTATCTAAAAATTTATTTCCTGTTCAAGTGGAGAAAGAGTGATACAGATGACTGCAATCAAACAAGTACGCAAGGCTGTTATTCCGGCGGCCGGATTAGGCACGCGTTTTCTGCCTGCTACTAAAGCTACACCGAAGGAGATGCTGCCGATCGTTGATAAGCCGACGATCCAGTATATTATTGAAGAAGCGCTTGCTTCGGGAATAGAAGATATTCTGATCATTACCGGGCGCAGCAAACGTGCTATCGAGGATCATTTTGACCGCAGTATCGAGCTGGAATTGAACCTTGCGGCCGGCGGTAAAACGCAGGAGCTGGAGATGGTCAAAAAGATCTCTGATATCCGGATCCACTATATCCGCCAGAAAGAGCCGCGCGGATTGGGGCATGCTATTTTATGCGCGAAGCAGTTTATCGGCGATGAGCCTTTTGCGGTGCTTTTGGGCGACGATGTAGTATACGGTGAAGTACCGGCGCTGAAACAGCTGATGGATGTTTATGATAAAACCGGGGCCAGTGTTTTGGGTGTACAGGAGGTGCCGCAGGAAAAGGTATCGTTTTATGGTATCGTAGCGTCCGAGCCTACGGCCGAACCGCGCACCTTTACGGTCAGCGATATGGTCGAGAAACCGGGCGTTGAGGAAGCGCCTTCGCGGCTGGCTGTTTTGGGGCGTTATATCATCAATCCCGAGGTGTTCCCGATCCTGGAGGCTACCAAGCCGGGACGCGGTAATGAGATCCAGCTGACGGACGCATTGAAGGAGCTGGCTAAACTGCAGAAGATGTATGCTTATAATTTTGAAGGACGTCGTTATGATGTCGGCGATAAACAGGGCTTTTTGGAGGCGACGGTGGAAATGGCGCTGAAGCGTCCTGATCTGAAGGATAAGTTTTTAGCATATTTACAGACTATTGTCAGTAAGAACTAAGGAGATTGAATGATGAATGTTCTGGTTACCGGCGGTGCCGGTTATATTGGTTCACATGTAGTTGAAGAATTGCAGAAAAACGGTTTCACACCGATCGTTTACGATAATCTTTCCACAGGCCATGCGGCGGCAGTGCCTGAAGAGGTGCAGCTGGTGGAGGGCGATATCCATGATGTTGCTTTTTTGAAGCATATCATGGCCCAGTTTGAGATCGACGCGGTCATTCATTTTGCTGCCAGCAGTCTGGTCGGCGAATCGATGGAAAATCCTTCCAAGTATTATTTTAATAATGTGGAGGGGTCGCTGCATCTTTTGGAAGCAATGAAAGGCGCCGGCGTAGATTATATCGTTTTTTCGTCGACGGCGGCAGTATACGGAGAGCCTGAGAGAGTTCCCATTAAAGAGGACAGCTGTCTGAACCCGACTAATGTTTACGGCCGCACGAAGCTGATGATCGAAAAAATGCTGGCTGATTATGATATGGCTTATGAGATGCGTTATGTGGCGCTGCGTTATTTTAACGCCGCAGGAGCTTCGCCGAGCCGTGATATCGGCGAAGACCATGATCCTGAATCGCATTTGATCCCGCTGGTTTTAAAAACTGCGCAGGGCGTACGCAGGCAGGTTGCCATCTATGGTACTGATTATGCTACTGCAGACGGTACCTGTGTGCGTGATTATGTTCATGTCTGCGACCTGGCAACGGCGCATGTTCTGGCACTCAAGCATCTGCTGGCTGGAGGAGCGAGCCGCGTGTATAATCTGGGCAGTGAAAATGGTTTCAGCGTGCGCGAGATCATCGATGCTGCTAAAAAGATTACGGGAATAGACTTTACTGCGGTGGAAGAAAGCCGCCGCAGCGGCGATCCGGCTGTGCTGATCGCTTCTTCGGAGAAGATCAGGGACGAGCTGGGCTGGGTGCCTAAGTGCAGTACTGTCAATGAAGTTATCAGTACGGCCTGGAAATGGCATAAGGGACACCCGCAGGGCTATGAAGGCTGAAAATGTAAGACCGGTTTGCCTGGGCAGCCGGTCTTTTTGCTTTCAAGCCGTTTTTTTGTTAAAATAAGAGTTCAGGAAGAAGAAAACAGAGGACGAAAAAATGCAGCTTGTTGTAGATAAAATTGCCAGGAGTTTTGGCATTAATGAAATATTTAAGGATATCAGCTTTATGATCGATAAAGGTGAAAAAATTGGGCTGGTAGGCGTAAATGGCAGCGGCAAAACAACGCTGCTGCGCTGTCTTTTGGCTCCGGAAACGGTTGACGGCGGCGTGGTGCGTTTTGAACCCGGGCTGAAAATCGGTTATGTGGAGCAGGGGTTTCAGAATATCGGCACCGGCAGTTTGTGGCAGTTTATGCTGCGTGCCTGCCCGGAGATAATGGCGATGCGTGAAGAACTGGCGGCTTTGGAAGCACGTTCTGCCCAGCTGGAAGCGGGCGCGGAGCTGGACGGGGTTTTGGAGGAGTACGCCCGTGTGACCAAGCGGTATGAGCATGCTGACGGATATAATTATGAAGCTTTTATTAAAAGGGTCTTGATTGGACTGGGGTTTGAAGAAGTGGTCTGGGATAAGACGGCGGAGCACTTTTCCGGCGGACAGAAAACCAGGATGATGCTGGCGGCGGCCCTGGTGCGGCAGCCTGATTTTCTGATTTTGGATGAGCCTACAAATCATCTGGATATTGCTATGACTGAGTGGCTGGAGAAGTATCTGCAGGAATTTAAGGGCGGGCTATTGGTAGTCAGTCATGACCGTGCGTTTCTTGATAATATCGCTACACGGATACTGGAAATGGAAGGCGGGCATCTGACTTCCTTCAAAGGCAATTACAGCAAATATCTAGTGCAGAAAGAGCTCCAGACTGCAACACTGGAAGCTGCTTATGCTTCGCAGCAGGATTATATCGCACGGACGGAAGCCTATATCCGTCGTTTTAAAGCGGGCATCAAAAGTAAGATGGCGCGTGGACGCCAATCTCAGCTGGATCGTCTGGAGCGGATGGACGCGCCTGTGCAGCATGAGGAATTTGCCCTGCGCCTGCCGCCTGCGCCGGAGTCTGCTGAACGGGTGCTGATTTTGGATAACCTTTCTGTTGGTTATGGCGATAATGTACTGCTGCATGATATAGATTTGGTGCTGCGTAAGGGTGAAAAGGTTGGCTTGCTGGGCCCTAACGGCACCGGTAAAACGACATTGCTGAAAACTGTTTTAGGCGAGCTGCCGCCGCTGAAGGGAACAGCGCAGATCGGCAATCGTGTGAAGGTGGGGTATTTTTCGCAGAGCTATGAAAGGCTTGCTCCCAAACAGACGCTGCTGGATAATTTTTTGGTGGAATATGGCTTTACTGAGGAACGTACGCGTTCACTGCTTGGCGGGATGCTGTTTCACGGCGACGACGTTTTTAAAGAGATCGGCACTTTGTCAGGCGGTCAGAAGGCACGTCTGGTATTGCTGAAGCTGGTGCTGGACGGGGCAAACTGCCTGGTGCTGGACGAGCCGACCAACCATCTTGATATTATGGCGCGGGAGACTGTGGAAGCTGCTTTGACTGCTTTTGGCGGAACGGTGCTGGTGGTCAGCCATGACCGTTATTTTATCAACGAGATCGCTGACAGGATCTGGGAACTGGAAGATCACCGGGTCTGTGATTATAAAGGCAATTATGATTTTTATTTAGAAGAAAAGGCTAAAAGACGGCTGCTGCAGGCTGCCGTGCCGAGCAGCGCCCCTGTGCAGAGGAAGGCTGCGCCTGAGCCGATAAGCAGTACTGTAAAAAGTTCCGGCAGGCATAAGCGTGCCTACAGCCCGCAGGAAGCAGAAAAGCTGCTGGCAAAAGTTGAATTGAGTATTCGTGAACAGGAGGCTTTGCTGGGGGTGCTGGAAGGACGAATGGCCGATCCTGCCAGCCATACAGACCCGGAAGCCAGCGCTGCTTTGGCGGCGGAGCATGCTGCCCTGCAAGCGGAAATCGAGAAGCTGATGCTGCGCTGGGAAGAACTGATGACAGCGGCAGAAGCGTTACAGGAGTAAGCAGAAGATGTTAAATGCAATGACGGACGAAGAATATATGCAGTTGGCGCTGCAGGAAGCCCGGGCGGCTGCCGTGATCGGCGAGATACCGATCGGTGCCGTACTTGTGGTTGAAGGTGAAGTTGTAGCGAGGGCGCATAATATGCGCGAAACCTGGAACGATGCGACGGCGCACGCCGAGGTCATCGTAATCAGGGAGGCGTGTAAAAAGCTGGGCCGCTGGCGTTTAGAGGGGGCCGTGCTTTATGTTACAGTCGAGCCCTGTCCAATGTGTTCGGGCGCTATCGTCAACAGTCGTATCGACAAGGTTGTTTACGGCTGTCCTGATGCTAAAGCCGGAGGGGCAGAGTCGATCTTTAATATCATCAGTAATCCCAATCTTAATCATACGGCACAGGTCGTCAGCGGCGTCTGTGAAGCCGAATGTGCACAGGTAATGAAGGATTTTTTTAGACGCAGACGTGCGGAAAACAGGCTGGCAAAGGCTGGAATAGCTGCTGACAGTGCGGAAAATTAAGAAAAACTCTTTGCAAAATACGGATTTATGATATAATAAATAAGGCTGGTTTACGCGGAGAGGTGTCCGAGTGGTCGAAGGTGTTTGACTCGAAATCAAATGTACGGCAACGTACCGTGGGTTCGAATCCCACCCTCTCCGCCAGATGATTATGCGGTTCTTCATTTATTTGAAGGACCGTTTATTTTTTTGCAGCGGCAGACATCAGCAAGAATAAAAATATTTGACAATAGTTAGATATCTAATTATAATTGAGATATGATGAAGCAGACAAAAACGATTTTTTTGATCAGTAAAATAAGAGAGAAGGCTAATAAATTCATTCTGGCAGATCTGGCGCAGCATGGTATTACTAAACTGGCTCCCTCACATGGAGATATTTTAGCGTGTCTGTATCAAAGGGAGCGGGTGACGATGAAAGAGATTTCAGACTCTATCCATCGGACGAAACCAACGGTGACGGTGCTCGTAAATAAGCTGGCAGAGCTGGGGCTGGTGAAGAAATTTCAGGCAGAGGAGGATTCCCGGGTCATTTATGTGGAGCTGACTGAGCAGGGAAAAGCATTGCAGAAGCTTTTCGAAAAAGTTTCTGCTGATTTAGTCCAAAAAGTTTTTCAAAATATGGAACAGGAAGAAATGAAAAAGCTGGAAATATCTTTGCAAAAAATTCTGGATAATCTGGGGTAAAATTTTTTAGAAAAATAGTTAGACCTCGAACTATTTTTGGCAGCTGATAAACAAGGGAAAACAATATTTTTATGATAGAGAAACATAAGATTTACGCAGGGAAAGGAGGCTGGCAGATGAAAGGTCTGCGGCAGTGTTTCGGAAATTCAAAGCAGGCTGCGGCTAGGTGTGCAAGCGGCTGGATCGAGTGATTACCAGGCTCTGAAAGGGGTAAATAAAAGAAAGCGAGTTGAGTTTTATGAAAAAAGAAGTATTGGATTATGTTATTGAAAAGACACATGAATTGATGAATGCTGCTTCCTGCAGCAGTGAAGCTAAGGCAGCGGCGCAGAGCTGGCTGGATGCGGTCGGCACAGAACGGGAAGCCGATGAAACAAAAGAATATATTGCCGAATTGGAAGCGGATATTATGCCGATCGACAATCTGATAGCTTTTGCAGGATCTGAGGCCGGAGCCGGATATTTTGGTGCCGAACTGGCAAAGAATATTACCGCACATGCTGAAGAAATAAAGCTTGCTGGGGCTGAATACTGCGATTGCCCTGCCTGTGCGGCTGTGGCAGAAATACTTGCCAGAAAAAAAGAATTGCTGTGAAGGTTTTTAGCAGGTTGATTGCGACTGCTTGCAACAGAATATTGCTGATAAAAGGAGTTTCATTTATTTGAAGCTCCTTTTATTTTTATAATTAAGTATTGATGCCGGATTTTTAATTTTAGTCAGGCTTCGGAAGCTGTACGGCAGATTAAAATTTTGTTATGATAATATCATCAGCCAAATTAGTGATGGAGGCATGAAGTGAATAATTCTGTGGTAATAGATAAAAAGTTTTACTGGGAACTGTTTAAATCTACGTTCCTGATCAGTGCTTTTACAGTGGGCGGTGGTTTTGTCATTATCCCGCTGCTGAAAGCCAAATATGTCGATCATTATAAATGGATGAGTGATAAGGAAGCGCTTGATCTTGTTTCAGTAGCGCAGTCGGCTCCTGGAGTGGTGGCCGTCAATGCCGCTATCATTATAGGTTATCGTCTGGCAGGGTATACCGGCGCTGCAGTTACTTTGCTGGCTACAGTGATGCCGCCGCTGATCACACTGACGGTGATTTCGTATTTTTATGATGCTTTTGCCCATAATTATTATGTGCAGATTTTGCTGCGTGGTATGCAGTGCGGGGCTACAGCGCTGATACTTGACGTAGGCATAAATCTGCTGCAGAAAGAGCTGAAAAAGAAGCTGCTGCTGCCGTGTTTGATTATTTTCGGCACTTTTATCGCCAATTATTTTTTTCAGGTCAATATCATGTATCTTATTCTGATCGATGCCGTTATCGGTTATTTATGGCTGCAGGATGAAAAATATAGCTAAGGAGGTATGGAAGTGATATATATAAGTTTGTTCTGGAGTTTCTGTATGGTCGGCGCTTTTTGCGTTGGCGGAGGTTATGCTTCCATACCGCTGATCCAGACGCAGGTCATTGATGTCCATCATTGGATATCATTCAGTGAATTTATGGACGTTGTTGCTATTTCGCAGATGACACCGGGGCCAATAGGTATCAATGCCGCTACTTTCGTCGGGACAAAGGTGGCAGGTATTGGCGGCGCGGTAGCGGCGACGGCAGGTTTTGTTACGCCTTCGCTTATTATTATGATCGCATTGGCAAAGCTGCTGGCAAGATATGGAGATATGGGAGCGATCAGGGGTGTTTTGAACGGCCTGCGCCCCGCTGTAGTCGCATTGATAGCTTCTGCCGGTGTGATGTTTTTAACTCTGTCTTTTTGGAACGAAGAAAAATTGCCGGCTGTCTGGAGTGATCCTGATCTGGTCAGCACGATCGTTTTGCTTGTTTCACTGGTCCTGATCAAGAAGAAGATCTGCGGCGTGATCCAAACACTGGTTGGTTCGGGGTTATTGAGTTTGGCGCTGCATTTTTTTATAAAATAATATGGTTGAAAAGTAATTAAAGGATTCCTGACTGTTTGCAGTCAGGAATTTTCTTTTAAAATAATATTTTAATGTTAAGAATTGTTTTTCTTGTTTTTTAATAATTCATTTAATATAATTAAAGAAAAATGACGGATAAGAATACGGGAGAGCTTAATATGATCAGTGCCGGGCAGAAAGTAAACAAGCTGATGCAGGACTTTTTTACTGCTTATTTTAATGAACGCGATTATAAAGCTGCCGCAGGCTTTCTGCGTGAAGACATCAGATGGATAGGTCTGGGGGCAGTCTGCAGTGCCAGAGATCGCAGTGAGGCTGTAAAATTTTTGCAGGCTGAAATTGCAGCTGCACCATATGCGGTTTTCTTTGAATATGAAAATGTTCAAAATACGATGCTGTCTGAAACGGCGGCAGTATTTCTTTGTGATCTGCTGCTCAAAAAAAATAAAGATGGGTATGACAGTGACATAAGCATACGTGTAATGGCAGCCTGCAATTGCTGTGATTCTGTATGGAAAATTGCGGCGCTGCATGTTTCACAGGCAAATATGGGACCGGAGACAGGTGATTTTTTCCCGGCAGCGTTCAGTATGGAAAAGGTTGCCGAGGTCGAAAGCAGCATTAACAGGCAAATGCTGGGTTTGCTTAACCGCAGTATACCAGGTGGTATTTTAGGCGGTTATGTTGCGCCAGGTTTTCCTTTGTATTATGTTAATGAAAGAATGCTTGCTTATCTTGGCTATACTTATGAGGAATTTGTAGCAGATACCAAAGGTCTGGTTATGAACGGCATCCATCCTGATGATTTAGAACGGGTGGAGCAGATTGCCAGCCGGGCGATGGATCAGGATAGTGAGTATGAAGTTAAGTATCGGATGAAAAAGAAAGACGGCAGTTATATCTGGGTCAGTGATGTTGGGAAAAAGGTTCTGGCTGTGAACGGAAATGCTGCCTGTATCAGTGTGATCAGGGATATTTCTGGTGAGATAGAAGCAAAACAAAAGCTTTTCGAGGAAAGCGTTGAGAACAGGCAGCAGAAGAATATCCTGCAGAATATTATCGATACTATGCCCAGCGGCCTGCTGCAATGCAGCTTTGACAGGATCCCCAAAGCTTTGATGGTCAACAGGACCGGGGCTAATATTTTAGGGTTCGAGAATGAGCATGAGTTTTTTCTGCGGAGGGATGTGTGTGATAATATTCTTCGCTGTATCCATCCGGAAGATAGAACAAAGGTTTTAGAGGAACTTTTCAGTATTGCAGAGGAAGGGATCGTCAAGAATTCAAGCCACCGTATCAAAACTGCAGCAGGCAAGGAAAGATGGGTACGGTCTGCTGCCTGCGTTATTCAAAATCAGCAGGGGGAAAAAATCTATCAGATAATTTTCCATGATGTTACCGAAATCCTGCAGCTGCGCCGCAAAAACCAGCAGTGGGATCTGATGGAGCGCAGCGCGTTATATACGGCTATCACATCAGCTTATCCGATGATCATTTTCGGAAACCTTACACGGAATACCTGCAGTGTTTTAGATCAGGAGGGACAGAGCCTGCATTCGCTGGACTGCGGTAGCTATGATGCTATGGTCAATGGAGTGCTGGGTTCAGTAGCACCTGAGTATAGAGATGAGTTTACCAGTAAATTTGCCCGTCAGAACCAACTGGCAGAGTATGAACGAGGTGCTCACGAAACTTATATGGAGCACCGCCAGCTTTTGGATGATGGACAGTATCATTGGGTCTCGGCACATAAAATCAAGGTGGAAAATCCCGTTAATGATGATATTCTTACAGTTTCGCTGATTCGCTGCATTGACGAGCAAAAGGACAATGAGGCGGAAAAAAATCAGATTTTGCGTACTGCTTTAGGTGCGGCAGAGGCTGCAAACAATGCTAAAACGGAATTTTTATCGCGGATGAGCCATGAGATACGTACGCCGATGAATGCCATTATCGGTATGACAGCTATAGCATTGTCTGCATTGGATAATAAAGAGCGTATCAGCGATTGTCTGGCGAAGATCGGTATTTCGGCAAGGTTTTTACTGAGCCTGATCAACGATATTTTAGATATGTCGCGTATCGAAAGCGGACGAATGAGTTTGGCACATGAAAAATTTGATTTTGAAGAAATGATCAACGGTCTGAACTCTCTTTTTTATCCGCAGGCAGAAGAGAAGGGCTTGAAATTTAATACTGTTATCGAAGGGATGACAGAAGAGCTTTATATCGGTGATTCATTACGTTTGCGTCAGATTTTATTAAATATTTTATCTAATGCCTTAAAATTTACTCCGGAAGGTGGCAGAATCCAGTTTACTATCAGGCAGATGAGCCGGGGTGATAAGGATGCCTGGCTGAGATTTACCGTAAGCGATACAGGTATTGGCATGAGCAAGGTTTTTCAAAAGCATCTTTTTGAATCTTTTGAACAGGAAAATCCCAATATTTCTATCAAATACGGCGGTACTGGTCTGGGATTGGCTATTTGCAAGAATCTGGTAACTCTGATGGGCGGTTCGATAAATGTGCACAGTATCGAAGGTGTTGGCAGTGAGTTCTGCGTCGATGTAAAGTTAGGCCTAACGGAAGAAAGCTATCGACGTAAAAATCTTGATCTTCTAAAGTTCAGGGATTTGAAAACGCTGATAGTTGACGATGACATTGTGACTTGTGAACATGCCAGCCTGATTATGAGTGATTTGGGGGTACAGGCAGAATATGTGACTTCGGGAGCTTTGGCAGTACTGGAAATCAAAAAAGGCATCAGGGAAATGAAACCTTATGATATTGTGCTGGTAGATCTGAAAATGCCGGATATGGACGGAATTCAGACAACGAAAGCTATAAGACGGCTGGTTGGAGCTGAGACATTAGTAGTCGTTATGACAGCATATGAATGGAAGGAGCTTGAAGCAGATGCAAGGCATGCAGGTGTGGACTTTTTTATCACCAAGCCGCTGTTCCGTTCCGAGCTGGTAGATTTGTTTGAAAAGATCAATGATTTCAGTGAAGCAGTATATGAGCCGGAAGCAGCAAAAGGAGAAGTACAGTTTGCTGGAGAACGGATTTTACTGGTAGAAGATAATGAGCTGAATCTGGAAGTTGCTGCAAGTCTGCTGGAAATGAAGGGACTGACGATAGAAAGTGCCTGCAACGGTCTGCAGGCACTAGAAAAATTCTGTTCAACTCCTGTTGGGTACTATGATGCTGTTTTGATGGATATCAGGATGCCTGTTATGGATGGGCTGGAAGCAGCACGTAATATCAGGTTGTTTGATAAAAGTGATGCGCAGACGATCCCTATTATTGCTATGACGGCTAATGCGTTTGATGAGGATGTGGAAAAATCACACGCAGCGGGTATGAACGCACATTTGGCAAAGCCGATTGACCCGGAAAAGCTGTTCGCAGTTTTGCAGGAATTTATTTAAGGTGATTGATAGTAAGCTGAATAAAAAGGTATGGGCATGCCCATACCTTTTTATTCTTGACCTGTTTTTGTAACATCTGTAGCGAAATAGTAAATGGTTAAACGTAAAGAATAAATAGTATTTGCGTTTATTAGCATTTTTGTTTAGAATTATTAGAAATGTGTATTAGGGGAAAGAGGTTGCTGCTGATGAAAATTATTGATTTATTAAAAAACGAAAAGGTGTGCATTTCCTGCGAGCTGTTTCCACCTAAAGCAGGTACAGAGCTGCAGAATGCTTTGAATATAGTCAGTGATATTGCCGAGGTGGGTCCGCATTTTATGAGTGTTACGTATGGGGCCGGCGGTACATCTGTGGGTCAGACGGTGGCTATTGCCCGGGCAATAGAAGCCAGCGGACGCCCAGCGCTGGCGCATCTGACCTGTATCGATGCTGATGAAGCCAAGATCGACGGTGTTTTGGCACAGATGCGGGCTGTTGGCGTCCAGAATGTTTTGGCTCTGCGCGGAGATGCGGTGAATGGCAATGACGGGGATTTTGCCCATGCCAGTGATTTGATGGGGAAAATCAAAAAAACCGGTGATTTTTGTGTCGGCGGGGCCTGTTATCCGGAAGGACATCCGGAAGCCGGCTCTCTGGATCGTGATATTGTCAATACCAGACGGAAAATCGACAGTGGCTGCGACTTTTTAGTGACGCAGATGGTGTTTGACAATAATATTATTTACAATTATATGTACAGACTGCTGCGGCATGGTATCGATGTGCCGGTCGTGGCGGGTATTATGCCGGTGACAAATGCCAAACAGATCAACCGGATCTGTGAATTGAGCGGGACCAAACTGCCTGCGAATTACCGCGCTATCGTCGAGAAATTTGCAGATGATCCCGAAGCGTTAAAACAGGCGGGTATTGCTTATGCTACGGGGCAGATTGTTGATTTGATCGCTAACGGACTGAAAAATATTCATGTTTATACGATGAACCGGCCGGAAATCATCGGCGGGATCATGAAAAATCTGTCGGAGATCGTAAAATGAAGTATGACAGAGCTGAAGCCGTGAGGTATATGGGCGCGAAAAAAGATGATAATGAGGCGGCTGTTTTGGCTGATCTGGCTTATTTGCAGCTGCGGAACGAAGTGCGTCCCAGAAGCTGCTGGCAGATTTTTGCGTGCCGTGTAGATGATGCAGGCGTGACCTTAGTAGATAATGGCATGCGTTTTGAAAGCAAAAATTTGGCAGGACATTTGCAGGGCTGTCAAAAAGCGGCGGTTTTGGCTGCTACTTTAGGCAGTAATGCCGATACTGTTTTGAGGCGTCTGGCATTGACTAACGTAGCACAGGCAGCTGCTGCTCAGGCTGTATGCGCGGCTCTGATCGAAAGTTATTGTGATGAAACCGAAGCCGAGATAGCGGCTGCAGCAGGGCTGCACTTGAAACCGCGTTTTTCACCGGGGTATGGCGACTGGCGGCTGGAGGATCAGCGTCAGCTGCTTATGCTGCTGGATTGTACAAAACGAATCGGTCTGACTTTGACCGATGGTTATATGCTGACTCCTATAAAATCAGTGACGGCTGTGATAGGATTGACTGAAGATACCGTCTGCAATACCAGTAAATGTGCGGCGTGCGTTAATCGAGCGTGCGAATTTAGAAAGGAATGAAAGCATGGGTTTCAGGGATTTATTAGGTAAAGAATTATTATTTTTTGACGGCGCTACCGGGACGATGCTGCAGGCATTGGGGCTGCAGCCGGGCGAGCTGCCGGAGCTGTGGAATTTTACTCATGCGGCTGAAGTGCAGTCTGTACATGAAGCGTATTTGAATAACGGTTCGAATATCATAAAAAGCAATACCTTCGGGGCGAACCGTCTTAAATTTAAAGGGATGGATATCACCGTTGATGAAGTTGTGGGGGCTGCTTTAAAAATAGGCAAAGCTGCCTGTGCCGGACGTACAAAAGCGTTTGTGGCACTGAATCTCGGCCCTACCGGAAAATTACTGGCGCCTTATGGTGATCTTCCGTTTGAGGAAGCTGTGGATATTTATGGTGAAATGGTACGCAGCGGTGCCAGACACGGAGCTGATCTGATTCTGATCGAGACGATGAGCGATACTTATGAGATCAAAGCCGCGCTTTTGGCGGCAAAAGAAAACTGTGATCTGCCGGTGATCGTTACGTTGACGTTTGATGAAGATGGTAAGCTGTTGACCGGTGCTGACGTTTTGAGCGCGGTAGCAATGGTGGAGGGGCTGGGGGCAGATGCTGTAGGGTTTAACTGCGGCTTGGGACCGAAACAAATGCGCAGGCTGCTGCCGCAGTTAATAGAAGCATGCTCGCTGCCGATCGTTTTGAATCCTAATGCCGGGCTGCCCGTACAGCGTGACGGTAAAACTGTTTTTGACGTTGCCGCAGATGAATTTGCAGCGCTGATGCAGGAAATGATACCACTGGGTATTTCTGTCGCCGGAGGCTGCTGCGGTACTACTCCGGAACATATTAAAGCTCTGATCGAAAAGTGCTATGGTATGCAGCCGGGAGGACGCCGCAGCTGTGATCTGACTGTGGTTTCTTCTTATGGCAAAGCTGTCGTTATCGGCGGGGAGCCTGTGATCATAGGCGAGCGCATCAATCCTACAGGTAAGCCGCGTTTAAAACAGGCTATTTTAGACGCAGATCTGGATTATATTTGCCGGCTGGGGTTGGAGCAGCTTGAAAATGATGCCCATATCCTGGATGTCAATGTAGGTGTGCCGGGTATCAACGAAGCTGCCGCTGCAGAGAAAACAGTTCTGGCTTTGCAGGCCGTCACTTCGGCACCGCTGCAGATCGATACTTCAGATTATGAGACTATGGAGCGGGCTCTGCGTTTATATAATGGCAAACCGCTGTTAAATTCTGTCAGCGGTAAAGATGAATCGCTGGCAAAGGTACTGCCGCTGGTAAAAAAATACGGGGCTGTTGTGGTTGGCCTGGCGTTAGATGATGACGGCATTCCTGCAACAGCTGCAGGCAGGTTGGCCGTTGCGGAGAAAATAATCGCACGCGCCGCTGAATGCGGTATCGAAAAACGTAACATTATTATTGATCCGCTGGCGCTGACGATAAGTACGGGACCTGACAACGCTGCTGTTGACTTGGAAGTGATCCGTAAATTGACAGAGCAGAAAATCAAAACGATTATGGGCGTTTCTAATATTTCTTTCGGACTGCCGTCACGTGATGCTGTCAACAGTACATTTTTCACTCTGGCAATGGAGGCGGGGCTTTCCTGCGCTATTATCAATCCGCAGAGTAAAGCGATGCTGGATGCTTACTATGCGTATAGAGCTTTAAAAGGATTGGACGGAGGCTGCAAGGCATATGTGAAGCGTTTTGCTGATTCCGTAAATAAAGTTCCGACAGCTGCTGTCAGTGAATATACACTGCACGATGCGATCGTTAAAGGCTTACAGGAACAGAGCCGTCTGGCTGTGACCCGGTTGCTGGAAACAGAAAAACCACTGGATATTATCAATACTCAGATGATACCGGCTTTAGATTTTGTTGGAAATGGTTTTGAGAAAAAAAATCTGTTTCTGCCGCAGCTTTTGATGAGCGCCGATGCCGCGAAGGCAGCTTTTGAGGTGATCCGCGACAGGATGGCTGACGGTGGCGCTGTGGAAAAAGGTACTGCTGTTGTTATTGCTACGGTTAAGGGTGACATCCATGATATCGGTAAAAATATAGTTAAGGTACTGCTGGAAAATTATGGTTATAACGTTATCGACCTTGGTAAGGATGTAGCTGTAGAAGCAATAGTGAAAGCTGTATTGGAGCACAAGGCTCATGTTGTAGGACTGTCAGCTTTGATGACGACTACAGTAGGTGCAATGGCAGCTACGATCAAGGCTTTGCGTGATGTCTGCAACTGCCGTATAGTTGTGGGCGGTGCTGTTTTGACACAGGACTATGCTGACAGTATCGGCGCCGATCACTACGCGCCTAACGCTGTCAGTGCTGTTGGTTATGTCAACGAAGTTGTAGAAAAATGATTTGCTGACAGGCCTTTGCAGCGGGGGACAGCTGCAAGAACGGCTGTTAAGGGCAGATATACAAAAAAATATGCAAAGTATATTGTATACAAAAACGCGCGGCGAGAAAATCTCTGATGTCACTGTACACGAGAGGCGGACTTGCCGTGTTTTTGTTTTTGGGAAAGTTCTTTTTGCGAGGACAAAACAGTGAAAAAGCAACGCTTTGCAGCAACATTATTCTTACAAAAATGTTAAAATACGAAAAACGCTGTTTGAAAACTGTAAAGAAATTGTGAAGAAATAGTAATATTGTCACATCCGTGCTTTGATGTTATAATCATTTACAGTTAAGGGGAAAAAGCTGTGCAAACAGTAAAGAAGGGACAGATTACATTGAAAATGAAAAAAATATTATCAGCGCTGTTGGCTTCAGCAGTAGCAATGAGCTTAGTAGCAGGCTGCGGCGGCGAGAAAAAGGAAGATGCTAAAGCATCCGACGTGATCAAAGTCGGCGTTTTCCTGCCATTGACCGGTGATAATGCTGCCGGAGGCGAACTGGAACTCCGCGGTATCAAGCTTGCCAACAAACTGCATCCTGAAGTTTTAGGCAAAAAGATCGAGCTTGTTGTAGCTGATAACAAATCTGATAAAGCTGAAGCTGCTTCTGTTGCAGCCCGCCTTATCGAAAAAGATAAAGTAAGCGTTATCGTAGGTTCTTATGGTTCTTCGCTGTCTATGGCGGCAGGTAATATCGTAAAAGACAGTAAAGTTCCGGCTGTTGGTACCAGCTGTACTAATCCGCAGGTAACTGCTAATAATGACTATTATTTCCGTGCCTGCTTTATTGATCCGTTCCAGGGTACCGTTATGGCTAACTATGCATTCAAACAAGGTGCTAAAAAAGTTGCCATCGTGCAGGAAGTTTCCAATGACTATGCAGTTGGTCTGGCAAAATTCTTCAAAGAAGCTTTCATAAAATTGACCGGTGATGAAAACAGCATTGTTGAGATCGCAAACTATCAAACAGGCGATAAAGATTTCAGTGCTATTCTTACCAATATCAAAGCTAAAAATCCTGATGCGATTTTCGCACCCGGTAACTTTACCGAATCTGCACTGCTTGTAAAACAAGCCCGTCAGCTTGGCATCGAAGCTCCCTTTATGGGCGGCGATACCTGGGAAACTCAGGAATTCATCGATGTTGGCGGCAAAGATGTTGAAGGCGTAGCTCTTTCTACTGCGTTTGACCGTGAAAAAGCAACTACTCCGGAAGCTAAAAAATTCCTGGATGAATACGTAAAAGAGTATAAAGGCGAGCCTTCCGCATTGACTGCAATGGCTTATGATGCTTATCTGATCGCTATCGACGGCATCAAACGCGCAGGTTCTACTGATACCGTTAAGATTCGTGACGCTATCGCAGCAACTAAAGATCTGGAATGTGTAACCGGTATGACTACTCTTGATAAAAACGGCGATCCTATTAAAGGCGCTGTGATCAAAACTGTTAAAGACGGCAAATTTACATTCCTGGATTTTGTAGAAGCTAAATAATTCATTGGTTCTTTCATAACCCTTTTGTTTTATGTTAGTGCTCCCTTCTCCTTAAGGGAAGGGAGCAATTCTTTTGTGTCATGAGGTGTTTTTCATGGAATTTTTCCAAGCGATTGCGAATATGTCCGGTGACAGTCTTGCGCAGCATTTGGCTAACGGCATATCTCTCGGCAGTCTTTATGCCCTGATCGCCATCGGTTATACGATGGTCTATGGCATTTTATTGATGATAAACTTTGCACACGGCGATATCGTTATGATGGCATGTTATTTTGCCTTTTTCGGTATTACCGTTTTTCACATTCCCTGGTATATTACTTTTGTCGGAGTCATTATTGCTACGGCAATTTTAGGTGTAGTGATTGAACGGACGGCTTATCGTCCGTTGCGTGACGCACCGAAAAATTCTGTTCTTATTTCTGCTATCGGCGCTTCATTTTTATTGGAAAACCTGGCTAATTACTTATTCAGCGGCCGGCCGATGCGTTTTCCTAATATTGAACTTTTATCGCAGAATATTTCTATCGGCGGGATTCAGATCCAGGCGATCTGTCTGGTCATTCCCGTTATTACAATAATCAGCCTTGTTGTGCTGCTGCACATCGTCAATCATACTAAAACAGGTATGGCTATGCGTGCAGTTTCCAAAGACTATGAGATCGCGCGCGTTATGGGCGTCGATATTGATAAAATAATTTCGATCACATTTATTATCGGGTCCTCTTTGGCCGCTATTGGCGCTATTATGTGGGGTATCCGCTATCCTGGCATTACCCCGATGATGGGGGTTATGCCGGGTTTGAAATGCTTTATTGCGGCGGTTATCGGCGGAATCGGCAATATCAAGGGTGCAGTGCTGGGCGGCTTTATACTCGGCCTGGGAGAGATCCTGATAGTTGCTTTTTTCCCGCAGCTTTCCGGTTACCGAGATGCCTTTGCTTTTATCGTGCTTATTGTGATTCTGTTTTATAAACCTACCGGCCTTTTGGGCGAAAAAACGACTGAGAAGGTGTGACGAAGATGAAAAAGAAAGATGTTTTCCTTACTTTGATCGCTATTGCCGCACTCTTTGGCGTTGCCTGCTTCGTCCAGACCGAGATGGATTCTTATATCCGCAGGATCGTTAATCTGTGTCTGGTTTATGCAATTATCGGCTTATCCATGAATCTGACGAATGGGTTTGTTGGTCAGTTTTCGCTGGGGCAGGCTGGTTTTATGGCTATAGGCGCTTATGTTGTAGGCATTTTTACCGTGCCTGTAGAGCTGCGGCCTAATGTTTTTTATGCGGCACCGATGAACCCGCTGATCGCTGATATTCAAATGCCCTTGTGGCTGGCCCTGATTGCCGGTGGACTTTTAGCCGCTTTAGTGGCTTTTCTGATCGGTACGCCGGTATTGCGTCTGCGCGGGGATTATCTTGCTGTGGCGACGCTGGGCTTTTCCGAAATTATCCGTATCTGGATAACTAATGCGCAGAGCATCACTAACGGAGCTTTGGGTATCAAAGATATACCGCCTCTTAATGATGTGCGTTATATTTTTCTGGCGACGGCAGTGACTTTTATTTTTATAGCACTTCTGATCAATTCTTCTTATGGCCGTGCGTTTAAAGCGATCCGCGAAGATGAGATCGCGGCTGAAGCGATGGGAGTAAGCCTGTTCTGGCACAAAAATCTGGCATTTATGATCAGTGCTTTTTTTGCCGGCGTGGGCGGCGGCTTGTATGGTGCGCTGCTGGGAACTGTTGATCCGAAGAATTTCCTTTTTACATTGACCTATAATTTTTTGCTGATTATCGTTTTAGGCGGTATGGGCAGTATTACCGGCAGTATGCTGGGGGCTGTCATCGTTACGGCCGGGCTGGAGTTCCTGCGTGTATTTGACGAACCCCTGATGCTTTTTGGTATGGATATTCCGCTTTTCCGTCCTGGTTTCAGGATGGTGATTTTCTCGGCGCTGCTGATGGCCTGCGTGCTTTTCTGGCGGCACGGGATCATGGGGACCAGCGAGCTGACCTGGAAAAATATCCGTGCCTTCTGTAAAAATCCATTCAGCTTCTTTGGGCGGAAGGGAGCAGAAAGATGATTTTAAAAACTGATAATATTACAATGCAGTTTGGCGGTGTGACAGCTGTAAATCTGCTTAATATTGAGATCAATGAACACGAGATTGTGGCACTGATCGGTCCTAACGGTGCAGGTAAAACGACGGCTTTCAATATGATTACCGGGGTCTATACTCCAACCAGCGGCGACGTGATCTATACAGACGCGCAGGGTGAAGAACAGAAAATAACCGGTAAAAGACCCAGCGAAATCGCCAAAATGGGCGTAGCACGTACTTTTCAAAATATCCGTCTGTTCAAAAATCTTTCGGTATATGAAAATGTTATGATTGCCAAGCATCTGCACCTGAAATCCGATTTTATGTCGGCGGCTCTGCACCTGCCCTGGTATAATAAAGAGCAGCGTGAGATGGAAGCTTCGGTCGAAGCCCTGCTGAGGAAAGTTGATCTATGGGAGCTGCGCGATGAAAAGGCGTCCAGTCTGCCATATGGGCAGCAGCGTCGTTTGGAGATCGTGCGTGCGTTGGCAACTGGCCCGCGTCTGTTGCTTTTAGACGAGCCGGCAGCGGGTATGAATCCTAAAGAAACTGATGAACTGACGGAGTTTATCCGCCAGATTCGTGACGAGTATGATCTGACGGTGTTTATGATCGAGCATCATATGGATCTGGTTATGGAAATATCTGACCGTATCTATGTTTTGGATTTTGGTATGACTATTGCTGAAGGCACACCGGAGCTGATCCAAAATAACAAGCGCGTTATTGACGCTTATCTGGGGGTGGATGAAGATGCTTAAAGTGCAGGATTTATTTGTAGCTTATGGAGGCATCGAAGCGCTCAAAGGTATTTCCCTGGAAGTGCCGGAAGGTAAGATCGTTACGCTGATAGGCGCTAACGGGGCCGGTAAAAGCACCTTGTTGCGGACCATTGTTGGGCTGGTAAAGCCTAAAAGTGGTACTATCAGCTATAATGAACAGAATATTACCGGGCTTAATTCACAGAAAATCGTTAAAACAGGTATTACTTTAGTTCCGGAAGGACGAAGGGTTTTCCCGAATCTGACGGTCCTGGAAAATTTACAAATCGGCGCGTATATGCGCAATGATAAAGAAGAAATAGCCAAAGACATCAAATGGGTATATGAATTGTTCCCGCGTCTGGAGGAACGCAGCTGGCAGATGGCCGGCACTTTATCCGGCGGTGAGCAGCAGATGCTGGCTGTAGGCAGGGCACTGCTGTCGCGTCCTCAGCTGATGATGATGGACGAGCCGTCTTTAGGACTGGCGCCGCTCATCATTAAAGATATTTTTAATATCATTCAGGAGATCAACAGCAGAGGTATGACGATCCTTTTGATCGAACAGAATGCTAATATGGCGCTGAAGGTGGCTCATCAGGCTTATGTACTGGAGACTGGCAAAATAACTATGAGCGGGACCGGTCAGGAGCTTTTGGAAAACCCTGATATCAAAGCCGCTTACCTTGGCAAAAAAAGAAATCAGAAATAAATGCAGCAGCCGGCAGTATTTGCCGGCTGTTTTTGTATTTTCCAGCATTTCCTTGCGAAAATAGTCAGAACAGGCTATCATATAAAAAGAGAATGGTGGTAAATAAATGATAGAAAATTTTTTGAACAGTTGCAGGCGTCATCGCGAAATGCTGCGTTTTTCTGTTTTGGCGATATTTATTATCTGGGTTGTCTGGCAGCTGCATAGTTCGCCTTATATCCTGCATCCTTCCTCAGTCGAAGATGTGCGCCGTTGGGTAGCGTCGTACGGCAGTCTGGGGCCGTTAGTTTATATAGCTTTATATACTGTGCGGCCGGTACTGTTTTTTCCAAGTATTTTTTTAAATCTCAGTGCCAGTATTTTATTTGGGCCAATGCTGGGTATCGTATATTTGCTGTGCGGTGGTCTGAGCAGTGCTGTTTTATGTTATGCGCTGGGAAGTCTGGGCGGCGGCAGGAGGCTGCTAGATCGTTATGGCGGCTCGTGGGGTGAAAGGCTGACTAATTATTTAAGCGGCAGCGGCGGATTTGTTAAGATGCTGTGGCTGCGCACAGTACCTATTTTTCCGTATGATCCGGTAAGCATTATTGCCGGCTGCTGTAAGATGAACCTGCAGCTGTATGCTGCTGCAACTGTACTGGGAATGCTTCCGGGAGCGATTGCATATAATTTACTGGCTGATTCTATTTTAGGCGGCCGAGGATTGTATGTGTCTGTAGCTGTAGTTATTATAGCTTTTGGCCTGCCTCTGGCGTGGTGGGCTTTGGGCGGTGAACATAAAAAATTGAAGGAGTAGATACTGATGAAGGTTTACGTTTGGCGTCATAACAAAACTTATCACAGCCACAGTATGATCAATGAGCCCTGTGTGCAAAACCATTTTTATCTGGATGCACTGGCAATCGTAGCTGCAGAAAATCTGGAAGAAGCCTTGTCAAAGCTGGCGGAACAGAATGCCGGTTGGCGGATCGAAGACCTGCGTGCGCTTACTCCCAGGGTATATGATTTAGATGTTCCCCAGGTTATTTTTACAGATGTCCGCGGTTCAATAGCGGAATAGGAAGGCGATAACATGGATAAAACAGTGGAAATGGAAATGAAACTGACGATTGCCCGTAGGGATCTGAAAAAACTGCTGGCATCTGAGCTTATTACTGCTACAATGATTAAGGGAAGTTTGGCGAAACAGGAGCTGCTGACAACGTATTACGATACTGCGTCATACAAATTGACCGAATCTGGAATGGCATATCGCATCAGGCGTAACGGCAAAAAATATGAGGCTACAGTAAAAACAGAGCAAGCGTCTGGGGGAGGACTTTCGGCTCGACGTGAGTTTAACATGCCTTTGAAAAAAGATAGTCCGACAGTGAGTGGTTTCACAGAATTAGGATTGGAGACTGATCTGGAAGAATTGCTGGCAGGAGAAGAATTGCAGAAGCTTTTTACCGTAGAAGTGAAAAGGGAGATCAGGCTGCTGCAGGTAACTCCTGAGACTGTTTTGGAAATGGCGATTGACCAGGGCAAGATCAATGCCGGAAAACAAAAAGAAAAAATCGATGAAGTTGAGCTGGAAATCAAAGCTGGAACGAAAGCGGATTTATTAGATTTCACGGCTCAAATAGCTGCTAAAATACCGATTTTTATTGAACCGCACAGCAAATTTGCCCGTGGCCTGCATTTGCTTGGTAATGGCGAAGAACATGAAATACCAAAGGGACGCTTGAAAATCGACCGTGGCGGTATGGTGCAGGATGAGCTCAGCAAATTGCTGGAGTATTATGGTGATCGGATCTTGAAGCTGCAAAACAGACTGATAACGGATAAAAATGTGCTGGTGCAGGCCGATAAGCTGCTGCTGCCGCAGTTCAAGCATTTGCAGGCTTTACTGGCGCTTATCAAGCCGTTATTGGCTGAAGGGGAGTATGATAAAATACGTAAATTACTGGCGGAACCTGCTGGTACACTGGATGTACTGTTTCGTTATAAACGGCTGCTGATGCAGTGGCAGCTGCTGCATGGAACGGCGGGCAGCACTATTTTGCAGCGCCCGCAGCTGGCAGAAAAGTTGACGGAAGAAATAGAAAATATTCTTGCGGAAGTAGCAAAACAGCTGGAACAGGGAGTGTACAGTCACTGTATTTTTAAACTGCTGGCGTGGACTGAACAATCATTATGGCAGAACAGTTATTATGTGGAAGTTGAACAGCTGGCAGGTTGTCGTGTAGAAGACTGGTATAATATGCTGAAAGAACTTGATATTAAAGGGGAAAAAATAGACGAAGCGCAGGCTAAAAGTATTTTACGCGTCTGTGAAGCTATTTATTATGCCCGCCGCAGTCTTAAAATTGACAGGCTCAGTAAAACTGCCTGGAAAGATGTCAAAGAACTGTACCAGCGGATTCAGGTACTGGTTTATGATGTTTACAGCAGCAAATGCCTGCTGAACTGTATTAAGGGGAACAACAGCCGTGCGCTTTATCGCGACAGCGGACTTTTGATAGGCTGGCGTCTGCAATCTATGCAGTCTGCCAATACTAAAGCCTTAAAAGCATATGGTAGGGCAGTAGAAGCTTTAAAGAAATAATGGCAATAAAAAACACCGCGAATTATTCGCGGTGTTTTTTATTTATTGAGCTGTTCTTCAAGCATGCCCTGATGGATACTGCCGGGCTCCTGAAGTAATTTAACTTTCAGGCGGGTAATGCGGATATTATCCAGTTCTTCGACCAGGAATTCCGCTTTGGGCAGTTTTACAGACTGTCCCAGCTGCGGAGGGTAATCAAGCTGGGAATAAACCCAGCCGCCGATTGTGTCGCAGGAGTTAGAACTTAATTCAAGGCCGAAAAGGTCATTGACATCTTCAAGCAGCATTTTACCATCAATAGAGTAGGTTTTATCGCTTTCTTCTTCAACTTCAGGACGTTCCTCGTCAAATTCATCCTGAATTTCACCGACGATTTCTTCTAAAATATCTTCGATGGTTACCATACCGGCAGTACCGCCGTACTCGTCGATTAAGATTGCCAGTTGTTTGCGCTGTTTCTGCAGCAGACGCAGAAGTTTACTGATCGGCATTGATTCTGGTACTACCAGAACTTCACGGGCTAAAGTGCGTAAGTCAGGCTTTTGGCCTGCGTTTAAAGCACGCAGCAGGTCTTTGATATGCAGAAAACCGATAATATGATCTTTGTCTTCTTCACAGATCGGATAGCGGGTCATGCGTTCACTGAGAGCGACTTCGATGTTTTCTGTAAAGGAATCCTTAAGATACAGGCAGATCATATCCGTACGCGGGACCATGATCTCACTGGCATGACGTTCAGAAAAATCAAAGACATTATCAAGATAGGTCAGTTCGGTTTTATCGATATAACCATATTTATAGCTTTCTTCCATTAAAATACGAATCTCTTCTTCGTTGTGTGCTTCTTCTGCTTCGCTGGCAGCATGGATACCCATGCGCCTAAGGGTCCAGTTGGCGACATGGTTTAAAAACCAGACTGCCGGATACATCAGCTTATTGAATACGATCAGGGGCCAGGCTATAAACAGCACTACTTTTTCTGTTTTCTGGATAGATAAAGATTTTGGTACAAGCTCGCCAAGAACGATGTGCAGTGCGGTAATGACAGAGAAGCCTACAACGAAGGCGATCGTATGTTCAAGCTGCGCCGGGATATTGAATAAATGAAAAAGCGGTGTCAGCATTTTAGCTACGGCGGGTTCACCGATCCAGCCAAGACCTAAAGAAGCAAGCGTAATACCAAGCTGGGTTACAGATAAATAGGCATCAAGATGCTCTGTGACCTGTCGGGCATAGACTGCCTGCCGGTTACCTTCTTTTATTAAAGTATCAAGGCGCGAAGGTCGCACTTTAACTATAGAAAATTCTGATGCAACGAAAAAGCCGTTGAGAGCAACTAAAAACAGGATGATAATAACATTTAAAAGTATACTAAAATATTCCAAAGAATCTGTTTCCGTCAGGAAACATGTTCACCTCCATTACTGCTTAAAGCAGTATATTATATAAAAATAATTTTATCATATATCAATGTTATAAACAAAGTTTCATTTTTGTATAAATTAGTTGTTAACAAGCCATTTTCGCAGGTAAGAGGCTAATTACTTCCTGCGAAGAATGTATGGTAGTCTAAACGCTGTATATCGCAGTTTTTCAAAAATACTGGCTGGTTTAAAAGGTTTTTTACAACTAGAGAGCTGTTAATTGTAAAAAATAACTATATTTCATCTGATATATTTAACTTGAAAAATTTATAATGTTGCTTGGGCACAGGAAATCTTTAAATTATTAAGTCTATAATATTACGTCAGCAGAATATAATGCTGAATATACAGCGCAGTGGTACTTAAAGTGGAATTATGGTCTGGATAGGCTGAAAATTAAATGTAAAAAACATTTACCATTGATCGTTAAGTATCTTGGTTGGAAGCTGGAGACTGAAAGAACTGACAAACTCAGAAAGGCAGGGCATATGTATCTGCTGCGGGGCAGTATTTTGGTTTTGAAAGGAGGCAGATGGAGTAAATGGAAGAAAAACAGGAGCAAAAAGAATGCCATAAATGGCTGATGCAGATTTGCCCTATCTGTGGCAAAGAATTTGCCTGTAACAAAACTCATCATGTGTATATGGAACGAGTTGGGCGCAAACGTTTGTATTATTGCAGCTACAGCTGTTTTAAGCTGAGACTGTATTTAAAAAAGTAAGTAACGGATCAGATAGAGAATGAGAATTTTGTCGGTATTTGTAATTTTGTTAGTTCTATGGCAGAGGGGGTATGAGTAATCGTAAGGAAAAAAGTATTTTACTGCTCATTATCATGAAAAATGAGTTATTGAAACAGCAGTTTCGTCTAAAAAAGAGATGGAACTGCTTTAATATTTTATTGCAAGTATTTTTAAAATTTATGACTCGAAAATAAATATGAAAATATATCTATAATGGTTAAAATTTGCTGCAGCAACAGTAGGTGTAAATGCTGTTGGCGAGCCATGTTTGATTGCATGTTGCTCTAGCAACAAAAAAATTAAACTATTGTTTAATTTAATTAAACTATTAGAGGCAATAATGTTCGCCATTTTAATATATTGTTAAACTAGACGCTGTAATTATAAATTCCTACAATAAAAGTGTAATCACAAAGGTGATCAAGTAACCAAGAAGGAGGATTATGTGTAAACTATTTTGGGAAATGAGGTGAGTTTATGGCTCCTGCAATCAAATGTTTAATCGTATTAGCGATAGTGGCTCTGTTATTTATTACTGAACTTATTCCTTTGGCTATTACAGCTATGAGTGGCGCTATCGCCTGCGGCCTTTTGGGTTTTATCCCGGCCAAACAGGTTTTTTCAGGTCTTTCCGATTCAACAGTAGTACTTTTCGCAGGTATGTTCGTTGTTGGTGCTGCCATGTTCCATACTGGTCTGGCACAGAAAATCGGTATTTCTATCGTTAGATTCTCCGGCACCAGCGAAAACAGTTTGATGTTTGGTATCATGATCGTCGGCGCAGGTTTATCTTCCGTTCTGTCTAACACAGGTACGGCAGCCTGTCTGATGCCAGTTGTTCTTGGCATCTGCGCCGCAGCTAAGATCCCGGCTTCCCGTCAGTTGATGCCTTTGGCTTACGCCGCAGGCGTTGGCGGTATCATTACCTTAGTAGGTACACCGCCTAACATTATCGTTTCCGGTGCTCTGACTTCTTTTGGTTATGAGCCATTCTCCTTTTTCGAATTTGCCTGGATAGGTATTCCTCTGACAGTTGTAGCGATCGCTTACATGATGTTTATCGGCAAGTATTTGCTTCCGAAAGCTGAGCTGGATGCGGATCAGGAAATCGAGCAGGAAATCGAAGCTACTGTACATGACAGTAAAAAACAGATCATTTCCGGTTTGATTCTGGCAGTAGTAATCGTTGTTATGGCACTTGATATTAAATTTATCTCTTTGGAAATGGCAGCTGTAATCGGTGCGCTGGTTTGTGTACTGACCGGCTGTCTGACTGAAAAACAGGCTTATGCTTCTATCGACTGGGTAACCATCTTCCTGTTCGCAGGTATGATGCCTGTATCTAATGCGATGGATAAGACCGGTGCCGGTAAATTGATCGCCGAGTGGGCAGTAAGCCTTATGGGCGGTGCTCCTACCCCGATCATTATGACTTCAGTACTGTTTATTATCTCCTGTACTTTGACGCAGTTCATGTCTAATACGGCAGCAGCAGCATTGCTGGCGCCGGTAGGCGTAGCGATTTCCCAGCAGCTCGGCGCGTCTCCGAAAGCAGTACTGATGGCGATCGGCGTAGCAGCATCCTGTGCATTCGCAACTCCGGTAGGAACTCCTCCCTGTACGTTGGTGCTGGGACCTGGCGGTTACAAGTTTATGGACTATGTAAAAGTCGGCGTGCCTTTAGTTATCCTCTGTTTCATCGTTTCCATCATCGTTATTCCGATGGTATGGCCTTTCTTTCCCGGTTAATTGGGACTAGCTGCGGAAGAATGTACATAGAGTTCTCCTTTTAAAAGTAGAAATGCTTTTTGGGTGGTATTTCTGCTAGTTGACCTGGGATTTAAGAGGGAAAGAAGGTGTGACTGGTATGGGAGCAGAAGTTATTGCTGGTGGTCTTATTGCAATTATTTTCTCTACTTGCTGGTGGCTCGTTAGAAGTTGATTCTAAAAAACAAAATTCGTGTATGTCAGTCTTTCCGGTCAAGTAAGATGATCCGAGAGAGATAGCACATAAAGTTCTCCTTCGCTGAAGTGGAAGTACTAATTGGTACTTCCGCTTTTTTATTGTTCTAAATGAGTGATGAGCAGGTATTTTTTGTGCTTGTAATGTATTTTATTGCAGTTTATATAATAATAATTAATTTTGAAGTGAAAATAAATTATAAAAAATATTTATGAAATATGATTTTTGCTTCAGCAACAAATATTGCAGAGCCAGGTGCAGAGCGAAGAATAATATGCTGTTGCAATAGCAACAAATAATTGGATGTTTATTTAAATAAATTAAAAGATTTAAGATAATAAAGTTCGTTATTTTAACTGTTTTCTAACTGGAGTGCATAAAAATAAAATTTCTATACTTAACCTGTGATTGCTTAAAGCAATCAACATAAAAGTGGAGGTGAATTTCATATATTTGCTGTTTTACAAAATTATTTGAAACTGAGGTGAAGGTATGTCGTCAGCAGTAAAATGTTTAATTGTTTTGGCAATAGTGGCTTTATTATTTATTACTGAACTTATTCCTCTGGCTATTACTGCAATGGGAGGAGCTATAGCCTGCGGGCTTTTGGGATTTATTCCGGCTCAACAGGTTTTTTCAGGCCTTTCGGATTCAACGGTAGTGCTTTTTGCAGGTATGTTCGTTGTGGGTGCGGCGTTGTTTCATACCGGACTGGCACAAAAAATTGGTATAGGTATTGTTAAAATTTCCGGAACTAAAGAAAGCAGTTTAATGTTTGGTATTATGGTGGTCAGTGCAGCATTGTCCTCCTGTTTATCTAACACTGGCACAGCAGCATGTCTGATGCCCGTTGTTTTGGGTATTTGTGCTGCAGCTAAGATTCCTGCTTCCCGCCAGCTGATGCCTTTAGCTTATGCGGCCGGCATCGGCGGTGTTATTACGATGGTTGGCACACCGCCTAATATTATTGTATCCGGTGTTCTTACTTCCTTTGGATATGAATCCTTTTCTTTCTTCGAGTTTGCCTGGATAGGTATTCCTTTGACCTTTGTGGTTATCGCTTACATGATGTTTATCGGTAAGTATTTGCTTCCGAAAGCAGAATTGGACGCTGACCAGGAAATTGAACAGGAAATTGAGGCTACTGTGACTGACAGTAAAAAACAAATTGTTTCTGGTTTGATTTTAGCAGTGTGCATTATTGTTATGGCACTTGACCTTAAAGCTATTTCTTTGGAAATGACTGCTATTGTTGGTGCACTGGTTTGTGTATTAACTGGCTGTTTGACTGAAAAGCAGGCTTATTCAGCTATTGACTGGGTAACTATTTTCCTGTTCGCAGGTATGATGCCTGTTTCGGCTGCTATGGATAAAACAGGTGCCGGCAAATTGATCGCTGAATGGGCAGTAAGCCTGATGGGTGGATCTCCTACCCCGATCATTATGACCTCGGTACTATTTATTATCTCCTGCACTTTGACGCAGTTTATGTCCAATACAGCAGCCTGCGCCTTGCTGGCTCCGGTAGGCGTAGCGATTTCTCAGCAGCTGGGTGCTTCTCCGAAAGCGGTACTGATGGCGATCGGCGTAGCTGCTTCCTGTGCATTCGCAACTCCGGTCGGAACTCCGCCATGTACTTTAGTACTTGGACCTGGCGGTTATAAGTTTATGGACTATGTAAAAGTCGGTGTGCCTCTGGTAGTACTCTGTTTTATCGTTTCCATTATAGTTATCCCAATGGTATGGCCTTTCTTCCCCGGTTAATTGGGACAGCTGCGGAAGAATAGTACATAAATCTCTCCTTTTTAGAACGGAAGCACATGTCGGTGCTTCCGTTTTTTTGTGGGCAATTAATGAGTCTGTCAGGAAAATGATAAAAGAGCCTGTTCTTTTTAGAACAGGCTCTTTTATTTCTTAAATATTTAAAGCTTTATTCAAAACAAATTAGTCAGCAATGGCAGTAGAAGTGGCGCTAAAATAGAAGTAGCAATACCGGTAAGACCAATTGCTACACCGCCGATGGCGAGTTGCAATGCGCTTTTATTGACGCAGGCACTGGTTCCGAGACCGTGACTTGAGGCACCAATAGCCAGACCGATAGCGATATCATTTTTAAAGCCCAGCCAGGATAAAATTTTATGATTGAAGGTAGAACCAAACATACCTGTAAAAATAACACAGGCAGCGGTTAAGGATGGTATACCGCCAATGACACTGGAAATATCCATGGCAATAGGCGTTGTTACTGATTTGGGAATCAGAGAAAGCAGAACCTGTTCGCTGGCGCCAAACAGCTTGCCGCAGACGAAGATGGAAACAATGCCGATGACTGTAGCGACAACAACTCCGCTGACGATGACGGCAAGATTGTTTTTAAGGGTCTGACGGTTACGGTATAAAGGGAGTGCCAAAGCTACTGTAGCCGGTCCTAAAAGGAAGTTTATGAAGTTTGCTCCGGCAGCGTATTGTTCATAAGTTATATGAGGTGACTGAAAATAAATGATGCCCATAATAATAGGGCAGGCCAGTACGAAAGGTGGAATAATGTTAAGCTCAAAACGATTGACGATCAGTTCGCAGAAGACGTAAACGATAATGGTCAGTCCAATGCCGAACATGGGTGAATTTAATAAGGCTTCGGGAAAGAACATCAATGTTTTCCTCCTTTGCTGTGTTTGGAAACCAGCTCGACAAAAGCTGTAGTAGTAATAAGAATAATCAGACTGCTGACGATGATTGTGATAAAAATTGCGATGCTTTCAGCTTTAATAATATCGAGATAAAGCAGCATACTGATACCGGCTGGTAAAAACAGCATGCCCATCTTTTCGATCAGGATAGTACAGGCGTCTTCGACGCTTTCCTCACGGATGACACCTGTCAAAAGCAAAACAGCCAACAGGATCATACCAAGCAGTGCCGGTGGAAAAGCAATGTGCAGAGCCTGCAAAAACAAAACACTGACCCATTGCAGAGCCAGCAGAATAGCGATACCACGTAAAATAGAACCAGCTGTCATAAATTTTCCCCTCAATTTGTATAGAATAACTATTATTGTACTCTTGCATATATGTTTGTCAAGATTTTGATGAATTAAAATAATAATAAAAATATTTGACTTTTTGACTTTTGGCGTTTATAATAAAAATTAAGGAAGCCGGCGATGCCAGCTTCCTTGCGAATTATCTTACTTAAAAGCTATATAAAGATTAGTTAAAAGAATCAAACCTAAAAGGCCCATGGCAAACAGTCCCAGCAGTTCGAAGCGGTACATGGATACTTCTTCATTGAGCAGTGTATAACTGCGCTGGATAACGTGGATTTTATTTTCAATATTGTCTTTCCAGACAGAAGCGCGCAGCAATGACAGATATCGAGTGTAGATACGTGCATAGAAAATATCTTCTGTTACCTGCAGGGCATTGTTGATATTGCTGGTGAGACTGCTGACATCGGCCATCAGTTCCATCAGGTTACCGCGGATCTGGCGATAGCTTTCGAGCCGTGTTGCTTTACTGGTCATATTGGCTTCTTCAAGTTCATCATAGGTTTTATCAATGGCATTGTTGAGAGCGTTATCATAATAGCGCAGCTCTAAAAACTGTGCATTGGCAAATTCAAGCAGATCAGGAACGTCAAGGCTTCCACTTTGGTCGTAAACTACGGCTGAATCCCAGGCCAGATAAGTAATGTCGTTGGCATAGGAGAAGCGATTTTCCAGTGTTTCCCTGCGAGTTTGTTCACTGACAGGGGTTCTATCTTTAAGTAGCAGCGGGACCAGATCCCAGTCAGGGATATTCTCTTTGAAGTAATAAACAACAAAGTCTTCGTCGAAATCCGAAACACGCTCGTTTGAGCAGGCGGGACGAATCGTTTCCAGAACGGCGTCCAGATAATGATGGATCTCGTCTTCCGGCATATTTTCGCTGACGATAGCCATATCGAGATATTCGTCGTAAGTTACATCGTCTTCAAATGGGATTCTGATAATCAGGCTGATAACTCCCAAATCAAAAATACGGGCCTTGATTTCAGCCAGATAGGTTTTGCCGCCAAGTTCCATTTCGTGTGAACCAAGTTCTACCAAAACAGGCGGGTCTTTAAAGGTAATGGATTTTGTCGAGATCCTGTCCAGACGCAGACGTGAAGCTATTTTATTGCGGCTGGTCCACAGTGCCTGTACAAGGTCCAGGTTGATTTCGTCGGCGACGTCAAACAATCTGTAAACGATCATGGATGTATTCATACTTGCCTCCATATTATATTACTTTGATGATTTGCTGGTTGATATTGAATGATACAGGTCAGCAACAAGTGCAGAAGCCCATTGGCGTAGAGAGATATTATCTCGTTTACTATGCAAAAGCAGCTTACTTAATTGGTTTATTCGCCGCAGAGTTTAGTTTCCCTGCGTGACGATAAAAATTTTCTGTAAAAATAAGTTAATAAATTCTAAATTAGATTATAGTCAGGAGGTGTAGCGATATGCAGGAACGCTACAGTGAAGAAGTAAAAAGTATTTTGGAAGCAGCGCAGCAGCAGGCTGTAATGAATTATCAGCAGGAGCTGTCATGTGCGCATATTTTAGTGGCCTTAAGCAGCAGTGAAGGTTTTTTCAGATTTTTACTCGCTAATGTCAAGGCAGATGAAAGAAACTTTGCACAGGAGGCTAAAGCGTTGATGCAGCGCATTCCTTCTGTAAAGGGACAGGATCGTCAGCTGGTGATGAGCACAGCTTTAGCCAGAGTATTAGGGCTGGCAGCGCAGGCCGCCGGTCAAGGTGAAGTGAATGTTGGCAATTTGGTTGCAGCTTTAGCCGGTGACGGTGACAGCGAGACAGTTTCTCTGCTTAAAAAGTATGGTATTGATAAGAAAAAGGTTGAGGGCTTGTATATGGCTTATACTAATGGGCAAGCTGATGAAGAAAGCAAACAGACACTTGAAAAATATGGACAGGACCTTACTGCTAAAGCGATGGAAGGCAAGTTGGATCCAGTTATTGGCCGTGATGAGGAAATTCGCCGTGTAATTGAAATTTTATCGCGTCGTAAGAAAAATAATCCGGTGCTGATAGGCGAGCCTGGCGTTGGTAAAACGGCAATCGCTGAAGGTTTGGCAAGACGTATCGTAGCAGGTGATGTACCTGAAAATCTGAAAAACAAGACTTTATACGCTTTAGACCTGGCAGCTTTGGTTGCCGGTGCTAAATATCGCGGAGAGTTTGAAGAACGTTTGAAAAAGGTTTTAAAGGTTATTTCCGATTCTGCAGGACAGATCATTATGTTTATTGATGAGTTGCATACCGTGGTTGGTGCTGGTGCAGCCGAAGGAGCCATGGATGCGGGTAACATACTGAAACCGATGCTGGCCCGCGGTGAATTGCGTTGTATCGGCGCGACTACATTAAATGAGTACCGCAAGTATATTGAAAAAGACAGCGCTTTAGAGCGTCGTTTCCAACCGGTAATGGTCAAACAGCCAGGCGTTGAGGATACGATTTCGATTCTGCGTGGATTGAAAGAACGTTATGAGGTGCATCACGGTGTAAGGATTAAGGATGCGGCTTTAGTTGCGGCTGCTGTAATGAGTAACCGTTATATCAACGATCGTTTTTTGCCTGATAAGGCGATTGATCTGGTCGATGAGGCGGCAGCACGATTGAGGACCGAGATCGATTCGCTTCCGGCAGCGCTTGACGAAAGTAAGCGGCGGATACTGCAGCTGGAGATCGAGGCTCAGGCCCTTGGCAAAGAACAGGATGAGCAGTCTAAAGAACGGCTGGTGAAAATTGAAGAAGAGCTGTCTGAGCTGAGAAAGGAAAATGAAGAGCTCGTTAAACGCTGGGACGGCGAAAAAGCTTCTATTGCCCGTGTGCGCGAAGTGAAAAAAGAGATCGATGCCGTTAAACAGGAAATGGAAGGCGCTGAGCGCAGCTATGATCTGAATAAACTGGCAGAACTTAAGTATGGACGGCTGCCGGCTTTGGAGAAGGAACTTGCAGAAGTCGAAGCAAACAATAAAAATGATAAAGAGAATGTGCTGCTGAAAGAAGAAGTAGATGAAGAAGATATCGCTAAGGTGGTCAGTACTTGGACAGGGATCCCTGTTTCGCGTCTTAGCGGCGGCGAACGCGAAAAGCTCGTACATCTTGAAGATATCCTGCATCAGCGCGTTGTCGGTCAGGACGATGCGGTTAAGGCTGTCAGCGAAGCTGTCGTTCGTGCCCGTGCCGGCATAAAAGATCCTGATCGTCCGATCGGCTCATTTATTTTCCTTGGTCCTACCGGCGTTGGCAAAACAGAGCTGGCTAAGGCTTTAGCCGAGATATTGTTTGACGACGAACGCAATATGATTCGTATCGATATGAGTGAATATATGGAAAAACATACTGTTTCCCGTCTTATCGGTGCACCTCCAGGCTATGTAGGCTATGATGAAGGCGGACAGCTGACTGAAGCAGTGCGTCGCCATCCTTATTCTGTAATTTTACTGGATGAAATCGAGAAAGCACATGCTGATGTGTTTAATGTACTGCTGCAGGTACTGGATGATGGCCGGTTGACCGACGGACAGGGACGCAATGTTGATTTCAAAAACACGTTGATTATTATGACGAGTAATCTTGGCTCGGCCGAGATCATGAAAAAGCAGGGACAAATTTCCAGAGAAGATATCCAGAGTATGCTGATGCAGTTCTTCAGACCGGAATTTTTGAATCGTGTGGATGATATCGTGGTCTTTAAGGCCTTGGAAAAAGAGCAGATTAATGATATCGTGAAAATGATTCTGAAAGAGCTTGGTGAAAGACTGGAAAAACAGCTTGATCTGACGCTGGTATGCAGTGATGAAGCTGTGGCATATCTGGCAGATACAGGGTTTGACCCCGCTTTTGGTGCCCGTCCTTTAAAACGCTTGATCGTACATACTGTTGAAAATCTGCTGGGAAGAAAAATTGTCAGCGGAGAGATCAAGAGCGGTGAAACTGTAAGAGTAGTCCTGAAGAATGGTGTAATTGATATTGAGCAGGTTTCCTAAGTATTAAAAAAGTAAAGATTTCTGTAAAACAAGGCTGTGTTCGTTGAACACAGCCTTGTTTACGTATATAATGAGTATATAAGGAATTTTTTTATTGGAAGGAGCGATCAGAATGGCTAAAAAGGTAGTGATTATTGGCGGTGTTGCTGCTGGAATGAAAACAGCTTCACGCCTGCGCCGCAGAGATAAGGACGCAGAAATCACAGTAGTGGAACGTGGACAGCAGGTAAGTTATGGAGCCTGCGGTTTTCCTTATTACATTGGCGGAGATGTAAAGGATTTTTCCAGTTTTACTCATACACCGCAGGGGTTTGCACGTGATGCGGAATTTTTTAAAAATGTTAAAGGCTTTGATGTTGTTACCGGGCATGAAGCTCAAAAAATAGACCGCGCGAATAAAACGGTAACCGTAATGGATAAAGAAACTGGGGCAATACAGGAAATGTCATACGACGTATTAGTGTTAGGGACTGGGGCTACGCCTGTAAAGCTGTCTTTACCTGGAGCTGAACTGGGAGGGATACATAATTTCTGGTTCCCCTGGGAGACACTAAAGGTTAAGGAAGAGATGGAAGCCTATAAAGTCACCGATGTCGTTATCGTTGGGGCGGGCTTGATAGGCATGGAACTGGCGGAGGCTTTTCATAAGCAGGGGCTGACTGTAAATATTGTAGAGATGCAGGATCGTATTCTGCCGCAGATGCTGGATCTGGAAATGGCTGATTTAGTTAAGAAACCATTAGAAAAAGCCGGTATCAGGTTATATCTGGAAGAAAAGACGCTGGGTTTTGAAGGCGAAAATGGACGAGTTACAGCAGTAAAGACTGATAAACGTACGATTCCGGCTCAGTTGGTTATTGTGGCGGTAGGTGTACGCCCGAATACAGAGTTGGCAAGTGCTGCCGGACTGGAGCTAGGTACAAGCGGGGCGATTGCTGTTAATGAATATTTGCAGACCAGTGATCCTGATATTTATGCCGGCGGTGACTGTGCAGAAAATATGAATCTTATCAGCAAGAAAAGAATATTTGCACCAATGGGTTCCACTGCGAATAAACATGGACGTGTTATTGCGGACAATATTTGTGGTGACATGATAAAATATCCCGGTGTTTTAGGAACAGGGATCTGTCAGATATTGAACTGGCAAGCCGGAAGTACGGGTTTGAACGAAAAAACGGCCAAAGCCGCAGGGATTGAGTTTGAGTCTGTGGTCGTACCTGGATTTGACAGATTAGGTTATATGCCCGGCGCGCAGCGTTTGGTGCTGAAGCTGCTGGCGGAAATTAAGACTCAGAAGGTTATAGGGGCTCAGGTTGTAGGAACCGGCGGCGTTGATAAACGTGTAGATGCTTTGGCTGCTGCCATGAGCTTCGGAGCGACATTAGAAGATTTGAGCAATATTGATTTCGCATATGCGCCGCCTTTTAACGGGCCAATAGATAATATTGCGACAGCCGCCAATGTTTTGATGAATAAAATAGAAGGACGCCTGCGCAGTATTAATCCGAAAGATTTTAAAGAATTGCGTAAAAGCGGTGAATATACTTTGGTAGATGTGCGCACTCCGGGAGAATATAAAAGTAACCGTATCGCTGGCTGTGCTAATATCATCAATTTACCTTTGGGCAAGGTGCGCAGTGAAGCCGAGAATGTGCTGGCTGATAAAGACGCTAAACTTGTTTGTTCCTGTCAGATCAATCTGCGTGGTTATGAAGCTGAAACTATGCTGCGGGCCTTAGGTTATAAAAATGTCCAAAGCCTGGAAGGAAGCATGAGCAGCTGGCCTTATGAAACTGAAAGCGGCGAAAAGAACTAGAAAATAAATGTTACATATATGCAAGATTTCTTAGCTTTTTTGCAGAAACCTTGCATATATTTTTTTGTTTTATAAAAAGACTTGCTTATTACTTTAAAAGGGCGTATAGTTTAATACTGTTTGGGAAGGGGTATTACAATGATTATTAGACCAGCTACAATTATGAGGAATGATTATAATTTGATTTCTGAATATGCGCATCAAAGCGGCGAAATTGTATATTTAACGAAGTATGGTAAAGGTGATTTGGTTGTGATGAGCATCAAAACTTTTGAACAGCGTGAAGAAAAGTTTAAGTTCTATCATACTGTTATGCAGGCAGATTTAGACAGACAAAAAAGTGCCGAAGAGCTTTTTGACGGAGACGACGCTATCGCCAGATTGAAGGCGAAATTTATTGACTGATTATGCAATACGTACAGGATTGAAGATATTACCGCAGGCATGGCACGATCTTTTGGAAATTGGGTTTGTCTACAGCAGACAGGGTAAGAGACTTGAAGCAAGTGCTGTGACATGTAGTATTGTTAGTAAACTAAAGGAACTACAGGATTTTGCAATGCTGGGGAACAAAACACCCTTGAGCAGTTTGAATGAGAAAAAATATTTGATGCTGATGATAGATAAGTATGCCTGTATTTACCGCAAGGTTGAAAATACTGTATATATTTATCATGTTACAGAATTACAGCGTGATTATCCTAAATTAATGAAATGACGGCAGGCAGCTTTTGCTTACAGCGAAAGCTGTTTTATTATTTTCCGGCAAGGGTATTTTACAGTAGTTTCACATATTTTCGAGTCTAGTGAGAACACTACCCTTGTGGTATAATATTTAAATATGAACAGGATAATTTGAGCGTTAAGGAAAGTGGTGAAGAAATGGCTGATAAATTTTTAGTTATTGATGGCAGCAGTTTGATACACAGGGCATTTTTTGCTTTGCCACCGTTGATGACCAAGCAGGGAGTTCATACTGGCGCAGTATATGGCTTTTGTAATATGCTGGTGAAGCTTTTGGGTGATATAAAACCTAAATGGCTGGCAGTTGCATTTGATAAATCACGTAAAACTTTCCGAACGGAAATGTTTGCAGATTATAAGGGGAAGCGTAAACCTACGCCCAGTGAACTGAGCGAACAATTTCCACTGGCCCGGCGTTTGCTGGAAGCTATGAACATCACTGTTCTTGAAACTGATGGTTACGAGGCTGATGATATTATCGGTACTTTTGCCGTACATGCGCCGCAGAACGCAGAAATTATTATCGTAACCGGCGACAAAGATGAATTGCAGCTTTTGGATGACAGGGTAAAGGTTTATTTTACCAAGCGAGGGATTTCTGATATCAAGGCGTATGATGTTGCAGCATTTGCCGCTGATTATGAAGGATTGTCGCCAAAACAGCTGATTGATTTAAAAGGACTGATGGGTGACAGTTCAGATAATATTCCTGGCGTTCCCGGTGTAGGCCCTAAAACTGCTTTGAAGTTGATTTGTGAATATGGAACAGTAGAGAAGGTTTTAGAAAATATTGCGCAAATCAGCGGAAAAAGTTTAAAAGAGAAATTAGAAAATAATAAGGATGCTGCGCTGCTTTCAAAAAAGCTGGCAACCATTTTTACAGAAGTTCCAGTCGATCTTGATCTTGATAAATATGAACTGAAAGCTATGTCGGATGAGGCAAGGCCTTTAATGCAGGAATTGGAGTTCCGAAATTTGCATGAGAGATTCCAGACTATTTTGGGCGGCAGTGACGGTACCTTTGATCTTTTTGGAGAAAGTATCGGTCAGGAAAACGCCAATATAGAAATTGCGCTTTTAGAAACAGCAGAACAGGGCAAAGAATTCTTTGCGTTATTGCAGCAAAAGCAGGAAAAGGTTGCATTTACTGCTGTTTGCGGCGGCGAGTTACCTAAAATCCATTTTACTGCAGTGGAAATTTTTAATGATGGAAAAATTTATAAATTGCAGGAAGGCAGCGGGGCCTGGAACTTTTTTTATGAATGGCTGTCTGATTACAAACAATTGAAAGTTACATGCGACAGCAAAGAGATTTATAAGGCTTGTATGTGCCTGAATAAAAAAGCCGACGGTATAGTTGATGATATAGGTATAGCTGCTTATTTGATTGAACCAGGTCGCAGCTCCTATAGTTTGAAGGCAGTTGCAGAACGTTATCTGACTGCAAATAACGGTGGGAATGCCGCTGATTTGCAGGCGTTACTTCCGCTTATTGAACAAAAACTGCGGGATTATGAATTGTATAAACTATATACGGAAATGGAACTGCCGCTGGCCTATTTGCTGGCAAAAATGGAATTAGCTGGAATTAAGCCGGATGTGAAGCTGCTAGAGAGTATTACAAAAGAAATGGCAGTACAGATAACTGCTTTAGAGATTTTGGCAGAAGAACAGGCCGGTGAAAAATTTAACCTGAAATCTCCTAAACAATTAGGTGTACTGCTGTTCGAAAAGTTGGGGCTTCCTATTATAAAAAAGACAAAGACCGGTTATTCGACAGATGTTTCTGTTTTGGAACAACTGGAAGGTTCGCATCCTCTGATTACGACGATCCTGGAACATCGCAAGCTGACAAAACTGCATTCAACATATCTGGAAGGGCTGCGCCCACTGATCAATCCTGCGACAGGGAGAATTCATACGCATTTTCAACAGACGGTAACGGCAACAGGAAGGTTATCAAGTACTGACCCGAATTTGCAGAATATTCCTGTACGAACTGAGATCGGTAAAAGAATCCGTGAAATATTTATACCGGGGACTGGTTATGACTGGTTGATGTCTTGCGATTATTCTCAGGTAGAACTGCGTGTACTTGCACATATGGCACAGGATAAGCTGCTTTTGGAATCTTTCCTGAATGGTCAGGATGTACACGCACGTACAGCGGCAGAGGTGTTTGGGGTGCCGTTGGAACAGGTCGATTCAATGATGCGTACCCGTGCGAAAGCAGTTAATTTTGGCATTGTTTATGGTATAAGTGATTTTGGACTGGCTAAACAGCTGGATATCAGCCGCGGTGAAGCAGCCGAGTATATAAAAAATTATTTTGCCCGCTATACAGGGGTAAAGAAATATATGGATGATACGGTCAATCATGCTCGGGAACAGGGTTATGTAGCTACAATGTTTGGACGTCGCCGTTATCTGCCTGATATCAGGCACAGTAATTTTAACTTACGCAGTTTTGCTGAGCGCACTGCCATCAATACACCAATTCAGGGGACTGCGGCGGATATAATCAAAATAGCGATGCTTAAAGTTGAACAGGCGCTTTCTGATGCTAAAGTCAAGAGCCGCATTTTGCTGCAGGTACATGATGAATTAGTATTAGAAGTTATGGAAACGGAAAAAGAGCTGGTGGCACAGCTTGTAAAAAAAGCAATGGAAAGCGCTGCTTCTCTTAGTGTGCCGCTAACTGCCGATGTTGCCTGGGGGAAAAACTGGGCACAGACCAAATAGGAGGGATATCCATGCCGGAGTTGCCAGAAGTGGAGCAGGTCAGAAAGACTTTGCTGCCGCATATTAAGGGAAAAACTATTACTAAAGTTGAAGTATATTTGGATAGGCTGGTCAAACATCCATCGTCTGAGCAATTTATCAAAAATCTGACCGGTCGTACGATTGAAGACGTTTGCCGTCGCGGAAAGTATCTGGTGCTGAAAACAGGTGTCAATCAAAAACTTATCGTGCATTTACGTATGACCGGGTCTTTGGTGGCACAGGCTAGTGATTTAGAAGCACCGCCTTATGCCAAGATAAAATTTGAATTGACTGACGGTGTTACTATGTGGTTCTGTGATATAAGAACTTTTGGAACACTGTATTTAGTTACGGATGATGATTGTTACATTGCAGGTTATGAAACCTTGGGGCCTGAACCGCTGACAGTAGGGTTTAATCCTGAATATCTGGCTCCGATAGCTGCTAAAAGCCGCAAGCCCATCAAAACGTTGATTCTTGATCAAACGGTTATTGCCGGACTGGGAAATATTTATGCTGATGAGTGCTTGGCTTTAGCTGGAATTTTGCCTACACGTATAGCTAATACTTTGACGCGTGCGGAAATAGAAGCTGTGCATGAAGCGGCGAACAAAGTGATTGCACAGGGAATTGCCAATCGAGGAACCACTTTTCGTGATTATAAGGATGGCGAAGGTAATAAAGGTGACAATCAAAATCATCTGCTTGTTTATGGACGTGGCGGCGAACCGTGTAAAACCTGCGGTGAGCCTTTAGCCACGACAAAGGTTGGCGGCAGAGGCACTACTTACTGTGCCAAATGCCAGCACTGAGTGAAGTTATGAAAATTATTGGGTTAACAGGTGGTATTGCTTCTGGAAAAAGTACTGTCGCTTCGATTTTACAGAAACTGGGAGCTCATATTTTTGATGCGGATATTGCAAGCCGGCAGGCAGTTGCGCGTGGATCACAGGGGCTGCAACAGGTTATAGATGTTTTTGGCAGAGATTACCTGACAATTGACGGTGAGTTGGACCGGCAGAAGATTGCACAGCTGGTTTTTGAAAATAAAGCAGCGTTGGGGCAGTTGGAAAGCATAGTTCATACTTATGTGCGCAGTGAAGCAAAAAAATTTTTAGAACAGTGCAGGCGGCAGAATTTCTCAGCAGCGGTGCTTGACGTGCCGCTGTTGATCGAATGCGGCTGGTATAAAGAAGTTGATTTAGTGTGGCTGGTTGCAGTTGACGAACAGACTCAGGTTGAGCGTGCTATGGCACGCAGCGGAATGTCGCAGCAGGAAGTAGAGGTTCGTATTGCGGCACAAATGACTTTGGCTGCAAAGTGTCAGTATGCGGATTTGATCATTGATAACAGTGGCAGCCTGAAACAAACTGAGCTGACAGTAAAAAAAGAATGGGAAAAAGTATTACAGATGGAGGATTGAGTTTGGCCAGACGTCGAAAAAAGAAAAACAACAGCCGCAAAATTTGGTTTGTACTGATTTTGCTGTGTGCAGTTTCGTTGTTGGGCTGGAAAATTTGGACGTCTGACGAAGTACAAATGCGGTTTGTTTATATGTGGCCTTATCAAGGCGAGATTTTGGAATACAGCGGGAAAAACAAGATTGATCCTTTTTTAGTGGCGGCAGTCATAAAAAATGAAAGTAATTTTGATCGTAAGGCTGTATCTAAGGTTGGAGCAATCGGACTAATGCAGATTATGCCGGATACCGGGGCATGGATCGCCGAACAGATGGGAATCAAAAATTTTGACCCACAGGATTTATATCGTACAGACGCTAATATCCGTTTAGGATGTTGGTATCTTGGAGAACTGGAATATGAATTTCAGCGGAACTGGGTCTTGATGATGATTGCTTATAATGCCGGTCGTGGCAATACAAAAGCGTGGATGCAGGAAAATAATTGGGATTACGATTTTAATAGAATCGAGGATATTCCCTACAGTGATACACGTGAATATGTGAGGAAAGTTTTGTATGATCGGGATGAGTATTACAAATTATATAAAAACAGGTTAAAAAAGTATTGACGGAGTTGTAATAGTGTGCTATTATATCACTGTTGCTGATTTAGGCAATTGTAATGCGGTAGTGGCGGAACGGCAGACGCGCTAGCCTCAGGAGCTAGTGGGGGCAACCCCGTGGAGGTTCAAATCCTCTCTACCGCACCATTTTTGTCTATAACGGTAATTTTTAACCACAATGCGGTTGTGGCGGAACGGCAGACGCACCATCTTGAGGGGGTGGCGGGGAGACCCGTGTGGGTTCAAATCCCACCAACCGCACCAAATGAGAAGATAAACGCTTCACGAATTTTCGTGAAGCGTTTTTTATTTGTCAGAGCTGCAGAATTTTTTTGTTTTATTTATTGCTTATAATCATATTCGTAGTATGATATGAATATGATTAAGAATGGAGTGAGATAAAATGATTTTTGGTGTATTGCCACAGAAAAAGAATCAGTATGCATTGCGTATTTTAGGAAATTGCGGTGAATTTACTTCTGAGGAGCTTTTGCGGCTGTCAGAATTAACAGCAAAGTTTGGCAATGGTAAGATTACAGCCACCAGCAGAGGAACTTTTGAATTGAATGGTGTCAGTGAGAGTGAGTTGGAGCCTGCGATTGAGGCAGTACAGGCAGCAAAACTTCGGTTAGGTGGAACATGTGCGACAGTTCGGGCTGTTGTGGCATGCAAAGGTACTGACTGCCGTAAAGGTATGTTTGATGTGCATGCTTTTGCCTGCAGACTAGATAAAGAATTTTATGGTATTGATGTACCTAAAAAATTTAAAATCGGTGTCTTTGGCTGTCTTAATAGCCTTGGTAAGGCTATGGCACAGGATATTGGGGTTATGCCCTCTTTTACAGAACCAGGAAAATTTGAAATATATATTGGTGGATTGTTAGGGAACAGACCTGTCCAGGGAAAGCATATCCCAGTACCTCTAAAGGAAGAGATGGTGGCAGATGCGATAAGATATGTTTTGGATATATATAAGACAAACGGTATTTATCCGCAGCGTCTGCGTACGGTATTAGATGACAAAAAAGAGCTGTGGCAGGAAATCAATTATTATTTTAAAAGCCTGGAAAAATAACAGTTGAATAAAAAGTATGGAAACTGCTATTTTTAAAATCTTTAAAAATTATCTTTGACGATTAAGTAAGATTATATAACGTCATGTTTTTTCATAAAGTCCTATAATTAGATTCGTAAGCAGTAATGCAAAAAATATTTAAGGAAGTGGACTTTATGAAATTCAAAAATCTTGTATTAACATTAGGTGTATTAATGATGCTGGCCTTTACTTCTATGGCTGCTGCCGCGCCTAGTCAGGTAAACCGCAGTATGACAGCGATTAATGCAGCAAAAGCAGAAATACCTGCTGTATGCGAACTGGTTGGTTATAATGTGGACGGTGATACCAGTATCATAACTTTTAAAGACCCTAATACTTTGGAACGTTATGTTGTAGATGTTAATACAGCGACTGCCAAGGTGCAGGAAATCGAAGTAAAAGGTGCTACATTTGTTATGGGCAGTACTATGGTTACTAAAACTCCGGATGATATAGAAAAAATTGTTTTGAAAAATTATCCTAATGCCTATGAAATCGTTATTACTCAAGGGCAGGACGGAAATAATATTTACTATATTGCCGACTTTTTGACTGATAAATTTGATGGAGAATTAAAGTTAGATCCTGTTACCGGTGCTATCTGTGAACGTGAACTGGAATACTTCTAAGCGAAAAATAAAAGGAGTACATCAATCGATGTACTCCTTTTTATTTTTTAGAAAAGTTTTAAAATATCATTGTTGTTAAAAGCGCTGATCGGTTTTAAAGGACGCGGAGAACCGTCAGGCTGCTGCAGCTGTTTGTCCATCCAGATGATATCCAGCCACTGGTCAAATTTATAGCCGGCTTTTGGATGCGGCCCAAGATTTCTGAAGCCAAAGGCAGCATGAAAATCGATACTGCGTTGGTTATTAGCAGTAATGCATGCATAAACATTATAAAAACCCTGTTTTTGAAGCAGGTCCAAAAGGCAGCTGTAAAGTTTTTTACCAACACCGCTGTTTTGGGCTTCAGGGGCCAGATATATTGAAAGATCAGCGTCGTAAAGATAAGCGATGCGTTCCTGATAAGGAGAGCCGTAGGCAAAACCTAAGATTTTGCCGTTTCGTTCATAAACTAAATACGGGTATTTACTGCTGATGTTTGAAATACGTTCAGTAAATTCTGCGAGGGTAGGCGGTTCATATTCAAAAGAAATAGTTGTATCCAGGACATAAGGCGTGTAAATATTTAAAATTCCGGTGCTGTCTTTTAATTCAACAAAACGGATCTTTTCCTGCATGTTCAAGCCTCCCGGGTCTATTGACGTTCGTTTAAAATGCGTTTAAAGATTGCAAACATGACTTCTGCTACGTCATCATTAAATTTGATTGCTATGGATTCACCGTCTTTTTTTGTAAAATAAATGATATTTACTGAAAGATTGGCATTATCCAAATCGTTGAGTTCTACAACTTTTGCCATTTTGTTGCTTAAATAAATGATGCGCTGGTTCGTAAAGAAAAGATAGCCGATATCGACAACCGCGGTTACTTCTTCAGTAAAATGGGGATGTTCGATTTTTTCGCCTTTAAAAGAAATTGTTTCGTCTATTTCCAAGCGGCGGGTCAATTCAAAATAGTTATCTTCTTTCTCTATTGTTTTATGTTCGCAGAAACCTGCCTGCTGAGCTGCGGCATGACATATTTCTCCTTCGTTCAGCGGAAAGTCGACTTTGATATCTCCTAAAGGAGCATTTTCGGCTGACCATAAATAACGGTATTTATCTAAAGCATTTTGAATATTGGGTTTGAATTCATAAGGTATATCGAGTTTTGTACAAATTTCCCTCAAAGCGGTTTCTTCATCAGGACTGAAACGCTGCTGCTCAGCTATTTCATCAAATTTTTTATTCAAATAGTCCTGAAATACCTGAACGCGTATATCATAGCCATCTTCGTAATCATAACCAAAAACATTATTGATTTCGCTGATTGTTAGAGGTTCTTCTCCACTGATTATTTTTCGACAGCGAGAGAAGTAAGCTACTTTTTTAGCTCCATTATCAGCTAAACGCTGTAATTTTTCGGGAAGTTCTAAAACTTGAGCGAGATGTCTTGTTTCTTCGAAAACGGGGTCATCTTTGCTGACTGCGCTAATATATACATGGTCGGCTACCTTGCGGTACATACTGCTGCGGTATTCGATATTGCTGCTGTCAAATTTTGCTCCCCAGTTTTTGATAAAATTGCTGACGATCTCTTCGGTTAATTCAGTAGCAGCAGTACTTTCTGCCAAAAAATTATTTATTTCAACTAAGGCGTTATGACCGGGCTTACTGCCAAAGAGCCTGCTCATCATTCCCTGGGTCTCTAATTCCTGCTTTTCAAATCCGTTCACTGGTGTGCTCCTTTTCTTAGCTAAATTAAATGATATTGTAAATAATATTATAGATATTATACAAGAAAAACTGTAAAAAGTCATTTGCCCAATTTGTTAAGAAAAAATTATGGGCAGTAGTTATTTTGTTGCTGCAGCGGTTGAAAAACAGTTTTATGAGTTTTTTTTATATAAATGCTATGATATAATCAAATTAATAATAGTTGGTTTGGAGATGAGTCTATGTCCTTGTTGGATGAGAGAGGCACAGGGGCTATCAGCTGGCAGCGTAATTTAGCCGTATTATGGTGTGGCGTGTTTTTTGCATGCGCCAGTTATACGATGGTAGTTCCGTTTTTACCTGTTTATTTACTACAAGAGCTGCATGTTGAAAGCAGTGAAGTAAATTTTTGGAGCGGTCTTGTCTATTCGGTAACTTTTTTAGGCGCTTCGATTATGGCCCCGTATTGGGGGGCAAGAGCTGACAGGGTTGGTCAGCGGCGTATGGCGATACGTGCAGGATTTGGTCTCGCATTTACCTACTGGCTGGCAGGAATTTCGCAATCGCCGGAACAGCTTTTAGGTGTGCGTATTTTGACTGGTTTAATCAGCGGATTTGTACCTGCATCTATGTCTCTGGTATCTTCGACACTGCCTGAAAGCCGCATGGGCTGGGGAATGGGCCTGATGCAGACTGCGGTTGCCAGCGGCAGTATTTTAGGACCGATGATGGGCGGTTATTTTAGTTCCTGGTTTGGTATGAGACTATCTTTTTTTGTTGCCAGCTGTTGTTTAGGATTGGCGACAGTAATGGTTGTGCTTTTTGTTCGAGATGTGCCGCACAGCCAGGAAGAACAGAAAACAAAAATCAATTTGTGGCAGGATCTGCAGGAGTCTTTGCATAATAAAGGGCTGCTGTATGTAATGACGATGTTCTTTCTGATCCAGGTCTGTACGATGATCATTCAGCCTTTGGTAACTATGTATGTTTCGCATTTGATGGGTAGAATGGATGAATCGGTCGTTAAAGCTGCCGGTATTATTTTTTCGCTGGCAGGTATAGCCGGTATCATTGCAGCTCCGTTTTGGGGCAAACGTGGTCAACAGCTTGGTTACACTAAGGTGCTCTGTTTTGTTTTATTTTGTGCCGGCGCTATCAACCTGTGTCAGATTTTTGTGCAGGATATCTGGCAGTTTGCAGGGATCCAGTTCGTATACGGTTTATTCCTGGCAGGAGCTGTACCTAATGTTAACGCCCGCCTGGTAGAGGTCACAGATCCGTCAATGCGCGGTAAGGCTTTTGGTCTGGTTACTTCAGCGCAGCAGTTCGGCGGTGTTATAGGTCCTCTGCTGGGAGGTTTTTTGGGCGGTTATATGCTTACACGTCATATTCTGGTCATTACGGGAATTATTTTACTGCTGGCAGGCAGTTATACGTATTTTACGAAAGTGAAAAAGACTGCGGAAGTTTAAGGAACGGTTTAAAAACTTACATTATGAAACTTTAGTGAATTACAAGGCCTGTGCTCTTGACTAAAATTTAATTTGAGTGAATAATTAAGATAGTAACGGATACTGATTATCACATGAAAGTGAGTGATTTATATGTTAAAAGAATTTGAAGGGCAAATGCCTAAAATCGACAAAAAAGCACATGCTTTTGAAAGTGCCGACCTGATCGGTAAAGTAGAAATGAAAGAATACAGCAGTGCATGGTTCAATGTTACTATTCGCGGCGATGTTAATCGTATAGAAGTAGGCCGCTACAGCAATATCCAGGATAACTGCTGCCTGCATGTTGCCGATGATTATGCCTGCATTGTTGGTGATTTTGTTACTGTCGGTCATGGTGCTATCCTGCACGCCTGTACTGTGGAAGATCATTGCCTGATAGGGATGCATGCTACCGTACTTGATGGCAGCGTTATAGGACATGGCTCCATTGTAGCAGCTGGCGCAGTGGTGACAAAGGGAACTAAAGTACCGCCGTTTTCACTGGTTGCCGGCATTCCCGCCAAAGTGATCAAAACTCTTGACGAAAGTAATCTGGATAATATTCATGCACAGGCTGTTAAATATAAAGATTTGTGGAGCAAACGCCACAATATCATGCCGGATATTGACGGCGAAACTTATCATGGTGAAAAAATAGTATAAAATATAAGTAAAAGGAGCTGCTGCTGCAGCTCCTTTTTAATTTGCTGTACGGCAGGAATAAACATTTCAGGCGGCGAATATATACGCTAGCTGAATTCGTGAAAGGAGTTTTAAAAATGAAAGATACGATAAAAGAATATTTGGCAGGTCAGTATGACGCTTATGTAAAAGATTTGGAGACGCTGACTAATATCGATTCAGGGAATGGAGATTTGCAGGGAACGGAAGCTGCTAATAAGTTTGTCGCGGAAAAAATGCAGGAGCTCGGAGCTGTTACTGAATTCCGTTATAATGACAGGGCGTGCCATCTGATTTCTCGCCTGAAGGGAAGCGGAAAATTGAGTATTCTGCTTGTTGCACATGTTGACACGGTATTCAACCGCGGTGAAGCGGCTAAACGTCCTTTTAAGGTTGATGAGAATGGATTTGCCTGGGGGCCTGGCGTCGGTGATGACAAGGCTACTGTAGTGGAAGTTATTTACGGGTTAAAAGCTTTGCTGAAAACAGGATTTTCTGATTTTAAAGAAATTATTTATTATACCAACGGCGAAGAAGAAGGCGGCTCCCCGACTGCCGAAGCGATTGTGGCAGAGCTTTCTCAGCAGGCAGATTTTGCCGTTATTATGGACGTAGCCCGTCCTAACTGGGGCATCGTTACACAGCGTAAGGGTAATGCAAAGTATAAGGTTCAGGTAACAGGGATTGGCGGACATCATGGCAATGCTTCACAGCATTGCGCCAATGCTATTCATCAGCTTGCTTATACAATTACAGAGCTGCATAAATTAGCAAGCCCTATGCCTGGAGATCCGGCAGATTTTACAGCAAAAGCGTTAGCTGATCGCGGCATTGTTGATTCTGGACAGTTTATTCCTCAGAATACTGTCAATGTCGGCGTTATTGGATCGACCAATGACAAGATCAGTGTCATTCCCGGCGATGCTTATTGTGAAGTCAATGTTCGTTGTTTCTCTGTAGCGGAGCAGGAACGGTTGGACAGAGAGATCAAGGCTTTAGCAGATAAAGCAGTTGTTGCCGGAACTAAAGTTGAAATTACGGGCGGTATTGTTACAGGACCGATGGAGAAAACGCCGCAGGTCCAGAAGATGGTTGATGTTTACAGCAGGATCGTCAGGGATGAATTTGGTGGCAATGTTACTGAATGGGTCGCCGGTGGATTGACTGACGGTAACAGAACTGCAAAATATATTCCTACTCTAGATGCATTGGGAGTAGAAAACTACGATGAGCATACTGATCATGAATCCGTTGATTTAAAAACAGCTGTTCCCAGAACTACAGCTTTCGCTCTGACTTTAGCAGAGCTAACAAAAATATTTTAATTTTTTTGTTGCAGGCAGTCGCAGACTGCCTGCAGTTATGTTAAACTAATAAAGATATGATAAATCTGTAAGGTAAGGGATGAAAGCATGGGAAAAAAAGACAATAAATATTCTAACGCAGCGACATCATTGAGTGAAGGTGGTATTTTTGGGTTAGGACGTCCTATTGATTTTACTGATGGGATAACAAGAATAGCACTTATCTGTACTATTTTAACGTCGGTAGCGGCAACTTTTTGGAAAACTATGGGCGGTGCCGATACAGAAACTGCCATGTATTTTGGGCTCAATACGGCTGCTGCGTTTTTCTTTTCCTGGCTGATTGCCCAGGAGCTTGATCCGGATCGCAAGCTGGGTGGTATTATTGGCGGAGGGCTGAGTATTGTCGCTGCTTTGACTCTGGGAGAAGGTAATGTTCTTGTTCTGCTGTGGCTGCTGTTTATCCTGCGGATGCTAAACCGTACTTCCGGTTCGCGGCACAAGATCGGGGATAATGTTTTCTTGATTTTTATTGCCTATTGGCTTGGGAAAGATGGATATTGGCTTTATCCAGTACTTACGGGCACGGCGTATATTATTGAAAGCCAGATCAGGGGCGGATATTACAGGAGCCTGTATTTAGGCGGTTTGGCGTTTGCTGTTACAGCAATGGCCGACACTTCTATGAAAGCGCACAGTCTTTCGATGATTTATGTCTATCTGATGGCGCTTTGTTTTATTTTGTTTTTACCTGAAATAAGAATGGCGGCAGTAACAGAAGCCAAAGGTGATATTGACGGAAAACGTATCAGTCCGCAGAGAATACAGGTGGCACAAGGCGCTTTTCTGATGATAGGGTTTTCAGTGCCGTGGGTACATGGCGACGCACAGGCTGCTGCGCTGACACCAGCCTGGATGGCCGGAATAGGTGTAGGCGTTTTTCTGCTTGTTGATGCTATTCAAAAAGCTATGTTTGAAAAAAATAAACAATAAATTCAGGAGGTTTTTTAAATGAGTGAAAACAGAAAAATCAGATTTACAACTAATAAAGGAGAATTTATCGTCGAAATGTTCGAAGATAAAGCGCCCAAAACGACTAAAAATTTTATTGAATTGACAGAAAAAGGCTTTTATAATGGCGTAGTATTTCATCGTGTTATCGACGGCTTTATGATTCAGGGCGGTGACCCTACCGGTACTGGTATGGGTGGACCAGGGTATAAAATTGATGACGAATTTGGTGAGGGGCTGCAGCATGATGACGAAGGTATTCTTTCAATGGCTAATGCCGGGCCCAACACTGGCGGCAGTCAGTTTTTTATCACTTTAGCACCTACACCATGGCTTAACGGGCATCATGCTATTTTCGGCAAAGTTGTTGAAGGGATGGATATTGTACGGTTGATTGGTGTAGTACCTACGGATTTTCGCGATCGCCCTAAAGATCCTGTAATTATGGAAACTGTAGAGGTTATAAAATAATTTGCCTGCGTATGTTTACATATTACGCTGTCGTGATGAATCACTTTATACCGGCTGGACAAATGATTTGGAAAAGCGGCTTGAAGCGCATAACAGCGGTAAAGGAGCAAAATATACCCGTGGGCGCGGTCCTGTAACTTTGGTCTATAGTGAAACGCTGTCAACTAAGGAAGAAGCGCTGCATCGCGAATGTGAAATCAAAAAAATGACTAAAACTGCTAAATTAGCCTTAATTAAGCAAAATATGAAGGAATAGAAGCAAAAATATTAAAAAAATTACAAAAAATAGCAAAAGAGAGTTGCTTTATTGTAAATAATAGGCTATAATGGGCTGGTGAGTGAGATGTTCTAGCTCCTCATTAAAGTAATTTTTAGGAGGCCCAGAAAATGACTGGCAAAGTAAAATGGTTTAACGCAGAAAAAGGTTATGGTTTCATCGAACGCGAAGATGGTGGCGACGTATTCGTACATTTCTCCGCTATTCAATCCGAAGGTTTCAAAACTCTTGAAGAAGGTCAAGCAGTTGAATTTGACGTTGTTCAAGGCAACCGCGGTGAACAAGCTGCCAACGTTGTTCGTTTATAATAAAAACATCTAAACCCACATAGGAATGCGGGTTTAGTACGACATCAATATATTATTGAGTTTAAAATGAGTTTTATTAAATGAAATAACGAAAATTAAGGAGCGATCGTGTCTATCGTTTGAACTGGTTTTACAGAAAATTGGTTCAGCGTAGATGCGATCGTTTCTTGTTTATCAGGAAATAAATGTGCATAAACTTTGAGGGTGATTTGCGGATTTTGGTGCCCGAGCCGTTGAGCTATCAAAAGAACATTCGCGCCCATATCAATTAATAGCGAAGCGTGGCTGTGTCGGAAATCGTGAATGCGAATTCTGGGTAGATCCATTGCTTCGCTTATTTTTTTTATCTGATTTCGTAAAGCGAATGGTCGGCAGTAAAAAAACGGCTCATTATCTTTAACCTTATATAGTTTTTTTAGGTGAACCTGAATATTGTTATAGAGAAATTCGGGTATTGTAACAATACGCCGGGATGAATAGGTTTTTGTTGGTCCAATCTCATATCGCAGCGGATTATGCAGCGTCATAATAGTTTTAGTTATTTGGATAGCTTTATTAGGCAAGATATCGGATGGACATAATGCAAGACATTCGCCGACTCGGCAGCCGGTATAAAACAGAATGTCAAAGGCTAGACGGTATTCTTCGTTCTTTACTTGACCTATGAAGAGATTATACTGGTCAGGTGTCCAGATCTTCATAGTTTCATGTTTTGATATTTTAGGTGGTTTGATATGTTTTAATGGATTATCTTTGTAGCCATAGATGATACGAGCAAAATTAAATGTAGCTCCGAAAGTTGTCATAATAGTTTTTAGGTATGAAGCACTTAGGCCTTCTTTATTCATGGTCTGAGTCCACTCAATTATTTTATCAGGGGTTATTTCTGATAATTTCATTTTGCCAAAGTAAGGGGTTATTTTATCAAGACGTCCTTCTATTGTTTGAGTTGACGAAGCTCTATTATTAAGCTTGTAGTTTTCAAGATATTTGACTACTAACGTGCTAAAAGTTACGTCGTTAGTTGCGATATAGTTTGATTTGTAGTCCACTTCGTATTTTAACGCTTCACTTTTTTTATCAAAGCCACGTTTTACTATATGTCGATTTTTACCAGTCCAATCTTTTATATAGAATTGGCAATACCATTTTTTTGTTTTTTCGTCTTTGTAAGCTGGCATGATAGTCCTCCTGAGTTTATTGTCGAACGCATAATGGCGAACAACGAATATATGTTTATGCATTAGTGCCTAAATTATGCAGCCCTAATAAAAGGGCTGCTTTCTATTTGTCTGTTTCTTTTAATTGTTTTCTAATGTCTTTTTCTTGAAGTTCTTTATAATTGGTTTTTGATATAACTGTACGTCCGGTTTTTTTCTCCAGAGCTTTACGTGCATCACCGGCAATTTTACCGCCAGCTTTAGCTGCAGAGGAATTTTCCTTCATACCGTAAGCATCATGTGTTTTCGCTATCTCGGTGGTAGAGGCTTCACCAAGAGCGGAGAAAAGTAGTTCCAGGTCAGTCATATGATCTCTTAAATTCTCTGTAGGACGGTCAAGAGATTTTATCTTTTTATATTCTGCCGGTGTGATTCCGAAGGTTGCTTTACTTATTTCTGCGGTAAGGATAGCGTATTCTTTTCCTTCTTTGATTCCACGCTTTTTCCATTCATCGGTTAACGTATCCCGTATTGCTATGCCACGAATACGTTGTTCTATCCATTCATCACTGTAACCTTTAGCTCTATAGGTATCACGAATTCGTTTTTGAGCCAGCTCCGGGTTTTCAATTTCGGCGATTCGTTCACTACCTACCTGGGCAAGCCATTGTTTAAATGGTTCTGCTTTGGGGGATGGAATTGATTGAATAATGCGCAGGATACCTTTTGTTGTTGCCGCTAGTGTACGCCGATTTTTGCCAGTATCTGTAAGCATATTTACCTGGGGACAATTTGTCCCTATGTAGACACCCAATTCTGAATCCCTTTTACGCATTTTTTTCAGATAATCAGTTGGATTAGCACTGTCTGTAAGAGCCCCAACTACGTCAACTACAGAAAAATACCATTGCTGTTCTTCTTCGTTCCATACAGAACGTATTTGCTTAGATTGAAATAACTTTATATTACTCATAAATTGCTACTCCTTGTTGTTCGAGCATATAAACTTTGCTGTTTCAAACATAATTTTTACTAAAGTACCGTAGAGAATATATGGTTACAGAGTGGGGGTTAAAATATGCAGCCCTAATAAAAGGGCTGCTTTTTTATTGTTTGTTTAATTTTTCCCAAAGAGAATTAAATTTATGTGAAATGAAATTTAAACTTTGTTTTGATAGAATGTTTAATTTCCGTTTATGGTACAGGTTTTTTTCAATACCTTCAGCTGACGGATATTTTTCCAGTATGTCGTATGTGACTAACAAAATAAAAATTTCTTTTGGGTGTGGTACTATTCTACTTAAATTTTTTATAAATTCATCTTCCGTCATTTTATAACTGACATTTAGATCAAAAATATACTCTTTTAATTTATTTGCTAAGTTGTTAGCCTTATTAGCCAATGCTATAAGTTCATATTTTTCAGGTTCTATCCCATAATAAAGTTCTTTAATGTATGGTGGAACGGAGGTTAATATTTCTACGTCATTTGTAGCTATAGCAGTAAGAAGTAAATTTAACAACCAAGTTTCCTCAAGCTGTTCACTCAAAAATTGCTCATTCTTTTTCGTTAATGTAAGCTGGTGAAAAATGGAGAATAATTTTTTTGCGTATTCATAACTACTTACTTTACCTTTATGGGAATGGAATAATTCAAGTGTTTCGTAAAAGATGTCGAAATCATTATCTAAATGAGGATCAAGTGGAGGCGGGGGCATTACTGGCTCCGGTAAACTTTCTTGGACAATCATTTCTTCAGGCTCGTTTGATGTTGTAATGTCAGGCTCAAATTCTTCTGTTATTACAGGCTGCTGTTGTTGTGTAGGTAAGTCTGGTTGTGGAAGTTCACGGCCGCATTGTGGGCATTCTTCCCAGCGTTTTCTCATTCTACGACCGCAGAAAGGGCATTCTTTTAAGAAGCTTGACGCTGCCGACTGCGGACGTAAAGATTTTGAAATTTGTTTGCCGGTAGCAGTAAAAGACATTCCCGTACCTGGTATTCCGAGTGTGGCTCTACTGCCACGACTGCCGATCGTTACCTTAGCACCACGAGGCCCGATACTGGCACTGATACCTTTTTTACCGAGGTTTAAACTGATACCTGGAGCTATTTTGATTGATTTTCTAAACCTAAATCCCATTCTGATCATCACCTTTGATGGAGTTATTGGCTAATTAATTCATTTATGATTTTATGTACTATCATTGGATCCGGCCTACGTTCTTTAATTATTGCATTAAGATGTTCAGCATCAAGATCGTGGCTGTATGATAGAAGATGTATCGCAAATTCGTTGGCTTCATTCTCCCGGCGGCAGGGGACATAGTAAGGTTTATTTGTACTTAGATAGTAACCATATCCAGAGTGTAGCCGTGCATGACCGAGTTCGTGGCATAAAACTATGCGCTTTTGGAGCTCTGATAAATTTGCATTTAAAACGATACATTTTCGTCTTAGTGGGCGAACTAGAAAACCTCTGATTTCTGACGGCAAATCTAATTCAAAAACGTCGAATTTTAAGCATTTGGCAAGCTGGTAAGGATTCGCTGTATCATACTTTAATATGAGGTTTTCTACCCGCAAGGGTATGTTAAACATGGCGCGAGAAGTTTATTGCTTCTTGCGCTTATTTTTTTCTTTAGCTTGCCAAAATACGAATTCAAGAGCATTTTTTAATTTCTGTTTATCTTCTTCGTCTAGGTGATGTACTTCACCATCAAACATAACTTCGGTGTTTTCGAGAAATTTTGCGAGGTCTTTAGGCATATTTTGTTGAGAATTTTTGTTTTCCTGCCCTAAAAGATAATCTATAGATACACTGAAATGATCGGCTAATCGTTTTAACATATCAGGTTGTGGAGTACGTTTATTAATTTCATATTGTGTGTATGTAACACGATTAATACATAATATGTTTGCTACATCTTGTTGTGTTTCTTTAGACTGTATGCGAAGTTGACGAAGCCTACTTCCTAAAGTTTCCATATATTCACATCCTTTGAATATATTATATGTTACTTTCAGTTACATATAAAGCTGAGTAACAAAAAGTTACAAAAAGCTTGACTTGTATCTTAAAGTAACGTATAATCAAAATGTAACATAAAGTTACACAAAGAAAGGGGGGATAAAAATGAAAATTAGTGCATTTTTAATTGACAAGAGAAAAGAAAAAAAATTTACTCAAGCTCAAGTTGCTGAAATGGCAGAAATATCCCGTGCATATTACACTCAGATAGAAACTGAGATAAAAAGGCCATCTCCTGACGTTGCACAGAAAATTGCGGGGATTTTAGGTTTTGATTGGACTATTTTTTTTACTAACAATAGTAACGATATGAAACAAAACGCTGTTTGATTTGAGGTTTTGAGAGAAAACGGCGCCAAGCCGAACTTTAACGGAGAAAGGAGCAAAGAAGATGGCTAAATGCAATTACTGTGGTCGAGAAAGTGATTCTCACGAAGTTAAACAGGTCGGTGGTTATTACATTTTAGAGTGTTGTACAGACTGTGAAACTGAAATTCTAGCTGATAAAGATGCTAAGGAGGCTTAAACATGAAGAAGTATTTGATCGCATTTGGCGCTGTTGTAGTTGTGGCTTTGATGCTGGTCAGTATTGCAGACGGGCAGAAACCTTTAACAGATGTTCAAGAGGTTACTGTTACTTGTGTCGTCCGGCCAGGAGATACTTTGTGGAATATAGCAGAAGGTTTTTATGGACACGGTATTAGTGCAGAAGATTATAACGCTTTTCAGTACAGAATATCGCAGGATAACAAAGAGCTTTTTGCTGATGGTCGCCAGCTACAGGTAGGGGACAAAGTGAAAATTCGTTACTATACCAAACGGTGAGTTTATGAGTTTATTCTACAGCAGAAGGGAGTGGTAAATGTGCTGAAAGAACTGCTTCAAGAGTGCCATATGACGCAAGAAACCGTCGCTGAACAGGCTGCTATGCACAGATCAACAGTCGCACGTATTATCAATGTTCCGGAAGCGGCACATCCGCAGATGATTATGCGGTTTGCAGAAACTTTCGGAGTTTTGAAAAATCATGTGATGCGGTGGTACTGTTTGGAAGCATGCCCGCTGGGTAAAGCTTGTCAGAGTACAGAATATCGTGAGGTATCACTGGCACAGACGGCCTGCTTTATTTATTCGTCAGTTAGTGCACTAAATACTAAGCTGGCAATCGTTTTAAGTATTGCCTCAGACGAACGGGTAAGTTGCGACGAAGAAAAAGACTTCGCCGACATTTTAAAAAATATCAACGAAGTCAAGCAGGCAATATCCGATATGGAATTATGGGTTTATCGCAATCAGGATTTATTAAGAAAAAGAGAAATCGCCAGTGCGGTAACACTGACGATTAAGAGATAACCACGGTCAAATAGTTAACTCGTATTTTTATTATAGCAAAGTAAGGCAGGTGACGCAAATGGAGATTTATACCGTAGAAGATGTTATGAAAATTTTGCATTGTAGCAAATCAACTGCATATAAAATGATTCGGATTGTACGTGATGAGTTAAAGCAACAAGGTTATATTCTACCGCCGGCAGGTAAGGTTCCGAAAAGTTATTTTGACGAGCGTATATATATGCCTAACTATCAAAGGGAGCTGGCTTGATGGCTAAAAATGATTTACAGACAAAAATTGATCGCTTGAATGCTGCGGTAGAAATAATAAAAAAGACGTTTTCAGAACCAGTTAAGTTTCCGGTCCGTTCATCTCCGTATCCAGTCGTTGTATGTGTACATTGTGGATGTAGAGTGCCAATAGAGGATACACGCTGTAGATGCGGCGGTCAAACTTTTAGAGAGTTTTAGGAGGACGTAGAAATGAATGAGAAAGAAAAGTTAGCGGCCTTTCGTGCGCTTCAGCAGGCATACGGTGAGCCTAAAGTAACCGCAAAGCAGGCTGTTAAATTGCTTAGACGTGCAGAACGGTGCAAAGGGAGGAATAAATAATGTTTAAAAAGGCAGAACGTAAAAGAATTTTTGTGAAAATGGCGCTGTGTGGAGTATCGGGCAGCGGTAAAACTTATTCAGCATTGTTACTGGCTCAGGGATTGGGTGGAAAGATCGCCATGATCGACACGGAAAATGGCAGCGGTGAACTTTATTCTGATCTATGCGATTATGATGCGGCCCAACTTGAACCGCCATTTTCACCAATGAAATTTATTAATGCGATCAAAGAAGCGGAAGCCGAAGGTTATAACGTATTGATAATTGATAGCCTATCTCATGCCTGGTCCGGGCAAGGCGGTATTTTGGAAATGGTAGACAAAAAAAGTGCTACCAGTAGAAGCGGGAACAGCTTTACTGCTTGGCGAGATGTTACGCCGGAACATAACAAGTTAGTGGATGCAATACTTCAGTGCCGTATGCACGTAATCGTTTGTATGCGGTCAAAAACAGCCTACGAAATGCAGGAGAATGAGAAGGGCAAAAAAACGCCTGTAAAGGTCGGATTAGCGCCGATACAACGTGATGGAATGGAATATGAGTTTACGATTGTATTCGATATTGATCGTGAAAAGCATTATGCCTTAGCCAGTAAAGACCGTACAGGCCTTTTTGAAAAAAATATTGATGTGATTACGCCTGCGACTGGTGAGTTGATTCGTAAATGGGTTGAGGGTGGCGTTGAGGTTGGCGTTGAGGTTGGAGCGGTCAAGCGGCCTATAAGAGCAGATAAATTTGTCCAAGTCTATAGTGATGATTGCATGGTACTAACAAAAAAAGGCTTTGAAAGTATCAAGAATTTACCTGTCGATACATTGGCACAGATGGCTGCACATCAAAATTACGCCCTTGCCGCTACCGCTATAACAGACTTTCTTGACGCTAAAGCCGTAGCAATGACAGATGATGGATCTGCAGAAGCGACTGAAATTGATGATTTGGTAAATGAATTACCCGATATTGAAGATCAGGCAAGTAAAGTAGATGGTCCGATTGGATAATTTGTATTCTAAGTGTTTACGTTGTGGGCGAGATATAAAACGTCCGGAGAGTATTAAGCATGGCTATGGCCCTTCCTGCTATAAAAAAATGTTAGAAGAAAAAGCGCAGAAAGAGCTTATTTATGACGATGATAAAGTCGATATAGAGCCCTTTAGAGGCTCTATATACGACTTGAAAAATATCTAATGAAAAATCAAGGCGGTATATCATGGGCGGGTATTTTAAGTTGTATAGGGAGTTATTCAAAAAACCAATATGGCTTAATAGCTCAAATGAGCAGAGGGTGATATTGATAACTTTATTAGCTATGGCGAACTGGAAGGAAACTGAATGGGATTATTTTGGTGAAAAAATAATTTTAAAGCCTGGGCAATTTGTTACAAGCCTTCAAAAAATCGTTGAACAGTGTAAAGCTGAAGGCGTAGAGGCTAACAAGCAGATTACGGTTCAAAATGTAAGAACAATGTTACAAAAGTGTGAAAGGCTCAATTTCTTAACAGTAAGGCTAACAGGAAAATCAACAAAGAGCGGTAGGCTCATAACCATAGTAAATTGGCGGGTTTATCAAGGTGAAGAACCTACTGTTAACAAAGAGATTAACAAAGAACCTAACAGCCAGCTAACAAACAACCAACAAAGAGCTAACAAAGAACCTAACAAGCACATAAAAGAAGAATATAAAGAACTAGAAGAAGATAAAGAAAGTATAAGAAATGGGGAAGAAAAAAATGCGCCCAACATCACCCCAAAAAACAGCTCGGAATTGGCAAAAGGTGCTCAATATTTTTCGGCAAAAATAATGCCGATCTTGAATCGTAACCAGGCAGAGCAGATTAATGATTTAGTTGCCGAGTATGGTGCTGATAGTTTTATTTTAGCTTGTGATCGGGCTGTGGTGGATAAAAACAGGTCAATAACACATATTGCCAATTTACTTGAAAAAGCACGCAGGTCAAGGAATAGTGGGCAGTCGGTGAATGTTGAAAGTATTTTAGACGAATTGATTGAGCGGGCAGGTCAATCTTAGAGAAAGGTTGTGGTTTAAATGCCTCAGAGAGCACTTGCATTAACCGATATTTATAAGGGATTTAAGTTTTTTCAGATGTGCGGTCGGAATCCGCCAGTTAATAACAGCTTGTTCGGCAGCAAGTGTATGACAAGTGAGCAGCAAATTAAGGACGCCCTAGCAACAAAAGCGGATATTTGGATTGATATTTTCAAACGGGTTGAGGTTCCTGTTTTCGAGTTGGCTATTAAGAAAGTGGTTCAGCAGACAAAGTTTTGGCCAAACGAGCAGGAGTTTGCTGCCGCAGTTGATTGGGCACAGGAAGAAATAAGGACAGAAGCTTATCAGTTGTCGCTTGCGAATGATCGTGAAGCCAGGGAACAGTTCAGCAAGTCTTTTTCAAAAGAACAGCGAGATAAAAATAAAAAAGTCATTGCGTATATTATTTCTCGGATTGGGAAGAAAGAGCGATTGAAGGTCCCCTATAACGAAAAAGTTATTGAGTTTGGACGATTGCTTTATCCGGATGCATCCGATGAATGGCTGAAAGAAAATTACAACGATATTGCAAATTTCAAGAAGCAAAAACAATTTTGTGATAACTATTGCAAAGGTCGTGAAAATTGCCCTAATAGTGGCCGACAGCCAGGGCTTAGGGTAGATAAACAGTATGGTTACATCAGACCCGTGTATTACACCGGGACCTGTAGCAATTTTTAAATAAAGGAGCGATGAACATGGCAAGAAGGTTCAGGAAAATTCGTTATGACGAGAAGAAAGGGCAGGTAACGCTTATCTGGGAAGATGGTAAGGCACACGAGGATAAATATTCTCTTGAGTGCATGGAATCACCACGCCCGGAGTTTGTTCAAGCATTCAAAGAATTAGCAAAGCATGTTGCTGAATTGTGTGAGTTGCCGGCAGATTATGCGGACCGCATTACCACTCGTAGCGTATCTTTGAATTATGGGGGGGTACAGGAAACGATGGGAGCTGTGCTATCTGCTGTTATGGAGCTTGAACAAAGTAATGGCGTGCTGGTATTGAATACCCCGCATAAAACTGTAGAAATGCTTACAGAAACGGCGGAGCCTAACGCTAAGATGTTACTTACAGCAGAGTGCATTGAAACGCTGGAAATGCTAATTGACGAAGCTCATGAGTATGTAAAGGGTGTTCGGGCGCAGGGTGATCTATTCACCCCGGCGGTTGGCGAAAGTGCTTAAAAATAAAATTTAGGAGTGTTGAAAAATGGCAAATAACAAAGTTAGTAAAGGCAGCAAAGGCAGTAAAGGAAGTACAGCAGTACCGCCAAGGAAAGAGAAAAATATGTCGGTTGATCAAATTTTAGATGCGTTGAGAAGTCAGTCTGGAGATACGATAACAATTTCTGTAAAACGCTTAGAAGCTTTATGCAAGGAAATTAAGTCGTTACGCTCTGAGGTGGAAACTTTAACCGCTGATAAGAATCAGAATGATGAACAGGAGACCCCAGATGCAAATTAGTCCGATTTACAGTTATCAAGATGATCGCCCAGAGATACAGTTTGGACGAGTGAATTTTGAACTTGAAAAAGTTGATGAAGCGTTAAAGGCCTATACTGCTAATCCAAACGAGCAAACTTCAGATGCTTTATGTATGGCGATCTATCAAGCTGAAATAATGCTTGAAACTATGGCCCTGCAGGTAGAACCGGATTACAGCAAAAGACACGTTAATTTTCTAAAGACTGTTCAAAAAAATTGTGAGAAAGCTCTTTATAGCGGCAGTCCTAAAGGTTAGTAAAACAAAAAGAAAAAGCACCGCTTTTTACACGGTGCTTTTTCAAAAAAGATTTGAGAGTGGGTTGGAGAGAAAATCAGACGTCCGCCGAAGTCATGAGTTTCACATTGCAGAACTCACAAATAAATTTTAGCAAAGTTGCTGGTCGGACGCAAAAAAAGTGAGGTAGCTATGAGTGTAAATTGGTCGGTTAGAGGACGAAAAAGCAGGGCATATGGCGAGCATTTTGAAAAAATGATATTAGCTTCGTGTGACCATTATTTAGCGGCTCAAATCGCAAAAATAGAAAAAACACCGGAGCCGATGAAGATTATAAAACCTTTTGGAACAGGTCAGTTTATCGCCTGTTTCGCATCAAAAGCCCAGCCTGATTTTAAGGGAACTTTAAAAAATGGCAGGTCAGTAGTGTTTGAAGCTAAACATACGGATAGTGATCGAATGAAGTATGAAGCACTGCTTGAATGGCAAAGAAAAGCTTTGTGTGAACATGTTGGATTTGGCGCTGCCGCTTTTATTCTTTGCAGTTTTGAGCTGGAACGGTTTTACCGGGTGCCGCTTTTAGTATGGCTGGATATGAAAAGAATATTTGGGCGTAAATATATGCTTGAAACTGAACTGTCAAAATACAAACTTAGATCCTTTGGTTTAAAAATAGCTTTTCTTGAAAAGTTAGGGGGTTCGGATAATGCATCGGAAAACGTGGAAAAAATGGACTCAGCAGGAGATTGAACGGTTAGAAAAAATGTGGCCAACAACTACGACGGCAGAATTGGCTCAAAAATTTAAACGGTCAGAAAAGGCAATAACTAAAATGGCCTATTTACTCCAACTTGGTCCAAAAACAGCAGCAACAGATTATATGTCATTACGTGCATTGTTGAACACTATTTTAGGTTACAGGAGTTATGGCAAGATGCAGACTTGTATTTCTGCCGGCATACCTGCAGTATTGATGTCGATGCATAATAATCGTCCGGTAATGATGATCCGGATTGATGATTTTTGGAAATGGGCGGAAAAGCACCAGGACTTATTAGATTTCTCAAATTTTGAGCTTAATATGCTGGGGGCTGAACCGAGTTGGGTTCCAGTTAAGAGGCGCCGAGATTTTAGAGCGAAGTTAGAAAAGGTGGCTTGTTGATATGGCATTCCCTTGTAAAAACTGTATTGAACGTCATACAGATTGTTGGTCAGCTTGTCCTAAGTATCAAGCTGAGAAAGAAAAATCACAGGCAGTTTTAGATGCCAGGAAAAAAATATTACGGTGAAGTCAACGATTTTATTGTTGATATAGCCAGAGCAAAAAAACGTATGAGAAAGAGGAAATAATTATGGAAATTAAAGCAACAACACCATGTTATAAATTTAGAGATGTTAAACCAGAAGAACAGATTGCCAAGCTTAAAGAGGAATTAGCAGAGGTAGAAGAAGCGTATCAGCGTTTAAAACAAAATCCGAATGAATATCAAAAATTAGTTGATTTGCATATGGAAATTATAGACTTAAAGGCTTGTTGTAACACGTTTGTTTTTCAACTGCGTTATCGTTACAGAGGTGTGTCTATGAGCCATGAGTTTGATGCTCCACAAGAGGCTATACGCCGTGTTATAGCTAAAAATATGACCAGAGGATATTATTTGTTCCCGGAAGATTTTGAGAATCTGGACACTAATAAATCATAATCGTTTTGAGGTGATATAGATGGAGCGAGAACTATGGGACGAAATAGTCGTTGATAATTTTGCTGGCGGTGGTGGGGCAAGCACAGGAATAAAAATGGCGATCGGGCGTGATGTCGATATAGCTATCAACCATGATCCGGCTGCTATTGCCATGCACAAAGCTAACCATCCTTACACTGAGCATTATAACGAATCTGTTTGGGATATTGATCCGGTTACCGCTACTGGCGGCAGGCCTGTAGGGTTATGCTGGTTTAGTCCTGACTGTAAGCATTTTAGCAAGGCAAAAGGTGGAAAGCCAGTTGATAAAAATATCCGAGGGCTGGCGTGGGTTGCCCTGAAATGGGCGGCAACAGTGCGGCCACGTGTGATAATGCTGGAAAATGTTGAGGAATTTAAAACGTGGGGCCCGCTCTTGGGTGATCGCCCTGACCCTAATCAGAAAGGGCGCACATTTAACTGTTTCGTTAATGCCCTGCGGCGGCATGGCTATCAGGTAGATTGGCGGGAACTGCGGGCCTGTGATTATGGTGCTCCAACGATTCGAAAACGTTTCTTTCTGATTGCCCGGTGTGATGGGAGGCCTATAGTTTGGCCGAAACCTACACACGGAGATCCGTCAAGCTTAAAAGTTCAGTCAGGAGAGCTGAAACCGTGGCATACTGCTGCAGAGTGCATTGACTGGTCAATTCCCTGCCCGTCAATATTCGAGCGGAAGAAACCGCTTGCAGAGAATACGTTGCGGCGCATAGCAAAGGGATTACAAAAATTCGTTATCGATAATCCACAGCCATTTATTGTGCAGGTAAACCACGGTGGCGAGAATTTCAGGGGCGCAGATTTTGATAAACCGTTCCCGACGGTCACTGCAAAACACGGCTTTGGATTGGTAACGCCATATGTAACGCAACTTTGCCAAAATGGTTTTGCCGGTGATAAACGTAGCAGTGATATTGACAGGCCGCTCAGTACCGTTTGTACGAAAAATGAGCATATGTTAATAGCACCGAATTTAATTCAGTATCACGGCGAGCAAAGCGAAAAAGAAGTGCGGGGACAGGCTTTACAGCGCCCATTGATGGTGGTTGATGCCAGCAACAGGTATGGGCTTGTGGCAGCAAGTTTAGTAAAACACTACGGCGGTAATTATCAAGGTTCAGGCGCTGGATTAGATAAGCCTCTGCCAACGATTACAACGGTAGATCATAATGCCATTGTAACTAGCAATTTGATACAGCTCAACAAGAGCAGTGAGCAGTCGTTAGAAAGACCATTTAACACTGTAACGGCTGGCGGTGGGCATTTTAGCGAAGTAAGAGCATTTTTGCTCAAGTACTATGGGCAGGGTGGCGGTCAGACATTAGATGAACCACTGCATACGATCACAACAAAGGACCGTTTCGGGTTGATTACCGTTGCTGGCCAGGAGTATCAAATAATCGATATTGGCATGCGTATGCTGACACCGAGAGAGTTGTTTCGGGCGCAGGGGTTTCCTGATACATATATTATTGAGTGTGATTATCTCGGCAGGCCATATCCTAAAACAGCACAGGTTGCCAGATGCGGTAACGCAGTACCGCCGCAGTTGCCGGCAGCTTTAGTAATTGCCAATCTTCCAGAGCTTTGCGGAATGGCTTTGCGGAAAGCGATGTGATTTGATGAAAATAGGACTTGTTGATGTGGATAATCATAATTGGCCTAACCTTGCGTTGATGAAAATATCGTCATGGCATAAGGGCGCCGGTGATACAGTCGAATGGGCAGGTAGCCTTGAACATTACGACATTGTGTATATGGCTAAAGTTTTTACTTTTACGCAGGACGATATTCAATCATATCAGGCTGACAAAATAGTCAAAGGCGGTACTGGTTACGATTTAACTAGGAGGCTGCCTAAGAATATTGAATGTGCTTTTCCGGATTATGATTTATATGGCGTCAAAAATATGGCATATGGTTATTTAACTAGGGGTTGTCCTCGTAAATGCCCATTTTGCATTGTTGCGAAAAAAGAGGGAAAACAAGCGTATAAAGTTGCTGATTTATCGCAGTTTTGGCGTGGACAGAAGCACATAAAGCTGCTTGATCCTAACCTTTTGGCGGCTCCTGAATGGCGGGATTTGCTTGAACAACTGGCTGATAGCGGTGCATGGGTAGACTTCACGCAAGGGCTTGATATTAGGCTTATGACAGACGAAAAAGCCGCTGCTATTAATAAAGTCAAGTACAGTATGCTTCACTTTGCTTGGGATAATCCTGCTGATATGGAAACGCTGGAAAAGTTAAAGGAATACAGATCTGTGTGGAAAGGCAGTCAGCGCAACCGTAGCGTTTACGTGCTAACAAACTTTAATAGTACACACGAAGAAGATTTGTATCGTGTATATACCTTGAGGGATATTGGCTATGATCCGTACATTATGATTTTTGACAAACCGAATGCTTTAGCTAAAACAAGGTACCTGCAGCGTTGGGTTAACAATAAGCAGATATTTAGGACGATTAAGAAGTTCGAAGACTATGATCACACGAGAGGTTAACTATGAATTAGGTGTAATTTTAAAGGAGATTGAGGATGAAGATACCTACAAATAAAATTGTTGGATGGCAGAAAACAAAAAATTGTCTGCCGGTTCTTGATGCATTGGTACTAATTCAGTCTAAAGAAGATAAATATTCTTATGAAATAGCCCAATTAGTTTCAGATGATTGTACATTAACTTTCCGTAGTTGGTCTGATTATGGACGCGATTTTGATCTAAAAGATATTCGTAAATGGGCCTATATAAAACTATAGGGGAGACTAACATGAAATTAAAACGGTTGAAGAATATGATTATCGAGAGGTTAATTGATATTAAGAACATTGGTTAAATTTATTTAATTAAAACGGTCGCTTTGCTACTGCCTCAGCACTATAAATACTATGTACAGCACAATATTACAAAATTAACAGGGAAGTGTATTTTATAGCCTGCGGGAGCTGATTAGACCGCAGGGGGCGGCCTTTTAATATAAGCAGTTGATGAGATTGAGAGGACGATAAGACGATATGAATAAATTTAAGAAATACTGTCCCAATGTATGGGTGGCAGAATGCGAAGAGGAGTATAAAAAAGGTGAAATTATTCAGCTTGAGACGAAATACGGAAAAGAAGTTGAATGCGAAGTTTATAACTTGGTGTTACAAAAAGATGATAAATATTTTTATTCTATTGTCCGAACTGATGAGCAAAGTTATGCAGAACGCAAGGCGGAAAGATACAACAACGCTGCCCTAAAAAATCAAGTGAAAAGCAATGATAAGTGGAGAGCGGCGGAGGAAGGTAAAGAATTTTTATCATTGGGGGAACCAATAAAAGTTGGACATTACAGTGAAAAACGTCATCGTGCCTTAATTGAAAGGAACTGGAAACGGTGTGAAAAGGCTGTAGAACTTGCAGATAAGGCAGCTGAACAAAAGAGTAAAGCTGAGTACTGGGAAACCAAATCAAAAGAAATAACGTTAGCAATGCCCGAAAGCCTAGAGTATTTCTCAGCTAGACTTGAAAAAGCTGTTGAATATCATAAAGGATTGAAAGACGGAAGTATACAAAGAAGCCATTCATACTCCTTGGCTTATGCCAATAAAGATGTTAAAGAGCTAAAAATAAAAGTTGAAATAGCCAAAAAGTTGTGGGGATAAAAAAGGACGGTGAGATGTATGCACTACATTTTTAAATTAGATCCTAAAAAACCGCCATCACCGCCACCGGAAAGGAGTTCTATAGATTTGAGAGAGGATTTATCAGAAAAAAATACAGATGCCATAGAAGCAGCTATTATCATAAGAAATTATTGCGCTGGAAGAACCTGCGAAAAATGTTGCTTTGGTGATGTAAATAATAAGTATTGCGTTTTTACACAGCGAATTATTCCGAGTGAATGGAATTTAGGCTTTGCAGCAATGAAAAAAAGACAGGACGGTGAAGAAAAATGACTAAATTAAAACCTTGTCCGTTTTGTGGAAATAAAGAAGTAATACTTATGTCTTGTGCTATATGTGATGGATATATTTATTGTGACGGCTGTGGATTTGAAACTAAAAGATATTGGGATGACTTAAAAGATCATAAAGTAGTTAAATCATGGCAAGAAAAAGCTATAGCTGCATGGAACAGACGGGACGGTGAATAGATTATGAAAACAGTGATAGCAACAGTTATTGAAAAAAATGAGTATGAAATCGAAATAGATGTAGAAAATGACGCTACAGAAGACGAAATTTGGGATGCTGTAAAAAAAGTATACTTGGAAGATGATTACATTTATCTGGCCAAAGTGGACAGTAATTATGATATAAAGATAAAAAATAGTAGGTGAATAGATTATGCGATTAATAGATGCTGACGTTTTGAAACCAAAAATATTAGAATATGTTAAAGCATTAGAACGTATTAAGTATTGTTATGGTTATGATACTTTCGGTAAATATTATAATGGGAAAAAATCCGCCTATTTAAATGTAGCCAATTTAATAGACGAAGCCCCTACAGTAGAAGAACGTAAGCATGGGCATTGGATTGAACACCCTAAACACCCAATCGGTGATTGTAGCGTGTGTGGTGAGCGTGTACCGATCTACAGCGGCAGTAAAAAATATAAAAGCTGCCCTTACTGCGGGGCGAAAATGGACGGTGTTAATGATGGCTGATTTTAGAATGATCGTTTGCAGGGAGTGCGGAGCAGAAATATTCTTCATAAGAACTTCTAGCGGTGCTAAAATGCCAGTGAATAAAGACCAGGTTGGATATACTCTTGGCGGCAAAGATCGTATTGTAACGCCTAATGGTGAGATCCTTTCGGTTACAATTACAGATCATCCTGAATCAGGTCTTGGCTATGTACCTCATTGGAGTACCTGTAACGGGGCAAACAGAGCCCGAAAAGTATCACCGGTGCCAAAGGCTAAAAAGAAAAATGTTCCGGAAGAAAGCTTATTTTAAGGAGTGTGATTGTTAATGGCGTTACTAAATTATACGACTACCGTAGATGCTATTAAGACAGCTGGAGAAATAGAAGTTATTTTAATTAAAGGCGGCGCTAAAGCTATACAAAAAGAAATTGATAATGGTAAAGTTATCAGCATCAAATTTATTGTTGATTCACCAATCGGTACTATTCCTATTGAGTTACCTGTACAAATTGCAGCTGTAGCCGAGATATTACGGCAGCAGAAGAAAAATAATCCAAGGATAAAAACGTCGTTAGATCAAGCTGAACGTACTGCATGGCGATGCTTGAAAGATTGGGTTGAGGCTCAAATGGCTTTAATCGAAATTGGTATGGTAAGTATTGACCAAGTGTTTTTGCCATATGTCATCAATAAAGAGGGTAAGACACTTTATGCTTATGCAAAAGAACATAGGTTATTTTTAGAAGGAGGACACAATGGCTGATTATTATAAAGCTATAAGTATGTTAGAAGCGATGAAGCAATATTATTCGGACGATATAAAAAGTAATTTTGATCAAGCGATCGCGGCATTAAGGCGTTGCGAAAATATCGACAAAGCAGAAATAATCCGAATGCCTAAAATTGTAATTCGAGATAAAGGCTGCGGTTCGTTTGAATATCCGTTTGGTACTATGTATCATGATAATCTGTATACTGATGGTCACTATATCTATTATAGAAACCTGCAGAATGGGGAAGGTTCTGATCATGCGTTTAGTGACTATGAAATTGTAAAAACAGCAGAAGATGGTTCTTTAGATACTATCAAAGTTATTGCGGTTACTCCTGATATTTTTCCGGAAGCTGAACCAGTACAAGCAGGTAGATGCGAAATTTGTGGAAGTAAAAACGATGTTAGGGACTTTCAATCAAGCTCGGATTTTATAAGGCATTATATTTGCGGTTCCTGTGTTTCAATGTCGGAGGAAAAGCGAAAAACTCTAAAGAAAGATCAACAGAGTGTGGTATTTTTTTGCAAAAATACTTTTTGCTGATTCAGAGGAATAAAAAAAGAACCTGCCAGTGACGGCAAGCCCAAAGAATGATGATATACAATTCGCAAAATTATTATATCATCATTCAGGAGGGCTTAGTAAATGACAAATAATGATGTTCAGAAGATTATTAGTGAAACAGCAGAAGCTACAGCAAAAGCCATATATAATAAAATTCAGTTGGATGCCAAAAAAGCTAAAGCAGAAGCTGTTAGTAAAAAACTTTATAATACAAGGCTGCTTCTGCAGAATTATCGTCTGTTTAAGCAGTATGTAGAAAATGCTGTTTTTGATTTGGTTAGATTAGATGAGGAGCAGGAAACTCCATTAGAAATTTTAGATGCAATGTGGCAGTCATATGGTCCTGGTAAAAGCGAGATTGCAGTTGAGAGCATTAAAATGTCGATGACCAGGACAAAAATCATTATGGCTCACGTAGACGAGATGATAGGTCTTTATGAGGCTTATTGCTATCGCAGTGGGAAGGACGAAAATATGCGGAGACTTGATGTTCTAAAGTCAATGTATATTACTGAAACGGATAAAACAGCTGGTGAGATTGCTGCTGACCTAGCTGATAAATATTATATGGATGTAAGGAGTATCTACAGAGATGTAAATGCTGCTATAGATGTTATGACAGCACTTATTTTTGGTATTGATGGTGTTCAGGTTAAGGAAAAAAGAAAATAGAAAAACTTTTTGGATTTAAGCCGTTGACAAAAAAAGTCAACGGCCTTATTGTATTATTTGTAATAAATTAAAAATATAAAGGTTGGTTGGGATGAGTATTTACGTTGGTGTAGCTATATTTATTTGTTATTCCGTAATGGTTGGAGGTTCGTGCTTTATTTTGGGAAAGTTGATGAATAATCATACAATGTCGGAATTTATTTATTTTCCTAATGTAGGTGCTGATTGGGCTTCTGCAATTGCTGCTGTTATGTCGGCTATAGCTGCTTTCTTATTATTTTCGTTTCAAAAGGAACAAAAAAAATTGAAAGATAGAGAAGCTTTATATTTTACCATTATCCAAATTGCAGGATTATATAATAAAATTCATGGGACGTATTTATCGCATGACAATGAAAAAGTGTTTTTTAAAATGATTTCTGCACAGGACAAAAATAAAATTTTTAATGAAGGCAATGAATACTTTTATAATAATAATTTTTCAGAATCATTTAATGCGCTATTTGCCGACTTGATTGCTTTAATATCATTTTGGAAAGCTTTCCATGTAACCAGAGAAGTTGATTTGTTGCCTGATTATTGTAATGCGACGAAAATATTGATTATTTGTCATGATATTATTTTAGATGTTCATGAGCATAAGGGATATGGAGATAAAAAAACATTTAGAATAGTGGAAGAAGTTTTATTGAATTCTAAGAAGGAACCTTCAGAAAAAATACGAAACGATAGAGGTTGGATGAATTTGAAAAAGATGAATGAAACCTTTAATCTTATATTTGACGATTTTGAATTAGCTTACAAGAATGCATTAAGCGATTTATATAGAAATAATGGAAAAAATAAAAAGAAAAAAGATGAAGAAGTAGAAGAAATCAAAGACCAAATTGCTTTATTGTTTATAAAAAATATAATGAAAAAAATAAGTGTAGAGAAATTGGTTCAAAAAGAAGAATTTCCGTTTAATGATGTAAATAAATTATATAATTTCATGTTAAAACGCTATTTTGTTAATAGAGAAATGAGAGAAGCAGGACAAAAATTTAAGGCTTGAAATCAAAAATAGCATGTCAAAAAGTTGTCACTGACATGTCAGTAAATCCTATGATATGATTAGAGTGCGAAAATTGGATATTAGGAAAACCGCTTGTGAGCATCAGCACAGGCGGTTTTTTTATTACCATTTTTGTAATTGTTTTATAAAGGAGGTTGATAAAGTGACTGGCTTTATCGTATTGGTGGCGTATACGTTGCTGATGTTGGGCGTGAGTTATCTGCTTACACGCCGACAAACAACCTTGCAGGGGTTTCTTGTAGGGGACAGGCGAATGGGGACAATCAAATCCGCAATGAGTATTGCGGCTACGTGGATCTGGGCACCCGCCTTATTCGTCAGTGCTGAAAAAGCATATTCTAATGGGTGGCCAGGGCTATTTTGGTTTTTGGTCCCGAATATTTTATGCCTTTTGTTCTTTATTCCGTATGCGGAGCGAATAAGAAAGCAAATGCCGGATGGAATAACGATATCGGGCTATATGGGAACGATATACCGAAGTGTGAAGGTCAAGAGGGTGTATTTGGCGCAGCTGAGTATATTGGCAGTTTTATCAACGGCTGTTCAACTTCTTGCCGGCGGTAAAATATTATCCAGTGTCCTGGGAATAGATTTTTTTACGACGACAGTAATTTTGTCGATGATAGCCTATTCCTATTCTCAGTTCTCCGGGATAATGGCTTCTGTGATTACCGATGCAATGCAGATGGTGCTTATTTTAGGGTGCTGCCTGCTATTGGTGCCATGGGCGTTATCTATGCCAGGTGGATATTCAGCATTGGTAAATGGCCTGCATGGTATTAACGGCAATTATCAAAGCTTAGTATCTGATAGCGGGATAGCGTTGTTTTTAGGCTTTGGATTGCCGGCAGCTTTGGGGCTTATGGCTGGTCCCTTTGGAGATCAATGCTTTTGGCAGAGAGCGTTTTCTATCAAAGAAGGGAAGATTGCAAAGGCTTTTGCTTTGGGGACCGGGTTATTCGCTATAGTGCCTTTGTCCATGGGTATTTTAGGTTTTATTGCGGCTGGGTATGGATATTCGGCAACAGATAAAGGAATAGTGAACTATGAGCTTGTGGCGCAGTTGTTTCCTGAATGGGTGACACTGCCTTTTTTATTTATGGTTATTTCTGGATTACTGAGCACTATTGACAGTAATCTGTGTGCTGCAGCGTCTTTGGTAACTGATGCAAAAAAAGACGTTGAAATGGGGCATACAAAAGCGGCAATGGCAGTGCTGCTTTTGGCAGGTGTTTTAATTGCAAGTGTACCAGGTATCACCGTAACACATCTTTTTCTCATTTATGGGACGTTGAGATCAACAACAATGTTACCTACGATGTTGACGTTGTTGGGAAAAAGGCTTCCGGAGAAGGGGATATGTTACGGGGTGGGGCTTGCAATTATTATTGGCTTGCCTGTATTTGCCTTAGGAACGGTTTTAAACCTATCTACAATAAAGATTATTGGGTGCTTGGTTGCAACGCTGACAGGTACTATTGTGGCTTTGACGTGGGGATTATTTAATCGTATTTAAGGCAGTGAATCGCTTTTGGCAGGAGCGTTATTAAAAAAATGACACTATGGAGGTAGTGAATTATGAAAGTAACAGAGGTATCTATTGATAAAGTAATTTTGGCAGAAAAAAGTGTTCGTATGCATACGGAGATTCAGGTAAAAGAATTTGCCCGGTCCCTGGAAATGTTCGGGCAGATCAGACCGATTGTCGTAGATGGAAAATATAACATTGTTTGCGGCAACGGTTTATACTTGGCAGCTCAAAGCCTTGGCTGGGCTAAAGTTAAGGTTTTAGTTATGAATAACCTTAGCGAAAAAGATAAGAAAAAGCTAATGATCGCTGATAATCGTATTTTTGAGCTAGGTGTAAGCAACCTTGAAATTTTAGATGAATTTTTTAAGGAACTGCAAGACGATCTTGTTATCCCTGGCTATGATGAAAGTACTTTGCAGATGCTCGTTGGCGATCTTGACGCTGTTAATGCCCAGTTGGATGATTACGGCATCATTGATAAAGAAAAAGTCGAAGAAATTAAATCACAGCAGGCAGCAGTAGAGCAGAAAATTGAGCGTGTTGCCGCTGAAGAAAACACCGATACAGAGGATTATGATAACAGCGACGGATTTGAAAGCAACTCAGTTGTTGAAGATGATAATGGTCGTTATGTTATTTGTCCTAAGTGTGGTGAAAAGGTATGGCTATAATTAAGCTGGAAGGAGCAAGGAATGTTGTTGAAGCAGCGGAAAAAAGAATTATAAACGTATTTAACAATGGACTGCCGGTATATTTTGCTTTTTCGGGTGGTAAGGATAGCCTGTGTTTGTCACAGTTGATTGTTAACCTTATTCAACGTGGGCAAATAGACCCCAAGCAGTTAATTGTATATTTTTTAGATGAAGAGGCTATTTATCCATGCATTGAAAAAACAGTATTAGACTGGAGAAGAAAGTTTATCCTGCTTGGAGCAAAATTTGATTGGTACTGCATCGAGTGCCGTCATTATAATTGCTTTAACGAGTTGGCAAATGATGAAAGCTTTATTTGCTTTGACAGTACAAAGCGGGATTTATGGATTCGCATTCCTCCTTCATTTGCTATCCGGACGCACCCGCTGCTAAAAGCAAGGCAAGATACATATCAAGACTTCTTTGCACGGGTGCTGAAGGGTGGCATTCATATTCTTGGTGTAAGAGCTGCAGAAAGTATACAGCGTTCTCAGAATTTATCGAGGACTACTGCGGCGAAAAAACAATTAAATAGTAAAAATCATATTTTCCCTATTTATGATTGGAAAAATAACGATGTATGGCTTTATTTATTTAACGAAAAGGTTGAAATACCTGATATTTATTTATACCTTTATCAAGCTGGTACCGGCAAAAATAATTTGCGAGTATCGCAGTTTTTCAGTATTGATACGGCTCGAAGCCTGGTAAAAATGAATGAATATTATCCGGATCTTATGGAACGGATAATCAGGAGAGAACCAAATGCTTATTTAGCAGCTTTATATTGGGATTCTGAAATGTTTGGACGTTCTTCAAAGAATAGGAGAGCGATTGAAAAAAATCAGAAGGTTAAAGATTACCGGAAACTATTAGAAAACATCTTCAGTAATTTATCGAAGTGGTTTTTTACTGAAGCAAAGTTGAAAATTGCTCAACGGTATCGGCATCTATATGTGAAGTCTGCGATATTAATGTCAAATAAAGATTGCCAAAATATGTATGAGGCGCTTTTGAAAGGTGATCCAAAAATGAGATCGTATAGGGCGCTTTATTTAGATATTTATAATGGTTATTTAAGAAATGCGAAAGGCGGGAAAATATGATGGATTTAAAAGCACCTTTAAAATCGTTACAATGGGTACCGATTAATAAATTAAAACCTAATAACTATAACCCTAATGTGGTTACTAAAGAAAACCTTGAACTACTTACTCAGTCTATTTTAACCAACGGCTGGACGCTGCCTATAGTGGTTAAGCCTGACTATACGATTATTGATGGATTCCATCGGTGGACGGTAGCACAGCGAGAGCCGCTGAAAAATAAGTTAGCTGGTATGGTCCCTGTGGTTATCGTTGACCATAAAAGTCACAGTGAGGATATTTACGGTACGATCACACATAATCGTGCGAGAGGAACCCATGTAATAGGGCCAATGAAAGCTATTGTTAGGGAATTGGTTAATGCCGGTACACCGATGAAAGAGATTGAGAAGCAAACTGGTATGAAGAAAGAAGAAATTTTTAGGTTGTCAGACTTTTCGAGAGAGGATTTTTTAGACATGATGAGTACCTCAAAGTCATACAGTCAAGCAACGCTGTTAACAAAAATCTAGGTTCAAACAAAAAGTTTTATCTTAGGAGGTGACAGCCATGACACGGGCGAGAAGCCCCGACAGAGAAAAAGCCCGGTTGATGTGGCTGAGAAGCGGCAAAACTCTAAAGTTAAAAGAGATTGCCGAAAAATTGAGTAAACCAGTCGATACTATTTCGAGGTGGAAGCGTGAAGACCACTGGGGCGATAAAAAATCGACGAAAAACCAAACAAAAAAGAAGGACCAGCGAGGAGCACCTCTCGGCAATCAAAATGCTGCCGGGCATGGTGCTCCTCTTGGTAATTCTAATAGGCTTGTCCATGGCCGTTATTCTAAAATGTATTGGGATACTGTTAGCCAAGAGGAATTAGAAATGGCTGAGGATATGCCGTTTGATACAGAAGATATGCTAAAGGATCAGTTGCGGCTGTATTCAATAAGAGAGCGGCGTTATATGCAGCTGATAGCTAAATATAAAGGGCTTGAAGAAAAAGCACGGTCGTCTGTAACTACTGACAGTACATCAACTTTTTTATGCCCCGAGAAAGATAACAGTGGCAAAATTATCACTGATGAAAGTGGTAAATTTAAAAGAATTGAACAGAATAGTGTTATTCGCACTGTACCTATTGACAGCGTTATTCAGAGTTTGGAAGCAGAACTTACAAAACTGCAAGAGAAAAAATTGAAATGTATTTTGGCTCTGCAGGATATTCAGGATAAGAAGAAAGGTGATCAGGATAAAGGCCCGAAAGTTTTGAAAGTTGAGGTTGAATATGTTTAGTATTACCTCACGATTAAAATTCAATCGGATTTTTAAGCCGGTAAATGAAACGCATTGCCGGTATAGAGTTGTTTTAGGTTCTGCTGGTTCGGGCAAATCTGTTAATGTTGCTCAAGATTTTATATTAAAACTCAGTGATACAAAATATACTGGTGCAAATTTACTTGTTATTCGTAAGTCAGAAGGCACGAACCGCTATAGCACATTTGCTGAACTTCAGGCTGTCATTTTTCGTATGTGTGGCGAATACTGGGAAGATTTTTGGATAATCAACAGTAGTAGACTTATGATTACTTCTAAAATTACTGGAAACAGTATTATTTTTCGTGGTGTTAATGATAAGAAACAGCGTGAAAAGTTAAAGTCTATCACTTTTCCTAAAGGCAAACTTGTGTGGGTATGGATCGAAGAAGCTACAGAGCTGGAAGAAGCTGATATCGATATTATTGATGACCGTTTGCGTGGTGAATTGTCAAATCCGTATTTATACTATCAAATTACAATGACATTTAATCCTGTATCCGCTTTGCATTGGATAAAGCGTAAATATTGGGATGTTGTTGATCCTGATGTTTTTACGCATCGGTCGACGTACTTGGATAATAAGTTTATTGATGCTGCATATTATTCTCGTATGGAGCGTCGTAAGAATGATGATCCAGAAGGTTTTAAAGTTTATGGCCTTGGGGAATGGGGCGAAACATCTGGTATGATTTTGTCCAACTATGTCGTCGAAGATTTTGATACAGATATCGGGAATTTTGACGCTGCAAGATATGGACAGGATTTTGGTTATAACCATGCCAATGCGATTTTGGATGTTCGTTTTAAGGATGATGTTATTTACATTGCTTCTGAAATTTATTGTTATGAAAAACTTGTTGACGAAATTATTCGTATGGCGGAACAGAGAAATTATGATCGAAGTCGTATAATGCATTGCGATAGTGCATCCCCGGAACCTATTAAAAAATGGATAGCCTGCGGCTGGAATGCTCATGGTGTATTCAAGGACAGTGGCTGTGTAATGTCGCAGATAGACTATCTTAAACAGCATAAAATCATAGTCCATCCGTCCTGTACCAATACTTTAAAAGAAATGTCGCAATGGAGATGGAAGAAAGATGAAAAAACAGGCCTCTATACGGATAATCCGATAGAATTCTTTGATGATGCGATGGCAGCGTTAAGGTATTCGGTCGAGGACTTCCGCAGGATAAAAACGATCAATAAACCTAATCAAGTTAAAGCTAGGAGGGCGTGATTTTAATATGGCATCACAAGTTGTAAAAATAGAAAAAAGTATTAGTGTTTTAGGTCATAGTTTGTTGAAAAGCGAATCCAGGCAAGTTGCTGATCCGCAGAAGGAAACAGGACAGTCAGAAGGTCGTGTTATTGAACCGCCATATGATCCGGAAAAGATAGCGGAGCTGGTGCAGCTATCTTCGATACTGCCGCAGTGTATTTGTGCCATGGTTATTGGTTGTGAGCGCAAATATATGCTTGAACAGCGAGAGGATGGCGTAAAAACCAGCGATGAAGAATGGTCGAAAGTCGATACATTTTTCAGTAATGTTGATCCGGAAGGTCGTGACGATTTTCTTGGATTGCGGAAAAAATTACGTACTGATCGTGAAACCTTTGGTTATGCTTGTATGGAATTGATTAGAAATATAACTGGAGAGATGATAGGTTTACGTCATATACCGGCGGCTACAATGAAAATGACACCAATAGGAAGCGAACTTGTTGAATGTACTGTAAAAAAAGTTGTTAAAGGTAAAATAATCGAAGAAAAATGCACACGTCGTTTCCGAAAATTCATGCAAGAAGTTGCTGGTGAAAAAGTATGGTTTAAAGAATGGGGAGATCCCCGGACTATGGATTACACGTCTGGCGATTTTTTGAAAGATAGTACGAAATCGGAAACGGCAGCAACTGAAGTTATTTGGCTTGGTAATTACAACCCAGCGTCTGTTTATGGGCGGCCACGTTGGGTAGGCTGTGAATATGAGGTTGCAGGCGTTCGAGCTGCTTCTGAATGTAATTATTCGTACTTTGATAATAATGCCATTCCAGCGGCAGTTATAACGGTGTCAGGCGGTACTGTAGCAGATGAAACGATTGATTCAATCCGAAGTTTTATGACTGATGTCACACAGCAGCGTGGCGGTGCGAATTCTGTGCTAATCATTGAGGCTGTACCGGCGGGTACTGATAATACTTATGGCGGAGTACCAGATGCACGCCCAGCACAAACGAAAATTGAAATAAAATCTTTGCGTGATGTCCAGCAGAATGATGCTCAGTTTTTAGAGTATAACAAAGATGCAAAATCAACTATACGCAGTGCGTTTAGGCTACCGCCGTTGCTGATTGGATTATCTGACGATTACACTCTTGCTACTGCTAAAGAATCTTTGAAACAGGCTGAGGAAAATGTTTTTGCCCCGGAACGGGAAGAATTTGACAAGCAGATGAACAGGATTCTTGTTTATGAGTTGGGCGTAGCCACATGGTCATTTAAAACGGTAGGCATAGATGTAAATGATCCGGAAGAAGTTTCAGCTTTGATTACAGTTGCTGATGCGACAGGTGCGCTTAAAGTAAACGAGATTCGTGATAAGATAGGTACGTTGTTGGGCATGGATTTAGAGAAGCTTCCTGATGAATTTGGTGAATTACCTAGGCTGTTTTCGCAGTATGTTGATAATAGTAATGATCTTAATAATTTGAATAAATCACAGCTTTTTAAAGCTTTATGGAAAATCAGAGAGGGCTTGAAAAAATGAGGTTTAGTGAAAATGAAAAGTCTGAATTGCTATTTTTGATCAAGTCCATTTGCTCATTAGAAAAAAAGAAAGAAAATGATTTAGGAGATGCCGAACTTGCGGCAGAGCTTAGGAAACTCTGGCGAGAGAGTTACTCAGAACATCTGAAAAATGCTATTGAATTACTGGATGATATTGTACCAGAAGCAAGGGAATTCGCTTTAAAGGAACTGGAAGAATATTTGTTAAATGCTTTGGGGCATGAGTTTGCCGAAAGCAAGGCTGTTAGGTCGATAATACATAAAAAAGTTGCTGGCATATATGCTAAGGCAAAGAGCAAATGGGCCGAAGATAAGCCGAAGGTCGTTGACAATACGATCATTGACAAACGAGCGATATCATTCATTGAGAGTAATGGAATTTACTGGTTAGGAGAACATTACAGTAGTGCTATTTCGGAAAAAGTTGTAGAAACAGGTAAAGCAGTTTTGGATATGGGCCTCAGTACAAAAGACTTTACTAAGATGCTTGAAAGTCAACTGAGTAATGTTCTTGATATGACTGATTATAAATACTGGGATATTACAGCTGAAAGTCTCCTTGTCAGATCTAAGGCTTTTGGTAATGTTTTTGGTATGGAAGAGGTCGGTATCAAAGAATATACTATCTTTGCCATGGGCGACGAAAGGACCTGTCCGGTATGTCAAGAATTGGATGGTCGCAGTTTCAGCGTTACTGCTGCTGCAGATGTATGTCGGAATGTTCTTGAGTTAACAGACCCGGAAGAGGTAAAAAATGCTTTACCGTGGACAAGTACTCCACCGATAGGTGTTTCAAGTGCGAAGTTGATTTCCCAGGGAAGAATGTTGCCACCGATACATGGGCACTGCCGCTGTGATGTTGTTATATCTGAGAAAACAACGAAAAGGCAGGTAACAAAACAAATCTTGAAAACACTCAAAGGTACAAAGCAAAATCCAGCAAAAGTTATTTCGCTTGATATGGATACAAGAATAGCTTTAGTATCCGCTCATGGCGCTTCACGACAAGGCGTACCGGGTTGGAAGTATGATTTGATATCATCTAAGGACAATGGTAAAATAAAAGCAAGGAACGTATATGACGGCATGGGGCGACTTACTACAGCGTTTCATTTTGAATCACATGCTGGCTCTGGGCCACATAGTACAAATCCCCATGTACATCGAACAATTTACCATAGCAATGAACCGAACGAAGTTGGGAAACGCTCTGACGTACCTCAGGCTTTATGGTCTTGGGAAAAAGAAGTTATAGCGGCAATGCCGCAGGAAATGATTAAAGGTGGAGGCGTATTATGGCAGATCAAAAAAGCTATTACGCAGATAAAACAGATTTTAAAAACGATTTGACAGGCGCCGATGGCATGGCTCCGTATGATGGACCAGTAATATATAAAGGTGTAATTTATACGGTTAGCAGTGATCCTGGCACAGGTTTTTTTATTGGGCGTGATTGCTCTGGTAACGATCGTAGCATGGATGCTTATTTTGATAGTGTAGATGATATGCTAGATTCATATAGACTTCATGATGGCGCTATACTTGGTGATGTCATTAATAAAGTTGAGATAGTATAAAGCACTTTGCAAATAGCAGAGTGCTTTTTATTATAACCGGCTATTATAGCCGGTTTTTTTATGGCTATTTTACTGAAAGGGGGTGAAAATGTATGGACTTAAAACGTGTGGTAGCTGGCTTTAATGTCGAATGGATTTCTTTGGTTGGGTCTCCTGCAAATCAAAAAAAGATCATCTTAAAGTCTGCTAATGCAAAGCCTTCTGATCAGACAGAAAAACAATGGGATTTTCCGTTGACGAAAGTAGATGTTGAAAAACGCATTGTATACGGCCTGGTGGCTGTGCCGAATGAAGTTGATACTGATGGTGATATGTATACTCCGGCAGCTGTAGAAAAAGCTATGGAAAACTTTATGGCTTGCGGTTATACGCAGTATATTGACAGGGAACATGATTATAATAAACGTGATTGCTTCGTCCGAGAAAGCTGGATTGTCAAAGAAAATGATCCGATGTTTACGGAAGTCGGTGCCTGGGCTGTTGGTATCAAAGTCATGTCTGATGATCTTTGGGATGTTGTTAAGTCGGGTGGCGTAAATGGTTTATCTTTAGCTGGTTGGGCTTATGAAAGTTTAGATCCTGAATCTGCTGCTGAATTTAACGTAACAAAGGCTGGTAAAACCATTAGCGAAAAAACAAAAAATACTTTGGAAGCGGCCAAGAATGCTTTGGTTGATGCTCTTGAGATGATCAGGAATTTAATGCCTGAAAAAAATCAAAAAAATAATGAAATGGAGGATGTATTAAACATGAAAAAAGAAGAATTAGAAGCTTTGATCAAAAGTACTGTTACTGAAGCTGTAAAACCTATTCAGGAAGAAATTGAAACATTGAAGAAATCTGAAAATGATGATAATGCGGGTAAAGGTGCTGCGGGCGATACTGGAACTGGTGAAGCTGATCAAAATGATGGTACTGGAACTGGTGATGATACCGGCGAAGGTGATTTGACTGGTGAACAAATTGCCGAAGTTATCAAAAGTACTGTTGCCGAAGTAGTAAAACCTATTCAGGCAGATATTCAGATGCTTAAATCTGTTGGTATCATGCGAGCTAATACAGAACCAGGTATTAGTAAAATCGAAAAAGAACAAAGCCCGTTTGACGGTAGCTTTGTACCTGGCTCTTTAGATTAATAACAAAAATAATGAATGGAGTGTGAATAATCATGGTAAAACCTTTAAACAAAGCAAGTGGAGTTACTAGCGGCACGACTTTAGCTGGTGGTGGTAAACTTACTCCTGAACAGTCTGATAAGTTTATTACTACGGTAGTTGAAAATTCTACATTTTTGAAAAAAGTACAACATTACAAAATGGCATCTCCTGAAAGATATATTGAAATGTTGAATATTGGTAAGCGGATGCTTAGAAAAGCCGGAGAAGGTGAAGAACCTGCTTCTTCTGCATCTATTTCTACTGCTCGCCGTAAATTGTCTACGGTTGAGATTATTCTGCCTATCGATATTTCATATTCGTTTTTAGAAGATAATATTGAGAAAACAAAGGCTGAGCAGACTATTTTAGACGCTATTGCAAAGCAGTTTGCAAATGATACCGAGGATTTGGGCTGGAACGGTGATGATACTAAGAGTGATGAGTTTATTAAAATTAATAACGGATGGTTAGCTCTTTCTCGTGCTGATTCTAAGACAAATAAAGTCGACTTAACTGCTGTCACCGATTCTCCTATGAAAATCATGAAAGCTATGCTTGATGCAATGCCTGAAAAGTTTAAAACGAAGGATATTGAATTTGTATGTTCTTCTGAATTTAAAGATGCTTATATCGAAGAATTGACTTCCAGAAACACCGCACTTGGTGATAAAGCTCTTACAGAAGCCGCCGATATTCGTTACAAAGGCTATTTACTCAATCCGCGCCCGTATCTTTCTATGTATGATATTATGCTGGCTAATCCTTTGAATATCGCTTATGGCGTGCAGCGTGATATTTCTATTGAATTTGTTAAAAATCCCCGTAAGCGTATGATCGAATATACTATTACCGCACGTACTGACTATGAATATGCTGTTGCCGAAGCGATTGTTGTAACAACTGGTACTCCTACAAGTGGTACGGTGGAAAGTTCTGAGGAGCCGGTAGTGTCTTAATGCGTTACTCAGATGCAACAGCTGAACAGTTAAATTCATTGATGTATGCAACGGTGGACGACGTTCGTGCTGAGGGGGTTGGTGATGATGTTTCGAGTGATAGGATTACAAAAGCCATTAATCAGGCTTCTGTCCGAATATCGGCGCTGACAGGCACCGTATTTTTAAAACCTATCCCTGTTCTCATAACTCGTGCCTGCGTGTTGATGGCGATTCGTTTCTATGTTCCAACTGCTGCAGAACTGGTAGAATTGGAACAGGAAAGAAAGATCGTCAAAGAAACTACAGACGGGCATAGTTACGAAATGCGGGACGACGAGTACAGTTATAGTAAAGGGCCTACAGGTGATATGGAGGTCGACGAGATCATTATGCTTTACATGAAAAAGCCGACGGTTGTCGGCATTGGCACAAAGGTGGTGAATCCTATCATATGAAGCCTAAACTTATTCACCCGGTATCCATTGGACTTATGCGCCGGGATAACGATAATACAGCCAAACATCCAGTTTATGATGAGGCCGTTGAGCAAAAATATATGCCAACGGTCTTTTTTGCTGGTCAGGTAAGTTATAAAGTCTACAACGCTTATGTTGCTTCCGGTCTTGGTAATGCTCCAGATGCCGAGGGGTATATTTTATGTATGGCTGATGATTGGGATTTGCATAATGGTACTGAAGGTGATTTATTGATTATCCCCGGTGGTACAAAAGTTACTGTTGTTGAGGTTAGACCAGCGGCTCACTACCACGGCAAACATTGGTTTTATAAAGTTTATTTCAAAAGGGAGCGTGGCGAAGTTGGGTAGCCGTTTAATTGGCGACTGGGACAAACTCGAAAACGCTTTGCGAAATGCCGGTAATAAAATTGATGAAGCTGCAACAAAGGCCGCAGGGCAAGCCGGTTTTCTTTTGGTCAAAAGAATAAAAGAAGGTATAAAAAGTCAAGCTCCGGCCGGTCAAAAGTTTGAACCGATCGGAGCTTTAACTGCTTGGAAAAAGGGCAGTACAAAGGCTTTGATGGATAGTGGCGGCCTCGTTAGAAGTATTACTTGGAAACGTGTTCGTGGTGGAGTATGGATTGGCACAAACTATCGCAGTAAAAAGGGCGTTAATATTGCCCGAGTACATGAAAAGGGCGCAACTATTGAAGTTACAGACGCCATGCGTAAAGGGTTTGTTGCAGTAATCGGTCGCAGGATAAAGAAAACTACAAAGTATATTCGTATTCCTGCCCGTCCGTTTATTTCTCCGATAATGAATGATAAAAAAACTATCCAAGAAGCGAAAATACTGTACTGTAAGGCAATCAAGGAGGTGTTTAGAAAATGATTGCACAGGCCGTCGAAAATGTTATTTTATGGCTTCGAGATTGTGTGACTAATACTAAATATTCTCCTGGTGACATTATTACAGAACTCGAAAAATTGCCGGGCCTTGTAGTTGAAGGCCCGATATGGAAAGAGGTTGCTGAGTTAGATGATTCGGCAGTGTATGAATATTATATTGATGAGCAAAATCGTCGGTATAAAAGGACTTGGGGACCGAAGTATTATGATTTGATTTTTACATTAACATACGCAACAAAAAAGCCATCGGAAATGATGAAAGGAGTAACCATACTCAGTGCCTATATCAACGATCAAAAAGAGTTGAAGTGTGGTATAGATCCGAACGGCAATCCTGTGTTTTGCGGTATACGTTTTGAAAATGATTTTTCAAGCACGGGAAACAGTAATTTATCTTCGCTGTGTGAAAGCCAGGCTAAGATTAAATTAGAGGCTGTTCCATTATTCTCTAGGCGTGCTGCGGTTGAAGGTGTATTGAAAGAAAAATTAAATATAGACTTGGCTATTCAAGATGAAAAGGCTGATTCTATCAATATCGAAAGGAGTGAATGATTATGGGACTTGGTTTTAGCAAAGTCTTTGTAAACGAAAATGATATTTCGTTTTATGTGGACAGTTTGCAAAAAGGTTTATCCTGTGTTGAAGGAAAAACAGAAAGAGGCCCGGTTAATAAAGCAATCTATATTTCTTCTTGGCCGAAGTTTGTTGAGAATTTCGGCGGATTGCTTACAGATAGCGATTTCCCGCTGTTGTGTCAGCGTGCTTTAGCAAGAGGCGCCTGCCTATGGGTTGGCCGTGTAGTACATCACAGTGATGTGACAGATCCGTCTAGCATTACTGCAAAATACTCTGAGGTAAAAGCCGGAGATGTTCTTTTTAGAGCACCGTCTCCAGGTGCTTGGGGCGATAGTATGAAGGTTGTTGTTTCTGTTAATGATGATAACAGCGATAATTTTGATATTGTCGTATACGAAGATGATAAATCTGTAACAAGCTTTGAAAATTACACTAAAGATCAGGTTTTAACGATTAAATCTGATTACTTGACAGTGGAAGCTATCGAAGCCGAAGAAGAAGCAATTTTTTCAACTGGAACTTATATTTTGACTGGTGGCAGTGATGGTGACGCTCTTACTGATTCTGACTATATCGGCGACGAAGCAGCTGGAACAGGCTTTCATATGTTCGATGAAATTGACGATGCATCTTTGCAGGTATCTGCTGCTGATACTACGTCTTATGCAGTAGCCATTGCTGGTCATGCATATTGTGAAAATCGGGGAGATTTGATGTATGTATCTGCGTGCCCCAAAGGTATCAAACCTCAGCAGGCTGTTAATTATCGTAAAGGTAAGGGCGTTGACGGAACTGGAAGCAATACTGCATTCAGCACAAGCTATGGTGCTTTGTATTATCCGCATATAAAAGTTCTGGACATCTTAACGGATGATACAAGACTGATCAATCCAACAGGCGATGTGCTCGGCGCATATGCATATAACGATAATACTGGTGCGGAATGGTTTGCCCCTGCAGGTATTACACGTGGCAAGATCAATAATTGCCTGGGTGTTGAATATAACTGCGGTGCTACGGCTAGAGAGGGCGAAGGTAGTCTGCTCGTCAATAATCAGATCAATCCGATAGTTTCTTTCGATGATAGCGGTGTTGTATTATGGGGAAATGAAACTCTGCAGCAGGATGCATCTGCATTACGTGAAATCCATATCCGCCGACTTTTGTTGGTAATGAAAAAAGGTCTACGTAAATCTTGCCGCATTAATCTGTTTGAGCCTAACGATCCGCAACTGTGGCGCAGCACTTACAGAATGTTGAATCCGTACCTAAACGAATTGAAAGATAAACGTGCATTTTATGATTATAGGTTGAATTGTGATCAGGATGCACAAAGTGTTGATGAAGTGAAAATAAATACTGCTGAAGGTATTGATCGTGGCGAATTCTGTGTAAGAATTTGGATTAAACCGACACGGGCCGCAAAATGGATTATCGTGGATGTTACGATTATGAAAACTGGTACTGCTTTTGCTGATGTTGTTGGCGAAGTGGCGTAAGGAAGGTGAATTAATATGGCGGATAAACCAAGAACCACTGGCGTAACTCAGCGGTGGCAATATCGTGTACGCCTTGGGGCTATGGAGATAGCATATTTCCAAAAAGGAAATTTGCCGTCTAAAGAAATTGAAGAAAGTACATTCAAGCCAGCAGGTTTGATTTTTGATGAAAAGTATCCAGGCCGGATAAAATACAATGACATTACTCTTGAAAAAGGGCAGCGTATTGGTAGTGATCTTGAAGCTGACGAATGGTTTAATTCGGCGGCAGATGGGCCTAACAATGAACTTGGTTCGGCTTATACAAAACAGGTTGAGCTTGAACGGCTTGATCGTCGTGGAAATGTTATTGACAGGTTTATTTTGCATGAAGCCTGGTGCAAGAAGATTGAATATGACGACTTTGGTGATGGCTCGTCTGATGCAAATATGGAGAAACTTACTATTTGCTATACATATTACGAAAGAGTTTAATTTCAAAAGGCGGTTTAAGGTGAATTAATAACCTTAAATCCGCCTTTGTTTTTAGGAGGAATAAATATGGAGTTAGTACTGCCGGTATCTGGTATCAGTGTTGAGTTAAGCCCGATGAAATATAAAGACGAAAAAATTTTTACAGATGAAAAACTGGTTAAACAGGGTAAGAACTATGATTATGTCATTATGTCTTGTGCAAAGTTTAATGGAGAATCTCCGAGTGAGCGAGAAGTTTTAAATTTGCACTCTGGCGATCGTAATTATATTTTAGTACATTTGAGGATTTTATCTTATGGCGACGAGTTTGAATTTGAGGTAAAATGCCCTCACTGTGGCAAAAAGAATAATTACATAGTGAATTTGTCAGAACTGCTTGAAAATGGCGGTATTCAAATTATTCCCAAAGGTGAAAGCGATACTATTGATGTTTCATTAGTTGATGGTGGAATTGCTACTATTGGTGTTCCAAACGGGCACCGTGAACGTAGATTGATAAATAAAGCTGTCGATAAGGGGCAAGTTGGTAAAACTGATATGACGGTAGTTTTGATTGATCAGATCAACGGTAAAGATGTTACTGCGTCAGCTTTAGAAAACCTTACTGCTAAAGATTTACTGAATATAAGAAAACGATCTAATGAATTGATTTGGGGATTAAAGCCAATTATAAAACTGCCTTGTGATAGATGTGACGAAACTTTTGAGCATATTATTACTTCTGATCAAAATTTTTTCAACCAGTAAGTGACCTATATGGTGACCTTTGTGATCCTGACGAAGAAATATTTTTACTTTGTTATAAGGCTATGTCATGGTCATTTACTGATGTTGCAGAGATGCCCCGCTTACTCAGAAGAAAATTTGTTGATCGTTTATTAAAACAGTATGAAGCCGAAGAAAAGGCTTTGGAAAGCAGGTGATACTATGGAGGCGATGGAATCCGCTATGGGCTTGGGGTTCGTATTAGAATTCAAGGATATGGCCAGTAGTGGAATTGAAAAAGCAAAAGTCAAAATTGATGAATTGAAGCAACATACTGCTGACCTTACATCTGTATTTGATAAGAACTTAACACGTATAAAAAATGGCGCCGCTCAAATGGCTGTTGGTTTTACTATCATGGGATCTATGCTAATTCCGACGATGAATGCTGCTCTGGGGCAGTATAAGATGGCCGAAGTTAGTACTTTGCTTGCTAAAAATCAAATGGGGCTGGTGAGTCAGTTAAGCGATACAGCAAATGCTGCAGCTATGAAGTTCGGGAAAAAGACTGATGAAATGGCGAGTGCAGAATATAATTTAATTTCTGCCGGCATTGATGCGGCAAAAGTAAATTACGCTTTAGATGCTTCTGCAAAATTGGCTATCGGCGGTATAACGGATATGGGAACTGCCTCAAATGGATTAACCTCTGTTCTTAACGCATATAACCTTGCAGCTGAACAATCTGAAGAAGTTACAGACGCTATGTTTGTGGCAATGAAGCGTGGTAAAACTACAATCGGAGAATTATCTGGTGTAATTGGCAGAGTTGCGCCGTTGGCTTCCAATGTAGGCGTATCAATAAATGAGATGTTTGGTTCCATTGCGACGGCGACATTGTCCGGACAGAAAACTGAGGAAGCTGCAACTGGTTTGAAAGCCGCATTGTCAAATATTATGAAACCAACTTCTGAGGGAGCGAAATTAGCTGACAGTTTGGGCTTGGCATTTGATGCTGAAGCATTGAAAGCAAAAGGCTTAAGAGGCGTACTTGATGATGTTTATGCATCAACAAAAGGCGATGTCGGTATGATGACACAGCTATTCGGATCTGTTGAAGCGTTAAACTTTGTCTTTGCAATTATGAAAAATAATGGCGATACCTTTACCTCTGTCATGAACGACATGAATAGAAAAGGTGGATCTACTGAGGAAGCCTACAGGAAAATGGCTGATACAGTCATTATGCAAGGACGTAGGATCGGTGCTTCTTTCGCTGTTGGCATGAAGCGTTTTGGAACAATATTTTTGCCTGTATTAAGTTTAATTCTTCGCCCTTTAGGATTAATTATGAAAGGCTTTGCCAGCCTTCCTAAACCTATTCTGGGCGTAATAGGGGCAGGATTAGGGTTTGCTTCTTTGTTTTTTATAATGCGTGGTGCAATGATGGCTAGTTATGGAGCATCAAAATTGCTTTCTGCTGGGATTGGTGGTCAATTTGTTGCAAGTTTAAAGAAAGGTACGTTGGGACTTTTAAACTTTAACAGCGGTTTTGCTAAAACATCACTTAGAATGTTTGGGCACATGGCTGTACTTTATGCGCTTTACAAAGCATATGATTATAATTTTCTTGGTATCAAAACAGCGGTTTCAAGGTTATCTGCAGCGTGGGATATTGCCAGCAATGCTGCTGACGATGGTACTGTAAAAATTAAAAAGTCACTGATTAAGGATTTAGGGTTCAGTAATGTAGAGTATGGCGCCGATGTATTAGAAAGGTTAGGGGCTATATTTTTTAGAGTACAACAATTTGCGAAAAGTTTTGGCCAAGGTGTTGGAAATGAATTTGCATGGCTTGGTAAACAACTGGATAAGTTAAAGCAAGATGGAGGGCCAATTGCTGATTTGCTTAGCGGGTTGCTCAATATTGACCGCAGTAAATTAAGCGATTGGAAAGAGATTGGCTTTATGTTTGGTAAGTTGGCCACTTATATTGTACCTTTTCTAATGCTGAAATTAGCATTTTCCGCAATTAGTACTGTTGTAGGTGGTATTATTGCGCCGTTTTCTGCGTTATTTGGTGTACTTGGTTCTTTATATGGGATTATAATGGCAAATCCTATTGCATTGATTATTGCCGGTATTGCGATTGCTGCCTGGTTAATTTATGAAAACTGGGATGCTGTATGTGCGTATTGTACCGATTTATGGAACAGTTTTAGTTTATTTATGACAAGTACCTGGGATGGTATCGTTTCGTATGGTAATGAGCTTTGGACCGGGTTTTGTACATTCCTGCAAGATATGTGGAATGGAGTAGTAAACTTTTTTAGTGCTTATGGGCAAATATTATTCGGGACTATGTTATGGCCATTTAGTATGATCGTTGCATTTTTCACAAGTTTTCGGACTACTTTCTTTACTTCTGGCGCCAGTCTTTGGGACGCATTTTGCGCCGGTATAAAAAGTGCTGTTAATGGACCTATCGATGCAGTACGTGAAGGACTTGCCCGGATACGGAGAATGCTACCGTTTTCGGATGCGAAGGAAGGTCCGCTATCTACGTTAACTCTTTCAGGCAGTAGGTTAATGACTACGCTGGCAACTGGTGTTAATGCTGGAAGTCCAGCTTTGCATAGTGCGGTAGAAAAAGGGTTTTCGTCGATACTTCCGCAGAAAGCAAAGGTTGACGTATTGCCTGCTTATATGGCTACTAAGTTCCCGGTTATGCCTAAGCATTTTGCAAAAGTTGTAAAAGAAAATGATGATAATGAGCCTGTAGGCGGCAGACCTGATTTTATTAGGAATATCACTAATCGTTTTGTATCTGAAAAGAAAACAGTTGTTGATCATATGCTGCCGGCAGAAAAACAACAGGAAAAACCGTTTATTGTTGAAAGCATAGTATATCTTGATGGCGAACAAATTTATCGTGCGGTAAAAAGAGTAGATAAATTTGAGCGATTTAAGGATGGTGATGATCGTGCAGTTTAACGATATAATGCGGTCTTTTAATGCTCTTGCTGGTTCTGCTCCAAAGCCTGTAACTGGGTGTTTGGTTGATGTGGAAAATGGATCAAGATTAGAGTTTTGCTTTAATCCAGGAGAAATTGATGATGATATTCCGGTAAATTATGCTTTTATTAATATACCGGGGCAAGGACATAGTGTTGCTCAATGGAGTAGTAATAGTAGCAGAAAACTGGCGTATTCTTTAGATTTCTACCGGAAGAATTCTGATGATAATTATGTCCGTAGAAAAATACAATGGTTGGAAAGAGTAAAGACACCGACATATGATGCAGAAGGTTATTTATCGGCAGCTCCGCATAGGGTATTATTTCTTTTTGGAAATCTTTTTAACGGTAGTAAAAAATGGTTGATAACTCAAGCGAAAGTACGTTATAACAATTTGTGGACGAAAAGTTTAGATCCGCTTTGGGCAACTGTTGATATTGAACTTACAGAATGGCATGACGATAATAATTTCGGTAGGAGGTCATAAATATGGATAAAACATCTCGACATAGATTTGCGGTTCGATATTATGATCAAACCGATAAGGTTGGTTATCGTGGAACACGTCCATTCATAGAATTTCCTTTAAAAGAAACTGATCAATACCATACTGTGGCTGATTACGATCGCATTGATTTACTTGCCTATAAATATTATGGCGATTGTAGTTATTGGTGGATTATTGCGGAAGCAAACGATATTAGTAATCCTCTGCATCTTGAAACTGGTAAACGGCTTCGTATCCCTGCAAAATCTACTGTATATAGGTTGGTGATGGAAGTATGACTGTATATGGTAAACGTGGGGCATATGAGCCGTTTTTTGCTATATTTGCGAATGGAGAAGAATTACCGGATAAAATTATGAATAACATAACTAAAGCAGTACTTGAAGATAATGAGGAAAAACTCGATGAATTATCTTTTACTGTTTTAGATAAAGATCTGACTTTGCAGGATTCGCCGGAGCTGGCTAAAAATGTGGAACTGCTTTTTGTTTTTGGTTATGTTGGCAATTTGCAAAGACGATTATGTAAAATTGAACAGGTCGAATATAATCTGCCTGAAAATGGTGTTCCTACCATTGAGGTAAAAGCATTGGATAAAGGAATTGACTTGGTTAAAAATAAGCCTAGAGCCTGTTATGGTCAAGTATATGGTGCTGATGTCCTAAAGGACATTGCTGCCCGTAATAAATTGAAGTGTGATTTGTCTATTCCTGATGATTTTTATATGGAGAATGTTTCCCAGGGTGGCAAAACTGATATGGATTTTGCCAAAGAGATTGCTATTGAGCGTGGTTGTAGTGTTTGGGTAGAGAATAATACTTTAGTTGTAATGCCGTATGTACTTTCTGAATCAAGCGTGCAATTGGCCTATCGTAAAAATTTATTATCTGTTAGGGCTACATATAATGGTGGACAGGGAGAAGCAGAAAGAAAAGATACTACAGTTGTTGGTATTGATCCCGATAGTAAAGAATTAGTTAATGAAAAAAATACTCAAAACCAAGAACAACAAAATCAGGAGGACGATGAGGTTATTAGAAATGTAGGTGATTGAATGTCTGTAAATGATGATAGTGCCGGTCGTATAATTAGCACTAATAGAAATAGTGCGAGAAGTCGCAGAAAAGCTGATAATGAAAGTAAAAGATCTCAAATGAAAGGTTGGGAAGCGACTGCCAGGATAATTGGTGACCCTGCAATAAAGTCAAAGAAAACCTGCACTTTAGAACACTGTGGATCTAAACTGAACGGAGATTGGAGAATATCATCTGTGCGACATGAATTTATGGGGAATCGTTATATTAGTTCTCTAAAATTAGTTCGTCCAGAAGCTGGGCAACAAGCTGCCAATACTTCTAAAACTGATAATGGTAATACTGATAACAGAACTTCTGATAATGGCGTAGCTGTTCCGGAATCTGATAATGATACTGTTGAAATAAATGTGGGGTGATTTTTTGAAAAATCAGCTTTGGGGAACGCATAGAGGGACGGTTATGGAGAATAATGACCCGCAAAAATTAGGACGTATCAAAGTTTATGTGCAAGCAGCTTATGGAACGTCCAGTATAGCGGAACTTCCGTGGGCTTATCCGAAATTTGCAAAACCAGGTGATTTTTATGTTCCTGAAATTGGAGAAGCCGTTTATGTTGAGTTTTTATGTACCGATGGTGAACCGGATTCTAATAATCCAATTTGGACTGGTGCGTGGATTTCTTTAAAAGAGATTCCAAGTTGTGTTGTCGGTGACGATATGGCGAATGCACATTATTATCGTGTTGAGCGTACTGCTGGGGGACATTGTATTGAACAGTGTGATAAACCAGGCGGGGAGTATATAAAAATAACTTCGGCTGCTGGTGCAACTATCTTGATGGATTCTTCAGGAAATATAAAAATAAATGGCAAGATTATTTATTTGAATTAGGAGGTAGTTGAATATGCCGGGGGCTGTGAGATTAAGCGATATGAGTACAGGGCATCCGCATTGTTATCCTGCTACTCCTGCGGTTGGAGCAAGTCAAAATGTTATTGTAAATGGTAGGGGACAAAATAGGGTTGGTGATGCATGGCAAACGCATGGTGCTTGTGAAGATCACAGCCCGCATAGTGGGACATCGTCGTCAGGCAGTCAAAATGTTATTGTAAATGGGAAATCTGCCTGCCGCATTGGTGATTCTATATCTTGTGGCGATACTATGGCCACAGGTAGTAGTGATGTAATTATTAATGGTTAGGTGATTGATATGGATAAAGGTATATCAAGTCCGTTCGTCCGTGGTGCTCAGGGTTATTTCAAAGTCAATGTTGGTGCTGATTTAATAAAAAGTAATATTGCTCAAATTTTAGGAACAATCCCCGGTGAAAGGGTGATGTTACCGGAATTTGGTTGCAAACTTCGTAATCTTCTTTTTGAGCCAATGGATACTGCCACATATTATTTAGCAAAAACTTATATTGTAGATGCGATTATTTTATGGGAAAAAAGGATTTCCTTGAATGATGTGGAGCTTGAAAAGGATGAGGATAAAGGAATATTCTTAGTTAGTTTGAGTTGGATATACAATGAAACCGGAACAGAAGAAAGCAGTATGTTTTTAGTTGGAAATATGGGGGTGAAAATCAATGAGTGATTTGGTGCGAATAAATTATATTGACAAGGACCATGACAGTATTGTTTCAGATGTTATCGCACAAATCAAAGCTAAGTATCCTGATACTTGGACAGATTTCGAGCATGATAATGCTGGCAGAATGTTACTTGAGGTTCACGCTTATATAATAGACCTGTTACTGTTTTATCTTGATCGGCAAGCAAATGAGTGTTTTTTAGTTACGGCAAGGGAACGTCAAAAAGCTATAAATTGCTGCAAAGCGATTGGGTATGTATTGAGTAGTGCGGTGCCCTCAAAAGTTACTGTAAAAATTACATTGAAATACACTGTGCCAAGTAATGTAACGATCAATGCTGGTACAGAACTAACTACCTCAGAAAAAATTGTGTTTGAATTGGATGCCGATGTAATTATTTTAGCTGGTGAGTTAAATGGATTCGGTACTGCGACACAAGGGAAAACTTATACAGAAATACTTGGTATCTCTGATGGTTCTGCCAATCAGAGTTTTTTAATATCTAAAACAGGTGTCATTGATATAAAACAAATCTCTGTTGGATATGAGAAATGGACAGAGGTCGAAAGCTTTGCTTTTGCCAGTGCTTTATCAAAAAACTATACTGTAGAAATTGATGCGTTGGGACGTGGCAAAATTATTTTTGGCGATAACCGCAATGGATTGATTCCGACGGCAGGAAGCATGGTTAAAATCGTTTATCGTGTTGGCGGCGGGCTAAAAGGAAACATTGTCAAGAATACGCTTATCAAAGTGAATGGTACTGGTTATGATGCAAATGGACAGCCTGTTGCAGTTACCGTCACAAATGAAGAAGCTGCTACGGGTGGCGAAGATGAAGAAACTATTGCTCATGCTCGGAAGTGGGCACCGGTTACTTATTCCCAGCAAAATAGATTAGTAACCGAAGAAGATTATACTGCTGCAGCTAACAGTTTTGCTGATAAAGGATTAGGCAGATTTGCTAAAGCAAAAGCAATTATACATGAGCGATCAGGAGAGGCGAATGTTATCCGTATTTATGCTTTGTGCAGAGATGCTGATGGAGGATTTATTGCACCGTCAAAGGCGTTAGGAGATGCGTTTGTATCAGCTATTGATGATACAAAGATGATTACTGATCATGTGGAAGTTACAGCAGGGACATATCAGTCTGTCGATATATCCGGGACTGTAAAAATGCAGCCGGGATATTTAAAAGAAGAAGTACTTGCTAACCTCAATGAGAATATCGAAATTTTGTTTGATATGGAAAATCGTGAGATGGGGCAAAGTTTACGGATTAGTGATTTATATAAAGCTTTGGATAGTGCGCCAGGTGTAGACTGGGTGGAGCTTACAACACCACAAAATACGGTAACACCAGTATCTGAATATGATCTTTTGACACTTGGAAATGTTAATTTTGAGGTGAGTTGATTATGAATGAAAATGAGATATTACCAAAACTTGTCCCTAGGATTTACCATACTGATGAATTTGTACCATTTTTAGAGGCGTTAGATGCATCTTTTCAATATCTGGAAAAATCTGTTAAGAATCTACCGGATATAGTTGATGTTGATAATTGTGATGATAAATATTTGCCTTATTTAGCTGCAGGTATTAATTGCCCTTTATATGGCTATAATACTAAATTGTGGCGAAAGCAAATTAAAAACTGGCCGTATGTATGCCGTATGAAAGGAACAAAGCGAGCTATCAGGTATTTTCTGAATGCGTTTGGTATTGTTGCCGAGAGCATACCTACATATTGGCGAGATCAGTATGGTAATTATACGGAAGAAAAACCCGAAGGTGATCCTTTTTTTGATGAAACAGCAGGACTTTGGAAAAATAGCAAAACACATTATTTTGACGTAATATTATCAGCAAATGATGATGATACTGGAAATATTGAATTTGGTAGTCTTACTGAAGCTGGCAGCATTATACGCCAGTACTTGGACAAAGTTAAACCGTTTCATGCAGAGCTGCTAAGATTGGCCTGGATTTTTAATGCAAATATGCCAGTGAAGATAAAACATAAAAATTCTTCTATTGGATATATTAATGCTAGACATCGATTTTGGAATCAGGGAATATCAAGATCAACATATTGGGACGGAGAATTTTGTTTTGACGGTACTATCAGGTTTGACGGGATCTATCCAGATGAAAATTACAAGGAACGCCAAGCTCATAAATTTAAGGTTGAACAATCAATTTCAAGTTACGGTCACGTGAATATAAAAAATAAATATGCTTCTAAAATCAAAATAACGCCGTTACAGGCGTTTTTTTATTGCCACAAAGCTACTATCAAAAATCAAATTAATTCGTCTTATAAGCACATTGCCGCTCATGGAATGGCTAATAATACAGAAATGTCTACTATGCAAAATGGGACGGTGATAACAAAGAATACTTTTGATGGGTCGTTTTGTTTTGATGGTACGCATGATTGCGGTGGAAGCTATGAATTTAGAGGTTGTTATGAGCATCTATGTACTTGTGTGATTACAAAAAATAATCAAATTGTAGAAGGGAGTTTTGAAAGATTATGAGTGATGTAAATGTTAGACATACTTTAAATGTGAATGGTGAAGATATCGATGTTTTGGCAATGGATAACAGTTCGTTCCTGGCGTCAAATAAAAAAACTACGGCTGATTACAGAGCGTTATTTGCTCAGGCTATTGGTACAACGGGGACAATTCCCAAAATTGTAAAAATGGCGTTTGGAACAGGTGGAGAGGTTGACGAACAAGGAAATCCAGCTCCGCCTAGTGATAATGGTCCGTTGAATAATGTTGTTTTGACGAAAGCTATAACAGCAGTAACTTATCCTGTTGATACTACAGTACAATTTACTGCTGAAATACTGGCCGGTGATGTTACTGCAATAATCAATGAAATTGCTCTGATTGATGAAAACGAAAATACGGCAGCCAAGATGCGACTTTTAACACCAAAAGGTGTTGACGACGAAAGCGGATTTATTTCTAATTGGTCCGTGGAATTTTAAGGGGGAATAAGGTATGAATGTTGAAGAACTTGCAAAAGAAAGAGATAATTTGTTCCCTAAAGAGATTGCAGGATATAAACGTCCGGATGCTTTTTTGGATAAAAGTAATGACTTTTTTGACGAACTGCCGCAATTTATACAGAAGGATCCGGTTTATTTTAAAATCTTGAACTACATTTTTTCTGTTTTAATATCAAATGATGTCAGGGTAAAAAGTTGGGTCGATTCGCTTTCGTCTGATATGAATGAACAGGATTTTAGAGTTGTAACTGAACTTGTTAAGGGTGTGATGACACCTGAAATGTTAAAAAAATTAAATGGTATCGAGGTTGGGGCTCAGGTTAATAAAAACGCATTTGGCAAAATCCAAGTAAACGGAAAAATTTATAATGCAATGATTTTACAAGATGCGATTGAGCTGATTGAGGGGAACAATGTTACTCTAAGCATTGACACTGCTACTGGTGCTGTTACTCTTAATGCCAAAGATACTACATATGCGATCGTATCGACAACTGCAGATGGTTTAGTACCTAAGCGTGATGGTAGTGCGAATAAATATCTTTGTGCTGACGGTACGTGGAAGCAGGTAACTCAGTATATACATCCTGATAGCGGGATAACTGCTGGAACATATAAAAGCGTTACTGTAAATGCACAGGGGCACGTTACTGCTGGCAGTAATCCGACTACCTTGGCTGGTTATGGTATTACTGACGCTGCACCATTAGATCATGGTATTCACGTACCGAGCGGCGGCAGTGATGGTACGTTTTTGCGTGGCGATTTGACGTGGCAAGCTATTAGCGGTTTAGGCGGCATAGTAGCATATTCGCTAAATCAAAATGGTTATGTAAAATTCGGCTGTGGGTTAATTCTACAGTGGGGAGTGAATATACATGGTTGGGTAACATTTCCTATTACGTTCGTCAAATTTAGACGTTTAGTAACGAATCATCAAGGCAATGTGTTTATGGACTCCAAGGCACGAGAAAGCAATACTTTATCAGGATTTACGCTTGACGTTGCGGATAACAGTGATCAGAACAAGGATGCTCAATGGATTGCTATAGGTGCTTGATACAGTGGGGATTTACTAACAATACAGGTAGACCATATATAACTTTTCCCTTCAAATTTTCAAATGTATTTACAGCAATTTCTTGTATTTGCCACAATGGAAGTCCGAGTGAAGCAAATACAGTTTATAATGTTTCTATATCAGGTATGAATATTGGAGCATCTGGTGGCGGCAGTGGAAAATACTGGTGTGCTTTTGGCGTAGCATAGCAACAGTGGGGATATTGTTCATCACGTACAGCAACATTTCCAATTCCGTTTCCAACT
>ERZ834382.126-NODE-126-length-114839-cov-132.418281_pt1 | contig 114839 bp, 103 predicted proteins | sample MGYA00519692_ERZ834382 | MGnify/ENA primary metagenome ERZ834382 (study PRJEB31850, sample SAMEA3708751) | human gut metagenome | biome: human gut; feature: human-associated habitat; material: faeces | place: China | collected 2014 ...
TCATATTCCTCATCGGAAATGGAAACTTCGGAAGTCTGCTCTGTCTCGGCATCTGCAATCTGCTCTGCATCTGACCTCACCTGTTGGATAAACGGATCATTGTCCAGTTTTTCCGGGTCTGCCACCTGGCCGTTGACAATCCCTCTTTCCTCCAGAGCTTCCCGGATGGCGATTGGGTCGATGTTGTCAAAACGATCCTGTTCTTCTTCGGTATAAAACCGTTCCTCCTGAATGAGCTGGGCAAGCCTGCGCTGTACCTTCGGCCAGGGCAGCTGCGTTTCCTCCGGGCTGCCGGCACGGACAACGAACAGGCTGTTGCTGTTACTGCCGCCGTATTCCTGAGCCAGCCATGCGGCGGTATCTTTTTCTCTTGCATGGTCTTTCATATAGCGGACAACAGCGTGTTTACTCTCGATATTGCCGTTCCATGCACAAAGGGCAGTATCAATATCTTCCTGAGAAAGAGGGCGCAGAAGCTCATGGAGCTTTGGATAGGTCTCGTCGATCACTTCCCGGTGCAGACGCTGACGGAACTCCGGCACATCCGAATAGAGTCGGATCAGCTCCATATCCTTAGAACCAAGAACCGCACGGCGCACAGCGGCATTGCCCTCGATGACAGCATTTTCACGGTCAGAATGCCCGCAGGCATTGCGGTATGCGGCATCCTCGGAAATAGCGGCAGTCACCACAGGCTTATACTGCTCAAACTGCTCCCGAAGGATAGGCTTTGGCGTTTCTTTCTCCACCTCCGGCTGCTGTGTTTGAATGGCATCTTCTTCGGCCAGTTCCTTTTCAGACTGGATTTTGTCATACTGCGCCTGTTCCTGTTCGGTAAGATAGCGGTCTTTCTGGACAAGTGAGGTAATGCGCTTGGCAACCTTTTCCCAGTTCAAGTGAACATCCGGGCAGTCCTGCTTTTTATAGTGCAGTCCTTTCCCATCGTGATCTTCGCCGCTGTGTGTTGCGCCGGACAGGGCATGAGAGCGTCCGCCAATGCCATACTCGTCTTTGAGGAATCTCACTTTCTCCTTATCCGTATGGTTTGCCATGAAAAACGCATAGATACGGCCTTTTCCTCCGGCGAAACTGCTTCCGCCGGTCATGGCGGCGTCGATCTCATCCTCGGTAATAAAGTGCTGGACGGTTGGCACTTGGGAAAGCTCTGAAGAAAAGGTCCTGCGGGGCAGGTCAAGGTCCTTCAGGTTCTCCCAGATCTCCCTCGGTCTATGATAGTGAAAACGCAACAGGTCACGGTCCTGCTGATAGGCAGTCCAGAAGGCAGCGTATTCTTCCTTGAGGGTCTGGCGGAAAGCCGGGTCACTCAGCTGCTCCGTCAGGCGGCGAGTCTCCTCCGGGAAACCATTGCCTTTGATCTCTGACAGGCAGGACAAATATCCGGCTTCTCTGGCACCCTCACTGAGATCGTGATACAGATACCAGAGCTTTTCTGCAAGGAGGGAGCGTTCATAGCCTGCCGCTTCTGCAAGCTCCACATTGGAGGCAAACTGGCCGCTCTCCAAAAGCTCCCCGATACGCTCTGCGGCGCTCTCCCAGGAAATGACCTGGGCAGACCTGTCATAACGGACAGACTTCCCGTGGGAAAGATGGATACCATCCTCGGCATACCATGCGCTCACACTGCCAAGGCCATTGCCGCCGTGGTACAGCGTTTTCAGTATCTCGGCAATCTCAGCGGTGGTTTTCTGCTTTTCAAAGGCTGCAACCACACGCTCCCTTTGGCGGTCTGTATTGCCGCCCAAACGCAGCACATGGTCGATGTCATTTTGGGCAAAAGAAAAAGCAGAGGATGTATGCGCTACATTCTCTGCTTCATCTATGGATTGGATCTGTTCCGCTTCGGAGAGGAACAGGTTTAGGGTCAGCTGTTGATAAGCTCCGCCATCAGGATTTCCTCGGCCTGAGCTTTGCAGGTGTTCATCAGCCCCACCCACTTCATGGGATCGCTGGCTTTCAGTTCCTCGGTGGCTCCCGCTTCCTTCGCCAGCTGGGGCATCATCTGCTCCAGTCTGCTCTGGGCGGTCTCGTCGATCTCCAGAAGGTGCGGGTACAGCTTCTCGCTCAGCAACATCTGGTTGTAGAGGATGGGACGGTGTTCCTTCAGGTAGGTTTTCCTCATCCTGCCGTACTTGCCCAGGGGTTTCTCCGGCTGCTGGCTCAGCTTCAGGTCGGGAATCAGATAGTCTCCGTTCTGGATATAGGTCATGGGATTGTTCATCTTGTTTGCTCCTTTCTTGGTTGGCTTCGCGCTCTGCATTTCGGACGGTAACGCCGATCTGCCGCAGCACCTGCTGGTTGATCTGGCTGACCGCTGTTCCCAGCGCTCCGATGGTTGCCGGAGTATTGAAATCAAAGATCGCCATGAAATCTTCGTGGTCGAAGTAGCGTTCCGGCTCCAGTCCACAGCGGGACATCAAAGCGTAAGTGATGCTGACGGTGGCTGCTGCCTTGAACTGTACTCCGATGTTAAACTCATCATATTCCTCCAAAAAGGAACCGTCAACGATATAGAAGAAGTCCTGCTGATGCTCCGTCCAGTATTCCTCAGCCAGTTTTCCGGCTACCTCGGTGAGCTGTCCGGCAAGGTCATCACCGGAAACATCATAGGTGCGCTCAAGCATGGCCTGCACGGAATCCAGATGGCGCTCCTCCAGCTGCCACAGCCAGGGAGTGCGGGAATGTTCACGGGTTCCGGTGTCGGAAATATCAAAAACATAGCGCAGGCGGGGCCTGTCCCCGGAATCGTCCACCAGAGCAATTCCCTTGGAGCCGCGCCTTACATACCGGCCCATCTTTTCATTCCACAAATCGTACTCTGCACAGGCGGTAGCGTCCGGACGCTGGGCATAGATCATCAGTTGCTCATGGAACGGGTACTTGTAAAGGCGGGAAGCAGTGGTGAGAAACCCTGCCCATTCCTGCCAGCTCCCCGTGAGCTGTGTTGCCACCTTGTCCGCCATCTGTGCATATAGTTCAGCTTTGGTTGGCATAGTGTTCTGTCCTCCTTTCAGTTTTGGGGTAAAAAGGTGGGGTGGCATATTGCCACCCCATCCCTGCGATTATGGTGTTTACTGGTCAAAATCCGGATACAACTCCAGCTCGGCAAACTCGGCATCACTCATGGCCTGGAGCTTGCCCAGTGCGCTGTCTGTCAACTCCCGCAGCTCGGTTTCCTCCGGGGCCAGCTCGCCGCGCATCTCACGCAGGCTGTCGATCAGTCCGGTGCGGCTGCCGGTATTGTAAATGCACATCAGGTTCATTTCCTCAAAAGTAAAGTTTCCCATATCAAATCTCCCTTTCCGCACTCTTTTTTGGTGCTGTCTTTTTGTGTTCTGCCTTGGGCTGGCTTTTCAGCTGCTCCATGACGGACTTTTTCTTTTCCCGTTCCTCCCGATGGGCAGCGGCAGCCAAATCCATCAGGGAAATGGGCTGACCGCTGCGGGCCTGCTGTTCCAGCTCTGCCACCGTAGGTTCTTTTGCGCCATTGTTGATGATACCGTCGATCATGCCGTAATCGTCCTCCACGGCCATCTCCGCATTTTTCAGCGGATTTTCCGGCAGGAATCCGGGGATCTGGGTAAAACCAACACTGTCACAGTAATGACAGGATACCTTACCGTCCTGCTTGATCGCAACGATGTCACTGACACTCATAGAAGGACTGTGAAAATCCGCCGGCTTTTGCAGATTAAACTGCTCATATAGTTTTTCCAGCTGCTCCGGTACCGTGCCAGACTCCCTCAGCGGAGCTGTGTAAATGAGGTCATAATTGCTGCGGTCTATGGAAATGTCATGGGACTTTAACCAATCCAGATTCATAAAGCGCACATTCTGCGGATCGTCACGGCTTACCTGATAGATGGCAAAGCAATCTCTGTTCTGGGAGAGAAATGCCTGTTCGCGTTCCTGCTGATGTTCCTGACGCTCCATGACCTTTTCGTGGAACTGAGGGCTTTTCTCCCATTCCTCACGGTCCACGCCAAAAAGACCGCCATGATCCATGATTTCCTGCGGGTCAAACACCATGCTCTCCGTATTGTCCTCATGCAGCACATAGACGGTCAAACCAGCGGCATCCAGTTCCAGCGCCCGTTCTCTGGTGACAGGGAGCATCCCATCATAGAAGTAGCCGTATTCCTGCATATCCGGTGTGGATACCTGCTCATCAGGCATAGGGTATTCATCCAGCGCCTGCTCTTGTGCTTCCGGCAGCTGAGAAGAAGCAGCCATCTGACTGGCCTCTGCCTGCATCTGCTGGTAGGCAGCTTCCTGCAAGGTCTCAATCATGGACAACGGTGCGTATTTTACCGAGTCTCTGCCCAAATCGTTGTCATCACAAATCTGGAGAACTGCCTTCATGCGGGAAATCTCCGGCATATCCAGCTGACCACCATCCAACTCTTTCATGGACGCGGCATCGTAAAGGGTATAGTCCCAGCCGCTGTCACAGGACTGGATATGAAGATAGGTGGCATCGTCAATCAGAAACAAAGCCTCCTGCTGGTTGGCATCCGCCCCCAGCACTTCCATTTCCGGCATTGCCGCAGCCAGTTCCTTTACCGCTTTTTGCACTAGAGGATTATCACGGTAATAGTCGATTGCCTGGATGGTGTCCAGGTCAATGGTCTGGCCGGTCAAAATCGGAAAAGGTCCTTCATAGTCGCTTCCGTCTTTCAGCTCAAAACCAATGCCCTTTATCCCGTTCATTCGCTCTGCTGGAATCTCCTGATAAATGCGGACAGCTTCCTCCAAAGACAGGTTATCGTGGTATTCTCCGAGGTTTGGAAATTCCATGCACTCTGCTACATAGTAGGTCAGATCGCCGGTCGGCTGTCTATCAGATACCTTAGCGGCATCTTCTGGCTGCTCTATCAGGGCGGTTTCCGGCTCTACCTTTGCATGAGGGTCGATTCCACGCTCTTTGCAGATTTCCTTATAGTGGCGCTCAATGTCGGAGATCAAAGTGCCGGAGGTTTTGTTGATGGTCTCCAAACTGGCTCTCAACTCTTTCAGTTCCTTGCCCTGACTCCAACTGGCAATATAGCCAAAGCTATTTTCTCCAGTCTCGATGCCAAAATATTTGCAGACTGCATAGGAGATGCTTTCAGCCTCCACTTCTTCCGTGTGACGGTTTTTGATTGCCTGTTTTTCTGCGGTTGCATCTTCCTCAACTGCAAGACGCCATTCAAACTGATTTTCGTCCACATAACGCCAATCCATATCAGAAGCAAACTGTTCAGCTTCTTTTTCTGTGGCAAAATCCAACTTGAAATCATGTTTGGTTCCACCTTCACTCTCCTGCACAACCTTCCATGACGGTAGCATTTCATATTTTTTAGGGTCATGGAGCTTGCTGTGGGCAATCTCATGTACTGTGGCTGAAACCGTCTGCACCTCGCTCATGCCCTGACGAATGGCAATTTTCTGATGATCGGCAGAAAAATAGCCGTCCGTATCGGCGGCCATTGCTTCAAAAGTAATCGGCACCGGTGCGCTGCGGCGCAGGGCCTCCATGAATGCCTCATAATTTGGCACATTGCCGGAAAGGGAGGAAGCAAGCTCCGGCAAAGGTTTCCCGTCGGTCTGGCTCACATCAAAAACCTTGACCGGACGAAACATAGGGATCTCGATTTCTTTTTCCTCTGTGACGATCTTTCCGTCTTTATCCAAAATCGGAGCCTTGGTATCCGGGTCCAGCTTCTGCTCCTCGATTTTCTTCTTATACGGTGTCGGGGCAATGATGGTAATGCCATGCTCGCCCTTTTTTACATGACGCTCAAACTGGTCTTTCCACTTATTGTATCCGGCTACCAAAGTGGCGTCCGGCTTCTGCATATAGATGAGCATGGTGTTGTTTACCGAATAGCGGTGGAAGCGGGACATGACGGACAGATAGCGCATATACTTTTCACTCTCAAACAGTTCTTTGATGCCCTGCTCGATGCCATCTGTGATTTCCCTTAGCCGTTCTCGGTTGGTGGGTTTATTCTCAGCCATGATTTTCAATCTCCTTTCCAAGTGTGTGATTTCTGCTGTGTGTTCTGCAATCCATGCCTTTTGTTCTTCTTCACTTTCATAAAGAAAAAGGTCCAGCAGGTACTCTACATAGGTTTTCTTCTGGATTGCTTCCACAAAGCGGGGGTGCGGTTCTTCCTCCGGTGTCCTGGGAGAACGGTCGGCTTCCCATTTTTTCAGCAGATAGTAGTAATCAGACAGTACACGGTAACAGCGCTGTCGATCCTCCCGAAACTTCTGTGCCTCGTTTTTTTGCCGGACATATCTCCTGCGGGGCGGGGCCTGACTGTCATAGATCAGGCCAAAGTCCTGTGCCAGTTTCTCCGCCGCTTCTTTTGGGGAGAGGTCAAAGAGCTTTGCGGTAAAGTCGATCACATCCCCATCTTCACCGCAGCCAAAGCAGTGGAATCGCTGGTCTACCTTCATGCTGGGGTTCTTATCATCGTGAAAGGGACAGCAGGCCATGCCATTTCGTTTGACCTCGATCCCATAAAACGCTGCCGCTTCTCTGGTGCTGACCGACTGCTTGACTGCTTCAAATACATTCTCTGTCATGTGCCTTTAACTGCCGGACTTTCGCGTAGGGGGCTGGTATCCGGCGGCTTTCGCACGCTCACTGGCGGCTTTGCGGCGTTCTGCGCTGTATGGCTCCCTGACTGATACACACCGCTTGGGGACGGTAAAGTTATGGGCGTCCTTTCGGGTGATCTGGTCGGGGTGCTTTTTTGCCAGCAGTTCCAGCTTCTCCATCAGACGGGGATCGTGGGTGTAGACCTCAGCCATTGGTTCTGCCTGGTTATAGAGGAGAATGGTTTCCCGTTCCACTAAAGAGAGCTTCATCGGCTGCCTCCTTTCCGCTGGTCAAATTCCAGCTTGAAGTTGGCGTACTGTCCATCGTCCTCCAAAACCACAGTGGCATCGTAGGTCTTGCCGGTTTTCTCCGAATATAGGCCCGTCACACGGACACGGCCATCGTTCAGCAGTGCAGACACCACAGCCTTGGTCGGCTGTTTTTTCTTGGCAGCCCACCATTTGTTGTTTTTCCAGATTGCAAATTTGCAAGAATCATTCTGACAGAAGAAGCCTTTTTGCAGTTCTGCAACTTCACCGCCGCAGCGAGGGCATTTGCCCACCACCTCACGGGGCGGAGTGAACAGGTACTCAGTTCCCTTGATGACCTGATAAGTTCCCACCAGGTCTTTCAGCATGGTGCTGATCCCGTCCAGAAACTCCTCCGGGGCAAGCTGCCCGCGCTCGATCTCGCCCAGGCGGTACTCCCACTCGGCAGTCAGAAGCGGCGATTGCAGCTGTTCCGGCAGAACGGTGATAAGGGAAACTGCATCGTGGGAAGGGAGAAGCTGCACCGTTTTCCTGCTCTTTTTTCGTTCCAGAAAACCGGCAGATACCAGCTTTTCCAAAATACCGGCACGAGTGGCCGGTGTCCCCAGACCTTTTCTCTCAGCATCCTCTGGCATATCATCTTTCCCGGCAGTCTCCATTGCGGACAATAGGGTGTCCTCCGTAAAGTGCTGAGGCGGACTGCTTTTGCCTTCTTTGACGATTGCCGCAGAAACCGAAAGGGTCTGTCCTTCGGTCAGCTCCGGCAGGGCTTTCTCTGCGCCCTCTTTTTTCGGCTCTGCATCCTTCATTTTGGCACGGTAAGCGTCCTCCAGTGCTTTCCATCCGGGGTGCTTCACCGTTTTTCCTTTGGCGGTAAACTCCCCACCGGCACACGCTGCAATCACAACGGTTTCCGAATAGATATGGGGCTGGGCTACGGCGCACAGCAGACGCAGGGCCACCAGCTCCAGCACCGCTTTTTCTCCCGCAGGAAGGGCAGAAAGGTCTGCATCCTTGAGATTTCTGGTAGGGATTACTGCGTGGTGGTCGGTTACTTTCTTATCGTTGATGACCGTCTGCGGATCACAGGTAATGGCGATCCCTTTGCGAAACGGCATAGCATTGGCAACCAGATTCACCAGCACCGGCAGGCTGTCTGCCATATCACCGGTCAGATAGCGGCTGTCAGTACGGGGATAGGTGCAGAGCTTCTTTTCATACAGGCTTTGTAGATAGTCCAGGGTCTGCTGGGCTGTAAATCCAAGCAGGCGGTTGGCATCTCTTTGCAGGGTAGTCAGGTCATAGAGGGCAGGCGGCTTTTCGGACTTTTCCTTGCACTCCACCTTTTTGATTGTGACATTTGCACCCTGACAGGCTTCTTTCAGCTGCTCTGCAGCGGCCTTATTCGCCATGCGCTCCCCGGATACGGTAAGACCGGGCAGCTCCAGCGCCACGGTATAAAAGGGAACCGGCTGAAAGGTGTCGATCTCAGCTTCTCGCTGGACAATGAGCGCCAGCGTTGGGGACATCACGCGCCCGATGTTGAGGGTGCGGTGATACAGCACGGAAAAAAGCCTTGTGGCATTGATTCCCACCAGCCAGTCGGCCTTGGCACGGCAGAGGGCAGCATCCCGAATTCCGTCATAATCCGCACCGGGGCGCAGGTTTGCAAAGCCTTCCCTTATGGCAGAGTCCTCCATCGAAGAAATCCAGAGCCTTTTCATAGGCTTTTGACAGTCTGCCAGCTCATAGACGCTGCGGAAGATCAGCTCACCCTCGCGTCCGGCATCGCAGGCATTTACCACCTCCGTCACATCCGGGGCATTCATCAGCTTTTTCAGAATATCAAACTGCTTTTTCTTATCCTTTCCCACTACCATCTGCCAATGTTCCGGCAGGATAGGCAGGTCATCATATCGCCACTTGGCATACTTTGGGTCATAGCTGTCTGCATCCGCAAGACCGGCCAGGTGGCCCACGCACCAGCTGACACGCCAGCCGTTGCCCTCCAGATACCCGTCCTTACGGACGGTTGCGCCGATCACCGCCGCCAAACTCTGGGCAACTGATGGTTTTTCGGCAATTACCAATTTATGTTGAGCCATGATGGTTCCTCCTCTCTTTGAGCCATCGGGACATTTCCCGGTGACAGATACCTACGCAGGGTCTTCCATAATTCCCGCAACCATAGCAGGGGTGGCTGTGGGGTAAAGAAGGAGGACGGGAAGTTTCCTTCCCGCCCTCCGGCCTGCGTGTCATCATGCGTTCATAGGGACTGTCTGTGAAACGGGTCATTTCACACTGTCCTCATCATCTTCTTCTGTGCTGCCCCCGTCAGCATCCGGCTCGTCCGACTCCTCATCCTCGGTTTCCCATTCCTCGGAATCTTCCTCGCCATAATCATAATCGTCCAGACTGTCATTGCCCTTGGTCTTAGGCTTATTCTTAACGAGCTTCAAGTAGGCAAATACGCCACCGCCTCCCAGCAGAGCCAGCAAAAGGACTATCGCAGCCGGGTTCAATCCGGCAGGCTTCTCCTTTTCCGGCTCCGATGTTTCTGCCGGAGGTTCCGGTGCTTTGCCCGTACATTTACTCTTATCAGTTGCACAGACCGGGCAGGCCGTATTGACTGCCCCTGCTTCACATTTTGTTGAACAGCTGCATACCGCAGGCATCTCCTCTTTGGGTTTTCCATCTTCCATCAGCGCCGCAAGGTCTGCATCGTCCACCTGATTCAGAAAGTGAACAGCAGTCTCCTTGTCCTCATTCGCCCTATCAATCAGGATGTAAAAGTAATTTCCAGCTTTGGTCGTAACAGTAATAAGCTGCTTATTGCCTCCAAAATCATCCATCAATGCCGCATTCCCCTCCGGTGTAAGTGCCGGTGCCGGTTCTGTTTCTTCCACAATCACATTGCTGTCATTGGTAGAATCCTCTGCCGGTGCCGGTTCTGACCCCTGTGCGAAAGCAGGGATCGTAAAGCCAAATGCCACAACCATTGTCAGGCAAAGGGCGGAAAGTGTTTTGCAAATTCTTTTATTCTTCATAAGCGGTAACCTCCTGATTATTTGATTCCGACAGTGCTGTATCTCTACCGTGGTTCATTCCACCGGAAAGCATAGCGTTCAGCTGTGCTGGCGTCATGCGTAACGCACGAACCATCTGAACGATTTCCAGATTCTCTGCCTCCGTTTTCTGTGCTTCCAGGGTCTTGAGCTTTTCCTGATATTCCGCAATCTTCTCACGGGTTTTCTCAATTTCCTGGTCGATACGTTCAATTTTGTTTTTTGCCATAACCGTTCACTCCTTTCCACAAAGTCTGTTACCAGTTCATCAGGCCGTAGCCCTTAATACTTTGATAATTCAGGTCATAACTTTTGATCTTGCAGGCATCGCCGGAATTTCCCTCCACCGTATAAACACGGCTGCCATCCGTACCGATCACGATACCCACATGGTCTGCTGTCCCATCCAAATCCCAATCAAAGAAAATTGCATCTCCGGGAGCCAGATTGTTATAGCCTCTTGCACCCCATTGTCCATGAGACTGGAACCACGGAACGCCCTGCCACTCACAGCCAGCAAAACGCGGCTCACTTTTTCCAGCCTGGTTATAACACCAGGATACAAAGCAGGCGCACCACTCTACGCGGCTGTCAAAGCCATACCAGCTCCAATAAGGATAGCCGCCCACATTGCCGACCTGACGCTTGGCCAGCTCCACCAACTGCGGATTTCCGGGACGGGTTCCATTTACGAACTGTACACCGGTCAAGTCCTCGGAATTGCTCATGTCAGGGGAACCACCGCCAAACAACAGCGGCTTATTGCCCATGGTCTGCCGGTAAACCTGATACATTTCCATCTGCTCCGGTGTCAGTAACTCCGACGCCACAGCGGAAATGGGCTTGCTGGTGAGTTTCACATTCAAAATGTAATACTCATAGGGGACTTCTTCTGAGGTGGTCTCGCCGGTCTCCGGGTCGGTGGAGGTCTCCGTGCGGTAGCGAATCTCCACTTCCTCAGTAAGCGTCAGCTGATACTGTGCTGCAAACACACGCGCCAGCTCTGCCTGAGCGCTCTGCCGGGTGTAGCCTTGCAAAACGGCAGACAGAAATGCTGCCAGCTCATGAGGGTCATGACCGATCATACCAAGGTCATAGCGATACTCGTCATACCCTGGGTGGCTGCTTTCTATGTTGTCGATTTTCTCCTGCAACTGGGCTTCTCTGGCTGCATAATCTGCCTCCACCGCCAGCATTTCCGGGTCATCCGACGGATAGGTGGTGCCGGAGAGAACGGAACCGATGCTCTGCGCCATCATGGAGCAGGAGGACATGGTATTCATCAGCATACAGGTAATGAGGAACAAAACCCCTGCCATCAGGAAACCCTTCTTGTGGCGCATGACGAATGCCCCTGCCTGCTGTGCCTTTTCTTTTACCGTCCTTGCGGCTTTTCCGGTTTTGGATGCAGCCTGGGCGGTATTTCCGGCAGTCTGACCGGCGTGTTTGGCGGCGGCATACTGCTTTTTGATGGCCTGCTTTTGCTGCCAGCGGGAAAGAGGGTTGCTGGCAAACTGGGGATTTTCCTGCAAAGATTTCTGGTACAGAACATTTACATTTGCCTTTTCCAGTTGACGCTCTGCCTGGGCTGCTTTGCGGTACGGCTTCAGCTTGTGGCTGCGATAGCCCTCCCGCACCAGATAAGCGCCGGTCTCCACCGCCTCCTCGGACTTGTGGGCGCTTTCCACGCCCACATTGTCCTGTTCTGTTTCCCGGATCTCTTTGTGGAGCTTGCCCGCAACCAGATGGACGGGAGCTTCCCTGACTCCTTGAGAAACTTTGGAGGGTGGCTTTTTCTTGTCCTCAAAGGTCAGCTTCGAGGTCTTTTTTCCGGTATCCGGGTCAATGACCGTCTGCCTGACCTTTTTCTTTGGGATATTGGCCTGCGCCTTATCTGCTCTGGCCGCAGCTTTCTCCACTTTACGGATCGGCTTTTCCAGTGCAGGGTCAGACCGTTCCTCATCAGTAAAGCGCAGACGCGGTTCCTTATTCAAACCATTCCCCCAGCATGAGGGAGGACATCATGTAGTGCAGCTCTGCATAAATGGCCATTCCCACCGGATCGTTGAACATACAGCCGGACAGATAGGCATAAAACTGTGCCACCACATCGGACAGGATCTTCGCTTCGGTTCCTTCCAGAACCAGACCACCCATACCTTCCTTGGCACGGATGGCGCTCCAGACCTCTGCCAGACGGAGCAGCCCCACCTGACCGGTCTCATTCAGTTCGGCTGCCTGATCTGCCGCCGTGCGGCACTCACTTACCGCATCGGCCATGACTGTAAGCAGCTGGCTGCGCTGGGCATTTACCGCCCTGTCAAAAAACATCAGCGGATTTTTATTCAAAATGTTGGGGTTCATCATCATTCATCCTCCTTCTTTTTCAGTTCCTGGGGTTTGGTGGTCATAATGCGGTAAAGCTCGGTATTCTTCGGGAAGTGATCCACGAAAGGCAGGATTGTAGAGCCATAAAACAGCAGGCCCTCGCCCTCACCGGAGTGGGTCACATAAGATAATTGGTGTGTGGAAATACCCAGCTGCTTGGCGAGGATCTGACGGTCTCCGCCTGCCTGGTTGAGCATATACACGAAGTCGGAATTTTCAAAGATATTTTCCACCTCGCGGCTGCTCAAAAGGTCTTTGACATTCTGGGTGATACCTGTCGGAATACCGCCCCATTTGCTGAATCGCTTCCAGATTTCCACCGTATAAGCGGCGGTCTGCTCCTCCTTCAAAAGCAGGTGCATCTCGTCGATGTAGTAACGGGTGGACTTGTGGGCGGCACGGTTGATGGTAACGCGGTTCCACACCTGATCCTGTACCACCAGCATACCGATTTTCTTGAGCTGCTTGCCCAGTTCCTTGATGTCATAGCAGACAATCCGGTTATCAATGTCCACATTGCTCTGATGATTGAACACATTCAAAGAACCCGTTACATAGATTTCCAATGCCGTTGCAATGTACTGAGCTTCTTTTTCTTCCTGCTCCCGCAGCAAGTTATAAAGGTCCTCCAAAATCGGCATATTCTCCGGCTTTGGGTCATTGAGATATTCGTTGTAAACCAGCCGTACACAACGGTCAATAATGGTTTTCTGCACCGGCTGCAAGCCCTCCTTACCGCCCACGATCAGCTCACACAAGCTGAGGATAAAGTCAGACTTGAGTGACAGCGGGCTTTCATCATCCGAATAGTCCAGATTCAGATCCATCGGATTGATATAGTTGGTTGAAGTAGGTGAAATCTTGATGACCTGCCCATGCAGACGCTCAACAAGCGGTGCGTACTCCGCTTCCGGGTCACAGATAATAACATCATCACTGGTAAGCAAAAAGCAGTTGGCAATTTCTCGTTTTGCGCTGAAGGACTTACCGGAACCCGGCGTACCCAGAATCAGGCCGTTGGGGTTTTTCAGCAGCTTTCTGTCCACCATGATGAGGTTGTTGGACAGAGCATTGATGCCGTAGTACAGAGCTTCTTTCCCGTTCTGGAACAGTTCCTGCGTAGTAAAGGGCACAAAGATAGCTGTGGAACTGGTGGTCAGTCCTCGCTGAATCTCAATCTGATTGAGACCCAGAGGCAGACAGCTCATCAGCCCTTCTTCCTGCTGGAAGTCCAGCCTGGTCAGCTGACAGTTATACTTCTGGGCAATAGAGCCTGCCTGAAAGATGTTGTTGCCAAGCTGACGGGGATTGTCCGCTGTGTTCAGCACCAGAAAGGTCAAAAGGAACATTCTCTCGTTGCGGCTCTGCAAATCCTGCAAGAGTTTTTTCGCTTCACTGCCGTAGGTAGCAAGGTCAGATGGAATGATGTCCATGTCGTATCCGGCACGGACTGCTTTTTTCTGTTCCTCGATCTTGCTGCGGTCCAGGTCGGTAATCTTTCGCTTTACCGTTTTGATGGCTTTCACCTGATCCACCGACTGAATGTGCATACTCACAATGAGCGAGCTTTCCATATCCAGAAAATCAGCCAGCAAACGGTCATTCAGTTCCGGTGCGAGGATCTGCAAAAAAGAAACAGCTCCGTATTTCTTACCCATACGGAACTGCTTGCCGGTGCGGAACTCAAAGGAGCTTGGTGCAATAAAATCCTTTGTGGACAGACCGGAAGGAGCCAGCCAGTCCCATTCAAACTGAAACGGGAGTTGTTCATCCATGTGGAATACCGCATGAAGCTGAAAAAGCCTTTCTTTACCGTCCAGCGTTCTGGCAGCCACACCAAGACGCTTGAAGTTATTAAGTATATCGGTCTCAATACGCTCCAGACGGGGCTTGGCGGCTTTGATGCTGTCCGCGTCGATACCAAAGGTCAGATATTTGGTCTTGATGAGACCGTTGTTACCTCTGGCCAGCTGATTTTGCAGCATTGTGGTGTATTCCTCGCGGATACTGTCAAAGGCGTCCCTCTGGGGCGGGATGGAAATGGAGTTAGCAAAGGTCTCCTCCGATGCCGCAAGGTTCAAAAAAGACAGCTGGAAATGAATCGAGCTGTCAAAATAATTGAGGAAATCACACCACCCCTCAAAGATTGCCGTCTTATCTTCGTTTTGGGAGAGCTGATAGTTGATGTCCTGAAACTGGATGGTCTTTGTGTAGTGGCTGTCCGATACGCGGCAGATTCCGTCCGGCCACATCCGTTCATAAGGGATACTGTCCTGCGCAGATTTTCCTTTTTTGTCCGTGCGGTTAGCGCGGGCAATGGCCGCTTCGATCTGCTTCTTATCGGCGCGGGACAGCTTTTTCTTTGTCTTTACCGGCTGCACAGTTTTTTCCTCGGTTTTTCCGAACATCCGATGCAGCCATTTTTTTATTGCGGTGAACAATGTCATACACCTCCTTATCGAGCATTTCCTGCCGCTTTAATACGGCATAAAAGTTATTGGTCTGGTAGGGACGCTGCTTGGGACGGATCACAGCTACTTTGAGAATGTTGCCCACGATCTTTTCCAGGGGCTGTCCATGCTTTTCGTACATAGCCAGCATAAAGAAGGGCAGCATAACCAGCATCATACACATAGCCGCTACACTGTTTCCGGTAGGTTTTCTGAGCAAAAAGAAAAGCGGTACGCCAATAAGCGCTCCGCCCGTGAAGCAGATAAGCTGCCGCTTGGTCAGATTGAACATGACCTTTGTTTTGACTTTTGTTAAGTCCTTGGGTACGGGTACATAAGCCACTGTGGAAACCTCCTTCCGTTTTAGTGCGCCTGAAAGACTGATTTGGCGAGACTGCCGGTTTTGAACAGCGTAAAACATAGCAGTACGGTGTAGCCCACGCAGCTCCAGATTGCCATGATGATGTCATCTTCCAGAGCGATGTTCTGCACCAGCACAGCATAAATTGCCACGCAGACGATAATGAGAAACGCCTGAAAGCCCAGTGCCAGCAGGGATCGGAGGTAATTCTGTCCCATACCGCCCCACTCTTTGCCCATCATTGCAGCCATTGGAACGGGAGCCACCGAAGTTACAAGGTAGATCTCGATCATACGGCCATAAATAACGATAAAGATACAGATATACAACGCCCACATGGTAATGCCAATAAAGAGGGATTGGAACCACAGTCCGAACAGCGGTCCCAGATCCATTTCCATCAGCCTCGGTTCCAGATCGGTCATAACTGAGGAAATGTCAATGGACGCATCCGAATTGATAATCCCTGCCGCCTGCGCCACCACGCTCTGCGCCATATCAAAGACGCCCATCACGATATTCCATGTGTTTGTGACAATGAGGATGGCGGCAGCTGATTTGAACACCCACTTGAAAATCATCCAGGTATCCACATCATGCAGGTTGTTCTTGTCTGCAATCATCTGGATCAGGTCTACGGTCATCACGATAGCCAGGATCACGCCTGCAATCGGCACCATGATGGAGTTTGACAGATTCTCAATCATATTGAAAATACTGCCATTCCATCCCTGTGGGGTCTGTCCTACCTGTACGGATATATCCGCGACCTGTTGGTTTACACTGTCAAACATCCCCGAAAGGTTGCTCATAATACCGCCCACCAGCATTTCTTTCAGCCAATTTGTCAGGGCTTCAAGTAAGAAATCCATACGGTGTCAACCTCCTTTCCGCCGCCCCCGCAGAGCTGCGGGAGCGGCAAGGATTTCATGCAGGAACGCTTAGACAGAGAACAGCCCGGAGAGCAGAGGTACAAGGACCATGCCGACTACGGCTACACCAGCGCCGGCCATGAGCTGCTTCATGCCCTGAGATTTTGCGCCAGGGTTGTCGTTGCCGTAACCTTCCAACAGGTTGATGACACCCCAGATACCAAGACCAGCGCCCAGAGCGATAACGAGAGTCTGAAGAACGGTAATTGCCTGTTCAAAAAATGCCATATAGTTTGTTAGCCGGAATCTGATTAAAAAATAGGTTTGTCATGTTTCATAGGCATACAAAAGCCGGAACAATCTGCCCTCGATATATGAGAGCCTGATTCCGGCTGTCCTCCTTTTTCATTATTTTGTTGATGATTGCCCGCTTTGTACGCCAATGGCCTCAACAGAGGCAGTTGCGGCAAATAGATACGATCACTCCTTTCTCAGCGGAACCGTATTACACGCCCTCCGTGTCTACTTCATATACATCGCAGACCTCATCAGGCTTGAGTTTTAGTCTGGCAGACAAAAATGCTTCAATATCAAAGGTATTTCGCTTGTCTGCATCAGCTGTGTATTTGAAATTAGGGTGTCTGGTAATGTCATACTTGTCTGAAAGAAACGGACGCACACCGCGCAACTGCAAGATGCACTTGCCGCCATCCATAACTGCCAGCTCGTCCTGGCTCATCAGCTCTTTTCCCAATTTCTGATAGTTGAGCGAGTGGGAGGTCTCCCGTCCCCGGCTCTCTCCGGTGTTGTAAGTGTCTATGGTCTCCTTTCCCAGAACAGCCGCCAGCTCTTTCAGCGTTGTTGGCTCTTTGCCACCCAGGAAGATGGAAGTATCCATATTGCCGATGATGGTATCGGCATTATCTTTGTAAATTGCCTTGAGCTGGCTCTGTGCCTGCAACACCAGACAGGCAGAGATTTCACGGCTTCGGATGGTGGCCACCAGCTTTTCCAGCTTCGGAATCTGCCCGATGTTGGCACACTCATCAATCAAACAGCGCACATGAACCGGAAGCCTGCCGCCATACACATCGTCGGCCTTTTCACAAAGCAGGTTGAATAACTGGGTGTAGCACATGGAAATGAGAAAGTTAAAACTGTCATCCGTATCACTCATAATGAGGAACAGAGCCGTTTTTCTGTCTCCCAGCGTATCCAGTTCCAACTCATCGTAGGATGTAACCTCGCGCAGCTCCGCAATATCAAATACGGCCAGACGCGCACCGCAGGAAATCAAAATCGACTTAGCGGTTTTGCCGGCTGCCAGCTTATATTTCTTATACTGCCGCACTGCGAAGTGGTTTGGCTTTTCCGATTCCAGTGCATCAAACATCAGGTCTACAGGATTTTTGAACTCCTCGTCATCCTCCCGGACTTCCATGGCGTTGATGAACTCGATGAGGGTGGAGAAGTTTTGCTCCTCCACCGGAGCTTCATAGTGGATATATCCGATCAATGCGCAATACAGCAATGTTTCCGCCTTGACCCAGAAATCGTCTCCGGCCTTGCCCTCGCCTTTGGTATTAGCGATCAGCGTTGTCACCAGCTTCAAAATATCCTTTTCCGAGTGGATGTATGCAAAGGGGTTATAGTGCATGGACTTCTTGAAGTTGATGGTATTTAGGACCTTGATTCGGTACGGCTCATAAATGACCTTGCCGTGCTTATCCTTCATGGGCTTTCCGTCCTTCCCCAGCTTGGGCGCACCCCTTTGGAGCATTTTTCCGCACTCCACCAGAATTGTTCCCTTCGGGTCCGTCACAACATAGGAGCTGTGCATCTGCATCAGGTTGGGTTTCAGCCAGAATCGGGTCTTACCGGAACCGGAGCCGCCAATCACCAGTACATTTTTGTTTCTGGCAGTCTTGGGGTCCTTGGGGCGGCTGTTCATGGTCAGGCTCTCCGTTTTCGTCAGAATCACATTGTTCTGAAATACAGGATCAACGTAAGGTGCAATATCCTCACGGGTTCCCCAGCGGGCCGAACCATATTCCAAACCATGTCGATATTTCTTGGCGTTCTTGCTTTTAAGATACACCGCCAGCCTCAGACTGCCTCCACAACACAGCCCCACCAACAAGTCCAATGGATGCAGGCTTGGCCAGAAACTTTCCAGCGCCCCAGGCAGAACCGCAATCAGTGAAAGAAACTTTTCTGAAGCATCCGTCCCTTGTGCCATTCGCCATGCCTCTCCAAAATTGGTAGCAAACAGCCCCAGCAGGATATACGGCATATTCAGCAAAATGAGCTTTTTGATGTTCAATGTCTTTTTCATCGTTCCAGCTCCTTTCGCTTGGTGCGATCCACCACAGCATTTTTAACCATCTCTTTGAACTGGTTAAGTTTTGCCAGTACGGACGGGCGCTCTGTTTTCGTTGCCTTTTTGACCTTTTTGTTGGTGTACTCTGTAAAAGCTGCTGTCAGAGCATCTGCATCACGGCCTTTGAAAAAAATCAGGTACTTTGGCGGAGAACTGCTGCGGTCCTTTTTCACCGCATAATCCACACCATATTTCCGGGCGATTTTCTCAAACTCCTTGATAGAGGGGTCTGTGATCTCAATGTTGGATATTCCCTGATTCTGCCCGACAAGCTGCTTCACAGTCTGTTTTCCATGCGGAACAACCGGCGCATCACGGCTTCTCTGTTTTTCCAGCTTCTTTTCCTTTCGATGTGCCATGTACTTGCTTATGGCAGCCTTAAACATTCTGCCGGTAAACTTTGTTCCACTGACAACCAGCGTCAAAGTTCTGTTTTCCACTTCTTCCTGCATTTTCTCGCCTCCTTTCCACGAAGTTTGCAGGGAATCTCTTTTTTTGCTAAGGCGGAACCACCAGCCGCCGCAGAAGATAACGCTTCATACCGCCCTCCTTAGCGTAACTGGTCAGAACGGTCATAGTGCAGATTGCCCTGGCGTACCTTTGCATGGCTCAAAATCTTAATCTGCCCTTTTGCCTGACTATCCAACGCTTTTTCATAACCGGTATCCGACAGGAACAGGCGGGTTCGTTCGCCTTTCCAGCCAACAGGGGAATCGTTCGTCAGCACATCAAAAATAATCATGTGCCGGGTGTCCTCCGCAAAACGCTGGAGGTCCATATATCCATGACCGTGATAATTCTGCGCTCCTGCCTTTACCCGCATTTCTTCCATCAGCTGCCCTATGGTCTTTCCCTCAGACATCATGCTTACTCCTTTCTCCCGGCACTTCCGGGCAATAAAAATAGCGACCATTTACCAGCCGCCATACAGATCGTGATTTACTTGTGAGGTGTAATGATTGCTTATCGTGGTCGGTGCATTAAACAGAACGGTCAGAAGATACTGCTTCATGTTACGAATTTCCGTTGTGTTCTTCTGTAAACAGTCCATGACAAACTCAATGTGCGAGTTATCCAGCTTTAAGAACCTGGAACGAACGATTTCATGCGGAAAATCGCTTCCTGCAATACGAGTGGTCTTTCGCTTTGCACAGACCGTTTCCACGATCAGCTCCACAATCTCATCCAAATCCTCCCGATAAGTTTCATACTGCTGACACAGGTATTCATACCCGATATTCTCCTGAATCAATTCCCGATAACTCTCTATCTCTGTGAGTGACATCGCATCCCTTCCTTTCCGTTCCGGCAGACAATCTGCCGCGCAATCCCGGAAGGGAATGGAATCGGTACTTGATCCATAAATATTTTGTTTTTGAGTATTTGATTTCTCTATATTTAATTCTGCGGGCTTTTCCGTATCCGGTTTATCCATATACGGGTTTTCCGTATCTGGTGAATCCGTATCCGGTTTTCTAAGCTGTGGCTGCTCGTATATGACATACTCTGTATCGCTGATGCGTCCCTGCCGGTCACGCAGCTTGTGCCGCACAATGTAACCGGTAGCCTCCAATTCCCGCAACGCAGCGCCTATGGCATCCACGCCCTCCTTACAGATCTTTGCAAGACCACGGGTGGTGTAATTCCAGTCCTCTGGCAAAGACAGCATCATGGAAAGCAGCCCCTTGGCTTTTAACGACAGGTTTGCATTTCGTAAATGATGATTGCTCATCACGGTATAATCACGGGTCCGTTCAATACGAAAAACGGCCATCGACCTCACTCCTTCCGACTTTTGGATATAAAAAAAGCCACAATCCCAAATCAAAGAATTGTGGCGTTCAACTTTCTCTATATTTTCTTGTGCGTTTCTTTCCCGGCTTAAAGTCGAGGATGTGTCCCTCAACAACACGGGCATACCGCTTGATTTTGATTTTCCGGCGCTGCTGGTCTTGGAGAGCATTCTGATAGCTGTCCTCTGCAAGAAACAGACGCATTTCATCGCCTCTGCTCCCGTAAGCACTACACGGATGGAGAACAACAAACTCAATCATCCATCGGGTGCTGTCCTCAAAGCGTTCCACGGCAAGAATGTTATGTCCTTTCAGCTCCCTTGCTGAAATATCTTTCATAGGCGGCTCCTTTCATCGTTCCTGGTCTCTCTGACGCTTTTTCTGCCATGCCTCCAGCAGCTTGATGATGGTTTCCTGCATCCGCTGGGGCGTATAGCTTTTAGGGAAATACTTCCGCAAGGTGTCAGAGGTAAATGTCACTCGGTCCAGATCGCTTTTCTTTTCCTCACCCATGATGACACGCATCATATCGAGGGTCAGATGCCCCTCCTGACTGTATTTTTTGAGCCGCTGGGCTTGAGAAAGAGAAGGGGTAGCCTGTTCGCTGTCCATCGCGTCCAACAGGTCTACCTGTTCCTCCTTTTTGAGAAAGGACAGCTCATAGGCGGGATTTAAGGCAATTTTCTTTTCATCCACCATGTCCAGCAGTTCGGGAATCAGCTCAGTCAAGCGAATAAATCTCTGAACCTGCCTTTGACTCTCTCCTGCTTGATTTGCAACCAGCTGAATTGATGTCTGCGACTTCTCGCCAACTTGGCGAGAAGTTAAATCTGAGCGTTCTCCCTGATGTTTTATAGCCTCCAACTTCATTTTATAGGCAAAGGCCCTCTCACTTGGAAGCAGGCTTTCTCGTTGCAGGTTGCTGTCAACCATAATAATTGTGGCAGCGTCATCGTCCAGATCACGGACAATTACCGGCATGGTCTCTTTTTCTGCCAGTTCACTTGCTCTGTGCCGTCTGTGTCCGGCCACCAGTTCATAACCACCCTCCGGGTCAGGGCGGGCAATTGCTGGAACCAGCACACCATACTGCTTGATACTGTCTGCGGTTTCCATCATTGCTTCGTCATCCTTGACTTTGAATGGATGCCCTTTGAACGGGTGCAGTTCCGACAACGGGATTTCTACTACTTTTTCTCTCTGAGCATCGGCACGGCTCTCCTCCGTAGAAAACAGATCATCTACCGATGCCAGCTCTACTTTTTTCGCGCTGCTTTTCAAGTTTCAACACCTCCTTCGTCAGATTTCGATACCCCTCTGCCACCTTGCCGCCAGGGTCATGGGCGAAAATACTTTTTCCCTCTGCGCTAATTTCCTTTGCCCGGACAGAATGGGGGATTTCCGTTCCAAAGACTTTGATTTTACTTCCATAGGTGTCCCGCAGCAAAGCAGCAATCTCTTTGGCAAAGTTGGTGCGGTTATCCACCATCGTCAGCAGGATACCGTCAATCTGGAGCTTTGGATTGATCTGCCGTTTCACCTTACTGACCGTAGATAGAAGCTGTTCCAGTCCTTTGGCGGGCAGATACTCTGCCTGAACGGGAATAATGATCCTATTCGCAGCGGCCAGCGCATTAACTGTGAGCATACCAAGGGAGGGCTGGCAGTCGATGAGGATATGGGAATATTGTCCCTTCAGTGTGTCCAGATATTGCCGTAAAATCGTTTCACGGCTCATGGCGTTTACCAAAGAAACCTCCATACCGGAAAGCTGAATATCCGCAGGCATCAGGTCAACGCCTTCTGCATGATGCAGAATACCTTCTCCGGGGCGTATAGGCTGATCCATCAGAATTTTGCCCATTGCATCCGACAGTGTAAATGGCAGCTTGTCTGGTTGCGGATTTCCCAAGCTGATTGTCAGGCTTCCTTGCGGGTCCCCGTCGATCAGAAGCACTTTCTTTCCGGCCTGTGCCAGACCTATTCCCAAGTTCGCACAGGTTGTTGTTTTGCCAACGCCGCCTTTCTGGTTGGCGATGGCGATGATTTGTGTGTTCATGACTTCACCTCATTTCTGATTGTTGCTGTTGTTTCTGGAAATAGAAAAAGCCGCCACTTCAAAATTAACAGTGAAGTGACGGCTCTTTCTATCGCCGGAATACGAGTTCCTGAAATGAAAAAAGCACCCAGCATTTATACTGTGTGCTACATCAAATTCATATTCAATTATTCAAATTAGCTCAAACTATGCCAAACTGCCACAGCCAAAAAACGAGGGGAAGGAGGGCTGAAAAGCACCCCAAAAATCGGCTCTCGGTTAACCACTTTGGGAACCACTTCCCCCTCTTTTTGCCCTCTTTTTAGCCAGTTAACCACTTGCGGACCACTAAAAATTGGATGAAATCGGCTCTCGTTTTGCCAAATTTGGTCAAACCATATCAGCCCGTTTAGATATAGCAAAAGCCCGGAAAACCTTGATTTTCCGGGCTTTTTGAACCATTTTGATATAGTCTGAGCAGTCGATTATCGCTTGCTGAACTGCGGAGCGCGACGAGCTGCTTTGAGACCATACTTCTTACGCTCTTTCATACGTGGATCACGTGTTAAGAATCCAGCAGCCTTAAGAACTGGTCTGTACTCTGAATCTACCTGAAGGAGTGCACGAGCGATTCCGTGACGGATTGCTCCGGCCTGTCCTGTGTATCCACCACCACGAACGTTAACTAAAACATCGAACTTGTCAACTGTCTCAGTTGCAACTAATGGCTGGCGAACAACTACCTTTAATGTCTCAAGACCAAGGTACTCATCGATATCTCTTTTATTGATTGTAATCTTTCCTGTTCCAGGTACTAAATATACTCTAGCAACAGATGATTTTCTTCTTCCTGTTCCGTAATACTTTGTAGTAGCCAATTTACTTTACCTCCTATTAAAACTCTAATGTCTCAGGCTTCTGAGCTGCATGTTTGTGATCTGGTCCAGCGTATACGAATAACTTTGTATACATCTGACGTCCAAGAGGTCCCTTTGGAAGCATTCCCTTTACAGCGTACTCGATAACGCGCTCTGGATGCTTGTTCATCATCTCTCTTAATGTTGTCTCTTTCATACCACCGATATAATCTGAGTGATGATAGTAAATCTTCTGGTCTAATTTCTTACCAGTAACCTTAACCTTGTCAGCATTGACAACGATTACATAATCACCTGTGTCAATGTGTGGTGTAAAGATTGCTTTATTCTTTCCTCTTAATACTTTAGCAACTTCTGATGCTAAACGTCCTAATGTCTTACCTTCAGCGTCTACTACGTACCATTTTCTGTCGATTGTAGCAGGACTAGCCATAAATGTTTTCATCGGTTTTCCTCCTTAAATGATTCGATTACTTTTAATGCCGATGCCTCTTGAAATCGCGTATGTCCGGACGCCACTTCCTTTTTGACATCTTATAGTCCTCTGTTCCATCTCAGATGACTATCATTATCTATACTAAATGGTTGCCGGGGCTTTGGCTTCCATTTATCTACTTTTACAGACCTAGATATTATACTTGCGTAACCGGCTGTTGTCAAGTGTTTTTTACCCTTTATTTCCGGCTTTTTCTTTAAACTTTTTATTTAAACTTTATCTTGAAGTTTTTTCTTTAATGTTTATACTTTTTCTTTAAAACTGCATATATACAAAATCAGCCGGATTCACTCCCGGTCCGTAGTAACCAAATATTATTACTATAAAAATGCCAAGATATATTATTGCCCAGCGAAGCGGCAGCTTTCTTGAAAGTATGAAATCGCGCATGTCGAGCTTTTTATTTTCCTCAACGAAGCTGATGAAGAACCACAGCAGCGTACATATTATAAGTAAAAGTATATCGTACTCGTCCAGTCCGCATGCTCCTAGATTCAAAATGATGTTGTTTATTCCAAGCTCGCCGATATGGAAATCTGTGACTGATTTAAAAAGCATGTGAAATGCTGTCGACGCATTTGCAGCTATGTCAAAATAGTAGCCTACCAGTATGAGCATAAAGGTCCACAGCACTGATACAATCGTTGCAAATGTACCCTTTTCCTTTAGGCCGGTCAGCTTAAAAAAGCCTCCTGCCACCTTTTTGTTTACCGGAGCAAAAAGCTCTGCAAGCATGATTACAATGCCGTTCCAGAGTCCGAAATACAGATATTTCATATTGGCACCATGCCATACTCCGATGACGATAAATGTGATGACACTCGCGATGCAGCCCGGCAGCACCTTACTGATATGCGCACCAAATCTCGGCTTTAGCCATTTGCCAAAGTTCAGGAAACGCTTTGAGATTGAAAGCGGGTAGAAAATATAGTTTCTGCACCAGTCTCCAAGAGTCATATGCCAGCGGTGCCAGTACTCTGTGAGTGAGCGCGAAAAATACGGGTGGTTGAAGTTTGTCGACATTGTTATGCCAAACATCTCCGCAATACCGCGCACTATATCGATTCCTCCCGAGAAATCCGCATATAGCTGCAGCGCATACACTACTGCCGCAAAAAATACATAGGTGCCCGAAAAATCCATCGGCTTATCCATTACAAAATTGATGATATTTACCGCGCGGTCTGCTATCACAAGCTTTTTCATGACTCCCCAGAGCACCAGAAGCGCACCCTTTTGCAGATTTTCAAGTCTCAGGGAATGTCCCTCGTAAAGCTGTCCCGCAAACTTATCATATATCGCTATCGGTCCCTGTATTATCTGAGGGAAAAACGATACAAACAGTGCTACCTTAAAGAAATTCTTTTCAGGCTCGACAATTTCCCTGTATACATCCATCACATAGCCCATGGACTGGAAGGTGTAGAAGGATATGCCAAGCGGAAGCAAAAGTCCAAGCTCGCCCGCATATGGTATATATTTAAGGAATGCCAATATGCCGAAATTGCAAAGCAGCGCAAAAAGCATGACTGCCACTCTCTTTTTTCTGCCCTTTTCCTTGTATTCCTTTCTGGTCTGCCTGTCCCAGTCCTCCTTATGGCTTTTTACGATGGCATTCTGCTCCTTTAGCAGCTTGTCAATCCATATTGTCGAGCCATAGGTGGTGCATATTGTGAAAATGATAAAAAGCACATACCACTTACATATAATCACATAGTATGCCATGCTTCCCGCCAGAAGCACATACCAGCGGTATTTCTTAGGAAAGCAATAATATAGTACAAGCAATACGATTACAAATATCGCATATTTTAATGAAATGAGTTCCATTTTATTTACTCCAAATATATTTTCTAATGTAATACTGCCGCCACACTTCAGAATGATCGGCCGTATTTATTTCGCCCTGACCGGCTTTGCATCGTTGTTTGTATCTGCTACCTTATTTGTCGCAAGGCTTGACGAAAAATTATAAGGCAGATAAACGGACATCTCAAAATAATGATTTCCCAGACTCAGATCCGTATCCTTTGCGCAGGCACTCATCACCCTGTCAGCGCGCCTTGCGCACTCGCCCCATGCACTCTTAAGCTCCGGTGAGTGGTCTGCATTAAGCCTGTAATTATCTGACAGATACTTCCCCATAAATGCAGTGAATTTGCGGCTTCCATTTATATTCAGATGCTCTGAATTGTAGAAATCATCCCTCTCATTGATTCCGATAAATTCCTTATCACCTTCAAAGCTTGCAAAATCATAGCCATAGGACTCCACAAGCTCCTTCACGTCGCAAAGCACCTGCGGATTCTTTACCTCCTTCTCATGAGGAAACCTTGCAAAAAGCACCTTTTTTACGCCCTGCGCTTTACAATACTCAAGCAACTCAGTCATATACGCTCTGCTCTTATCGGTAAAATAGAGAGTTTTCTGCTTGCCTGATGGACAATCGGAATATTTTGCAATAGATGAAAAGCCCTTCATGCATGATGTTTTTGTAAAATACATTCCAACTCTTGTGGCAAAGGTGTGTGCACATTTGTCTATATCCTTCCAGTTGCTGTGATACAGCTTTAAAGGATTTGTAAAGTTGTCCTGCTCATCCTTTGGCACAATCTCTTTTATTGTATCAAGCCTGTTTTCCTCATTGTGGATATTGTCTATCCAGCTGTGCAGCTTTACCGTCCTGTCGTAGTAGCTGTCTTTTTGTAAAAAGCCATTCACCTCAAACACCACAACCTTCGGATGCTGTCTGGTGAGAGCTTCCCTGAGCATTGATTTGTACAGGCTGCCGGGCGCTCCGGATACCCCCAGTGAGTATGAGGTGTATCCATAATTCTTCCAGGCCTCTGTTGCGCTGTAATCAGCGTATACCTCGCTGGCGCCTATCATCATCACATCAATTGAGTCCTTCGGTTCCTTATAAAAGCCCTCTATAGTCGCAATATTGACAGCATCCGTCATCTTAAAAAATGTCGAGACAAACGAAAACAGCACTACAAATATCAGGGCAAACGCTCCTATACGGATCACTCTACGGTGTCTGCCTTTTACTTTGTCTGTGCTGTTTATGGCTTTGTTTTTTATAATTTTCTCTTTAACTTCTGTAAATCTCATAACCATCTTCATCTCCAAGCTTCTTTTTACCGTACCATGTCTTAACCGTAACGACATTATAACCTATTATTGAAGCTAAAAACGGATATTCCAAAAATCTTAATATAATATTAAAAATCTAAAGCTGTTACTCGTACTCCAGTCCTATCATTGTAAGCCCATGTGCCGGAGCTGTGGGACCTGCTGCTGCCCTGTCTGTTGCAGCTATTATGCCCTTCATCGCATCGGCCGGCAAATCGCTTGCGCCTATCTTCACAAGGGTTCCTGCGATTATGCGCACCATATTGTACAAAAAGCCGTTTCCTGTCACACGTATTGTGATGATGTCACCGGTCTTTGACACCGTACAGTCATATATCGTGCGGACTGTGGTCTGTGCCTGCGAGTTTGCCGAGCAGAAGCTTGCAAAATCATGCTCTCCTATAAGATATTTTGCAGCCTCACTCATCTTTTCTGTGTCAAGCGGATAATGATAGAAATATGTGTCAAGCCTGCGTGTCGGATTTCTGAACCTCGCATTTAATATGCGGTATTCATAGGTTTTACGGCTCTTTGAGAAGCGTGGATGAAAATCATCGCTTACCTCACAGGAATCGACCACCACTATATCCTCCGGCAGCTTCTGATTCAGTGCATACGATATCTTTTCCGCCGGCATGCGGGTATTGGTATCAAACATACACACATTTCCAAGTGAATGCACTCCCGCATCGGTGCGGCTTGCTCCTGTTACCTTTATATCCTCCTTTAACAGGCGGCTCAGGTGCTCGTTTAATACCTGCTCAATTGTTATGCCGTTTGGCTGTATCTGCCAGCCGCAGTAATTTGTGCCATCGTAGGCTACAATCATTTTTACACGCATATATCTCTCCTGTTATGGCTGCACTATCTATTTCACTATCTGAAAATAAGATTGCCCAGATTCACCGGCAGAAAGATTCTAAGCACTATCACAACCGCTAAAAACGCAAATATGAAAAGATATGCTATTTTATCGTCCTTTTCATATACGAGCGGCTTCATCTTTGTCCTGCCCTCTCCACCATTGTAGCATCTGGCCTCCATGGCCATTGCGAGGTCATCCGCACGCCTGAATGCCGATACGAAAAGCGGTACTAAAAGAGGCACCATGCTCTTTGCTCTTTTTATGATATTTCCATGCTCAAAATCAGCTCCTCTTGCCATCTGTGCTTTCATTATTTTGTCCGTCTCCTCAATAAGGATTGGAATAAAACGAAGCGCTATCGACATCATCATGGCTATCGCATGCACCGGAACATGTATTTTGTTTAAAAAGCCCAGTGATTTCTCAAGACCGTCCGTGAGCTGGTTTGGTGTGGTGGTGAGTGTCATGAGCGAGGTTCCTATAATGAGCAGCACAAGTCGTATCATCATGGTTGCTGCATTTATCAGTCCGGTGTCAGAAATGTGCAGTATACCGTACTCCCAGATTGTATACTCTCCCTGTGTGAAAAACACGCTGAAGCATGCTGTAAAAAGCAGCAGTATTATAATGGATTTGAGTCCCTTTACCATGAACTTAAATGGCACCTTCGAAATCTTTATAACTGCGGCAAGCGCGGCAACTATAAACAGCACACCGGCTATTCCTTTGTAGGAAAACAGCGCAATAATATATATAAGTGTTGCGAAAAGCTTTACTCTTGGGTCCAGTTTATGTATTGGCGACTGCGCCGGATAATACTGGCCTATGGTAATATCACGAATCATTTTTGTATTCCTTCCTCATAATTTGTATCAAAATGTCAGCATTGGTGAGCTATTTAAAGGCTCTTAGTATTGAGTCCCTCGCCTCCGCAACTGTCGTCGCCGAAAGGTCAACCGGTATACCCTTTTCCGCCAGATCATGCATGAGATATGTGACCTGCGGTGCTGCAAGTCCGACTGCCTCGAGCTCCTTGTAGTGTGAGAATACCTCCTTCGGCACTCCGTCAAACATCACCTCTCCTGAATTCATAACAATGATGCGATCCACATACTCCGCAACATCCTCCATGCTGTGTGATACGAGTATGATTGTGATACCCAGATCCTTTTTCATCTGTAAAAGCAGTCCCAGTATCTCATCTCTGCCCGCAGGATCCAGTCCCGCTGTCGGCTCATCGAGTATAAGTACGTCAGGGTGCATTGCAAGTACTCCTGCTATGGCTACACGCCTTTTTTGTCCTCCGGACAAATCAAATGGTGGCTGATAGTAGAGATCCTCCGGAAAATGTACATTCTGCAGTGCCTCATAGGCTCTTAGCTCCACTGTTTTTCTATCGAGCCCCTGATTTTTCGGTCCAAAGCATACATCCTCAAAGTTGGTTGTCTCAAAAAGCTGATGCTCCGGATACTGGAACACCATCCCCACCTTGTGACGCAGCTTGCTTAAATCATAATCATTGTCATATATATCCTGTCCATTGTAGTATATATGACCGCTTGTTGCCTTCAAAAGGCCGTTCATATGCTGGATAAGTGTGGATTTTCCCGAACCGGTGTGACCGATTATTCCGATAAACTCTCCATCATTTATCTCAAGGCTTACATCCTTAAGTGCCTGCACCTTGTAGGCTGAGTCGGCACTGTAGCAATAGTTTATGTGATCTAGAATTATTGACATATTTTCTCCCGCCTATCTGTTTTTCAGCGCAACAAGCGCATTTACAAGTTCTTCTCTCGTCAGGATTCCATCAGGGATATCGAGCCCTGCCTTTTTGAGCTCATCGGCTACCAGTGTCACCTGCGGCACATCAAGCCTGTGCTCCTTCAGCTCGTCCACCCTTGAAAAAATCTCACGCGGTGTGCCGTCCATGACCACCTTGCCCTTTTCCATGACATAGACATGGTCTGCGCCGACCACCTCCTCCATGTAATGGGTGATGAGAATAATGGTCACGCCCTTTTTCTTATTGAGCTCATGGGCTGTGGCTATGACCTCCTTGCGGCCGTTTGGGTCAAGCATGGCTGTAGGCTCGTCAAATACTATGCATTTTGGCTCCATTGCCACAACTCCCGCGATTGCCACACGCTGCTTCTGTCCTCCGGAGAGCTTGTTCGGTGAATGTGTGCGGTACTTTGTCATACCGACAGCCCTTAGTGCATAGTCCACGCGCTGCCAGATTTCATCTGTCGGCACACCGATATTCTCAGGTCCAAAGCCCACATCCTCCTCCACGACATTGGCGATAATCTGATTGTCGGGATTCTGGAAAACCATACCTGCACTTTTCCTGACAGGTATGACATTCTCTTCCTTTGACACATCCATGCCATCCACCCATATGGTGCCGTCGCTCGGCGCAAGAAGTGCATTGATATGCTTTGCAAGAGTTGATTTTCCTGAACCATTGTGACCGAGGATTGCAATAAACTGTCCCTCTTTTATGTCGAGGTTTACGTTGTCGAGTGCTGTAGTGATTGACTCTACATTGCCTTCCTCGTCTCTTCGTATAAATTCATGTACTAATTTGCTTGTTTTAATTATGCCCATTTCTTTTTCCTAAAAATCTACCGTATTTACAATTATCATAGCTGTTAAAGCCCAAATAGCTGTCAAAAATATGCGCTTTGCCGCTTGATTTAGTCATCCCAGCTCAGGTGATGAAGCTCTCCCTCAAGCCTCATATGATCAAAATTATTCTGTCTCAATGCCTCGTAGAGCACGATAGCTACTGAATTTGACAGATTAAGTGACCTTGTCTCACCTATCATCGGTATCCTGATGCACGCATCCGGATGCTCCTTTAGTATCTCCTCCGGAATGCCTGCGCTTTCCTTGCCAAACATAATATAGCAGTCTGGCTCAAAATGAGCATCAGAGTACACATGTCTGCCCTTTGTTGTCGCATAATATATCTTTGCGCCCGGATTTTTCTCAAGGAAATCCTCCCAGTCCACATATGTGGTGACGTCGAGGTCCTTCCAGTAATCCATTCCGGCTCTCTTTAGTGCCTTCTCTGAAAGTGAAAATCCAAGCGGCTCTATAAGATGAAGCCTCGTGCCTGTCGCGACGCAGGTTCTTCCGATATTTCCTGTATTTGCCGGAATTTCCGGCTCATGTAACACTATGTTCAGCTTTGCCATTTTGTCTCCTGTCAATTTAAACTATTTATTATTCATCCCAGCGCGAAGCTCTGTTACAAACTCCTCAATGCGGCCGAGCGCCTCCTTTAAATCATCAAGCGAATATGCATATGATATACGTAAAAAGCCCTCGCCGCACTCTCCGAATGCAGTTCCCGGAACCACGGCAATCTTCTTGCTGTTTAGAAGCTTTGTGGCAAACTCATCGGAGGTCATGCCAAACTCCTTGATGCTTGGGAACGCATAAAAGGCCCCGAAAGGCTCAAAGCACTTAAGTCCCATCTCCTTAAAGCGGTGAAGCACATAGCGTCTACGGCCGTTGTATTCCTCCCTCATCTGTGCAACATCCTCATCACCGTTTTTCATAGCCTCGACAGCCGCATACTGGCTCGTGGTCGGCGCACACATGATTGCAAACTGATGAATCTTTAGCATCTGCTTTAGAATTGTTTCAGGTGCACACGCATATCCAAGCCTCCAGCCTGTCATGGCATAAGCCTTGGAAAAACCGTTTATAAGCACTGTGCGCTCTTTCATTCCCGGAAACGATGCTATAGACACATGCTTATCCACATATGTAAGCTCCGAATAAATCTCGTCACTTATCACAAACAGATCATGCTCCTTAACCACCTGAACGATTGCTTCAAGGTCTGCTTTTTCCATGATAGCACCTGTAGGATTATTAGGGAAAGGCATGATAAGTATCTTTGTCTTTGGAGTGATAACAGCCTCAAGCTCCTCGGCTGTCAGCCTGAAATCATTTTCCTCCTTGAGCTCCACAATCACAGGTGTGCCTCCTGCCAGAACAGTACATGGCACATATGAAACATAGCTTGGCTGTGGGATAATCACTTCATCTCCCGCATCGAGCATGGCGCGCAGTGCGATATCTATAGCCTCGCTGCCACCGACAGTTACCATGATCTCTTTGTTGTAATCATATGTCATGCCGTATCTTCTGTCGAGATATTTTGCAATCTCAACCTTTAACTCCTTGAGTCCGGCATTTGAGGTGTAGAAGGTGCGTCCCTTTTCAAGGGAATATATGCCCTCATCCCTGATATGCCACGGTGTGTCAAAATCAGGCTCACCTACTCCGAGCGAAATCGCATCCTTCATCTCGCTCACTATATCAAAAAACTTACGGATGCCCGATGGCTGGATAGTCTTTATGGTACTGGATAAAGGGTCTCTCATTATGACATAATTCCCCTTTCATCGGATTTGACAGGTGCCGCCATGATAGTTCCATGGTCCTTGTATTTCTTCAGAATAAAGTTTGTCTTTGTCGAAAGCACCTGATCCAGTGTAGAAAGCTTATCTGTCACAAACTGTGATACCTCGCGCAGAGTCTTGCCCTCGAGTGTGACCATGAGGTCGAAGCCGCCTGAGATAAGGTATACAGACTTCACCTCAGGATAGTTGTATATACGCTCGGCAATCTTGTCGAAGCCCATGCCGCGCTGTGGTGTCACTCTGACCTCTATCATGGCTGTGACCTTCTCAAGGCCTGCCTTGTCCCAGTCAATCAGTGTGTGATATCCGCAGATGACATTCTCCTGCTCCATAGCAGCAATCTCGTTTGCCACACTTGCCTCATCCACGCCAAGCATGATTGCAAGCTCCTTCAGGTTTATCCTGCTGTTTTTCTCTATAAATGTTAATATCTTTTCTCTCATGATATATATTCTCCTGATTCAAATATATTAGTTGAAAACCTTGTATATCTCGTCAGTCTGGGCAGTCTCCAAAAATCGTCTCTCCTCGCCGGAAATCAGCACTCTGTCGTTTGAATCGGTTGTGGCACCGACTATAACAGCATTTTGTCCTGTTTTCTCAAGCTCTCTGACCACGCGGGTACCATCTGCAGCTATGATTATCAGACTTCCTCCTGACAAAAGCTTATACGGGTTTATGTCAAAAAATTCACTTATTTCAATCGTATCCTGCCTGATAGGGAGCTTCTTTAAATCGATGTCAAGACCAATTCCCGAAGCCTCTGCCATATCCCAGAGTGCTCCAAAGATGCCTCCCTGCGAAGCGTCATGGATTGCCGCCACACCGGCGCCAATCGCGGATGCAGCCTCCATTGCTGTGGAAATATGGTCTATATATGCTGCTGATTTATCTATAAATGCCTTGGAAAATCTCGTTTCAAGCTCGGCTCTTTTCTCATTTGCAAGAATTGCTGTGCCCTCAAGCCCCACATAGCCTGTCACTATTACGTCCATGCCCGGTGCTGCTGCCGATGATGGTGTAAGCGCCTGCTCATAGGCCTCACCTATTGCTGTAACTGTCACCACGATATTCTTCACCGCACGGCTCACCTGTGTATGTCCGCCAAGCACCACAATGCCTGCTTCCTCACATACAGTATCAATCGCTCTCACCGTCTCACGAAGCACGGCTTCGTTTTCTGTGGTAGGTACAAGCAGTGCCAGCTCTATCCCAACAGGAGCTGCCCCCATGGCATAAATATTGTTCAATGCATCATAAACTGCGCAGTTAGCACGCACATGCTTATCCGATACATCAAGTGTGAACGTCTGAGTAGCAGTAACTAACCTGGTTTGGCCGCCTGCCTGCATGGAAACCACCGCACAGTCCTCACCTACTGCCGGTTTAAAAAGTATTCTGTCGCTTTTGGTATGAAGTTGTTTTAAGACAGAGCGCTTTAAAACCGACTCTGATATTTTACCGTTTTTCATGTGTTTTCCTGTTCCTGATTATAATATGATATGAGGGCATTTACTGCGTCTGTGCTGCCGGCTGCTGGGTCTGTGTGCCCTGTGCCTGCCCTGCTGCATTCGGGTCTGTCGTCTGTGTCTGCCTTGCCGCATTCTGACCTGTCGTCTGGGTCTGGGTGCCCTGTGTCTGCCCTGCTGCGTTTGGATCCTGTGTCTGTGGTGCCTGAGCCGCTGCTGCCTGTGCCGCTGCTGCCTGTGCCGCTGCTGCCGCAGACGCAGCAATGGATTTAACCGAGCCCTCATCATTAGCCGCTGCCGCCGCCTGAAGCTGCGCAACAACCTCCGCTGATGCTCCTGCTGTACCAACCGTCACGATTTTTGGTGATGACTTGTACTTGCTGTTGTTGAATACCTCATCGCTCTGCACTGTTCCATCAACTGTGACCGTCTTCCATAGCCTTGCGGTCACTCCCTTGTGTGCAGACTGCTCGGTGTTGAAATAACCGACCGGCTGACCTGCATCAAAATTAAACTGCGTGACCGGATCCTCCTCGGAAAGTGTCTCACTCCTGAAGGAAATTTCCCTGTTTGCGGGTCTCGTCTCCACTCCGTACACATTGAAGGTAATAATTCCTCCACTGCAATAGCCCTCTATATACACCGGATTGTCCAGATTATTTTTAAACTTAAGATCCTTGTAGGTTCCTGCAATTGCCGCATCGTCAGATGGCTTTACATAGCTTACTATCATGGAATGGTTGTAGCGCTGCACTATGTCAAGCTCAGCCCTTATAACCGCATTGTAGAGAGTGGTCGCAACCTGACACACACCTCCACCTACCGAGTCAACTACCTGACCGTTCTCGTATGCGCCTGCTATCTGATAGCCGTTGTCAGTTGTAATAGGGCTTATAGCCTCGTAAACCGAGAACTGCTCACCCGGATATATGACACTGCCGTTTATCAGGCTGCACGCGTTCTTTACATTGGTTGCACGCCCTGCTGCCGAGCTGCTGAAATCGGTAGAAAAGCCTCCCAGATTATCCTTAATCTTTGAGAGTTCCTCCTTTGAGCCCCTCGGCTGGACCGTATTTGTGACCAGCTCTATCTCATTCGCCGAACCATCCCAGCTATTCTGCAAAAAATCATTTATGGCATAGACAGATTTTACCACATCAACCTCTTTGCCTTCCTGTCCCGGGACAAAATCGAAGCTGTCACCGTTTCTCTGCAGCGAATTGTCAACTGCCTTTATATTGAGCTCGTCGCTCTTGTCATAAATCATATTTGCGGTCTTTTGTTTATCAACCGACAGATACATATTGACGGCAACATTGCCCTTTTTGAGCTCCTCTGATTCCACAAATCTGTCAATCAGGCTGCCCTCATGGCACACTGAAAGAGCCTCGTCCACCGCTGCATCAGTGTCCGCCGAAACAGACATTTCCTGTGCTGTTGCATCAAATGAACCATTGGCACCCTTTAATGAAAAGAATGTATCCTTTATGCTGTCAACATAGGCATCAACTGCTTTTTTTGCTTCTTCCTTTGTCATACCGCCTACATCCACACTGCCAATGCACACACCCTCTGTAATTGTCTGTACCTTTGCCTTCTTTGTGCCTGACGAACCGCTTGCATATGCACTTACCATGCCTGATGCTGCCACAAGCACAAATACCATTGTACCCAGTAATAATGCTTTTTTATTAATCTTCATTTCCGCTTCCTTTTCCTGAGGCTGTTAAAAGCGCCCCTGTCATCGCTTAACTGAACTGCATTTTATATCATATTATCATATTTTTTCCATATTTCAAGAAAAGCTATACAAGACTTGACACAAATGTTGTCACAAGCATCGCCGCTATAACCACTATTATCACTATAGCAACCACCTTCTGATTTCTTTTTTTATTAAAATCGTACATACTATTCACCTCTGTTCAAAAATGAGTTATACTATTTTCATATATGAGAAAGGATTTTCCAACATATGATTCCAATTTGTCTAATTTTATTCATTTTATTTATTGCAGTGATTACTTTTGCCATAAAGAGGGCTGATTCTGCCCAGGCAAAGGTCACCGAGGAGTTCTGGGAGAAGGAGCGTAAGGCCAACTCAACCCTCCGCGGAGATACCACTGACCTGTGTTATATTACCATACCGGAAAAGTTTTTTCCATTAAATAATGATAAAATAAATGATTTAAGGGATAAAACCCTTGTCAATCTCACCGGAATGACAAACACTGATTTAAAGCTTAAATATGGCATTCTCAATTTTAAAAAGCTGTCTGAATATGATGATAATTTCACGAAATTTGTTTCAATGCTGCCAGACTATTACAATAGGCTTAAGGAGGCAGGCTATGAATCGCTGGGCGATGAACTGCTTGAGCTTGCAGTGGAGCAAGGTGCCGATTCAAAGAACGTATACAGTCTGTTAGCCAATGCCTTCATCAGCATGTCAAAAGCCGACCGGCTTGCAGAGCTTATTGAGAAAGCAAAACAGCTTAATTCTCTTTCAAGGGATGGAATCGTTTCTATGCTTGAGAGCCTACAGGCTGATACCGCCTCGGCCGGTAATTAATTTGCGTTATAGCTTATTGTATTATAACTTATTGTATTGAAACTTATTCCGAGCCATCCACACACCTATTAATATATGTGCTTCGATATTCATCGTACAGCCTTGAGGCCTGACTTCTGGTCAGGTTGTCCCACGATATGACATCTGCTATTCCATACTCAGCCATCAGCTCCTTTAGCTGTCTGACCTGATGTGCTGTGGCGGGTGTCTGTTTTTTTGCCTTGTATACAAGTGGCTTTGACTCCACCGTCTCTCCCTTTTCATCCATCAGTACAAGCAGCTTTTCAAATATCTGCTTTGTCTCTATCGCATCATCGAGCGCCCTGTGGGCATTTTCCCTGCTCACACCAAAATACTCACACAAATCCTCCAGCTTCTTTGACTGCTCAGCAGGCAGACATTTTCTGGCTATTTTCAGAGTATCATATGCATTCAGCGAGAGGGTTCTCTTGTGATTTACCGCCCACTGCTTTAAAAAGCTGTAATCAAATGTCACATTCTGCCCGAGTATGATATCATCCCCGATAAAATTAAGCAGGTTATCCACAGCCACGTCCATATCTGCCGCGTTTTCCACATCACTGTCGGTAATTCCCGTTAATTCCTGCACACGTTGTGGAATATGCTGCTTCGGATTTACCAGTGTGGATATCGTATCCACTATCTCGCCGCCCCTCACACGTGCCGCACCTATCTCTATTATCTTGTCATTTTTAGCTGAAAGACCTGTCATTTCAAGGTCAATCACCGTGTAATTTTTTATATTATCTATGTTGCTCATTTTTCTTAGTCCGTAAACCTTCCCGGCTTTTACCGCTATATTCATATCGCTTTACCGTTATTCTACATACTCCACCAGCGCCTGGTGGTCAAGCGGGTCTCTCATGTCGTAGTGGAAAAGCGCCCACACCGGCTCCTTATGATACTTTGGCAGCTCATCCAGCTTTCGCGTGTGCTTGTCCGGAAAAATATAGTGGAACGGCTCCACATGCGACAGCTTTCCATTCTTACAGTATGCATGTGTCATGTGCTTGAAGCTTCCTATATCTGTGGCCCACACCGGGCGGCTCTTGCAGTTCTCACGATAATACAAATCAAAGATGAGTGACTCCTGAATCATGCTGTAAATCTGCGCATTTTCATCAAAATCAGTATTATCTCTATCTCCGGCATTTTCGTCGAAATCAGTATTATCTCTATCTCCGGCATTTCCGGATAATCCCACAGAAGCCATATCATCGCTGTCACAGCCATGCAGGTATAAAGCCAGAAATTCAAGCAGTATCTCGCACCTTCTGATGCGCGAATGGCTCATTCCAAAATAGCCGTTTGCCTCATAAAAATCTCCAAGCTCCTGAAAAAACTCAAACGCACTGTCAAAGATACACTCCATAAGCTTCATCGTAATCTCAAACTGTCCGCTGTTGTAATAAACCTCAAGCATCTCCTCGACGCGCTTTATTTTTATCACATCATCAAACGAAAGCCATTTTGTGGACATAACCTCATACGGTGGCTTGTCATGGTACACAATACCATATTCCGCGGCATGCTCAAACATATACGAGCCCTTGAGTACCTTTAAAAATCCAAGCTGGAGCTGGTTTGGCTTAAGCTCATAAATCTCATCAAAGGAACGCCCAAAGCTGTCATAGTCCTCGTATGGCAGCCCTGCAATCAGATCCAGATGCTCATGGATATTGTTGCCGCTTTGAATGAGCCTCACAACCTCCTTAAGCCTCTCAAGCTTCATAGTCCTGTGAATCTCCTTAATCGTGACCTCATTGGTGGACTGCACACCGATTTCAAGCTGTATAAGCCCCGGCCTCATATCAGAAATCAGCTCAAGCTCCTCCTGATTCAGCAGATCCGCCGATATCTCAAAGTGAAAGTTTGTCACACCATTGTCATTCGCCTTTATAAAGCGCCACAGCTCCATGGCATGAGCATGATTGCAGTTGAAGGTTCTGTCCACAAACTTAATCTGAGGCACCTTCTGGTCTATGAAAAACTTAAGCTCTCTTTTGACAATCTCAGTATCCCTGAAACGCAGTGTCTTATCCACCGATGACAGGCAATAGCTACACGAAAACGGGCATCCCCTGCTGCTCTCGTAGTAGATGATGCGGTTTGAAAAATCATCAAGCGTATCATAGCAGAATGGAATTTCACTCATGTTTTTGATTGGGCGTGGACTTGTGAATACTATTTCATCCGCTTTGCAGCCTGCGTTGTTCACACTTGTTCTATTACTTGTACTATTACCTGTGCTGTTTTTTCTGAAAGCAATGCCTGCAATATCACTCAGCTTTCTTTTATGCGCATAGTAACCACACAGCTCTCTAAAGGTATCCTCACCCTCGCCTATCATCACACCGTCTATGTATGGATTTTCCCGCAGAAATGCCTCCACCTCGTAAGACACCTCAGGGCCTCCAACCCATATCGGCACTGACGGACAAAGCTTTTTATACTCGCGTGCAATATCAGTCACATAATCAATATTCCATATATAGCACGAAAAACAAAGTACGTCGGGCTTTCTCTTGTAAAGCTCCTCAAGAATGTAATCCTTTTGATTGTTTATCGTGTATTCCGCAAGCTCCACAGCATCCCTGTACTCCCCGGCACAGGCGCGCAGTGAGTAAACTGCGAGGTTTGAATGTATGTATTTTGCATTTATTGCTGTCAGTAAAATGTTCATGGTTTCTCCTTAAAAAATGACCCTTGAATGTAGACTTTATACCACATTCAAAGGTCTGCTTCGTATTATTGCAGCATCCGTTCAATTTTATTTTTTTAACGGCTGCATTGGTACAAATTCAATTTTCAACTGCATCCCCATTCCATGCGCAAGCCTCTTTAAAAGTTTCAAAGATGGATTTCTCGTTCCATTTTCAAGCTTACTAATATCCGCCTGATCAATGCCTGTACGTGCTGCAAGCTCCTTTTGAGTCAAATTATTTTTAATGCGCGCATCTATCATAGCCCTTATGACATCCATCTCAGGCTGGAGATCGTCCCACTCTTTTTTAACGTCAGGATTTTTAAGCTGCTCCTGTAAATAATCGTCATATCTCATATTATTTACCATGCCTTTCTATATAATCTCTTCTATATTTCTTAGCCTTTTCAATTTCACCAGCCGGTGTCCTCTGAGTTTTTTTAATGAATCCATGTGTCAATACTATTCTTCCTTCATAATAAAAAAAATATAATACTCTCGAAATATCTGTTCCTACCTTAGCTCGCAATTCAAAAATCCCATAACTCTTCTCCATTGTTCTCACAAAATATTATATGGTATTTTTACCATATTGTCAAATCAGTTACTTTAATTTACATAGTCATATTAACAAGTCTGTCATAAATGCCACTTGCAAACAGCACCATCATGCCAATCGTGCAGATTACCGACAGTACAAATCCTATTATCGACGTAATCATACCGGCAGTTGCTATTGCATTGTTATACTGCTTTGCCCTTTTTGACATTTTGGAAGCAAGCATGCCGACAATTCCAAGTCCCATCAGATATCCAAAAAATGAGAAAATAATACTGCAAATACCAAGCACCAGTGAAACCACTGCAAGCTTAGCGCCCTCTCTCTCGTCATCTATGATAGTCTCATTATTGTAGAGCATCTCAAGACGGATACGCCTTGACTTACGCAGCATAACAAGCATAGGAATACCGAGTACGACAAATGCGATACAGTTCATTGCCGAAAACTCATTAATCCTGTCGGCCACTCCGCCTCCCTCAAATATTCCCGATGATAAAAGTCCTCCCATATCTACAACAGTATGGAAAATGGCAAGCATCCAGAAATTACGTGTAGACGCGTATATCATGCAAAACAGCACACCCATGAGACCTGCTGAAATAACCTGTATCAGACAACTGCTGAACTTAACCCCTGCGCCCATATTGGAAAAATGCATCAATCCAAACAGTACGCCTCCCAAAACTACGGCTCCTGTGATTCCACCTTTCGTCTTTGGAAAAGCTCTCAGCAGCAAATTGAACACCACGCCTCTGAACACCAGCTCCTCAACGAGCCCTACAAGGCATACCGCGATAAAGAAAAAGATGATGTTGTAAAATGCCTTCACATCACCATGCTCACTCAAAAAGCACAAATATATGCCTGAAACAACAGCATACAGACAATATACTATGAAAAAACCACCTGTGTATAAGCTTCTGGTCCATCCTGCTGCATTTTCCTTAAAGATATTCCACAGACCAAATAAATATGTGATGCCAAGAAAAATAACTAAAACAACAGTCTCCACCATAGCCTGCAGCAAATAGTCATCCGCTTTTTCCATGCCCGGAATCAGTCCCAATACTTTCCCGCTCCACTGCAAGGGTGCAATGAAAATAAAAACTGCAAGAATGGCAAATATTATATTTGCCGGTGCTGAAAGGTTTCTCAATTTCTGTTTCATAACTTTAATCTCCTCATTTGTGTTTAATTTGATATGAAAATATTCTATAGCATTTACTTTGATATTACAAGCTCTGGATAATCAAAATTCCTGTCTATTATTTTACTTGAATTGAGCACTCCGTCAATATCTAAAAAACAGCCATTTACGGTCTTTCCATAATGGTTAATAACACACCGATTTCTGCCACAGATGAGGGAATTGAGGATATAAAATGGACTTTCATAAGGACAAGAAAACCAAAGAAAAATATAAAAGCAAAAAGAAAGAGAGGGCTCATCGTCCCTCTCTTTCTCGCCTATCAGTATGTCATCCACCGAAGTGTGCAACAGCCTGCTCAAGGCATACAGGTTGTCGACCGTCGGAAGGCTCTCACCACGCTGCCACTTGTAAACGGCCTGCGTTGATTCGAAGCCCATATACTCCGCAACATCAATAACCCTAAGGTTATTGTCCTTGCGGAGCTGATTGATTCGTTCTCCGATAGCTTTAATGTCTAATACTGGATAATTCATGTAAATGCCTCCTTGTGTAAATTCGTTCAGTACGTTACTTACTAATTACAACATCCTCTGCATATGCATCAGACACCGCTGTCTTCCTGGGGATGTAAGGCTATTATTATCGATTGCTACGTTTTGTGTGGTGTTATAATACATCAATTCATTTTATTTGTAAAGAATTTTTTCAAATTCAAATAATTTTTAATTGTCACTCAAATTGTTATTTTCATCTTTTATATTATCAGAAGATGCATGCCATGCCTGTAAAACATACTTACATGCCACACCTCCAAATATAAGTATAAGAATAGCTATCACAATTTCTATTATTAACACCGGTGGAAAATTCGCTATTTCTAACCATCCTCCATCTCTATTTGGTACAATTTTCGCAATAAAATCAAACGCATCATTCCAGGCAGAGAATATTGCAAATATAGTCATTAAACCAATACCTGCTTGAATTCGTCCGTCTCTTTTAGCCTCCTGTCGTTGTTCTATTTTTTCCATGACTGTTTGATTATAACGTTGTTTTTCTGCTCTACGATCACGCAATTGCTCTGCATTGCTAATTAATAATCGTGCTGATGAATCAACATTATCCTTTAAACGCTCTATTCCTAAAGCATCTTTTATAAAAAAATAAACCTCCTGTTCCAAAGGATCTGCTATCAAATCGTCTTCTTCGATTCTTGTATTTAATTTAACCAATCGTTCACTAAATTTCTCTATTTCTTCTTCTTTTTTTGATATTGTCTGAATAGTTTCTGAAAGACTAATTCCTATATTCCTTAATTCTAGCTGATGCTCAATAATGTTTTTCAAATCTAATAATATCCTAGAATTAAATATATCTTTATCATTTACAAGGCTACTTAAAGACTGATTTCTCTTATCAACTGCAGCAAGTATAGTAATTGATTGGTCAGTATATAAGCATGTTCTATAATCAATTTGTAAAATATTGTTTCTTGAAAACTTGGAATCAGATTTTCCAACCATATTTAAACAGCACGCTTTCAGCCAATTATTACTATATCTAAGCATAGATGGATCTATTTTAATAAACACAAATCTGTGCTTTATACTTTTATCTTTCTCCATTTCGTTTATAAGTTTGTAAATATTATTATACATAGATCCGTAACTAATATTATCATATTCTTCTGTTTTATCAATTTCTATTCTTCCACCATTATTTATAAAACTAAGAACTTTAACCTGTTTTGCAAGAAATGAACTATTTTCAACAATAGAAATGATTCTGTTATATGGGATAATAGAATTTACTCTTGGTGAATCAATGATGTCACCCAATTCTGAAATATACCAGGGATCACTTGTCTCACGAAATGGAATCATCGAAAATCTACCATCTTCTCTTGACCTACTATGATCTCTTCTGTATCTTTTACTTTGCTCATAAGCCAATTCTTCCTCAATCTGCTCGCACTGTTCTATAACCTCTGCAATTGATAATAAAGAATATTCTTTTGATTCTTCCATGTTTGGATTTAATGCTATAACTACTCTTGTTACTTCATCTACAGAATTTTCATCTTTAATTTGATATGGATATATTGTAAGTAAACAATGATCATCTTCCCTAGCAAATATATATTCATCTTCTTCTGATGGTAAATCTTCCCATATTGCAGCCTTTATTTGTTGCATTGACTGTAATTTTGTATTCCACATTTTAATTAATTTTATAAATACCCGATTTTCATCTTTATCTCGAATATATCCATTCCCCCGCCTATCAAGAGAATTTTGGAATCCAGAATAATACTTAAATCCAGTTACGTTAATATATTCAGTCAAAGGCATTTCAAATAGATTTATACAATTATCAGTGTTTTCGAGTTGTTCTATGACAAGCTGTGCCAGATAAAGTCCCTCATCTAGAATTTCCTGGCTTCTTTTCTTTTTATCTTTTATTTCCGATCCTATTTGACAAAAATATGCATATAAAGTAGGTTTAGATAAATATTTTCCACATCCGCTATCAATTTTATTAATATATTCTGTTAATTTGTTAATTATTTTCTCAGAAAAAACGGCTGTCGGAAACTCTTTTCTTTCTTCAATCATTCTTTTAACTGCATAAACACTAAAAATGCAATCTGTATCCGGAATTTCATGAACATGTATTATAACTTCATTATTATCATTATTTTCATCAATATAATCTTGGATACTTTTAAAATACGCTTTATTTACTATAATGCTCTCAAATGCGCTATTACATCCTCCATCCTGATGATAGTCAAACACACCATCTTTCGTAATATTTCCAACATCAATCCAAATTTCATTTTTAAGAATATCGTCAGGTGCAATAGCACCATTATCTTCAAATATATATCTAAATTTTATATTCATTTCAGCTTGTCTCCAATAGCTTTATCTATACATAAATGTAATCATATCTCTTAACCATACATATCTTTTGTCTCCATCATTTGGAATATTATAGCTTTTAAACTGATCATAGAATTTTATCATATCCAAACATAGTTTTTTTGAAATTTCATTTCTTTTTAATTTATCGTCTTTATAATTTAATATTTCCATTTCGGCAAAATCACAAATTATTTTTTCTATTTTTCCGTAATAAATCAAACAACTTTCCATTCGTTTTTTATAGTACTTTTCCAACTCTTCATTTTCTTTTGATAGAGATATCAATCTTAAATATTTAAAAATTAATTCACTCGAGTGAGCATTCAATTTCCAATCTTTTATTTTTATTTTCTCACCAAAATTTTTCTCTACATTTTGAAGTTCTTTCCACAAACTATCTGTCATTTCCGATAATCTAAATGTAAATAATGCTCGCACAAAAATATATAATGCATATTTCATATTAATTAGTGGATCAATATGTGAACCTTCTTCTAAAATGTATCTCAATTGCTCTGTTAACTCACTATTTTCACCAAAATAATAATATGATGTTTTTAAATATGATGTTTTATTATTTGTATCTATATAATAATGAAGTAAATATGATTGTGTTATTTTATAATTCGCAGATCCTTTTTTTAATTGTTTTAATGCCTTATCAAATTCCCTTTACTTCATTTATATTCTTCATTTCAAAATCCTTTATTCCGCTCAGGTTATTCTGCTAAGTAAACAACCCATTTATCACTAATTTTATTAATCACTCTAATTACTATGATTAAGTTTCTGTTACAAATTATACCATTTTTTATCGTCAGTTTCAACATTTCTTTCTTTTATCAGCTTGTTATAATGTGCATTTTTACCAAATTTTAACTGTTATACACCAAAAAAGAAAAGCTACCATCAATTTTGACAGTAGCTTAACTCATCTATTTTTTCTAAAACTCTATTTTCATAATCAAAATCAACAAATATGGTTGGGGATTCTATACAAAAATATTGCCCACTGTATCGGGCTGTTTTCACAAATATGGAAGTAAGGCAATTCCCATATTGCTAAAAAAGTAACAGTTATTGCCCACTATATCGGGCTGTTTTCACAATAGTATTTTCAATACTTTCCTAATTACCTTATCACCTTTTTTATAGAAAATCAATTTTTCCCACTAAAAATAACAATTTTATTCCGGTAACTCAAATGGCAAATTCAAAAAAGGATTGTAGGTTAATCCATCACTATTTTTCTTTTCATCTCTGTTTCCATTATTTTTTTTATTTTTCTTATTCTTATTATTCTCGCTTTTCTCTTTCATATATCCATATTGATTATTTTGTTCAAAGCTATCTTTACTTGATAAAATTCTTACTTCCGGTTCAACTTCCGGATAGAACAATAACTTTTTTATTGTTTCCAAATATCTCTCATCTTTTGCATCAGTTATTAAAGTTCCGTCTTTTATTTTGTATTCGAAGGAATCAGATTTAATGCTACTAATACATAATTTAGCACATGGCTTAGTATCTTTACCAATCTTTTTAATTTCAGATTCAAATATTGGTTCAATAATTACATTATGTCTAAGTAAAATATTTTGCAAAAGATTCAAAACATTTTTCTGATACTTCATATCATATGTAAAAAACCTGTCAAATATTTCACTATATAAGGATATTATGCTCCTATACCCACCAAGATAAAATTTAAAATGATCAATGCCATTTCTAAGATTTATAATATCTTCATGTTCCGGCAACACTTCAAACACCTCAAGACCGGCATTATAAAGAGTATCTGCCGCCAGCTTGAGATACAAAGAGTATCCGCAAAATGCACCTATCTTTCCTCCTACTCTGCCTTTGACACACTGACTCTCTAATTTATTCTTGTCCTTCCCTGGTGCATATATAGCAACACCATTAACATACATTCCAATTATCTGATGAAGAATTGCATCTTTAATCGATATATCATCCAATACCAGATTTTTATATTCTTCCGGTTTCGCAGAGTCATTTCTAAGACAGTTATAATGAAAACCTAATTGAAAATACAGTAAATCCCTTTCTCTCATGAAAGACCAGTTTATCAATTGTCCCAGTAGCTCATTGATTATTTCACCATATTCTACAACATCGCGAAGCTCTACCCTGTTTTTTAGCTTCTGATATTTAAGTATTTTCTTCTGCTCTTCGTCTGTAAGCTCTGCGCCTTTTATCTTACATGTGGTTATCTCATCTTTTTGATTATAAAAATCTTCAATTTCATCTTTTGAAACAGGTTCAATAATATCCCTAAGAATATAATCCGCCGCAAACAACTTTGATTGTACTATATTTCGGTTTACTTTTGGATTACTTGGATCAACATACAAATCCACCTTACCTTGATCACTAAACTCTACCAATGCACTGTACTCTGAAGGCATATCAGAATTATCAAAATCTACGTATGATTTTAAATATGCAGCGTAATCATCTTTATCATAAAAATAATCCTCAAACTCATTTGATACTCTGGAAGACAATAACAAGCACACTTCGATAACCTGCACCCATTTGTCAACTACATCTAAATTCTGTGCGATTACATGTAGCTCATTTCCTATACCATCGGCTCTTCTTTTTATATCATTTACATATTGTATATAAGATCTCATAGAACCTGCCATAAGATTTAGAGACCTTGAATTTAAAAACTTTCCAACAATATACCATTTTTGGAGTTCTGGGCTTTTTCTAACTTCCTCGCATAATGATACGTATTTTTTTGATGTCCATTCAGGCAGAAACTGCTCTTTATCAATCTCTTTAAGGCAATTAACCTTTAACGGCTTTCCTATAAATCCAAATAACTCCTTATTATGTTGCAAATAAGACGCAAATGCATTTGCTATTACTTTTTTCAATAAGAGTTTATAGTGTTGATAAATAGGCTTATCAACTATCGAATCCTTTGAACTTCTCACCTTTTTAAACTGATTATTCTGCTGATTATACTCTGTCATGTACATCTGGCAAACCTGTGAAAAAGAAGTACACGAACTTTTAATATTTTTATAATTATTTCTAAAGTTCTTAACTGCAAGCTCCTGATCTTTATTATCTCCCTTAAGATTATTTACAGATTCTTCAAATAACGCTAAAGCCTCATCTGACTGTAAAAAAGAATTATAATATATTTCCTTTAGTAAATAATAGCACGCGCTATACCACTTCTCCAAAGTGTCTTCATCATATCCCGGCTTTTGGTATTTGAGAGTGCTTGTTATATTTTCAGGAAAATATTTCCTAACCATCACACTATTATATGATGGTACCTGCGCCGCTCTGGATACTTTGTTATTATAAAGATGATCTAGCATTTTTTTTAAATCATTATCACTATAAAATACTGGAAGATTATTTGAATAAAATCTATCCTTTTCAATATCAAGACAAATCTCTGTTTCTTTTATAAAAAGCTTTCCAAAAAATTCTGTATTCCATATATCATTATTAACTAATGCAGTCTTAAAATGAAAGCTTTCATTTCTAGCTGCGTAAACAGCCTTACGTAAATCATCTATAAAGCAAACTTCATAATTGTACTTATTTCCTTTATAGGCTTCCCTAAAAGCATCAATATCCCAGGAAGATTTTCCTCCAAAGAACTGTAATACTACAGAAACTGATGCCATGTCATCTTTATTCTTTAGTTTATTTGCAATGTCTTTTTTATTCCATATTAAGAAATCTGATTCTTTATCCTTAAGATTTGTCATATCACATACTGCCCTTGCGAGATTATTAGCAGCAAAGGCTACATTGACTGCTAATTCTCTTTGTAATGCTTCCTGAGCCTTTATCATTTCATAATCAAATGACGTTATTCCGTGCTTTATTTTTTCATCTATACTACCTAGATTTTTAACCTTCTTATCTTTCCATATGTCATCTACTGCAAAATTATATATAACTTTGCCCAATGCAATATACTTTATACTGATGAGGTTAATTGCATCTTTCCACACTTTCTCAGTTAAATATCCCCTGCGAAGTTTAAACAATGTTTCTGCTTTACAACTCTTAAGTATACGTTCAACAGCATTTTCAATATGATGTATCCAATATTGATTAATATAATCATTTTCAAAGAAAAGATTTTCCGTCAAATTATACTTTTCTACAACTGCTCGCGTATATCGATAACATACCATATTTTGTTTTCTTATACTATCAGTAAGCCTCTTGCGTGCTTGTTTTTCCAGAACAGCATCTAACTTAATCTTCTCAGTCTCTGCTGTCAACAATTCATCTGGTATATCAACAAACAGCTCCGTGTTTTTTTTACCGGTCTCATGTTTTTTCCAAACATCAAATTTAGTTTTATCTATATTATCAGATAATGAAATATCCATATCTTTTTGATAATGGCTCGGTGAACTAAAATATACATCTATTATTCGACGAAGTTTCCTAAGATTCTCCATTCTCTCCTCATCATCTAGATTTGCATAATTAAGTAAAAACTCGTTCAGTCCTTTCTTTTCTACATTTTTGTTAGTTACAGTATTCTTTCCCTCATCAGAAACCAATGGAAATGACACTTTGTCTCCTTGCGGTTGCACTACCATATTTTGATTTCTTACAGAGCGAACCATATTAGCGCCTTGTGAGCTCTGAACATTTGGGTTTAATTTTGAAAAATCATCCCTGATTAAATCTGCAAGCTTGCATATAGTTTTCTTGTCTTTATCTGATATATTACCATTACCAATATTATTAATGAATACAACCATAGCATTTACGGAATCAAATTCTTGATTATCATATCTTGATACAACCAGACTATTTCTAAGCGTATAAGCTACAAAGTCCTCTAATTTACCTCCTGTAAAATGTGATAATCTATTTTCATATTGCATTTTTACTATGATTGCTTCATTATTGTTCATACGCTTTGTCTTATAACCAGATTCCTCATAAGAATAAAAAAGGACAGAATTTATTGTACTCTGCGATTTTTCAATATATTCAGAGCATGCCTCTCTCCATTTATAATTCATTATTTTAATATTCTGCTCTTTAGCTTTACGTTCATTTTCATCCACGGATAATGTTTCATCATTTTCCCATTTTTTAGGTTTAGTACCCGTATGTATCTGATTAAAAATATTGTACAAGAGTCTTACTGATCTATCTCTATCAAGCATTTGCTCCTTCAAGTCAATTAGATCAACTCCAGGAACATGATAAAGAACTCCCCCTGCGTTTTCACTATTATTCGCTACCGCTGCTCTAACGTTATATTCTTTTTTATATTTTGCATTTTTATCTTTTACTCTATACGTTACTTTTGATAGTTTCATATTCTTCCTCCACTTCAAGGTATTTACAATTTAACACGTTTCTATCACATGACTAAAGTCCTATTAAATTATAGGCTCAAATGTACTTACCTGTCAATATTTCTTGTTTGTATGTGTTATATTTTGCTTCATTCAATTTTTATTATTGTTCATTTTGCATAAATCAAAATGATTAAATATTACTTATATCATATCCAAATTAACTCAAAAAGTGGGGCAACCTAATCAGAAAAATGTACATCATACGCAATCCTTTATTTGTAAGGGTTTAATATGGTGAAAACAAAACGGTTGACCCACTTTTTTGCAGTTATTACATTGATTTAGCAAGGTATTAGTGCTAATATATCCGTGTAAGTATTATAAACACTGTTGTGAGAAAAGCTCGATATAGTGAGCAATAGCATTTACGCTATATTGTGAAGGACTTAATTTCATTCTTATGTGAGAAAAGCTCGATATAGTGAGCAATAAGACTGATTTGCCTATAGACCAAAGTTCCGATCTTCCAATCCGGTGAGAAAGGCTCGATATAGTGAGCTATAAGGATTTATCATCTACAAACTGAATGTTATATGGTAAGAAAGTGAGAAAAGCTCGACATAGTGAGCAATAAGTAATTGAAATATTCTATAATAGACGGAATTTCCCAGTGAGAAAAACTCGATATAGTAAGCAATAAGGTTTCTTCTAATGGTGGAGAAAATAATCCTTGGACTATTAAGTGAAAAAAGCTCGATATAGCGAGCAATAGCTTGATAATGTAATGTCTTTTACGAATCCTTCGAATGTGAGAAAAGCTCGATATAGTGAGCAATACACGAAGCTATTTCATCAGAATCAAGATAAATCTTGTGAAAAAAGCTCGATATAGAGATTATCTGCGTAGCTTCATTATTGAATTTTAATAATTATGTATTTCCCAACGTAACACTATCTACAATTTCTTTACGCAAAAAAGACGCATGAAAACTTGTTTTTTGTTTTCATGCGTCTTAATTAATATCATAGCAATCAGGCTAACTTATTTTATTCCGTTTCTAAATTTCTAAATTGTTACTCCACCTTACCCTTTTATTCCCTTTGCCAGCAGTGCCGGCATCTCTGGATTATTCAGCACCTTCATCAGTGCCTCTGCATCCACTACATCAAGCAATTCTATCTTCTTTTTATCCCCCTGCTTGCTTATATCCAGGTTTATGTTTTTTTATAAAATGTCTGCTATCATCTTTGCATTCTTTTTTCTGTCCTCGTCAAGTATGTGACCTTATACCTTCATCACCATATATACCTACGCATGGACTGGTTCTTCCGGTACTGCCTTAATATCTTCACTCAATTTCGGCTTGTAGATTATGTTGTTCCCAGTCATTGGAGTCATAAAGTCCTTGGTTATACCATCCTTTTTTCCAAACAGACTCAAAAAGTGGGGCAACCTAATCAGAAAAATATACCTCTTACGCAATCCTTTATTTGTAAGGTTTTAATATGGTGAAAACAAAACGGTTGACCCACTTTTTTGCAGTTATTACATTGATTTAGCAAGGTATTAGTGCTAATATATCCGTGTAAGTATTATAAACACTGTTGTGAGAAAAGCTCGATATAGTGAGCAATAAGTTGAGATTGCAACACAAAATGCCAAAAAGGCTGGAAGTATTATATGTGAGAAAAGCTCGATATAGTGAGCAATAAGAAAAATATCTTTTGGTTCGAACATCCCGATGTATTCGTGAGAAAAGCTCGTTATAGCGATTATCTGCGTAGCTTCATTATTGGGTTTTTAATAATTATGCATTCGTAACACTATCTACAATTTCTTTACGCAAAAAGACGCATGAAAACTTGTTTTTTGTTTTCATGCGTCTTAATTAATCTCATAGTAATCAGGCTAACTTATTTTATTCCGTTTCTAAATTTCTAAATTGTTACTCCACCTTATCCTTTTATTCCCTTTGCCAGCAGTGCCGCCATCTTCGGATTACTCAGCCCCTTCATCAGTGCCTCTGTATCCAATCCCTCAGGCAATTCTATCTTCTTTTTCTCCCTTGACTAGCTGATATCTGTGTTTATATTTTCTTTTTAATATGAACACTTGCTCTAACATCTTTGCATTCTTTTTTCTGCCCTAATCAAGTATGTGACCATATACCTCCGTCACCATATATACCTATGCATGGACTGGTTCTTCCGGTACTGCCTTAATATCTTCACTCAATTTCGGCTTGTAGATTATGTTGTTCCCAGTCATTGGAGTCATAAAGTCCTTGGTTATACCATCCTTTTTTCCAAACAGACTCAAAAAGTGGGGCAACCTAATCAGAAAAATATACCTCTTACGCAATCCTTTATTTGTAAGGTTTTAATATGGTGAAAACAAAACGGTTGACCCACTTTTTTGCAGTTATTACATTGATTTAGCAAGGTATTAGTGATAATATATCCGTGTAAGTATTATAAACACTGTTGTGAAAAAAGCTCGATATAGTGAGCTATAACAATAAATCAAGCAGTAAGTGTCCTGCTGAAGTTTTGTGAGAAAAGCTCGATATAGCAATTATCTACGTAGCTTCATTATTGAGTTTTTTATAATTATGTATTCCCCAATATAACACTATCTACAATTTCTATACACAAAAAAGACGCATGAAAACTTGTTTTTTGTTTTCATGCGTCTTAATTAATCTCATAGTAATCAGGCTAACTTATTTTATTACGTTTCTAGATTTCTAAATTATTACTCCACCTTACCCTTTTATTCCCTTTGCCAGCAGTGCCGCCATCTCTGGATTATTCAGCAACTTCATCAGTGCCTCTGCATCCACTCCATCAGGCAATCCTATCTTCTTTTTCTCCCCAGGCTAGCTGATATCTGAGTTTAGGTTTTCTTTTTTATAAAACACTTGCTCTGACATCTTTGCATTCTTTTTTCTGTCCTCGTCAGGTATGTGACCATATACCTTCATCATCATATATACCTATGCATGGACTGGTTCTTCCAATACTGCCTTAATATCTTCACTCAATTTCGGCTTGACTCTTGTAGATTATGTTGTTCCCCGTCATTGGAGTCATAAAGTCTTTGATTATACCATCCTTTTTTCAAAACAGACTCAAAAAGTGGGTCAACATAATCAGAAAAATGTACCTCTTACGCAATCCTTTATTTGTAAGGGTTTAATATGGTGAAAACAAAACGGTTGACCCACTTTTTTGCAGTTATTACATTGATTTAGCAAGGTATTAGTGATAATATATCCGTGTAAGTATTATAAACACTGTTGTGAAAAAAGCTCGATATAGTGAGCAATAGAACGTCATCAAACGTTTCTGTCATTATTAATGGTGAAAAAAGCTCGATATAGCGATTATCTGCGTAACTTCATTATCAGGTTTTTAATAATTATGCATTCCCCAACGTAACACTATCTACAATTTCTATACGCAAAAAAGACGCATGAAAACTTGTTTTTGTTTTCATGCGTCTTAATTAATCTCATAGTAATCAGGCTAATTTATTTTATTCCGTTTCTAAATTTCTAAATTGTTACTCCACCTTACCCTTTATTCTCTTTGCCAGCAGTGCCGCCATCTCTAGATTATCCAGCAACTTCATCAGGCAATCCTATCTTCTTTTTCTCCCCCGGCTAGCTGATATCTGAGTTTAGGTTTTCTTTTTTATAAAACACTTGCTCTGACATCTTTACATTCTTTTTTCTGTCCTCGTCAAGTATGTGACCATATACCTCCGTCACCATATCTGCCTGATCATGACACGAATCTCACTGTACTACCTTGATATTATTATGATGTGTGATATCAAAAATGGATATTAGTAAAACTGCCGAACAATTCAAGAAAGCACGAAACCGATTGCATAGAATCAACTATATTAGTATCATACAATTATATAAAATTAACAAGGATATATTATGTGTGATTATTGTAATGGTGAAGCCAATCTGTTTGGCTCACATGATTTTTTGTGGTCTGACAAAGGTACTAATGATGTTAATTCCATGATGAATGTGGTCGGAAACTTTAGGACAAAATCTATGAATATACTACAAAAAGAGCTCTTTCGAGCAATGTCATTAAGTTAAGATGACCAATCAAGATCTTAGCATCAGAAATGATGCTAGGGTCTTTTTATTTTGTAATAAATGCTTGACATATGATTCGAAATGTGCGGCCGCTTTCGCTATTAAATGATAATGAGGTAGCGAAAGCGGCCCTTGTAATTAAGAACATCTTGATTGCAAGGAGGTAACGCATATGAGCAATTATATTAATCAAGTTTCAAATTCTCTAAAGAATCATATTTCGGAATTAGCTAACAATCCATGTTTATTTCTTCGAAACCCCAATGTCGATTTCTCTCGAAAACGGAAAATTGATTTCAAAACTTTTATAGGAATCATGATGAATTCGGATGGAGCTACTATGAGTAAAGAACTACTTGATTTCTTTGATTTTAACAAAAATACTCCGTCTGTGTCAGCATTTACGCAACAACGTTCAAAAGTACTTCCAGAGGCTTTTGAATATTTGTTTAAATCTTTTACGGATGACAACCTTCCAACTACTAATAATTATCATGGTTATCGTTTAATTGCATGTGATGGAAGTAACTTGACCATTGCAACCAATCAAAAGGATCCAGAAACTTTTTGGGAACGTAATCAGTATGGTTCAATTGTTAATAAACTACATCTAAATGCCTTTTATGATGTTTTGAATCGTATATACACCGATGTTTTAGTGCAAACAGCAGCGGATTACAACGAGTCTAGAGCATGTGCAACAATGATTGACAGATTGAAACTAGAGAATGTTATTCTTGTTGCTGATAGAGGATATGAAAACTATAACATTTTTGCACATGCAATTGAAAAAGGATGGAAATTCGCTATACGTGTCAAAGATAAAAATAGTAATGGAATTGCATCTGGGTTAAATCTTCCTCCAAATGATGAGTTTGATATAGATATCACTCAGATTTTTTCGAGAAAAAACACAAAAAATGCAGGCCATAAGTGGATGCCTGCAAATCAAGTGTTTGATTATCTTCCACGAAAAAGTGATAAAACATACGAATTATCATTTCGTATTATTAGATTTCCTATAGGGTCTAATTCTTATGAAATAATAATTACAAATCTTGATAGAAATATTTTTGATGTAAAAAAAATAAAGGAAATCTATCATTTGAGATGGGGAATAGAAACTTCATTCAGAGAATTAAAATATGCCATAGGATTAACAAGTTTCCATGCACGAAAACCAGATTTTATTAAACAAGAAATATATGCGCGATTACTTTTGTATAACTATTGTGAATTAATAACAACACATGTAATAAAACAAATGAAAAACAATGATAAAACAAAACAGGTGAACTTTACAATCGCCATTTATATTTGTAGAGAATATCTCCGTAATAAACGCAATCTTAGTCCACCTGATGTGATTAACCTAATAGAAAAGCATGTATTACCAGTAAGACCTGGTCGAAAAGACCCTCGCAAAGTCAAACTCCAGGCATCTGTAAGCTTTCTATATAGAGTGGCTTAATCATAGATAATTATAAGTTTTTTTTGACAGATAAACAATCTGTCTTTTTGTTGTGTTGCAAAATAGATAAAAGAAAAAAACACATCATATTTATCAAACAATTGCAAATATGATGTGTTTTATAATTATGTCAAAATTCTTAACTTAATGACATTGCCCTTTCAAGCTCTTCTTGCTTTGTACAACATTAAATTATAGATGATTACTGTAAGAGTGAAAGTACACCCTGGTTAGACTGATTAGCCTGTGCAAGCATAGACTGTCCAGCCTGAGCAAGAATGTTGTTCTTGCTGTAGTTAACCATCTCTTTAGCCATATCTGTATCACGGATACGAGACTCAGCTGATGTGGTATTCTCAACTACGTTGTCGAGGTTGTTGATTGTGTGCTCAAGACGGTTCTGAACAGCACCGAGTGATGATCTCTGTGAAGAAACCTGAGAAATTGCATCTGCAATAGCATCAATCGAATATGTAGCGCTCTGCTCTGTGCTAACATTAATTCCCTTGATTCCAAGTCCTGCTGAACTCATTGCATCGATATCAACAGTAATCTTATTTGTAGAATCAGCATCAGCTCCTACATGAAGATTGAATGATAATGTATCTGCAACTGTTGCATGTCCTTTTTGAATTTCAAACTCTACTGTTCCATCAGCTGCTGCTTTGCCAGCTGTAACTGTTGATTTTCCATCTACTGCACCAATGTCATTAGCTGCTTTAAGCTGCGCTTTTACCTTATCGATAGCATCAGTAACACTTATTGAAGTTGCCTTTGTTGTATCAACAGCTGTAACAGCATCTGCTGTATCTACCTTAACCTTAGCTCCAGCTTTAATCTTTGCTGCTATTGTTTCTGCTTCAAGCTTATTTGCAGTTGCATCAACAGCTCCACCCTTATCAACTACAGTATAGTCTGTTCCATCAATATTAACTATTTTATCTTTGGCTAGTTTTTTTACAGCATCCTGTAAATCAGTTACACCGCTTCCGTCTGCATAAACATCATAATCAGTACCACCTATTTTCAGGCTTTCTCCAGCTTTAATCTTCATTGAGAATGTTGCTGTTTTATCTCCATCAGCAAGTGTACCAGCAAATCCTGCATCATGAGCTTTCATGTATTTATCAGTTGTACCACTCTGACCTTTTAATAAGTATGTCTCATTAAATTTTGTTGTCTCTGATACACGATCAATTTCTGTTGATAACTGATCAATCTCATCCTGAATTGCCTGACGGTCTGTTGAAGAGTTTGTTCCGTTTGCAGACTGTGTTGCAAGCTCATTCATTCTCTGAAGCATTGAGTGAACTTCTGTGAGGGCACCTTCTGCTGTCTGTACTGCTGAAACGCCATCCTCTGCATTTGTTGAAGCTCTGTCGAGACCCTTAATCTGCTTTCTCATCTTCTCAGAAATTGTAAGTCCGGCTGCATCATCTGCTGCACGGTTGATTCTGTAACCTGATGAAAGCTTCTCTGTGCTCTTTGACTGTGCGCTTGTTGTTACGTTGAGCATTCTGTTGGCATTTGCTGCCTGCATGTTGTGTTGTACTACCATAATATAATCCTCCTTGTCCCATATTCATGGGTTATTATGTTTGACCTCTGGAAATCCTTTTCCCGAGGGTTTTGCAGCTGCTTTGTGTATATTTTTATTTAAGCAGTTGCGGTTTTCTATAACAAGCGGCTTCCCGGGTGTGGCAGATGCCACAGCCGCCTATTAACATGGTTAGTTGCTTTGCGTCTTTTTCTGACGCGCTTTTTCCTTCCAGATGATGCGCTGTATTTCTTTTTGTGCCTCATTGGAAATCTCAGGGTCGGGATAATATGTATCTTTTCGCTTCGCCGGGTCCGGTTCGTTGTTGGATCTTGCGATATTCAGTTCTTTTGGGGCATCTATCATTAATCGACAGTGCTTTCCGGTTCCGCCCGCGAACACGATTCGGATATCGTCTCCGATGTTCACATATTGCCCTTCCTTTAATGATAATTTGAGCATTTTCTACCTCCATGCACTAGGGAATAGCTTTGTCCATGCTTTTCCGAATTATGCAACATTTTATAGTAAAATGTTACATTTTTTCGCAGATTAATAATGGGTCAAAACCAGAAGTTGATTAAATAACATCAAATATTTATGCCGGATTAGTCATATTTCATCAAGAATTGCTTTATCTTTCACGTGATATAGTTAAATCCTGTGAAATTAATTAAAAATGATAGAAAAAAGCAAAGAAAATTATTTTAAAAAATTTTTTCATGGGGTTAAGTTCTGCAAATTGAGTCCGATATAGTAGGTGTAAAGCAAAAAATGCAACATTTTACTATAAAATGTTGCATTTTTTTCTTTTTATAATTACTATTATTTTGTTGTGGATTTTGGATATTCCGGGGAAGAGTCTGTCTTGCGGCATGTGCCTGATAATATTTTCTACTGCAAAGGAGTATTCAATGGGAACTACACAGCCAATCCGAAATAAAGATGAACTAGCGGCTTTCAGGATGTACTATAAAGATATCCATCCAAACCGCCGCAATTACTGTTTAATTGTTATGGGATTAAACACAGCACTAAGAATCAGTGACCTGCTTAAATTGAAGTGGGATAACGTATACAATTTCGAGCATCATGCATTTCGCTCTCATTTTCTTATCAACGAGCAAAAGACCGGCAAGAATAACTATGTCACTCTGAACTGCAATGCCACCGATGCTCTCCGGGCATATTTCAACGAACGGCATCCGACTGAACATGAGTTTATTTTTACAAAAGCCACCTGCAGGAGGCAGCCAATAAACAGAGTTCAGGCATACCGAATTGTAAGGACTGCTGCCGAGGAGACAGTTCAGGATGAACATATCAGCTGTCACTCTCTAAGAAAGACATTTGGATATCACGCCTGGAAGAATGGTACGCCACCCGCTCTGCTGATGGATGTCTACAATCACTCGTCCTATAAAGTCACGCAGCAATATCTGGGTATTGAGCAGGATGAACGTGATGAGATTTATCTGAATCTTGAACTATAAAAAATGATAAAAAAACAACCAGCCAGTGTTTCTCTATTTCAGAAACACCGACTGGTTATATAATAAACATGTGAGCGGGAACGAATTACGCTCCCATTATTTTCTTTTTTAATAACCATCTTTATTTAGTATGGAGGCAAATCGTGAAGATGCTGTGTTTACAGACATATACTAAAATTCTTCAACTATAACGTCATTTCTATCTGATAAAGTGCATATAAATCTGGCATGCGCTCCGTACCATGGATTATCATCTATAACATTATATGTTATGTTATCATATGATGTTGGTATTACCTCTTTCACTTCCGACGGATCATCCGGTGATGAAACATCTATTACTCCATATTTTCCCTCATCATTCTGAACAATCGCAAAGCAGTCATGATATGCCTGTGAAATATCTTTATACCCCAAAACTTTAGTTTCTTTCACATTATCACCATCAACAATCATCATAGCCGCTTTTCCATTTATTATGCCGGTTATATGCTGTTCTGTAACAGGATCAAAATCACTAATTTTGTCAAATCCATCAACCAACGGACCTTTCCATGCCGACAAAAGCCCCCAAGCCCTACTGTCTTTATATTTTACTCTTGCTATGCCATTAGTAAAGTTTTCACCTTCTTCATAAATTTGATCATTTAATTTTTCCCCCTTCTCATTAATGTAGCAATAGCCTTCTTGTTTATCATTTGATACTACAGAATATCCCTCATACATTTTAGTAGCAGTCACATACTCTGGTTGAATAACTACTTCTCCATTGGAATTTATAAAACCAATCTTCCCCGATTCCTTTGAAATAAACCTTGCAAAATCCTCTTTACTACTTATGTCATCATAATATATTACACTTGCTTCAATTGATGGCTTAACCTTCTTCTTGTTTTCATCATCATATAGATATGCATTTCCATTTTTATCGAATTTTTCTTCATAAGTTAAATAGGAGCCTTTTATTATCTCCTGATACTCTGAAGTCTTATATATATCAGCCTCCGAATTTTCTTTAGTATCATTTGCATTCTTATAATTCATTAATGCAAAAATACCAATTATACAAACCACTGCAATTAAAACTATGCTACATGCTTTTTTCATTATATCTTTACTCCCATCTGTTATTTTGAATCAATGTAAATCATATATCTAAAGTATTATCAAAATCATCAATTTTTCCATATTCTCACTTCCAAATGCATCAAAGATTACTTTAATAGCTGTCTCTCTTATATGCTTATATATACAGTTTTCTTCCTCAACACATATATCATATGACGGCTCGTCCTCCTGCTCGAAGGTTCCATATACGTCCACTATTTGAATCATGCCACACTTTTCGTTGTCACCGATTTAAAAACTACCATATCGTTGCGTTTAATTTTGACCTTCCGATAATCCTGAAACACCTCCATTATCGGTCTCCCTCTATCAATCTGAATGTCTTATAGTTTGTATCGTCCTGTGGGCTGCAGTATATCGCAAACTCGATATTTTTAAATGCATGCATATATTCTTTAATCACATTTTTTGCAGCATATGCAACGATATTTGCTTTATTCATAAAAGCTCCACATCCAAATGCTCCAAGTATTACTGTATCGTTTCCTTCAGAAACGGCAACATCCAGTATGCGTCTTAATCTCTTCTCATGTATTTCAAGCATTTCCTTATCGCTGATTTTTGCTGCCTTTTTGCCATCGCCTGTATTATATTTATTGCTTGGCATGGCTCTTAAATTCGGTGCTGCGCAAGTGATTACATTTACCTTATACCACTCATTCTCGGGCAATAAAGCCGGGTTATTTGTATCGCTTTTAAATATCGTTACCTCCGGTGTATAAATGATATCGTCGTTATGTAATGGATTTCTTGCCTGCTTATGAGGTGTATAAAATCCATCCCACATATCAGGTGAATTCAGACAGAAATAAAGATATGAACACCTACACAGACACTCCTCCTGGGCTGTTGAACCTCTTACAACACCTCCGCCCGGATTTGAAGCAGAGGCAAAATTGTGTACTGCTACCTTATTATCTCTATATGCCTTTGCTGCCTCAAACGTTCTCTTCTTTGAAACAATCACCTTTGCAGGCTCATCATATATATTTAGATTCGGTTTCTCCAAAGCATCTGTTTCCAATATTAGTTTCTGTCCACTTGCAGATGCCTTTAAGTCAGCATTAAGCTTTCCATTCGTTTTGCTTAATCTCTCTGTATCCTGAAATATTAATACGTTTTCTTCTCTTCCCATAATGATTCTCCATTTCTTTAAAAAATGCCTGTGTTACCAGCATTTTCTATACCATAGCTGTCTCTCCTTCCATTATACCTTACAATTCCGTCTACTGTTAATTTTATTTTCTTCATCCTGTTTTTTCAATAAACCTATGGTTTACTTTTTTATGCCAGTTTTTACTGACATGATGATAATACACCAACTTCGAGAAACTATTTTCATGAGAAGTTTACACCTTACTTCGGACAGCAAAAAAGCTCTGTCTTTACGAACAGAGCCCTATGCATTATTTTGCACTTACAAGTCTTACTATCACATCAATTCCAGCCGCCCAAAAGAGTATCGCCCCCACGATATATGCCTTTGTCTTCTGCTCGAAACCGAAGTGATATCCTGTGTAAATGCCTGCCACTATACAGATGACAGTGAGCAGCGCCACCATTATCATAATGGTGAAAAGTCCGGTACCAAGGAAGCCGAATGCTATTCCTGCAAGAACCGTATAAAGTGCGGTGATTCCTGCTATTCTTAGCACTCTTTTAATGTCAAGCTGCGCCTGACAATGCTCCTCAATCCTTTCGTTTCTTATAGCCTTTCCTATAAGCCTGATCCCCAGTCCTATCAGTATTCCGATAGAAATTATCTCTCCTAAAAGTGCTTCATCCTTCACCGAGTATTTCCCATTAAGGAAGCTTGACAGGAAATACCCGATATACATTGCTAACAACTGACAAATCGCAATTATGACGCAAATGGCTGTAAGCTGTTTTTTATTTATTTTTTGAACCAGGGAACCCTGACATTCCATCATTGCAAAAATCTCCAGTGAGCCTCCTGCAACGATCAACAGATATTCTATCCAGCCCATTTTTGCCTCCCATGATGTTACAAACATCCTTTAATTAATTATTTGTCGCTATCTGCCTTAGCATCTATTGAAGCTAATTTATATATGAACTTAACGCTGCCCGTCTGTCCATCAGCGATTGCTGAGTATGTCTGATATTCCTCACCTGCGTCAATTACTGCCTGAAGCTTGTCGGTGAATGGCTTTAAGTCACCGTTGTATGCGTCAAGAATCTTGTTGATTCCCTCCTCATTGAACTGTACCATACCGTCTGCAAGTGTGTGTGCACCCTCTGAAAGTGTCTTAGAGCCTGTTGTGAGCTGGTCAACACCTGAAACTATCTGATTTGTTCCATCTGCAAGCTGTGAGGCTCCGCTGTTGAGCTGCGCGTTGTTTGCTACAAGTGTGTTTGAGCCGTCTACAAGCTGCTTGATACCACTTGTTAGAGTTGGAACTGAGTTCATGAGTGACTGTGTTCCGGCTGAAAGCTGGCTTGCTCCATCATTGAGTGCTGTGGCTCCGGCATTTAATGTATCGTTGTTTGCTGTAAGCTTTGCTGCTCCGGCGCTAAGCTGAGACGAACCATCTTTAAGCTGCTTGATTCCACCTGTAAGAGTTGGAATTGAATTTACCAAAGATTTAGTACCATTAGCAAGTGATGACGCTCCTTTTGAAAGAGCATCTGCTCCTGTTACAAGGCTATATCCATTTTCCTGTTTTGCATTAATCTGTGCCGAAACATTAGATTTTGCAGACTCAATTCCTGTAATAACTGCACTTTGAGCTGCGTTTTCTGCCCCAGTTTTTGCCGCATCAGCTACAGCTTCTCCCACTTTATCTTTTGAGCTATTTGCAACACCGTCCATAACCTTAGTTGCCATATCATTGAGTTTCTGATTTACTATTGCACTAACTAATGCATCATAATCTGGTATAGTTTGTGGCAATTTTAATACTTCTTTAACACTCTGCTGAAGTTCTTTACTACTATTATATGTCGATTTAATTGTAGCTGTATCTGCACTTTCTAAAGCAGTAACACTCCCCTTTATCGTGTTTTCAACTGTAGCACTTACAGTAGTAGTTATCATATTCGTAAGGTCTGAATCATTTTTAAGCGACTCAACTACCTGCTTTACAGAATCATCACTTGTCATAGTCTCATAATAAACTTCAGACGCTTTTGCTTTAGTATTTCCATAATTAGCTTCATTGTTTGGATTAGAAAACTGCTTATCAACACTTTCCTTTGCAGCCGCCTGATATCCAGCCTTTTCCTTATCCGTAAGCGGTGTCTTTAATCCAGTGTCCAGTGATTTTATTCCTTCATTTATACTGCTTGCACTTGCTGATAACTGACTAGCTCCATCATTAAGCTTTGTAGCTCCATCCACCAATGTTCCTGATTTTTCTGCCAAAGTTCCAATACCGGCATCTAAATCACTTGCTCCCTTTGCAAGACCATTTGCTCCATCCGTATAAGTCTTCAAACCATCCTTAAGTGTTGCGCTTCCGCTTGCAAGCTGGCCTGCTCCACTATTAAGCTTATCTGCTCCTGAAACCAGGGCTCCTGTACTGTTTCCAAGTGTATTCAATCCCCCACTTAATGTACTAACTCCATCAGTATATGCCTTAAGTCCACTCTGCAGTGTGCCAACTCCTGATGCGAATGTGCCGAGCTTGCTCTGCAATGTTGAAAGTCCGTCAGCAAGTGTATCAGTACCCCCTGCCAGTGTCTTTGAACCATCCTGAAGCTGTGTTGAGGCATCCTTTAAGTCATTTATCATGTCATCGAGGTCTGATGTGTCAATTCCGTCTGTGCTTACATAATCAGATGCGTTTACCACGAAGGTCATGGCTGCAGGCATTGAGAAATTCTTCACATCTGCTGTCATTTCCATGTATTCAGGGATATTTACATCGCCATCGAGATCTCCGTCCTTGATTCCGAGGCTGTCCTTTAAGCCCGGAAGTGCATAGCCGAGCACTACGCTGGATGAGTCGCTTACCTCAGCCTTGCCGTTTGTCACTTCGATATTCTCGAAGCCATCACCGAGTACAAGTCCTGTTACTGCTGCAAATGGTACGGAAACGGTCTGCTTCTCGCCGTTTACTGTCTCTGTATATGATGTGGTGTTTGTGTAGTCAAAACGGATTTTGACCTTTCCTGATTTTCCAGCAAGGTCCTCAGGTGAGATTTCTTTTCCATCGAGGTAGTATGTAACCTTCTGTGTTACAGGTGGTTCCTCTGTTGCTGTGCCCTGATAGTAAATGTCCTTGCCACCGGCCTGCCATGTGAGCTTATCACCGCTTTGTGTGAATTTTTCCTTGCCCTTTACGTTCTCGATATCTGAAAGGTTTGAAGCATCCTCCAAGGTATCCTTTTTGTCTTTATTTTTAAGGTGATCTACTACGATTGTTTTGTTTACGTTGCCATTTGCATCTGAAATGAGATATACGCTCTCGTCCTTGTCTGCGTCGTTATCCTTTAATGATACGCTGTCCATGAGCTTATCTGCTATATCATCAGCATCCTTGCTGCTTCCTGTTGTGCTGTCTGCCTCGGCTGTGACTGCGGTGCTGTCCTTCTCGGCAAAAACCGCTGTTGCTCCGATTCCTGTACCTACAAGTGCTATTGTGAGGACTCCGGCTACAACACGGACAATATATTTACTTTTTAACTTTTCTTTCAATTCTGGTAATTTCATGTCTTATTCCTCCTGATTTTGTTTTTGAGGTCATATTTTTATGTTATGAGGGTCAAAAAGTATTTTATCCCTCATTTATGATTAATCAGATTACTAAGCTGTCAGGTTCTTGTTTTTAAAGCCTGCGCTTGTGGCACATATTACTTTGTCAAAAATCATAAACATTGACGGAAGTATAAATACTACTACAAACATACTGATGATTGCGCCTCGTGCAAGCAGTATACAGATAGAACTAATCATATCAATGTTTGAATAAAGTCCTACACCAAAGGTTGCGGCGAAGAAGCAGAGTGCACTGACTATAACTGAGTTTGTCGAATCTGCAAGTGCCTTTGTGATAGCCGGCTTTTTGTCCATTCCGGTGTATCTGTTCTTTCTGTACTTTGTGGTCATAAGTATCGCATAGTCAACCGTTGCACCAAGCTGTATGGTTCCGATTACGATGCTCGCGATAAATGGAAGCTTCGTTCCTGTAAATCCCGGAATTCCCATGTTTACAAAGATTGCAAACTCGATGACCGCTACAAGTATGATTGGAAGCGATACTGATTTGAATACTACGAGGATGATAAGGAATATCAATACGATTGATACTGCACTTACACGCTTAAAGTCTGTATCTGTGATAGTGATAAGATCCTTTGTACAAGGTGCCTCACCGATAAGCATTGCGTCCTCGCTGTAATTCTTTACTATCTTTTTAATCTCTGTTATCTGGTTGTTTACCTCATCAGATGCTGTCGCATATTTTGATGAAACAAGCATCATCTGGTAATCACCGTTTTTGAATATCTCTTTTGCCTCATCCGGCACCATATCATCCGGTATGGTAGGTCCGAGTATTGAGTCAAGCGATACTGCAAGCTTTACTCCATCGACCTGCTTGATATCATCTATCATGCTTATGCTGTCTGCCTTTGACATATCGCTCGGTGCAATGATGATATGTGTGGCACCCATAGCATACTCCTTGTCGAGTCTGTCATTGGCCTGCTTACTGTATGCACTGTCAGGCATGGTTCCTGCAAGGTCATAATAGACCTGATCATGAGTATATCCGTATATTGCCGGGATGAGCACTACGATGAAAATCACTGCAAGTATCTTATAATGATTTGTTACCCAGCTTGCAATCCTTGAAACATCCGGCATAAGAATCTTGTGCTTTGTCTTCTCGATTGCCTTATCACATGCAAGAATCAGTGCAGGGAGAATTGTTACACATCCGATAACTCCGAATACAACGCCCTTTGCCATTACAATTCCCAGGTCAAGTCCAAGTGTAAAGCTCATGAAGCAGAGGGCTACGAAGCCTGCGATTGTTGTGATCGAGCTTCCTGTTACTGAGACAATTGTGTGGGAAATGGCATGTGCCATGGCTCGCTTCTTGTCTCCGTCATATCTGTCTATCTGCTCCTGATAGCTGTGCCACAGGAAAATCGAATAATCCATTGTTACGGCGAGCTGCAATACTGCTGTCAGTGCCAGTGTCAGGTATGAAATCTGTCCCTGTATGAAGTTTGTTCCCAGGTTATAGATAATTGCCATTCCTATACTTAAGAGGAATAGCATCGGAACTACGATTGAATCCATTGTAATTCCCATTACAAGCATTGAAAGTAATGCTGCTATGATGACATATATTGGAGCCTGCTGTATAACAAGGTTTTTGGTGTCAGTGTTGACCGCAGCCATTCCTGCAACGAAGCAGTGGTTTTTCACCATCTTATCCATCTTGTCAACGGCTTCCATTGTCTCATCCGAGCCCATTGTGTCACTGTAGGTGACGAGCATGAGCTGGCTGTTTGCATCCTTGTTGTTGAATGCGTCGTACACCTCATCCGGAATTGCCTCTCTTGGCAATGTGGAATCAGCGATTGTTCCGTACCAGATGACATCATTTACACCCTTAAGGTCCTCAATGTCATCAGCCAGAGTCTCTATGTCCTGATCCTTCATATCCTCCAAGATCACAAATGACAACGCTCCGGTTCCAAACTCATCTACCATGATATCCTGGCCCTTCATAGTCTCTATCTGGCTTGGCAGATAAGAAAGGATATCAAAGTTGATTCTCGTGTTGATAAAGCTGATTCCCGACGGTATAAGCAGTGCAAATGCAACTATCAATATCAGCACACGATGTTTTACGACTCCTTTTCCAAATTTAATCATTAGATTCACCACTCTTTCTTTTATTCGTATTGAAGTATAAAAAAAAAGACCGAATAAATAAATATTCAATCTCTTCGATTTGTCATGTGAGATATACAAATCCATCAATTTGTATATCCGATATGACACATATATGATATTGTATTTGATTTCTGACACTTTTTCACAGCATTTTCATATTTATATGAACACATGCCTCTTTATGATTCTGCTTTATGAGCTTGCTTAAGCCGTCATTTTCCATGACAATTATCCTCTACAGCTCACTTAATATATCATCCATCGAGCGCGTAATCAGATACATGTATGCCTCCGCCATCTCCTTTGGCTCAATATCATCCATGCCCTGGGCTATCCAGCCCTCTGTGATAAAGCACAACGACTGCGCATAATATGTAGAAATCACCTCCGGTGTGAGCCAGCGGTATTTGGATTTCTTTCCTGTGCTCTTTTCGCTTATGATATTCATAAACATCTCATAGACGCACTTCATGGCAATCTGATTAAACGTCACTGCACCCTCCAGCTTTAGTGCTTTCTTGTAAAAAACACTGTTTGACGAGATATTATTGAGCATCAGCACAATCGCTTCAAAAATCATTCCGGCATTGAGCAGTGGCTTGATTGGCTCAAGCAGCTCGGTTTTGATAATCCACTCTATCAGCTCGTACTTGTCCTGAAAATGATTGTAAAACGTGGGGCGGATAACTCCGGCCTTGTCCGTTATCTCTTTAATTGTAATCTTATCGATTGGCTTTTTCGCTGAAAGCTCTATAAGGCTCTCAGCGAGCACCAGATCTATTGCATTCTTACCTTGCTGTGTCATTACTCATCAAACTCCATCGTGACAAAGTAGCCCTTCTCAGTCTCCCTCACATCCACGACATCGCCCTCGCGGCTTTTGAGCCTCTCGCTGACCACGTAGTTTCCCGACATGGCAATCGCATGCTCTATCGTATAATAATATGAAGTCGGAAGCTTGCTCTCTGTTACCTTCAGATGGTCACCGACCTTGGTAAGTCCGGGTCTCTCCATCTTAAACTCCATCCGACGCATTCTGTCGCCTTTCTGTTACTGCTTAATTGTCCTCTTTTCTGTCCTCGACAAACGTTGCCTCAAACTCCTTTTGCTTGTTGTAGGCGCTCTCCGCCTTTGTAGCACGGCTTGTAATCCAGATATTTGATACTCCGTTGAAAATCAATATGATTCCGACAACAACAGTGGCTGTCTTCATTACATCAAATGCATTTGTCACGCAGATTATTCCAAAAATCAGACTGATTATTGAAAAAATCAGGCCGACGCTCCAGCCTCCGTAACCGTATTTTCTGGCATCCACCGCCTCAATAATGCTCCTGATGCTGTGAAAAATGAGCACCAGACCAATTACTATAGGTATCAGGCTCACAACAACCTGAGGCTGCACCAGAAACCATATGCCCACTGCCAAAACCATAAGTCCAAGCAGTGCCGAAAGCCCGTTTGTGACTATGCTCAAAAAATAGCTGCACATATAGACCACTCCGATGATGATAAGCACTACCGCAAGCACATTGGCCACAATCGTGAGCACCGAAGCCCTCCATATGATAAACACCAGTCCCAGCGCTATGCAAAGCACTGATGACAGTAGAAAATCAGCCTTTATTCTGCCTAAAAACTCCTTCATACACGACCTCCTTTATATATCCTGCCCTACATTACTTTTCTAATTCTGTTCCTCTGCACTTTTCTTAACCAGGTCAAGAACAGTCTGAAGCTCAGCACCCTCAACCGGTGCAGCTCCATATCCAAGACGCTTGTAATCCTCTGTAATCTCAGCCAGCTCAGTAGTTTTATCGCCCTTCGCATCAATTGCAAAGTATCTGCCCTGTGACGCAGCATCATCCCACACGAGATAAGCACGGATTGCGCAGTTTGGAGCCATATCTCTTGTCGGGAAATCAACTCTGGTGACATTAAGCGTATCGGAAATCTGCATAGACATAACAGAGAAATCCTCCTCCATATATGGATACATACGCTTCTGCTGATATGCCTCCTCGTACAGCTCATCTATTAGCTTTTCCTTCTCATCGGCGAGCCGGTCCATGAACTCTTTTCCACCCTCAAACATCTTTGCCGGCAGGAAAATATGCTCATACTGCATACGCTCGAAGATGACATACTGCTCTGCTGTCATCTGTACAGTCTTGCCCTTTGTCGGTGATGTAGGATGTCCCTCTCTTCTGGCCTTTTCCACTGCCTCAATCTTTTCTACAAGAGGCTTTTTGAAAATCAGATTGTGAGTGAATGGATTGAACGCGATGCCATCAAGCTTTGACTCTTTATTTGCCACCATATTGACGACTGCAAGAAACGGCATATTTACAATGCATGGTGACGGATGATCCTTAGAAAGCTGCGCCTTTGAGGTATAAATCGGCATGAAAGCCTCACCCTCACCGTTTTTAATAAATAGCGGAATCGGCTTATTGTTCTCTCCGACATTTGCAGGCACCAGAAATCTGCTCTTGGTGCATTTATCAATGAGCTTATTGAGTGTCTCCGCCTTTTTATCGCTCGAATACTGTGTCATCAGCTCCTCAACCTCAGGGTTTTGCACCTCGAGAGTGAAGGCCGGATCGTCCTTTAATTTATTTTTGATTTTATTGTTATCCATTTATACTGCTTCTCCTTATATTAAATGCCCGGATTTTCATCCAGGCATTATTTTAACACATTTCTTTTACCAACTCAACAATCTTAGTGTCCCTCGCTATCCATTCTTTATTCAGAAAGGCGCTGTTGGCCTTTATTATCTCATCCGGCGTGGCCCATGACAGGTGATACTCAAGCCTTATCTCGCTGTCTGTCATCTGTGTCGCCACCTGCTCGTCCCTCACATCGCAGAAATACACATAGGTGTGACAGTAATATATCTTGTCAGCCTCAAATATATCACGTCTCTTTTCTATGACCTTGCCACACTCCCTGATGCTTTCAGGCACGACAAGAAGCCCTGCCTCCTCGCGCACCTCTCGTGCCAACGCCACCTCGTTGGTCTCGCCTGCATCGATGCCTCCGCCCAGTATCTTGTAGTAGCCCTCACCGGCCTGCTGCATGGCAAGCTTTCCATCCCGGATAATAACCGCGCGCACTGCGAAGCGCTCAAAAACCTCCATATCATCGGAATAGTTGTGTTTGTCAAATGTATATAGCGTTCTCATGTTTATCCTCCGTATATGGGCTGTAATCATTCATTAGTATACATGGAAAGTAGTTTTTATTCTACACCATTTGACGGCGAATTGGAATACTATTATCGTCCATTTACCTGCAAAGTAGCACCACTGTCTCTATGTGCTCTGTATATGGGAAGCAGTCATACGGTGTTGCACGCTTCACTGCATATCCGTGCTTTGTGAGATACTTTAAATCCCTCGCCAGTGTTTCCGGGCCACATGACACATACACCACCCTCTCCGGCGACAGCTTGACAACCGATGATAAAAATGCCTCGTCGCTGCCGGTTCTTGGAGGATCCATTATGACAACATCTGCCTTCTCACCCTTTTGTGCCATCTCGACCATGAATTTTCCGGCATCATCATTGTAGAAACGGATATTTCTGATGTCGTTTCGCTTTGCATTGGTGACTGCATCACGGATTGCATCACGGTTTAGCTCGACCCCGATGACTTCACCTGCATTTTTCGCTGCTATGATGCCTATTGTTCCGGTGCCGCAGTATGCATCAATTACGCGCTCTTTGCCGGTGAGGTGCGCCTCATGAATGGCTTTTTCGTATAAAAGCTCCGTCTGTACCGGATTCACCTGATAAAACGAGCCTGGTGAGATGCGGAAGGTACAGCCGCACAGCTTATCCTCTATGAAGCCCTTGCCATAAAGCGTGATGTTTCTGTCTCCGAGCACCATGCTTGTCTTTTTATCATTCACGTTGAGCACCACTGTCGTGATATTGGGATGCTTTTTCCTAAGTGCTTTTACAAAATTATTCTTCGATGGAAGTATCGGCGATGCCAAAACAAGCACTACCATTATCTGACCTGTTGCATAACCCTTTCTCACGAGAACATGTCTGAGAAGGCCATAGCCGGTGTCCTCATCATAGGTCTTTATCCTGAATGAGCGGAGCATATCCTTTATATCCCTTATTATCTCATCTGACTCCTGCTCCTCTATCATACAGCTTTCGATATCCACCACATCATGTGTGTTTTTCCTGTAGGCTCCCGCCACAATCTGACCGCGCCTCGTACAGTCAAAGGCTGCATGAACCTTGTGACGATAATAGAGCGGATTTTTCATGCCGACAATCGGCTCCACAAAGCAAAAAGGCTTTAGCAGCTTTTTCATGTATGCCTGCTTGGTTTTTAACTGTTCCTTATATTCTACGCCCTGATAGTCGCAGCCGCCACATTTCTTCGCATACGGACATGCATTATCGCTTTTTGCCCGGCTGCTTTTCTCCTTTAGTCTCGGCTGTCCGTTGGCTTTTTTGTATTTCTTCTCATTACGCGTGGGTTTTTCCCTGTAATTGCCTTGATTTCCCGCCATATCTGCTCCTTAAAATCAGCTATGCTGACTACTTTGTGTATGTATTATATAGATACACATGATTATCTATACAGTGCCATCCGCTTGAAGCGCCTGCTGTCACACATATATATGTCTTTCCGCTGGCTGCCTTCTCATAGCTGACCGCACAGTTGCCGGACTGATTTACAAAGCCCGTCTTTGCACCAATTACCTCGCCACTTGTCATCTTGTCCTCTATACGGCGCAGGAACAGATTCGATATGTTCAGATTCTCCGGATGCTGCGGTGTTGCAGCCGTGCTATATGTATGATTTGAAAGTACTGTTTTACAAATGTCGTCCTGCATCGCTGCCTGCATGATGACCGCCATATCATAGGCTGTGCTGTAATTGTTCTCATCATATATGCCGACAGGGTTTGCAAAATGTGTGGTCTGGCCTATACCAAGCTCTGCTGCCTTCTGGTTCATCATATCGACAAATGCTTCCATGGAGCCTGCTGTATAAAGCGCAAGCTGATATGCCGATTCTCCACCTGATGGCAGGATGGTTCCGTTAAACACATCGCGAAGAGGCACCTGCTCACCGTCTAAAAAGCCTGTTGTGCTGCAATCATGCACATATGAATAATCTGTGGCTTCTCTTGTGATTGTCACAATCTCGTTGAGCTTGTTTTCTATCACAGCCTGCCTGTCTATTTCCGTATTCTCATTCTTTGCTGCATCTATCGCATTTTTCTCAGCCTGCTCTGCTGCTACAAGCACTGTCATAACCTTTGTCATGGAAGCCGGGTACATTTTCTCATGTGCATTCTTTCCGGCAACAACCGTGCCGTCCTGCTCATCAATCACTACGGCATAGGAGCTCTCCAGCTCATCTCCGATTGCTGCTGTAGCGTCAGACTCCTTTGGCACAAAAGGCTCCTTTGCTTCCTCCGTCTCACTCACCTGCTCTGTCACAGCGGTCACATTTTCTGTGGCTACCCCTGTGTCTTTTGCCTTATTACCGTCTTTTTTCGCTTTATTAAAGCACGATATAACTATTACAATCGCTATGACGACTATCACAGCCACAATTCCTACAAGCTTAATCTGTGAAGCTCCTTTATTTCGTCTGCGGCATCTGTAATTATTTCTGCTATTATTTCTCATATCCAATCCCTGTCTCGTTGTAACTATTCATCCCACGCACATTCGCAAAACCACACTTGAATAATCACATTTCATTTTATACTGTAACCTATTTAGTATACTCCCTATCCGGAAGCTGTGCAATAATTATCGCAATAAACATGAGCACACATCCAAAAATTTCTCTGCCACCCAGCATCTGGCCAAGCAGAATCCAGCCTGCAATCACAGAAACCACCGACTCAAGGCTCATCGCCACCGATGCCACCGCCGGGTTTAAGCCCTTTTGTCCGACAATCTGCAGCGTATAGCCCACTCCACTTGAAAAAATGCCGGCATAGAGAATCGGAATCCATGCATCCCACGTGCAAAGCGACTGCGCCCACTGCGCTATACCGCCGGCAGACGGTCCCATATCAGTAAAAAGCATCACTATACATGTGCCAAGCCCGGTGACAAAAAACTCAATGCATGAGAGCCTGACCGCATCTACCTGTGATACAAAATGGTCTATCACAAGTATCTGTATCGCAAAGCACAATGCCCCTGCCAGCAGAAGCAAATCTGAGCCGCTAAGTGAAAATGCCCCATTCATGCACAAAAAATACATGCCTATCAGTGCAATAAATACACCTATCCATATTTTGGCTCCGCATCTTCTTTTGAGGAATATCCCAAGTATCGGCACCATAAGTATATATGTAGCTGTAAGAAACCCAGCCTTGCCGGATTCTGCGCCCATGCTGATTCCAAGCTGCTGCAGGTTGCTCGCAAAGAAAAGTGCTATTCCACAGCAGCTTCCGGCTATCCAAAGCTCTTTCTTTTGCTTTTTGCTTTCAGGTCTGTTTACCGTCAGCTCTTTCTTATCCAGTATTTTTATGACCGGCAGAAGGCAGAGCGCACCAATAAGGAAGCGGATGCCGTTGAATGAAAACGCTCCAACTGCATCCCCTCCCTTTGACTGCGCTACAAAGGCTATTCCCCAGACTATATCTGCCAAAAACAAAATAAAGACATGTCTTGTCTTTGAGGCTGTATTCATTATAATAGTTCCTCCGTGTTATTAAATCTATTTAAGGTTACCGTTTGCCATTGTCTCCGGTAACCTTAGTAATCCGTCTTATTTGACAAAATCAGAGATATTATATCACCGACTGCCTTAAATTGCATACTTAAATATGCTGTTACATTTCGTTTGTATATGAAATTATACAAAAAACAGGCAGCAAACACCCTCTTTGGGTATTCGCCGCCTGTCTTTATATCTTATTGCATAACACTATTATTTACGCTATTCTGCCAGCTTAAAATGCTTTATCTCTCCGTTTCCTGCCACATAGAAATCATTATCCTTGTAAATGCCTCTGTAGCCTTCTGTATTTTTATAGCTCAGTGCCTGCTGCTCCAAAAGACTAAAGCCGTTTTCACTGTCATACGAAAACAGATAGTAGTCATTCGCAGTAAATCCTATCAGATTTTTCTCCGGGTCAGCAAGAATAGCCTTGTAGTTGTATACAAACTCATTACTCCAGCTCTCAGAACTGTCGATAAGCTTCTGGTTCACCTCAACCGGCTTTGTCGGATCACTCACATCAAACATAGTAAGCTTTATCTTACTCTGCTGCGAGTCACCATAGCCTATTCCAAGCACGTGCGTATCATCCCACATATGCAGATATTCAGAAAATCCACTCACCTCAAGCTCTCCGAGAAGCTTTGGCGCTGTCGGGTCGGATATATCTGCTACAAAAAGAGGATCCGTCTGCCTGTATGTGATGAAATATACGTATTTTCCAACAAAGCGGGCTGCATAGATGCTCTCCCCACGCGCAATCTCATTTATCACACCGACCTCCTTCATATCCTTATCCAGCACATGAAGTGAATTGACAGGCTGACTGCCGGTATTTGAGGTTGGAAGCACATACAAATACCCTCCCTGCTCATTTATTGCGAATTTATCGTTAAGATAACCATTCACTGAAGTCGTCTCCCCTGTCTTCATCACTCCATCCTCAAACGAAATTTTGCTGATTTTGGTAAGCTCACGGCTTGCACTCCAATCAGAATGATACAGATACATGGCATTGCTAGAAACGTATACCTCACCGCTATTATTCATAATGCATTTTGCATCTATCGTCTTATCAGGTTTATCCACATCAAAGCTCGAAATAACTGTGCCTGAGTATGTATCCTCTCCTATATAGAAGCAGTCATAGCTTATCACTTTGCCATTTACCTGTGGCACCCATTTCTCCAGATTATCCTCCTGCAGCGCCACATTTTTATTCATATCGGAGGTCTTTATATATGTGTCTGAAAAAACATATACCGTATTGCCGATTTTGCGCGATGTATTGTAAAATCCATCCTGACGCGCTTTACCTATAAGCACCGGTTTTGTCGGATCAGCTATATCATAGCTATAGCATATAGTCTCAGCCTTATCGCCTGCGTGGTTTGATATAATAAGCATTTTTCCGTCACTGATATAAAGCTCCTCTACAGTATCTGACGGTACCTCAAAATCAGGACGAAACAGCGTCTCTTCTCCAGGCTTTTCCTTTGAAATATCCGTAATGGATATCTGACCATCCTCGACCATGTAAATGTATTTTCCGTCCGTCTTTACCACATCACTCTCATCAACGCCCTCTGTCATCACGTTGGTTGTTGAATACTCTGTATTGGCTGCCGACTTCTGTTTATTTGTAGACGATGCATCAGACACAATGCCTGTTGCATCCGCACTCTCCAGCAAGTCTCCAGATGCAGTATTCCTTATGGAAGCCTCAGCTTTTTTTGCCACATCATACAATTTCCCGTAATCAGAGGCCGCTTCATAATCCCCGAGCTTTGCACCGCTCTTTATCCCTGCATAGACATTATTCTGCGCATTATTCTGTGAAATCACATTCGCAGTTTTTGTTTCCAGCTCATCTATACGGTTATTAAGCCGCACAACCTCCGTGCCTAAGACTGCAACAACAAGGACTGCCGCCACTGTGGCAAGCGCTTTTGCTGCCCGTGCAAATTTTTTGTGCTTTTTCCTGTTTTTGTCTTCTTTTCCGCCGTGATTGGTTTCATGATTTTTTACATAAATTTCATCACTGTACCCGGCCGATTCTCCGGTCGGCTGCGCTTCTTCGATTATTTGGTCATCGATGTAATTTAAACCATCAAATAAATCCTTTTTCGTCATAGATATACGCCCTCCTCATCCAGATATTTTTTAAGCTCTGCCCTTATCCTGAACAGTGTGCTCTTTACGCTGCTTTTGCTCCTGCCGCTCATATCTGCCAGCTCATCAATCGTCATGCCATACCAGTAGCGTCTCACGAAAAGCACTCTCTTTTCCGTCTCCAGTCCGTTCAGAAAATCCGATAAACACCTGCCAATGTCCGACAGCTCGCCCTCGTATTTTGCATTGCTGTCTGCAAGGCACTCCTCAAGCTCATCAAGCATACAGTTCATGTTGGAATTTCTCTTTGAAGCATTATTCCAGTCAATCCTGTCGCATACGATATTGCGGCATACCCTGTAAAGCCATGAAAGGAAACGCATAGGACGCTCCGGTGGTATCTTGTTCCATGCTGCTATGTATGTGTCATTTACGCATTCCAGCGCATCCTCATGTGCTATCATAGTATCTGCAAACCGGGTAAGCTTCGCTCCGTACATCTGCGAGGTCACACTGACAGCCTGCTGGTTGCGATTAAAATACATATCAAGTATCTGTTCCTGTGTGTACATTTTCCACAAACCTCCCTTCTATATATTATGTAGGATTTTGTTTGGTGGGGGTTACATCTCATTATTAATTAAAATTTTCATTATTTAAACGTTAAGCAGAGTCTTTTGGAGATAGTGCTTATAGTGCTGAATAATTGAATTGTATCATATTTCGTCTTGGATTAAATATCTTGTTTTAAAAAAGCCGTTGACTTATACACACTTAATGTGTATATTATGATTATGGAGGAGGCATTTATGAAACAGGTATATCCAGTTATATTTACACAATTAAAGGATAAGAAAGACACCGTGCTTATTAATGTTCCTGATATGAATATATTAACAGAGGGCTTCGGTCTACCAGATGCTATAGAGATGGCTCGCGATGCCATTGGGGCAAATGGAATCACATTACAGGATCTTGGCAGGGAAATTCCGGTTCCAAGTGATATTTCAGATATTGACATCAAAAACGGTCCCTTTGACAATACTGGTATTAGTCATGTTTCATTTGTGGATATAGATTTTGATGAATACCGCCGCAAGGTCGACAATAAAACCGTCCGAAGAAATGTCACTCTCCCTAATTGGCTTAATCAGGAAGCTGAGAAATCCCATATCAACGTATCCCGCGTTTTGCAGGAGGCTCTCATGGTAAAGCTAGGTGTATCAAGATAAATAAATTTAAAAGCCAAATCAAACTAAAAAGAGTGCAGGTTATTTATTGGATAGCCTACACTCTTATTTTGTTCTCATACCTCAAATAGAATTTCAGTCAAATTATTAATCACGGTATTTGCAGGAACGATTTATTAGAATGCCGCTCTGTATATCTCCACAATATCGTCCTTGCTAAGCGGTACAAACGATCCCTTTGAACCCTCGCAGGCCTTCTTTGCCATCACCTCAAAATTCCTGTCGTCTGTGATTCCCACAGCTCTTAGATTTGCAGGAATGCCCATTGTCTCAAAGAAGAATTTCTTCAATGCATCAATACCTGCGTGTGCAAGTGCATAGTCATCATCACCGGAAAGTCCCCAGACATTTTTTGCAAACTCCACAAACATCGGAAGTGTGTCATCATTTAGTATGTGCTCCATCCACGCCGGTGTGAGTATTGCAAGTCCCTCTCCGTGGGTAATATCATAAAAAGCACTCAGCTCATGCTCCATAGGATGTACGCACCATGCCGGTGAACAGCCATCGCCCACAACACCGTTGATTGCATGTGTGCCTGCCCACATCAGGTTGGCTCTGGCCTCGTAGTTGTCAGGCTGTGCAAGGGCAACCGGTCCATTTTTAATCATTGTACGTAACAATCCCTCCGCCATAAATTTCTGGCAGTCAGCATTCTCCATAGAAAAATAATTCTCCATCGTATGACTCATCATATCTGCGGTTCCTGCTGCGGTCTGTTTTTTTGATACTGAAAAAGTATATTCAGGATTTAATATTGACATAGTTGGTACCATATACGGCGATCCTGTTCCCCACTTTTCATTTTTAGACATATCAGAGATAACAGCAAAAGGATCCATCTCTGTTCCGGTTGCGGAAAGAGTAAGCACATCAAATATCGGAAGTGCTGCCTTGACCTTTGAGCCATCAAGCACCAGATCCCATGCATCACCGTCATACTTTGCACCTGCCGCAACAACCTTTGAGCAATCGATTGTACTGCCGCCTCCTATTGCAAGCACCATGTCTATACCCTCGTTTTTACAGATTTCAACACCCTTTCTGACTGTCTCAATCTTTGGGTTTGGCTCCACTCCGCTAAGCTCAAACACGATCAGCCCCGCATCCTTAAGGATCTTCATTGCGGTATCGTAGAGACCGTTTTTCTTTATAGAGCCGCCTCCGTACACTAAAAGCACCTTGCTGCCATATGCCTTAAGCTCTGATAAGTTCGAAATGGTATCCTTTCCAAAATGAATTTTTGTTGGAATGTTGAATGTGAAATTGTACATATATAACACCTCCTGCTAAATAATAATATTTTTTAATCTCTCCATATCATCTGCATCGGGATGCGACAAAGCCTTGTCAAAATTTTCAATCAGCGCATCAATATTATCCGGATGCTCTGGGTTTTCTTTCATTTTCACATAGCGTTCCCTCACAGACTGTGGCATTTTGCCCTGACACATATATTCTCCTACAATAGTGTTGCTCGAATCAATGGCGCTTTTAACATTGCCAAGAATCCTTTGAAAATATGCGTCACTTCCTCCAAAACCGGCTGTTCCGAACAGAAATATCTTTTTATTTTTCAATTTAGATAAGAAATCTAATGTATCGCTATCCGCGTTTCCCTTGTCCGTCCAAAATCCAATGTATAGCAATTCGGATTCTGTCCCCTGCGCATCAGCCGTGCCAAAATAATCACAGCTCTCCTTTGGCAGGATTTCATGAATTTTATCAGCCAGCTTACGTGTGTTGCCTGTCATACTACTGAATATTATAGAATAATTTTCGTTGTACATACAATATCCTCCTTTAAATTGAACTAATTCTCGTATCATAATTTCTCTCAGCATCCGATCAACACTTTTTTTCCGCAAAATGCAAATCCGTAATGCTTGATATTATTCTCAGATATTCCCCTGTCCAGCAATTGAGTATCATAGTTTTTCTCATCAATTTGTCTGAGCGCTGCCGCAACCGTATCTTCGAGTCCACTTTCTTCACTGTCATCAAACACCTTAAACTCCATAACAAATGCGTCACGTCCCTTCTCCCTCGGAACCAGAACTACATCATATCTTCCAAAGCCACTTTCACGATTTGAAAGGACTTCATAATTATCACGTATATCCACCAAAAGTCCAAGCACAAAGCCATGATAAAAACGCTCCGGCTGACTACGGTCTGATGGATGATTGCCTGTATCAAAACTACTAAAAGTAGACATCGCCACATCATTCATATACACGTTCATTGCTTTTACATCCCCACTAAATAAAGCCTTCACAAATTCATTATAGTTGGATGATACATCCGCAAACCATCCTTTGAACAGATTAGAAAACATACTTATAGTCTCAAGATTCGTTATACTAAGTCTATACCAGGGCTCAAGAGTAATTCCCTTATGGACAATGCTATCAACCTTCAGATACCCACTCGCCAGAAGAAGGCTCCATATAGCGCTCTCATCTTTTTCGAGCCGGTTGAATACTATCTGTTCATCAAAATTAACCTCAATACTCTTTCCATTAACCAGACTTTCCATGAGGCTCTTTATCTCTGCAGATGATTCCTGTATAAGTCTGCTTATAAGAGCATTGGAGCTGGTAGCAGCCCAATAAGGCTTTAACTTTTTTTCTTTCAGGAAATTAGTGATAGACCATGGATTATATATATCTTTGAGCGAACCAAAGGTAAATCCATCATACCACTGCTTAACAACAGCTTTTTTATCACTCATGCCATACTTTTCAATCGACTCAAAAACCTCTTTCTCAGTAAAACCAAAGCAATCAGCATATTGCTCAGACGTAGTCGTAACAACTACCAGATTATTCAGATCTGAAAAAACAGACTCTTTTGAGACTCTCGTAATTCCTGTCATTATTGCACGTTCCATATATGGATTGGTCTTAAAAGTAGAGTTCAGCAATCCTCTCATAAAATTCACGAATTCGTCCCAATATCCATGAATATAAGCTTCCTGCATAGGTGTATCATATTCATCAAGTAGAATAATAACCTTCTTCTTGTAGTACTCGCTTAAAAAATATGACAGATCTTTAAGGGAATCCTGGGCTGTTACATCATCAATCCTATCTGTCATGTCTGACAGCTTACGCCTGTCAGCTTCTGTGAAATCAGGATAATCCATCAGATAACGATACTGCCTGTATACATCCGCAATTATCTTCTTAACCTTCTGTACCGCATCCTTATAATTTCCCTGCTTTACATCAGCAAAGCTTATAAATATAACAGGATATGCTCCCTGTAGCCTGCGGTATTTTTCGCTGTTCCATATAGAAAGCTTCTCAAAAATCTCACTTTTTTCCGAATAATGATTTGAGAAAAAATAATTAAGCATACTCATATTCAGAGTTTTTCCAAAGCGGCGTGGTCTGGTAATAAGCGTGATGTCATCCGCACTCTCCCACCATTGCCTGATAAAATCAGTCTTATCTATATAAAAATAATTATTTTCACGAAGGTATAGAAAATCCTGTTTTCCGATGCTTATAGTCTGTGCCATACTTTCTTCTCCTAAAATCATATATGCCTATTATATAATTCTTTTGAATCGATTACAAGCAAAGAAAGATACCGCTTCCCCCATAACAACAGCTTACGCGAGAAATAAAATACAAATGGTAATGGTGGCATAGAAATAAAAAATATTATAATATAGGTTAAATATACATTACAGGTTCTTTATTACTTCAACTCTGGTTACCACGCCTTCGCGCATACTATCCACTCTAAGTGCACAATCCTTATAATACACGCAGGCACCTATTGCAACCGTCTTTCCCTCTTCACTCAGCTTGTCGCTTATGACATTGCGAAGAATTCTTGTCTTTTCCTCCGGAATTTTGGCTCCGGTTATGAGATTCGCATGTGCTACTGTCTGGCTGCCCCGGCATATCATGTGATCTGCCTCATCAAAACTGCAGAACAGGAATTTTCTGATTGCAAACAGTGCTGCTATCGCGCCAATTCCAACAAGAGTCTCATATACATTGAGGTGCTCGACTATCATCTGTCTGGCTGTTGCAAAAAGCAGAACCTCTATGATGGTGCCCGGCTGATGCGTACAGAGCATCTTTACAAACTCCACGCCTATAGCAAGCGACATGGCATATTCCATGTAATACTCCAACTCAAGCTTGTCATACCATATATCAAAAAAACATTGTCCTACAAGCTTTATAATAAGTATCGCTATCACAAATACGAGAAATGCAGACAATACCAGTTCCACGTAGGTCGCTATGTTTTTCATGGTTTTCCTTAAAAATTGTTTCATCATTCACTCTTCCCCTCAGTTATTGTATTATTGAATGAATTGCTCCCGGGATGCTCATATCCACAAACAGAGCTATCATAAATGATAGCTCTGTTTGTATTGTTAGTATCTGATTTATTATTCGGTGTACCGGCAAATATTTGCTGCTTCAGGACACTCAATTCTTAGAACAGGAATGCCACACTGCATATGGAAACAACTGCAATAAGTATAATAAGCAACGGTCCACCGATTTTTACGAAATCTGAAAACTTGTATCCTGCCGGAAGTATCTGCATGTTTACAGCTGTTCCGAAGGATGTTGCTATTGCAAGGTTTGAGCAGGCACCGATTACGATTACCCATGGAATAGGACTGATTCCAAGCGATAATGCAATTGCTATACAGATTGGTGTAAGCATTGCTGCTGTGGCATTGTTTGACATGATGTTTGTCAGCACACTTGTAAGCACTGCGATAACTACTGTAAGAAGCACAACCGATGCGTTCTTTCCTCCGAAGAGGTTGAGTACAGCGTTTGCGATTAATGCTCCGCCACCTGATACGTCAAGTCCTGTTCCGATTCCTGATATTGTTCCGATACATACGAAAACATCCCAAGGAAGATCTGAATATGCTTTTTTAATCGAGATACAGCCTGTTCCAAGTACCATTGCAGCACCTATAAGACCGATTGTACCAATGTTAAAATAGCTCTTGAATGGCTGGAAACCACTTAATACAAATAATACTATGCATAAAATCATGGTTCCGAGTGCCACATAGCCCTTCCATGCCGGAGCATCTGACTCCTGTTCCTTCTCAAGCTTATGTATCTCTGCAACTGAATACATATTTCCCTTGTCGAAGTCAGGACTATCCGGTTTTAATACCTTGTCGAGGAGCTTGTAGCCGATGGTTCCCCAAAAAATAATCTGTACAACTGCTGCCGGAAACATGATCTTTGTCATGTCAAACATTCCCATGCCTTCCTCATAACCGGCATATCCCTGTAATACTGAGTTTGCTGCAAGCTGTGAGGTTGAGCCGATCAGTGAACACGCACCTCCGATAACGGCTGCTGTTCCAGCCGGGAAAATAACCATTTTTGAACGGATTTTTCCACATGAGTTTGCTGCTACGATTGCGATGATAGGCATCCAGATAGCAACTGTTCCGTTGTTACTCATAAATGCTGACATCAATGAACACACAGCACTTACCGTTACTATAAACCGTCTCTCCGTCTTGGCAAGAAAAGAATTTCCGATTTTTTCTCCTATCTTTCTTGCTATTCCGGTTTCAAAAAGTGCGGCACTTACAACACACATTCCGACTACCATCGGCCAGCCTGTTGCGCTGAATCCGCTGTATACTGCAGATAGCTCCATTTCCGGAATAAACATTGCCATTGCTACCGAACCCAGGATAGCAACCACGCTTATCGGCAGTCTGTTCCAGACAAACAAGGCCATTGTAATTAATACAATTATAATTGAAATAATACTAGAATCCATATTATATCCCCCGATATATTTTTATTTTAAACCTCTGCCCAGTCAGCACCCTTCCATTTCTCGTGCTCATATACTGACTTGTCGGCTACATATGGCCACTTTTTACCTTCTGCTACTGCCAGACAGCCCTTGACACACATCTGTGCCATCTTGATTACTGCCTCTCTTGTCTGGGCTGCTGAATGCGGACTTACGATAAGATTTCTGCAGTTTAATAACGGATCATCTGTTTTTGGTGGCTCACTGCAGAATACATCTGTTCCCGCGCCGGCGATAACTCCGTTATTTAATGCTTCTACGAGATCTGCTTCGTTGATGATTCCTCCACGGCTGCAGTTTATTATAAGCGCCGTCGGTTTCATAACAGAAAGCTCCTTCTTTGAGATCATGTTCCTGGTCTGATCTGTGAGCGGTACATGGATTGATACCACATCGCTGTCCTTTAACAGCTCCACATAATCCTCATAATATTTAGCACCATAGCCTTCTACCTGCTCTTTTGTCATAAAAGGATCATACGCTGCAATGCTCATTCCACAGCCTTTGCAGATTTTGGCTGTTTCTCTTCCAATTGCTCCAAGGCCAAGGATTCCGACTGTCTTTCCCTCAAGCTCGAAAGCCTTCTTTGCTCCACGGATTTCCCAGTTTCCTTTGCACATCTCATTCTGTGCCTCGATAAGATTCTTTGACAATGCAAAAATCATTGCTACCGCATGCTCAGCAACACTTCTGTTGTTGGCTCCCGGTGTGATAACCACCGGGATACCAAGCTCTGTTGCTTTTTTTACATCAACCGAATCGTATCCTACGCCTGTACGTCCGATTACTTTGAGCTTCGGGCTGTTTTCTATAGCATTTGCATCACATTTTGCAATTCTTACAATAAGAGCATCTGCATCCTTCATCTCGTCAAGATAATTGTTCGGATCCTGATTGTCAGCTACATATACATCAGCTATTCCATCTAAAAGCTGCATTCCTTCAGGGCATACAGCCTGTGTCATTACAAACTTCATATTAATTCATCCTCCCCAGAGCTAGTTCATTCCTTTGTCAGCATTCTCTTTTAATACCTTTGCAAGCGCTTCCACGCCCTCATCGCACAGATAGTTGAATGGACGTCTGCAATCGCCAACAGGATATCCGAGCATTGCAACCGCTTTTTTAACAACTGTGTTAGGATTGCCGTATTTGAATACAGCTCTGAAGCTTGCGATAGAATCCTGTGCTGCCTCTGCCTCCTCAAGCTTGCCCTCTTTGAAAAGGTTGTAGATTGATGAAAGCACATGTGGATAAACATTTGAGCATCCTGCGATTCCTCCGACTCCTCCTTCTTTTAATGCAGGAAGAATGAGCGAATCATTTCCTGATAAAACATAGAACTTCTTGTCAAGTTCACGTGTCTCTGTGATATATGCCTTTAAGTTATCCCAGTCACCGCTTGAATCCTTTGCACCGATGATAAGGTCAACATCCTTTGCAAGCTTCTTTACTGTCTCAGGAAGCAGCTTGTTTCCTGTACGGGCAGGAATATTGTAAAGAACGATTGGAGTATCTACATGCTTGGCAACCTCTACATAGTGATCGTATAACTCCTTCTGTGATGCAACCGCAAAGCTTGGAGTGATTATTGAAAGGACGTCAGCTCCGAGCTTTTCTGCCTCCTTGCTCATTCTGATAGTATCCTGTGTTGAAATGCAGCCTGAGCCGGCATATACAGGTACTCTTCCTTTTACCTGATCAATTGCAGCTTCAAGGACTTCGCATTTTTCTTTTTCATTTAAGATATATCCCTCACCGTTTGTTCCAAATGGGAAAATTCCGTGCACACCGCCATCGATAAGTCTGTCAATCTGTGTTCTGAGCTCGTCAGTGTTGATGCTCTCATCTGCGTTCATTGGTGTTAAAATTGGTGTAATAATTCCTTTTAATTCTGTCTGTTTCATGTTTTTCTTCTCCTTTTAAACTTGTTTATTTTTGATTTAATATTTTGTCTGCAATCTTTACCAGTACATCTTTGGTTCCGAACCCACCTGATTTGGATATTATCTGCTGCACAAATCCGTGATTTTTCAGATTGGAAACAACCACACCCTGTTCTATCTCACATACCGGTGTAATCTGGGTACAGCCTATCAGCTTCATATACCCCATCAAAGTGTCGCCGCCTGTCATAAGTATTGTCGTATCCTGCTTATTTGCTGCCAGATAGTCGGCTATGTGTCCATGTGCCGTTGGAATCAGGGCTCTTACATCATTCATAGTCAGCTTATTTGCTTCCATAAAGCCCTTTTTGTCTTCTTCCCGGTCTATGGAATCAATGATGAGACATCTGTCTTTTTCACATTCTTCCTGCATTTTGTGCAAAAACTCCAAGCCCTCCTGTGTGCTGTAATAATCCTTCTGCAATTTTTGTTCTATGGTCATATGGATTCTTGAAAATCCGTGTTCTTCGGCATAGTCAAGCTGATTTTGCGTAATCATATTCAAGCTGCCACATTCCACAAGAAAATTTTCACTCTTCCTATAGCTTTGCGGCTTCGCTGCATCAAATCTGAGCTTGTCGGAAAGCGCTTCCGCAAGTGCGGCACATCCGGCAATAATGCAAAGCTCATCTTTTTCCTGCAATTCATCAAGCCTTTCTTCTATGTCTTTGTGTTTTTCCACATCGCAGATTACGATACGTTCATCGCTTTTTATATCATTCAAAGTTTCATTGTGCTTAACACAGGCACATTTCAAAGCTGTCTGCTGTGCGATAATATCAGGTATGTACGACAGCTTTACCGGTTCAAACGGATCCTGCCCGAATACACTTTTTTCTAGAAGCTGCCCCTGTATGTAGTGAGTTCCGTTTACCGTACAGCGGTCTATCTTCGGATACCCCGGCAGGAAATAAACTTTGTCGTGCCCGCTTCCGTCCAAAACTGCCTGAAGTTCACTTCCGATATTTCCGCGGAGCGCTGAGTCCGTCTTTTTGAAAATAACAGGAATCTTAATTGCTTTTGCCCATTCTGTAATATTTTTTACAGTATCATATGCCTTAGCTGCCGGCATTGGTCTGGTCTCAGAATCTATAACCAGAACCTCTGTCATCTCATCTATATCCCCGATAGCTTCCGGCATTTTTGTAAATACCTGGGTGGCAATTCCTTTATTCACAAACTGGATTCCGGTATCCAATGCACCGGTAAAGTCATCTGCTATGATCAACAGCTTTACCATCGCATTTCCTCCCGCTATTTTTTGTTTACTGCAAGCTTTGTCGCATAGTCAATTGAATTTACAAGGCTTAACTCATTCGATTCGCCTTTTCCTGCGAGGTCAAAGCCTGTACCATGGTCTACCGATACCCTTATTACAGGGATTCCGAGTGTTACATTTACGCCTGCTACCGCATCCCATTTCTTTAATTCTTTGTTGTATACAAAGCCTTTAACCTTCAGAGGAATATGTCCCTGATCATGGTACATTGCTACAACTATATCATACCAGCCTCCGATTGCTTTAGAGAATATGCTGTCAGGCGGTGTCGGTTTTTTCTCAGGAATATTGATTCCTTCTGCCATTGCCTCATCTATTGCCGGCTGGATTTCCTCAATTTCCTCTGTTCCAAACAGTCCGTTTTCTCCGCAGTGTGGGTTAAGACCTGCCACACCAATCTTTGGATTCTCAATGCCTATCGCCTTGCAGGCATCATTTGCAATTCTTATAACTTCAAGGACTCTGTCCTTCTTTACCTTGTCACATGCCTGCCTGAGAGAAACATGCGTTGATACGTGTACAACCCTCAAATCCTCGTGCGCAAGCATCATTGTGTACTTGTCTGTATGGGTGTACTCTGCATAAATCTCTGTATGTCCAGAATAATGATGTCCTGCCATATTTATTGCCTCTTTATTTAAGGCATTTGTAACAGTTGCGTCAATCTCGCCGCTCTGCGCAAGCTCTATTACCTTTACGACATACTGAAAAGCAGCCTCTCCACACATCTTTGATACTTTTCCGAATATGTGTCTGTCCATGTTCACAAGATTCATGTCGTACACATCAATCGTTCCGTACTCAAACTTTGCAGCTTTAATATCGTTAATCGCATGAATCTTTATTTGTCCTTCTTTTCCTGCGATTTTTACTGCCTCTTCCATACATGCGGCATCACCGATAATCACCGGACGACACTGCTTATATATTTCAGGTCTTGATAACGCTTTTACTGAAATCTCAGAACCGTTTCCCGCAGGATCTCCCATTGTAATTCCGATAATTGGCTTTTTCATAGGCTCCTCCTTTATTTTAATACCTTAAGATATATGTTTCTGATATCGTCAAGGCTTAATTCTTTCATATTGTTTACAAGAAGTCTCTGCTGTTTGCTGCCGGCATCAACAAGGAAATCCAGATCCTCCGGCTTAACACCGAATTCCTTTAAATCTGTTGGAATGTTTGTAACCTTTACAATGTCAGCAATCTGATCGATCATGTACTGTGCTTTCTCATCCTCAGATTTTCCTGCATGCTCAGGGTAAACAGCATCGCAAAGTATTGCAAGTCTCTTGCTGCATGCGTCCTTGTTAAATTCCATAACATGTGCAAAAAGTATGGCATTTGATACACCGTGAGCAATGTGGTATTTGCCTCCCAGTGGATATGAAAGTGCATGAACTGCTGTTGTTCCGCTTCCTGTGATTGCGACTCCGCCATAGAAGGCTCCGGTCATCATATTGCTTTTTGCTTCCATATTGTCCGGATTGTTATAAGCTTCCCTGATATTGTGGAAAATAAGCTTGGCTCCGGCTGCTGCGTAGGTATCGGAAAACGGTGTTGCTTTCTTTGAGGTGAAGCACTCAACCACATGGGCCAATGCATCTACACCTGTTGCTGCCACAATTGATTTTGGAAGCTTTCTGATCATATTTGAATCCAATACCACATAGTCCGGAATCATACTGTCATTTACAATTCCTTTCTTTGACTGTTCCTCCGGAACCGCAACGATTGCATTGCAGGTTGCCTCAGATCCCGTTCCGCAGGTTGTCGGAATCATAACCGTCTTAATCTGTTTCTTTGCAAGTGTCGGATCATTGAGCAGATCTTTTATAGTGTAGTCTGCATCTTTTAATACACAGCAAAGCTTTGCTGCATCCATAACACTTCCCCCACCGATTGCTATGATAAGATCTCCTGATGCGCTCTCCACTTCCTTCATAACCTTTTCAACATCCTGATATGATGGTTCACAAGCAAGATCATCAAATACCTGATACTCTGTCTTGTTTTCCTCAAGAATGTCTGTCAACAGATCTAAAAGTCCTGTTGCGCGAATGCCTTTATCAGTAAAAACTATTACTTTTTTTGCATTCTCTTTTTCTATTACCGCTTTCACATTCTCAATGCTTCCTGCTCCGCCAAAGATACATGACGGAATTTTAATCTGATAACTCATATATATTACCTCTCCTTTGTTATATTGTTATTCTTGTGTTTTATTTTTGAACATCTCTTTGAACTAATCATATAATATCTGTTTTTTGTGCCTCGTTCAACGCGTTGTTTTGTTATTTTTGTTCTACTTTGAAACATAAACTACATTTATTTGTTGCATTTTGAAACATACTGTAATACAATATAGTTAAATAGTAACAAAACATCACTAGCGCTATCTTCACGTTTCATTTTTAAACATTAAAATAACCACTTAACATTTACAAATCCCAAAAGGAGAAATATATGCAGAAAACCAAGATTCTTGCAGTCGCCCCTTACGAGGGCATGGCTGACATACTTACCGATATAGCACAGTCGCGCGATGACATTGCTCTCACTGTCCAGACCGGTGATCTGTTCACCGGCCGTGATATCGCAATGCAGCTTGCACATAAAAATTACGACGTTATCATTTCGCGAGGCGGTACAGCAGAGCTTATACAATCTGCTGTTGAGCTTCCCGTCATAGATATATCCATCTCTGTTTACGATATACTTCTGAGCATCAAGCTTGCCGAGAGCTACAACGGAAAATTTGTAATTGCCGGTTTTCCCGGAATCACTGCAAATGCACATCTGCTGTGCGACCTGCTTCAATATGATATTGACATAATCACTTTCAAGGACTCGGCAGATGCAGTCAATCGCCTTAAAGAAGCAAAAGAAAACGGCTGCACGCTTGTCCTATGTGACGTGACCGGTGCCAGAGCCGCAAAGGATATCGGATTAAATTATAATCTTGTAACCTCCGGCAGGGAAAGCATAGAAAACGCCGTTGCCGAGGCTGTAAAGCTTGTGCATTCTTCCAATTATGTCCACAAGCAGAAGGATCTGTTCCAGTCTCTTCTGACCGAGGATGACCGCGAATTCTTAATTTACTCGCCTGCAGGTACTCTGTGGTTTTCAAGCATCGCAATAGATGAAATGAATACATCGTTAATGAATTTTGTACAGACATACATTAAGTCATTTTTGAAAGTTTCGAACCAGACCGTTTCGCATCAGATACGCGATAACGTCTATACTCTGTACAACCGCCACCTGATTTACGAGGACCAGAAGTACACTGCAATTACTATATGTAAGAGTCCTGCATTAACCGCCGAGGACGACCCTGGATTTCAGATTTACAATATTGACAACACCTCCTCCAACGACTTTGCTGACGCTTACAACGGAACCGGTAAAGCAGGCAAAATAGCGCAGATAATAGAAGAATACGCTAAAAGCCATCTGCCTGTGCTTATTCTCGGAGAAAACGGAACCGGCAAAGGCAAGGCTGCATCACTTATTTACAAGCAAAGCAACTATAAACACGCTCCATTTTACAGCATCGACTGCTCTCTGATAAAAGAGCGTAAGTGGCACAGTCTGCTAAACAATGAAAATTCCCCTCTCAATGAAGTGAACAGTACAGTCTTTTTTGAAAAAGCCGATGCTCTTAGTCTGGAACAAATTGGTGATTTGTTTCAATATATAGACCAGACGAAGCTTTGCACGAGAATGAGGCTCATAGTCTCTCTTTCCACCAACAACTCCAAACAGCCTGCATTTGCTACAATACGCACTTTCATGGAGAATCATCTTTCCTGCCTTACCATGAAGCTCCCACCGCTTCGAGAGCGCATTGACGATTTTTCCGGTATAACCGCGCTCTATCTGCACCGGTTCAATGTCTCTCTTGGGAAACAGATAATAGGCTTTGACGTTGACGCAATGGAAAAAATGCTCTCATACAACTGGCCTAACAATCTCGACCAGCTGCAGCATGTCCTTAAAGAGCTTGTCACAATAACAAAGACACCGTATATCTCCTGTGACACTGTAGAAGCCATCCTGAAACAGGAGCCCGACTACGGACGCGTCTTTGATGATTCAGTAAAATTTGATGGAACTCTAGATGAGATAAATTATCAGATCATTCTTCAGGTGTTACACGAAGAACATGACAATAAAGAAAAAACCGCCAGGCGGCTCGGCATAAGCCGAAGCACACTCTGGCGGATCTTAAAGAACAATAATTAATGCTTAATCAATTTCTCCCTGTGGGATAAAAACCTGAACATCAGCATTCTCGTCAAGCTCTATAAATACTCTTGTATCTTTGCCGACCAGTCCCTTAAAATGTCCGGTGAATTTCTCTCCGGACTGGGTTGTTCCGGTAACATCCATTTTGTATACGCTTCCCACATCTGACGGGAAATCAATTGAATCATGGCTGCCAAGTGTGTTGACAGTCTGCTCTTTGCCATCGTTCCAGGTTACCTTGATATTCTTAGCATTAAAATATGTCTGGTTTATAAGCCGGATAGTTGTTGTCTCTTTTTCGCCCTGCGCTGCATAAATACAATTAGTACCTATTAACACTCCTGCCATGATAGTAACTAATGCAAACGTAGCAAGAACTTGTTTGTTTATTATTTTATTCATTTCTGAATACCTCCTTATAATGGCACTCCATTATCTTCGCGGATATTTTATCACAAGATATATTAATTAAACAATTGTCAATTAGCTCAAAACTTTTTTATTATTTTATGTTTTTATTGACACTTTTTCAAAGCATTTGACATTATTTTTGGGTTTGTTTTGTACCTAAATTTTATATGAGCGTATTTAGATAAAAATGGATGAAGCATGGTATAAATGATATAATTAAAATGAATGATGGAATAATAAGAAATGGGAGAAACTGTTATGGGATTGTTATATGCAATATTTTCAATTTTTATCACGCTATTTTTCCCAAAGCAAATTACGGATGTGATTTGTTATGGAAGACATCGTGATAGAGAAAATATAAAGAGTAAAAAAATATATTGTCTTATATATGTTTTTTGGACATTATTTTTGGGTTTGTTTTGTCTTATGATGGGTTCGGCATCAGGTGTAAATAATACATTTGATAGAGTTTTGGATTATTATGGATTGAATTTTGGCGAATATGATTATTTTGAGGCGGCGTCCATATATGACGAGCATGATTATAAACATGAAGGTGATTTCACTCTTGTATACTATATCAGAAAAAATGAAGATAATTTAGATGATTTAATTAAACAAATTGTTCAAGAAAATAATTCTATATACAAAAGATATCAGCTCAGTGAAATTGACGTGGTATATGAAACGAATGGTATTTATTACATATGTGAAAAGGGGGAGGTGATTGCAAAGGTAGTAGTAGAAAACGATGGATTGTTAAAAAAAGTAAGTTATCAATGGAGTAGAGAAAAATTAGAACAAAATCTAGGAGGGTAACAGTATTGTTATGAAAATCCGCGGTATATTACTCCTGCAAAAACACCACATTAAATAATAGGCTCACTAATTATATCCTGGCAAGCCTATTATTTTCTTTCACCCCTATCTGTCAATAGTTAGCTGATTCTCAAATGTTCGCTAACTGATTCATAAAACTTAAACAATGGAATGTCTTTATAGTCTATCCCTTCATCCAAGTCTTCTGAATATAACAAAAGGGTGCTTTTAGAAGTGTTTTTCATGTCTATATGTAAACACAATACATTTATAAAAAAATAATCGAAATAATGAATTTCACACTTTATTACATCTTGATATTCATATTTATTCCCATTAATATAGAAGAAATCTTCATATATCTCATACTCAAATTCCTTTATGAATAATTTCCTTGTTGCTTTTTGATAAATATATGCTATTCCTACAATCATAAATGCATTCATAAAAATAAATGGAAATCCATTTATATTCAAGCACAACCTATCAATTGAATATTCCTCAGCAAATACTGCCACAATTAACACCAAGAAAAATATAGAAAATCTACCAAATAAGTGCTGTATTTTTATTGTTTCCATATAATACCTCATACCTTTCAATAAAATCCAGTTATAGTCCATTATTTTCTCAAACTTATTTTTTAAGCCATCCTAAAAACATGAGTTTTCGTGTACACATCTTCGTTCATTTCATATGTCACATGGTAATTATATTTTTCTTAACAAATCACGAATATTTAATAGATATAAACAACATAAATATGCGGATAGTATTAAAACTTGAAATCGAGCAGTATCCCTTTGAGTAAAAACAAATATATTTATTCCTATAACAAATGACACATCACAAACTATTTCATAAACAAAATTAGATTTAATTACTTTTAATCTCGCAAAATTAAAAAATAAAAATATAAGATTCAATATAACATAAACCATTACAAAATTTATCCCAAATTTGTATTCATCAGTAAATATATTTATTATATCTATAATAAATTTCCCACCAAAAAGAAGTATTGTCCAAGACGCAGATAATGTAATCCACAAATATTTCTTTATATTATCATCACACTTAATCGATTTGTTTCTATTAAAAAACATAGTGATTCGATTATATATATAATTACGTATATCTGTTTCCGACTCAATAACACTTTTTCTATTGTTAATATCTATTTGATTATTTTCTATATTTACTTTATGCAAAAAACAAATCCAGGCTATCAAATTTATAATAATAATAATAGACGCTATATTTTTCAAAAAATCAATCTCAAAAAAGTCATTCAATATATTTATTCTGCATAATAAAATAATAAATAAAATGCTATACCACATACAAAACTCTATTGTTCTAATATGCTGTTTTACATTTATTAAAATCATTAAGCTAAACAATAAACATAATAATGATATAAAGTCATCTACGTATTTAAATTTAAAACACTTATAAAATGCATTATAAAATGTTAATATATTCACACCACTTATTATTGCACTTGCTATTGCTATATTTCTGTTAATACATTTTTCTCTGTTCATTGCTGCTCTCTTATATTTGCATAGTAACCAATGTTCCAAATCCATTTTTCTTTTCTACTATATACTTCTTATCAATTTTTCGTTCAAAGCAGGCAAATTCCTTTTTACTGAAAAATAACATAGTCAATGTAATTTCTTCATCTTTTGGTTTCGATATTGTGATCCATGTCTTATGATAACAATCAAGACCTAGAATTTTCTGAAGGTTTTCTTTTAGTCTGGCACTATTTTTTATTTGATTTACTTCCTTGTTAAGCACTAATACAAATCCTATATTTCCAAATAAACTGTAGATATCCATATTTTTTCTATCTGAAAACCATATTATCGGTGTAAAAACAGCCAACGACATACATGCTGCTAAATTTAAGGATATAAAATCAGCACTTACATTTATATCTAGTGCTAATATTACTAATAAACACGCCCATGAAAGTATATTCACAGCTGCCAATATCTTCCACAAAATATTAATTCTTTTCGTCTTTACTAAATAGTATCCCGCAATAAAAATAAGAGCTATGTACATTCCTTCAACAATCCCTTTATTCAAATTCATTACTCCCTTCATGTACTTTAAAATTAATAAAGTAGGTCACGAACGACACTTTCTTGTCATGAACGGCATGTTTTTACCTTGCTTTTTAAAAATATTAAATTGCCATACCATTTTGTTTTTTTACAAGAAAACTGTTAAAAACTATTATTTCAATAGGTAACACCGCTAAAATGATATACGAAAAGATACGTGTTATTAATGGCAGTCCCATAAACATTGACGGATACAACATTCTAACCACTATTTCAATAATAATTAATATCGCTCCCAACAAAATTCTCCCTTTTTTAAATAATATATCTATTTTGCTCCAATTTGTTTCTTCACTGATTTTTCTATAACACCATTCACTTTGAATGATTCCAACTAACATTCCACCGAAAATCACAAATGGATAATATGGATGCTCTCCACTAGCAATTGTTGCCACCACAAAAAATAGATCAATCACACCTGTGATTAAGTGAATTATTTTCCGGCTCCATCCATTCAAGCGAAAAAACAATGTATATTCTCCAATTAAAAAATTAAGGGGAATCAGGATAGTAATAAGTCCTGACTTTTCCAAATTCAAGTATTCCATAGCACTTACCTCCTGTATAGTATGGATATCTACTTAATTACATCCTCTTTTTGTTTTTCCTATAATTGTGAACATTTATTAAAATAATTACTATTGTAATCAAATTTATAGACACCAGAAAAAGCATATGTTCCGATACATTTATCTGCTTAACTATCAAAACTACCATTTCCATAACCATCACCATAAACCATAAAACCACTTGTGTTATTAATAATATAAATCTAGCTTTTTTATCTTCTACGCGCTTATCTTGCTCCATTATTATCCCTTCGTATGCTATATATTAAAAGCTTATTTTCTAATTTTTTCTTCTAATTTCTTCTGTCTAACAAAGCCTCATTTTTAGAAGCAAATCTTATTAAAAAACTGTTTGGCAACTCTGTATTTTTAAAAATCACAATATAAAATATTATAAGAATCAATTTTGTTACGTTTGATACATTTTCTACATTAACCAACAAAATATCATCCCACTTATAACCAAGAACACTGCCTATAGAACTCGCCAATACATTAAATGCAATAAAAATAAGTAAAAATTGTCTACTCCATATATTTTTTGACCAAAAAGATTTTATATATTTACGTAATAGTATCAGCACAATAGCAGAAAATACTATAAGAACAATGCAAACTAATGGTTTCTTATAAAGTTCAAATATATACTGCAAGCTAAACATGTTTATTAAAATTCCCATGCCACGTCCGCCAAATATTCCCGATTCATTCAATTCACATTCAATTTTCTTGATTTCTGATATCATAGAAATATAATACACTGCATAAAACATCAAACATCCGATTAATAATACGCTAATATTCTGAAACTCATCTCCGGTCGTTGTCTTGTCTAATATATAGTAACTAATTACACCTAGTCCCCATATAATAAAATGTACGATATATTTTTTCACTCTTCACCCCTGCATTTTTATCACTAATATTTACCATATCCCCAAACTATTTTTTTTGAATCAAATCCAATATACTTATAAGTGTATATCTGCTAAGGAATCCTTCCCTGTCAACCTTAACCGTCTGGCAGTTAAATCCAAGTTGCTCTGCACATTTTGACAGACCTATGAGATTTACTTACATATATAATATCATCATCAGATTCTATCTTATTTATACAGAATTTTGCTCCTGATACCTCTACCTTCTTGAATTTGAACAGAATATTAATACAACTCTTATTATAGCCAATATTAATGCACTAATTATAATTACAATTATATTCATAACCATATTATCCGACCACGTAAATCCACTTATACATCCTATAATCGCACATACACACCAAAATTCTATCCACTTTTTTAATTTAGAATTCTTATTTTTTTTCAGCATAATTTCACCCTTATAATAATTTTCACATTATACTTTTCAAATACGTTTAATCAATACTACATAATCTAAAAGCAAATTACTATATATGTCCGTGACATACCAAATAGCTTCTTTTCTGATTTTTTTATAGTGAGGTATAGACCACAGCATAAAAGAGGAATAACTACAACATACAACTAAAGACCTTCCAGCCCTTGTAAATCAAGCATTTCCGCCACTTTCCAGTCCTTACTTCTCATCAACGACCTGGAAAATGAAAAACTTAAGATAATACGACTCCGGTACATTAGCTGAGTTGGCCCACAGTATCGGATGATCCGGTCCCTGTGTGCGGAACTCCACCTGACGCAGCCTCTTGTGAGTTGCCTTTGCCGCTTCCTTGACCGTTTTTGCAAGCAGCTCCTGCGTCATGAAATGAGAGCATGAGCAGGTAGCCAGAAATCCACCATCCTTAACAAGCTTAAGTCCCTTCATGTTAATCTCGCGGTAGCCCTTTATCGCATTTTTGGTAGCCTCACGCGACTTTGTAAATGCCGGAGGATCCAGAATGACTACGTCATATTTCTCACCCTCGTCAGCGAGCCGTGGCAGCTCATCCAGCACATTTGCAACGCGAAACTTCACTGTTTCTGAGAGATTATTTCTCTTCGCATTTTCTGTAGCCTGCTTAACCGCATACTCTGATATATCAAGTCCTGTGACCTCACTTGCCCCCGCAATTCCTGCATTGAGAGCAAATGTGCCCATGTGCGTGAAGCAGTCGAGCACTCTTTTCCCCTTGCAGATACGCTGCATAGCAAGCCTGTTATACTTCTGGTCTAAGAAGAAGCCTGTTTTCTGTCCATTTTCCACATCTACCATATAGTGAACTTCGTTTTCTACTATCTCCACATTTGTGTCAAACTCGGCTCCTATAAAGCCTTTTACCTTGGGAAGACCTTCTTTTTTGCGCTCATTTGCATCACTGCGCTCATATACTCCACGAATATTTATTCCGTCCGCCGCCAGCACTTCCTTTAACAGTTCAACGATTTTCACCTTAAACTGCTCCATTCCAAGTGCCAGACACTCCACCACAAGCACATCTGCGTATTTGTCCACTGTAATACCCGGCAGGAAATCAGCCTCTCCAAATATCACACGACAGCAGTTTAAATCAGACACATTATCATTGCCTCCTGCCATCACCTGCTTGCGATAATCCCAGGCATTTTGCACTCTCATCCTGAGGAAATTGTCATCAATCAGCTGGTCTGCTTTTCTTGTCATCATTCTGATACGGATTTTTGAATTCTGATTTATGAAGCCGCGCCCCATCGGATATCCGTCAAAATCGTGTACCACAACAATATCTCCGTTTGTAAAGGTCCCTGTGATTGTGTCTATTTCATTGTCAAAAATCCATGCGCCGCCTGCTTTTATAGTGCGCCCTTCGCCTTTTTTCAGTGTTACAATTGTATGATTTTCCATGTTTGTTCCTCTTCTAAATTACTTCATTATTCCTTGCTAAAATCTGATTATATAGTTTATCTGAAATTCTATAGCCTTTAGAAATAAGTTTATCTGTCGACATTACATTTCAATTATATGAAATCCCGGCAATATTTACAATACACAAATATTTCTGCAAAACATGCCGATATATATTATAATACAATTATAACATCCGACCGGTAAATGGAGATAAATATGATTACAATTAGCTTATGCATGATAGTAAAAAATGAAGAAGAGGTGCTCGAACAATGCCTGAACAGTCTCAAAGGGCTGATGGATGAAATCATCATAGTGGACACCGGCTCGACGGACAGCACAAAGGAGATAGCTGCACGGTATACGGACAAAATCTATGATTTCTCATGGTGCGACGATTTTGCTGCGGCCAGGAATTTTTCGTTTTCCAAGGCTACGCAGGAATACATATATGCACCTGATGCCGACGAGGTGCTCGACGAAACCAACCGCAGGCGTTTCATGATGCTTAAAGCTGCGCTGCTGCCAGAAATTGAGATTGTCCAGATGAAATACATCACTCCAAGCAAATTCAACACAGTGCAAAATTCATCCTCAGAGTACCGCCCGAAGCTGTTCAAGAGGCTTCGAACGTTTACATGGATTAATCCGGTGCACGAGACTGTGCGCTTAGAGCCTGTAGTCTATGACAGCGATATCTGTATCCAGCATCTGCCGCAGGGCACTCACGGCAAGCGGGATTTCACTATATTTAAGCGCTCCTTTGAAAAAAACGGCACCCTGCCAAAAAGTATAGCGACTATGTATGCCAAGGAGCTTTTAAAATGCGGAAGCCCCGATGATTTTACCAATGCCCTGCCATATTTTCAGGGTGAATACCGCAACAGCCCTGACATCGAATCCACCTGCGTGCTGTCCCGCTACTATCGAATGAACGGCGACTACGACAAATTTTTTTCTGTTGCCCTCAAGAATGTAGCAGTTGATGGCTGCAGCGAGGTGTGCTGTGAGCTCGGTGCGTACTATTTCGACAAGGCAGACTATGAGGAGGCAAGCCTGTGGTATTACAACGCTGCCTTCGAGACAAAGCCGGTACTCGATGTGGAGTGCGGCGGTGGCAAGGCGCTTCATGCCCTGTCTCAGTGCTACTCAAGATGGGCTGATGAGAAGCAGAAAAAGCTTGATTCGCTTCCTCCTAAATCAAGGAACGTATTTAAAGGCGATAAGGAGCTGATTGATTCACTGCGCAGCCAGGCGGCCGATTACCAAAAGCAGGCTGAGGAATGGATGCTTCCGGAGGGTGACTAGCAGAGGCTGTCATATAAAAGTCTCCACCAGCATTTACCAACTTGTAAAATCCTCTCTAAAGTGATAATATAGAGATTATAGGGTTTGTTATTTTTTTAACGTAGCATTTTGCTACTATCATTTTAGGTATCTAAGGAGGATTTTATGAGCTTTTTAGAAGAGTACAAGCAGAAACTTGTCTCAGCAGATGAGGCAGTAAAGATTGTCAAATCAGGCGACTGGGTTGACTACGGCTGGTGCACAGGCACACCTGATGCCCTCGACAAGGCACTTGCCAGAAGAACAGATGAACTTAAGGATGTCAATGTACGTGGTGGTATTTTGCTTAAGCCACTTGCCATTTTCGAGCGTGAGGATGCCGGCGAGCATTTCACATGGAACTCATGGCACATGGGCGGTTATGAGAGAAAGCTTATCAAGAGAGGCTGTTCTTTCTACTCACCAATCCGTTACTCAGAGCTTCCTCGTTATTATAGAGATTCAACAACACCTGACGATGTCGCTATGTTCCAGGTTGCACCGATGGATTCACACGGATACTTCAACTTTGGTCCTAACGCATCTCACCTCGGTGCTGTATGCGAGACTTCAAAGAAAATCATCGTTGAGGTCAATGAAAACATGCCTCGCTGTCACGGCGGTTCAGAGGCCAATGTACATATTTCACAGGTTTCTTACATTGTTGAGGGTGACAACCCTGCAATCGGAGAGCTTGGTGCCGGTGGTCCTGCAACAGATGTAGACAAGAAGGTTGCAGAGCTTATCGTTGACCAGATTCCAAACGGTGCCTGTCTCCAGCTCGGTATCGGCGGAATGCCAAACGCAGTAGGCTCACTCATCGCTGAGTCAGACCTCAAGGATCTCGGTGTACACACAGAGATGTACGTTGACGCATTCGTCGACATCGCAAAGGCCGGAAAAATCACAGGAGCAAAGAAAAACATCGACCGTTATCGTCAGGCTTACGGCTTCGGTGCCGGAACCAAGAAGATGTACGATTATCTCGATGAGAATCCTGAGCTCATGAGTGCCCCGGTAAGCTACACAAATGACATCAAGAATATTGCCGCACTCGACAATTTCATCTCAATCAATAACTGTGTAGACCTTGACCTCTTCGGACAGATCAGCTCAGAGACCTCAGGCACAAAGCACATCAGCGGTGCCGGCGGACAGCTTGATTTCGTTCTCGGTGCTTATATGTCAAACGGTGGAAAGAGCTTTATCTGCTGTTCTTCAACCTTCACTGACAAGCAGGGCATAGTTCACTCACGTATCCGTCCTACTCTTGTAGAGGGTTCTGTCGTTACTGACACAAGAGCCAACACTCACTATATCGTTACAGAGTATGGTATGGTAAATGTAAAGGGTCTTTCTACATGGCAGAAGGCTGAGGCAATCATCTCAGTTGCTCATCCTGATTTCCGTGATGAGCTCATCAAAGAGGCTGAGAAGATGCACATTTGGAGAAGATCTAATAGATAATTAATTTTGGATATAATTTTTACAATAAAAGCGGTTTCAGGATGCAATGTCCTGAAACCGCTTTTTATGTTCTTATCCGTCACACAAACTAAAATCCAAAAGGTTAAAGCACCTCTTTCAGCACTTCCTCAATCTCTCTCTTTGCCGCCTTGACAGAGCCCTGCACCATAACCGGCTTACCACCGCCTCTGGCGCCCAGCTTATTTCTCAGTGCTGCGGCAACTGTATTGCAGTCTGCATTCCTGCTTCCGATAATAAAGCTGTAGCCATCCTCATCATTTCCTGTAAAAAATGCACTAAAGCCACTATATTTTTCCACAAGGCCATTGACGCAATTTCTTGCTGTATTCATGTCAATGCCGTCCTCAAACAATACTGCATTGTCCGTATCTGTAGGAAGCTCTGCTACCTTATAATCCAAAAGAGCTGACTTTGCAGTGCCAAGCTCTGACTTAAGTGACTGGTTTACTGCCTTAAGCTTTGTGACGTTATCCACAATAGCCTCCTGATTTGTGGTAAATATCCCCATGAGCTCTGAGATGATGTCGCACTTTTGTCTGAAAGCCTCCAGTGCCCTGAAACCACAAAGGATGCTGATTCTGACGCCTCCTTTATAATTCTGATAATTCATAACCTTAAGCATGCCAATCTCGCCGGTGCGCTTCACATGCGGCGCACAGCATGCACACACATCATATCCTGGCACTGTCACTATTCTGACCTGTCCTTCAATCTCGATTTTACTTCTGTACTCCAGCTGCGCAAGCTCATCCCTTGACGGATATGTCACCTCTATCGGAATATTTTTTGAAATGGCCACATTTACCTCATGCTCCACCTCTGCTATATCCTCCGGTGAAATCACTCCACTGAAATCCATTGTCACTACAGAATCACTCAGATGAAAGCCCACATTTTCAAATCCAAATCTGCTGTGGACAATTCCCGAAAAAATGTGCTCTCCACTGTGCTGCTGCATATTATAAAAACGATGCTGCCAGTCTATTTTACCCTGTACATGGACTCCTGCTGCAAGCTCAGCTTTCTCAGAAGCGCACTCCATACCTATAATCTTTTCATCAGCCTTCTTTTCTGTCTGAACCTCTTCTTTCCCCATTATGCAGCAATCACCTGCGGAAATATCCACCGTATGAGTAATGACTCCATTCTTAATCTGCACATCAACGACCCTGAAGCCTCCAAGTATTCCCATGTCCGGGCTTTGTCCGCCCTCCTCTGGGAAAAATAAAGTCTGATTTAATATTATATCAAACCGCTTATCATCTGCCTTGTTCGGCTCGCAGGATATAATATCTGCCTCAAATTCCGTGGCATATGCATCCCTGTCGTAAAGTTTAATTGTTTCTGTCATACTCATACTGCTTGTTCCTCTCGCTCTATATTCTTACGCATCATAGCTATGTCCTATTATAGCGCATTAATAATTCATATGAAACCCCTAAATCTGGTTTCCCACAATCCTGTAGTATGCTCTCGAAGTAATCCTGAAAACAATATAGTATATAGCTGCAAACACCCAAAGCGTAGCAACCATACAGATCGCAATAAGCTTAACATCCGTCAGATTAAACATGGCAAGCAGCCTGCGCAGCAGCGGAAATGCTGCTGCAAGATGACACGTTGCAAGCATAATCGGCAGGAAAAACACCATGCGCACCTGTGAAGTAATGGATTTCTTCACCTCGTCATTGCCCATGCCTACCTTCTCCATAATCTCATAGCGTGCTTTGTCATCATAGCCCTCTGAAATCTGCTTGTAGAAAATAATCATCACAGTAACCATAAGAAACATCGTTCCAAGGAATATTCCGATAAAGAACAGGCCACCATACAATACATAAATCTGTTCTCTGTTTGCATCACGGCTTTCCTCATAGAAGCCTGACACATCTGATTTTACACTATTTTCCTCAAAATGCTTATCCAGAGCCTTTGCCACAGCAAGCTTATCCTCACTGCTGCCATACAGATTATAATCAATTTCATTGTTGAGCATAGTCGGCACACTATCCTCTTCCAGAGAACTGTTCAGGTTAAATATCTCTGCAAGTGTTGCCTTGCTGTCTACCACTACATAGTACACACCACTATACATTGATGCCATATAGCTGTCTTTACTTACAGCAGTTTTTTCTGCTGCAGCCACTTTAAATTCTTTGCTCAACAAATTAATTATATCATTATTAAACTTTTCAGTTCCATAAACAGCGACCGAACCGGCATCGAGCTTTGGTATTTTATTCTTTAATCTGCCCTGCAGACCTGGCTCCATCTTTTCGATTTCATCTCTCGTCACAAAATACAACATGGAAATATCATTGTTGTAATTTAAAACCGGCTTAAACTCCTCCCCCTCTCTGCACACAGTCCAGCTAAAATATGTGTAGCTTTTGCTTTCCTTAATATCACAGCCACTGCCATCGATTATCTTATCCGACTCTGCCTCTGCTTCTTTCAAAGCATCATCCAGCTTAAGCCCTGCCGGTATTTCCTTATACCAGCTATATACGCTTATATCCGCAGGATATCTCTGCTTAAGCTCTCCCTCCATGCCCACATACATGCTCACGGTTGTAGAAACAACAACCAGCACCATTGTGGAAAGCACACATATACTCGCTAGTCCGCCTGCATTCTGCTTCATTCTGTAAATCATGCCTGAAACTGCCGCAAAATGCTTTTTATTATAGTAAAACTTCTTGTTTTTCCTGAGTGCCTTAAGTATTACAATGCTTCCTGAAATAAATAAAAGATACGTTCCGACGATGACAAGCAGCACTGCGACAAAGAACAGTGAAAGCACCTGGAGAGGGTTCTTTGTGGTAATCGCAATATAATATCCCCCGGCAAGACAGCCTAGTCCGATTATAGCGATAAGCCATTTGCTCTTTGGCTCTTTCTCACCGACATTGCCCCCGCGAAGCAGCTCTATCGGATTGGCAAGCTTCACCTGCATCAGGTTATAGATGAGAGTGAGAAAATATAACACTCCAAAAATTAATATTGTATTTACGACAGCGCTAGCAGATACAGTGAAATTAATTTGCGCTTTAATATTTATAATCCTATAAAGAAACATAATCATCAGCTTAGAAAATAAAATCCCTGCTATAATTCCGGATGCTATTGCTGCGAGTGCTACGGTAAGTGTCTCAATTGACAAAACTCTCGCGATATGACGTTTTTCCATGCCAAGAATATTGTATATTCCGACCTCTTTCTTGCGCCTTTTGATGATAAAACTGTTTGTATAAAACAGAAATATATATGAAAAAAACGCTATTGTTCCGCATCCAAGCCCCATTATCGACGCCAGTGCATCCGCGCCCGGCACCTTGCCAAGTCCCTTTGAGTTGTTTAAAAACATCATCACATAAAACATGGCTATCATGACCATTCCCGATATAATGTAAGGCATATAGAGAGTCTTATTATTTTTTATATTTGTAAATGCCAGCCTGCTATATATTTTATTCATGCTTCTCACCACCTGTCGTAATCAGCATAAGTGCATCCTGAATCTTCACATAGAGCTCGTCATTTGTAAGATTGCCACGGTAAATCTGATGAAACACCTGACCGTCCTTTATGAAAAGCACCCTGTTGGCATGACTTGCAGCCTTTGTGCTGTGTGTCACCATGAGAATGGTCTGTCCGTCCTCGTTTATCCTGTTGAACAGCCTAAGCAGACTGTCTGTTGCCTTTGAATCCAGTGCTCCTGTTGGCTCATCAGCCAAAATTAATTCGGGATTTGTTATTATCGCGCGTGCCACTGCTGCCCTTTGTTTCTGTCCGCCTGACACCTCATATGGATATTTATTAAGCAGCTTTTCAATTCCAAGCAGCGAAGCTATAGGTGCAAGCCTTTTTTCCATATCCCTATAGTCTACACCTGACAGCACAAGCGGCAAAAAGATATTGTCCTTCAGTGAAAAATTGTCAAGCAGATTAAAATCCTGAAATACGAAGCCCAGATGCTCACGTCTGAAGGCAGATATTTCCTTTTCCTTCAATGAGACAAGGTTCTTTCCATTTAAGAGTACCTCTCCCGCTGTCGGCTTATCAAGTGCCGCGAGAATATTTAAAAGTGTCGTCTTTCCTGAACCGGACTCTCCCATGATTGCAACATACTCACCTTCCTCTACAGAGAAATTGATGTTTTTCAATGCCTGTACCTGATTTCCACCAAATCTGGTGGTATATATTTTTTTGAGGTTACTTACTTCTAAGATTGCCATTTCAATGCTCCTTTACGATGATTTCAAAATGTTATTTAAACTTCTATTTTTGTTACATTTATTTTAAATATGACGTCATAATCGGCTTCACAACTTACATTGTTGATGCTTCATGTAATTATAATAACAAAATGCCGGAATATATGCTATCGAATCAGCTTACATTTCGACCTCGTATCTTACATTTTTGTAAGAAATTAATTTGTTATTGACAAATAACCTTACATGTATTATTGTATTAATCAAATAATACAGTAGTACAAAAGCAGGTGAAATGATGGAATGGAATTTTAACAACGAAACGCCCATATACCTACAGATCATAGACCGGTTCAAGATGGAGATTGCAAACGGCAGCCTAAAGCCAGGTAACAAAGTGCCATCCGTAAGAGAGCTGGCATTGTCAGCCGGTGTAAATCCAAACACCATGCAAAAGGCTCTATCCGAGCTTGAGCGTGACGGGTATCTGGAGTCGAGACGTACCTCAGGCAGATTTGTCGCAGACATGGGAAATCAGGCTGACTCACTAAAAAATGATCTGGCACATAAGCTGTGCAGTGAGTTTTGTGAAGGAATGGCAAAGGTCGGCTTTACACCTGAACAGTCCCTGATGGTATATGAAAATTATCTTAAAAGTTTAAAAAAGGAGTGATGTAAATGGCAGAACGTATTGAAATCAAAAATCTAAGCAAAAACTATAAGAGCCATAAAGTTATCGAAAATATGAATGTGACTTTTCCTGGTGGAAAGATTATCGGCATCCTCGGCCCTAACGGCAGCGGTAAAAGCACACTGATAAAGATGCTTGCCGGAGTATTGCAGCCAAACAAGGGGCAGATACTGATAGACGGTGAGCCTGTCGGAGTAAAGAGCAAGGCTATGGTATCATATCTTCCTGAGCGGACATATCTTAATCCGTCAAAAAAGGTGAGTGATATCATTGCATTTTTCAAGGATTTCTATGCTGATTTCTCACCTGAGCATGCAAATGCCATGCTTGAGAAATTCGGAGTTGATCCACAGGCAAAGATCAAAAGTCTCTCTAAAGGTATGCGTGAAAAAGTACAGATCGTGCTTGTAATGAGCAGGAATGCAAAGCTTTATCTGCTCGATGAACCTATGGGCGGTGTCGATCCTGCCGCAAGAGACTATATTTTACGCACAATAATCGAAAACTATAATGAAGATTCAACAATTCTTATCACAACTCATCTAATAAGTGATATAGAAAAAGTGCTCGATGATGTGGTATTTATCAGAGATGGCGGTATTTTCCTAAACGATTCCGTAGACAATATCCGCACTAATTACAAGAAAAGTGTTGATGAGCTTTTCAGGGAGGTGTTCGCATGCTGTTAAAATTAATTAAATATGATTTCAAGGAGCAATTCAGGGAACATATCGGACTTTATGCACTGGTGTTTGTGTCAGCCCTGACAGAAATAATTTTGGCCAGCTTTGAATTTGATCTTGTATCAGTATTTTTCTGGGCACTGCATACCCTGTCAGTAATCGCCATGTTTATCTGCAGCTTAGTGATCATAGTTATTTACTTCAGACGCAATCTGTTAAAAGACGAAGGCTACCTCATGAATACGCTGCCTGTCGAGCCATGGAAGCTGTATGTGTCAAAATTTCTGACAGCTTTTGTACTTTTTATACTCGATCTGATAGTTGCTGTTTTAACATTTTCTATAATGAACCATGGCTTTGAATGGATTAAAGATATTATAGGAAGTATGTCTGATGAGTTTGCCAATGCCGGATTTACAATGAGTCCTGTTGTAATGTTTGGCAGTATTGCAGTAATATCCCTGCTCTACACGATCTCTATGCTGTTTTTCAGCCTTACTACCGGCTACAGGGCAAATGGAAGCAAAGATGCTAACTCTGTGCTTACTTTCATCATACTTTATGTGATCGGTCAGGTCGCAAATATTATAGTGATGATTTTTACATTTTTTATTCCGCTGTCATCAAAGGGATCTATCACTTACATTTTAAATGTATTAAGCCCACAGGAGATTACAGGTCTTATGAACAGAGCAGTCATCGGTGCACTTGCCGTATCGCTGATTCTCACTGTGGTGTATGTCGCAGGCTCGATATACAATATGACAAAGAAACTTAATCTGGAGTAGTAAAAATGAGGGGCAAATTACCTTTTGCCCCTCATATCATTATATCCTAATCTCTCACATCTGAATAATCCAAATCAAACCCTATCCACACCTTAGTTCCTTTTCCAATCTCTGACTCCATGCGGATTGTATGCCCTAGCTTATCTGCCATCTGCCTGCACAGATAAAGCCCAATTCCCGTAGCCTTCTTATCGGCATGACCATTGTAGCCTGTGTAGCCCTTTTCAAAAACGCGTGGCAGATCCTCGGCTTTGATTCCTATTCCGGTATCCTTTATTGTAATAAAAAACCGGTCTTTTTCCTCTGCAGTTTCTATTGTAACAACCCCCTGCGGTGTATATTTTATGGCATTTGAAAGTAGCTGTTCCAGTATAAATGCAAGCCATTTTCCGTCAGTATATACCTCCTGCACGGTTCCTGAATAATTCATCCCAATATGCCTTCGGATCATAATCTTTGCATATTTTTTGATGGTATCACGTATGACACCATCCACACTGACTTTTTCAAGCACAAAATCATTTTCGGTGCTGCTCACACGCTGGTACTGTAAAGCCATGCTGACATATTCCTCTATGCGGAATAATTCGTCCTCAAACGAGTCCATGTTATCTGACAGCAGGCACTGACTCTGTTCATCATCACATATAAGCTGCCCAAGCTCCTCCCGCTCTGCCTCAAGCAGTAGTTTCATAGCCGATATCGGAGTCTTTATCTGGTGCACCCACATAGAGTAATAATCTCTCATCTGTGATTGTCTGATTGCAGCACTGCTTTCTGACTCACTTCTTGCAATACTTTGATTTTCCAGCAGCCTGTGATAAAGCATCTCCACATCATCTGCTGCTTCCGGAAGCTGTGCCTGTTCCTCAACCGGACGCTCTAAAGCATTGCTTAGAGCTTTTACCTTGCTGCTATATCCCAAAAAGCCAGCCAGCACTGTTATAATAATAATCATTGCATCAAGCACTGCTGCATACACCACATCCTGTTTGCGCGCACCAATCAGGTACATGTAAAGCAAATGGATACATGACATTGTGACTATCATCAGAATCCATATATAGTTTTGTTTTATAAAGTTTGTCAGATGCGGTTTATTTTGTGTTTTTGCCATGACCTCTCACCCCAGCCTGTACCCAAGCCCCTTTTTTGTGACAATAAAGCTCTCAAGCCCTATAGAATCCAGCTTTTTACGCAGCCTGTTGACATTCACCGAAAGTGTATTCTCGTCCACATACGCATCACTCTCCCACAGCTTTTCCATTAGAAGGCTGCGTGATACAATCCTTTCTTTGTTGTCAAAAAGTGTCTGCAATATTTTGAGCTCATTCTTTGTAAGCTCGAGCCTTTTGTCGTCATAGGTTATGGTGGCATCAGATATATTGAGCATGGCGCCATTATGCTCCAAAACACTGTTGTTTGCGCCAAAATCATAGCAGCGCCTGATGATAGCCTGTATCTTTACAGTCAGCACATCAAGATCAAACGGCTTTGCTATAAAGTCATCAGCCCCCATACTGACTGCCATCACTATATTCATATTATCAGCAGCGGATGACAGGAAAACCACAGGAACCTTTGATACCCTTCTGATTTCCGTACACCAGTGATACCCATTGTAAAACGGCAGACCGATATCCATAAGCACAAGCTGCGGATCAAATGCTGCAAATTCTGACATTACAGCATCAAATTTCTGCACTACATGCACATCATAATCCCATTTTTCCAAATGTCTTCTGACAAGCTTTGCTATGGTATCGTCATCCTCAACCAAAAATATTCTATACATTATTTTACGCTTTCTTCCATGATAATCTCAGCCGCATCGATGATGAGCTGTGATGCCTTCATACGAAGTAAATCCGGCTTGAGCTGTGCCTTTGGAAGCACCTGCTTTACAACGTCAACAGGCTGACCATACTTCTGTGAAATAAGCTCATACTGCTCATCCATCTCCTCGTCAGATACAGTGATATTTTCTACTCTGATGATTTCATCGAGAACAGCCTCAAGTTTTGCCTGCTTCTGTGCTACCGGCTTGAGCTCATCCTTTAAGCTGTCCATAGTCTTGCCTGTCATCTGAAGATACTGCTCCATAGCCACACCCTGCTGTGCAAATGATGCTGCCATCTGCTGAAGCTGCATATTTACCGCTGTCTCTACTGCCTGTGGAGAAACAAGGCATGAGCTGCTTTCAAGAATCTGGTCATAGAGCTTTTCTCTTGCCGCATCAGCCTTTCTTGCCTCTACCTGGTACTCAAGATACTCGTTGATATATTTCTTTAAATCCTCCACTGACTGTACCTCAGGGAAATTGAGAGATGCTGCAAACTCATCGTTCAGCTCTGCTTCCTTCTCATTGTAAATCTCGTGCAGCTTAACCTTGAAAACAACCGCTTTGCCTGCAAGCTCCGGCGCATGATACTGCTCAGGGAATGAGAGATTGATGTCTCTGTCCTCACCGATTTCCATGCCTACAAGCTGCTCCTCAAAGCCCGGAATAAAAGAGCCTGAACCGATCCCCAGAGGATATTTCTCAGCCTTTCCGCCCTCAAACGCAACTCCGTCCTTAAAGCCCTCGTAGTCGATTACTGCCGTGTCCCCCATCGCTAACGGGCCTGTTTTCTGCTCTCTGACAGGATTTCCTGAGAGAAGTGTCGCTATCTGTGAATTAACATCCTCCTCTGTATATGCAATATAAGGGATGTTTGCCTTTAATCCTTTGTAATTTCCTAATACGATGTCCATGATTATACCTTTCTTTTATGTGTATTTATATCTGCTTAACGAAGCTGTTATATGCAAATAGTATACACTAGTTACCAAATAAAGCCAATAAAAACTCAACTCTTTCCATGCTTTTATATATTCTAAATATTTAAGCACCACGTCATATATTACAATTCAATCAGGAAAAGAAATGCCAGTCCATAATAGGTCACAACCGCCACCAGATCATTCACCGTCGTGATAAGCGGGCCTGACGCAACCGCCGGGTCAATCTTTATCTTGTGGAAAAACATCGGAATCACTGTGCCCACAAGGCTTGAAATTGCCATTGCCACAAGCAGTGAAACTCCTACACAGCCTGATACCGCAAATGCTCCAAACCATGTGTAGCCCTTGAACAGATGCACATATATTCCCAGAAATACAAGTGCCATTATTCCAAGCAAGCCACCATTTACAAGGCCTATTCTTACCTCTTTTACTACAAGCAAAAGCTTCTGCTTACCGCTTAGATTCTCATCCATGAGCACTCTGATTGTGACAGCCAGTGACTGTGTTCCTACGTTTCCTGCCATGTCAAGTACCAGCGACTGGAAGCAGATGACTATCGGCAAAGCCGCTACCACATTCTCAAATATTCCGACTACGGAAGACACTATCATTCCCAAAAAAAGCAGGATGATAAGCCATGGCATTCTCTTTTTCATGCTCTGCAGTGTGGTCTCCTTCAGATCCTCCTCTGCGGTCAGTCCGGCGAGCTTTGCATAGTCCTCACCCATCTCATTGTCTACCATCTCTACAATATCATCAGATGTGATGACACCGAGGATATGCTTATCCTTTGAGAGCACCGGAATTGAATCCTCAGCGTAGTCCTTGATTGTGTCGATACAATCATCGATTTTCTCATGGTCGAGCACATATGGATATGAATGGGCTATAATGCTTTCCAGATTCATGCCTTCCCTGGCTGTGATTAAATCCTTTAAATCAATAGCTCCCGCAAAGCATTCATCTGAATCAACCACATATATAGTCATGATATTGTCGTTTTCGCCCGCCTGCCTCACTAGCTGGCTCATAGCCTGCTTCACTGTCAGGCCGCCCGGAATACAGATGTAGTTGGTTGTCATATAGCTGCCTATTTCATCATCGTCATATGACAGAAGCATCATGACATCCTTTTCCGCTTCCTCATCCAGATGCTCTACAATCTCCTTCTTGTCCTCATCCTCCAGATTTTCAAGCAAATCGACAGCATCATCCGAATCCATCAGCGATACTACCCTTGCAGCCTGCTCCACAGACAGCTCATCAAAATAAGCCTGCGGCTCATCCAGATATGCAAAAATCTCAGCTGTCCGCTGTGTTCCAAGGAGCCTGTAAAGACGTTTGCGCTCCTTCTCGTTCATTCCTGCAAGCATATCAGCAATATCATTCTCATGATAATCTGACAAAACCTCCAGAATTTCCTTATCCGTTTTGTGGCTTCTCAATAGAACAAGAAGCTCTTCGTATTTCTTTGTATTCATCTCCATTTCTCTCCTTTCTCATTTCCGATAGCATTTTCCACATAAAATAAACATATGTGGTTCTCCAAAATCCCGGGATTTTGGAACATAAAAATCATTCCATGATAGAAAGGACGAAACCCGTGCACTCTATATATTTGTGCACGAAAAAAGCACCTAACGGTGCCCTGATATATAAACAAGTATGCATTTATGCACAGCAAAATACAGCACGGCGTAAGCCGATATTCCTTAATATGCCTACACTGTACCTCTAAAAACTGTCCGGTGATGAATCCTTCCACGGACAGAATCCACTATGCCTGCCAATACAATACTCACTTGTATATCAGCACCGATGTTGTTCTTACTTCGCCCAAGACCATCACTACTGTCCATGAAATTCACCTCCATACTTAGATTCTTAATTTCTACAATTAAAGTATTAAATTCGGTATACATCACCGACCTGCAGATATCTGTCACGTCCGTAAATCCTACCAAACTCTTAACCGTAGAAATTGTATCATCAATATACACAATTTTCAACCCATTAATTATATCTTAAGATACATCATACCTATATTTTACAAGAGCGAAGCTCCCTAGATACTGTAGAAATTATGCCCATGAAACGCAGAAATGCCCCGCCAAGGACGGCGGGGCAAGGATTATATGCGCCATGGACAGCGCATATAAACTATATTTTTCTACTGGTTCTCTGTCGGTTCATCTGTCTCCGACTCACTGTCGTGCTCCACGGCAGGATCCACATATGTATACGCATTCTCAGACTTTCTGAAAATGGTATCACTTGAGCCAACCTGGCACACAGTTATCTCATCACCATCACTGATGTCTTCCTTATTGATAGCAAGCACACCTGCTGAGAGATAAGTCGAAGCCACCTTGGAGTCGTTGATATAAACCTTACTCCAGTTGGTAAAGTTGTGACCGTAAATATATACTGTATCACCGGTCGATGAATCAGACACATTTGTGATGTCCACCTTGTCAATTCCCATGACAAGATCTGAAGCAGGATATAAATCTACGCCGTTGTAGCAGTAGCGCTTTCCATAAAGGATATCGTACTGTAACAGGTCAAGACCATCCTGATATGACGCCTCATCTGTACTGTTCATCTGAGTCTGATGATAGTTCATGATAGTTCCCTCATGGATACCAACAGTGTCTGTAGTATGGGCAAGAAGCTGGTAAGCGTAAAGGTCAGCATCCTCCTTTGGCAGTCCCATGTTGTTCCATGTGATGTACTTTGTCTTGTAGATATCACCTGACTTCATATCAGAATCCTGAAGTCCCATTGTAGGAAGGTGATCGCCAAACATAACAACAATGGTGTCCTCATCTCTCTTAGAGAGCTCATCTGTGAGCTCCTTGATGAAGCGGTCAGCCTCGTTAAGCTGGTTTACATAATATGTCCAGGCATTTTTCATGCCCTCGTCCTCAACACCTGACACAGTGTATGTAGGATTTTCAATAACAGGCTCCTTTGGATAATCACCATGAGTGCCAACTGTGATGATATAAGTAAAATCAGACTGATCCGGTGTCGCATCAAAGGTCTTCATAGTCTCGTTGACGAGAATATCATCTGTAGGCCAGCTTCCGTTTGGAGTGTACTCTGTGATATTCATGAGCTCCTTGCTTGTAAAGGTATCAAAGCCCATCTTAGAAAATGCATTGGTACGGCTGTAGAAATTACCGCCGTTGTTGTGCACTACATGTGTTGCATATCCAATCTTAGATAAATCAGAGGCAATGCTCTCGCAATCTGTCTGCTTTAAGATAGTCTTGTATGGATACTCTCCTGTACCGAAATACTGCATGCTGAGCCCTGTAAGCATCTCAAACTCTGTGTTAGCAGTTCCTGCTCCGACTACAGGTACAGTCAGATATCCGCTTGAATAGTTTTTCTCAAGCTCATGGAATGTAGGAATAGGATCCTCATTCACCTGAAGGAAATTAATCTCGTCCGGGTCACAGAATGACTCTAAAAGCACACAGATGATGTTTGGACCGGTTTTTCCGTCCACTGTGGTGGTCTGCTTCTGTGAATTAACCTTCTGCTCCACCTCTTCCACATTCTGCTTATTGTAATCCCCCGGCTTTTTCATTCCACGATCCACTACGGTAGATGAGAATGAGTATACAAAGCCATAATCATCATAGCCCTGGGCGATATTTGAATAGTAGCTGGCAACTACATTGGTATTCTGTGCCACATTGGTTGTGACAGGGATTGCTACGAAAAGCAGTGCTAAAAATGCCACTGAAACGCCTGCATAGCGGATTTTGCCTGTATACTTCGGTCCCTTGATAAAAAGTGCCACAAGAAACAGTGCAAATGTACCAAGTCCAAATACAACTATTGTAGCCTGCTGTGCTGTAAAATAGCTGGTATTGTTCATGGCTAAAAGCTCCGGAATACACTTTAAATCAGTATAACCAAACGGTGTGACACGGTTTGAAAGCACACAGCCGTTGATGATTCCGAGGATAGTCCAAAAGCCTGTAATTATTACCCTTGCAAAAGCCCTGCGCCTGAACAGATACACAAGTGAAAATGATACAAACACTAAAAATGAGTTGTACATGAACGCAAGTGTATGTGCATCTACGAACTTACATGCAGAAATAAAGCTCCTGCGCGAGATAATCTCCACTATAAATACGATAGCCATAGCTATGATTGCATGGAATAAAAGCGAATATTTATTTAAAAAATCAATTCTGCGATAATATTTTTCTGAATGAATCTTGTCTTTCTTTACAAAGAGCTTTTGTTTAACGACATTCAATACATCAAATATTTTCTTCATCTTTTCCTCCTATTTGCCTTCCTTTTACCTTCTCTTTACTACATGATAATATAGTCAAAAATATGCACAAAAACAAGAGCATTTTTTTATAAAAATTGACGTCAAAATTATTGTTTTTGGGTAAATATTGATAATAAAATTAACTCTTTTTTCCTTTTTTGGTTGTTTTCGTAAATTTTGAGTATAAAAACTATTGTTTAATCCGTGGGTAATATGATTATGAAGCCAATGGAATGAAATGTAAATAGGGAAATCGCATATTTAAAGAAAGTTTAATATTTGGCAGTGCAGGCATATATACCGCCCCGGCGGATATATGCCTGCTTCATAAAGAAATGTTGTAACTATATAGATACTGAACAGTTACAAAATATTTAAATGCGCTCAAGTACTTCGGTTGCTTTTGCAAGGTGGTCGTTTTCTATGCTGTAGAAATCACCCTTATCGGCGATAGCTGCATATGATGTATCGAGCGGCAGCTTGCCAAGTACCGGTACTGAAAGCTCTTTGGCGATTTCGTCTATATGGCTCTCTCCAAAAAGCTTTATCTCCTTGCCGCAGTCAGGACATTTGAGATAGCTGAAGTTCTCTACCACACCAAGCACTGTGATATGCATTGCCTCTGCCATATTGTATGCCTTTTTGACAATCATATTGACAAGCTCCTGCGGTGATGTGACGATTACGATTCCATCTACCGGGAGGGACTGGAATACGGTGAGAGGTACATCTCCTGTTCCCGGTGGCATATCAACGAATAGATAGTCTATATCGCCCCATGCTGTCTCGTTCCAGAACTGTTTAACTACTCCGGCAATGACAGGACCTCTCCAGATAACCGGATCCTCCTCGTTGTCCATGAGCAGGTTTACTGAGATGAGCTTGATGCCCTCTTTTGTCTCATACGGATGCATCAGGCCGTTTTCGTCTCCTAGTATCTGGTCATGTGCACCAAACATCTTTGGTATTGACGGTCCTGTGATATCGGCATCAAGGATACCTACCTTGTAGCCCTTCTTTGCCATATTTACCGCCAGTGAGGATGTGACGAATGACTTTCCTACTCCACCCTTTCCGCTGACAACTCCTATTACATGCTTGATGTTTGAAAATTTATTCTGCTCTACGAGGAAGCTCTGTGGTCCTCCATTGTGTGATGGACAGCCCTCGCAGCTTGACTTTGTGCAGCTTCCCGCGCTGCTACAGCTACTGTTTTCCGGCATTTTGTCTCCTTTCCCTATGAGAAAGCAATTGTTGTATTTCACAAAATATATTTGTGATTGCGATTACTTCTCATATCATGTGTTTATTTATGTGTTTATCGTTCATATTTCATACGACATCTATATAATGTAGTATAACACGTATGCAGCATTTTTTATGCTTTTTTTCAAAAACACCCCTATTCCCACCTGTTTAATCGTATTTATATTGCGACTATTTGCCTTGGACTGTTTTTCCGGAAATTCAGCCACCTTTTCATGTTTTGCCACTACATATCCGTAATCGTGCTACGTTTTCCCTTTTTATTATATGGATATTCACACAGCTTTATAACATAATCGAGATTCACAACCTGCACTCCATTTTTATTTTCCAACACAATTCCATTATCTGTAACTTCTTTTATTACTCCATCAGCTCTTCCATCCAACAAATTGATATAGACATCTTTTCCTATAAAACGCTCTGCTAATTCTCTCATGATTTTTCCTGCACTCCTTTGACTATTGTTAATTTTGCCTTTTTTCATAATTCTTTTTGCTGCATATCGTTTCCGTCTTTTCCACGGAAAATACAATATTATAAGCATCAAAAATAAATAATAAATGAACCATGTGTTATCCATAGCTTGCCTCCCTACCGCATCAGGCCGCCTTAAAGTACTTTATTGCACTTTATCGCAGCACTGCAATATGCACACTGGCTGACAAGCCATATCAGGCAGACGACAAATGATGGTAAAAATCCTATATCAAACGTTAAAGCACCTATTGCCAGAATAACAGATAGTGCGCTACATACTGAATTTGTCACCTTGAATGCCTCAAAGGCACATCTGCCTATCATGATTTTTTCTGCTTCATCGCAGCTGTCTACCCATTTCTTTTGAAATTTCAGATCATATACCGAAGCAGTTTTCTCCGGATACATTATCTTGGTAATATCAACCGCCTTTTGCTGGATGATTATTCCCTCAGCCAGTATTACCAGAAAGGCCACAATTCCCAGCACATACATGTTAAAATTTTTATCAAGCATTGCAAATCCACCTGAATATGTTGCGCTGATAAGGAAAAATGCACATATCAATACAATGCTGCTTATCATGAGTATCACATTAAGCTTCTTCTCTGCGATATCGCATATGGATTCATCCTCTCCATCCCATGCCAAAAGCAGCCTTTTTGCCTTTTGATAAACAGGTATGACCACCATCGGTGTGATAACGGCTATAGCAGCCAATATCCAGCTGGAAACATATTTGCCGAAAAATGCTCCTGCGCTTTTCATGCTGCCTGCCAACCGTTCAACACCATATTTTGCGGAATAAAATCCGACAATACCACCCACAATTGCTCCCACAAGTGTAATAAGCAAAAATCCCGGCATAGCCTTACGGTTTGCTTTTTTAATATCATTTCTCTCCATCTTCATCTTCCTCCTGCAAATAAAATACATCTTCAACTGTAACACCGCACACCTTTGCTATCGTCAGTGCCAGGGTAACTGATGGTGAATAGTCGCCTCTTTCTATAAGGCTGATTGTCTGTCTCGACACACCACACAGCCTGCCCATCTCCTGCTGATTAACATTCAGTGCGGCCCTGCGTTCCTTTAAACGATTCTTCAGTGTCATATAACGCCTCCGTGTGACAATTATTTTTGTCTGTTTGACAACTTTGTTTGTCATAATGTATTATATCCTTGTCATCATTGATTGTCAAGGTGAATTAATCGGTGAAATGTAGAGCGAGAGTCCCGTTTGTAACCCAAGAGTCTCTCTTT
>ERZ834382.128-NODE-128-length-114238-cov-12.229115_pt1 | contig 114238 bp, 139 predicted proteins | sample MGYA00519692_ERZ834382 | MGnify/ENA primary metagenome ERZ834382 (study PRJEB31850, sample SAMEA3708751) | human gut metagenome | biome: human gut; feature: human-associated habitat; material: faeces | place: China | collected 2014 ...
CCCGCCGCACACAGGGTACACCCCTTGCGGTTAAGGGTGCAGGGCAAGACCCCGCACGGCAAGCCACGAAATACAAGCGGAGATGTCCGCCACTTTCGGGTATGGCAAGCCAACACACCATTGAGTGAGTGTCAATGTGAGTACCTTTGCTATCAAAGGCGTCGCCGGTGCATGAGAGTTAGGCTCATGGTACGAGATAGTGAAAATCCCCGGAGGTTTGTGCCTATGAACCTAAGTGCGGCTTGCATAACTGATGGCTATACGAAAAAGACCTCTGATGGTTAGTAGTATCGTCCGAGTTTTCCACCCAAGGGTGTTGCGCTCCGAGGAGCCGAAAATGAGGGCATATAGATATGAAAGTCGGATTTGGTTGAGTATTGTGAATAAGCAGAACTTCACTCAATCGACGCGAGTATTAGAAATGATATGAGCGGCGTTCGATACTGCAATAGTTACATGGGCGGGTTATGCCCCATGAGCCGAGTGCAGAGCCGCCGCCGCGTCCTTGAGTTTATCATTGATAGAGCCGCTGACTGAGAAATCTTTCAGCGGCTTTCTTGAGTGATAAACTTTGTTATCACCAAAAAATCTGTGAAAGGGGCATTTCAAAATGACCAGAGAAGAAAACACCGCTAAATTGGCACAGTTGCGCTCTGAAACCGAAGCCCTTGTCAAGGATTACAATGATGCAATCCAGAATGGCAAGTTTGAGGACGCTTCCAAAGCCGACAAAGCCATGACCGAGAAAATCAATGAGTACACCGCTACCGTTCGGGATATGTGCTTCGAGGATTGCAAGAACACTGATAATCCCATGCTTACCGCCGTCACGACCCTGTCCTTTGTGACTATCGGGGTTAAGGACGAGCAGAAGGGTGATGACAAGGTGCCGGTTCGCGCTATCGTGGACAAGGAACGGCAGATTGACCTGCTCAAGCTCCACAAGTATTGTGGTTCTATCGGCGCCAATGAGAATTGGTCGAGTATCGCGCAGAAGATGAACTTCCTGTTGACCGCGCAGAAAGCGGTTGACCTTGGTATCGACCCCAAGGCTGTCAATGACAGCTATGCTATGAGCGAAATTGCCCGCGAGTTTGATATGGGTAAGAATCCGACCAGCAAGACGAACCTGCTCAAGACTTTGCAGACGGTTATCACCGCTATGCTCGGCGAGCAGTACAAGGCAACGAGCCATGATGTCAACTTCCTGATGTCAGTTTATTCCAAGAAGAACCGCAAGGCGCTGACCGTGACCTGCGCAAATCACCGGTATTTCCGCAATTATCTGGCTGAGGTTTGCCACCGCATTGTCACCGGCAAGACCTATGAGCTGGATTTCAAAACCAAGAAAGACAACTAAATATCTCAGTGAGGGTATTTGAACCACCGCGAGTCCATGCCATATGGCAGTTGTTTTCTAATGGGCTTCCGCCGGTGGTTTTCTTATACCCTGAGCCGCACTGATGAGCCGTAATGACGGCGAAACGGTGGCATTTAAGCCACCGTCTGCGGATATCCGACAATTCGCTAAAGGAGTTTTTCATATGTCCTATGATGTTTTCAAAGAACGAGTGAGAGGGCTTGTAAATCGCTCCGGTTCCAAAGTGAGTTTTCACCATGAGGACGGAAAGCACATTGCCCGCTGCTCTGATGGCGTTACCATCATTGGTAATGTGCTTTGTCCGAGGGTTCTTGTTAAATGGGGCAGCGGTCATACCGCTTATGCCACTATCTGAGTTTTATTCGACCGATGCTGGTACGCCGTAGGCAAAAGGGAAATTGGCGGCGTTAAATGAGGTGGGGAGCCAACGCGGTCGCCGTAATGCGGCTTATCGAGTTTTGATAAACGGTCACAAGCCCGTGTAAACGCAGAGTGAGGAAAATCAAAAGCAGGAGGTTTCTGTATGGCTACATATACTGGGGTCGCGTATCCCCGTCAAAGGTCGAGAACAAGAAACCAGCGCCGCCGGAAACTTTTTGCCAGACAGAAGCTGATGGGCGTGGTACTTCTTCTCATCACCATCGGAGTTTTCTGGATGGCATCCACAGGCACAACGTTTGAGGACAAAGACTGTACAGCAGCTTTGATTACTCTTCCGTTCGGTCTGTATCTGCTTTTCACGAGGCATATTGTAATCCAGTAATGCCTCGAAGTTTTAGCTCCTTTCACTACAACACCGTCGAAAACTTGCAATCATACAAAAGGGTTTTACTCAATGAAAAGTCTGAGGTTTCTTGAACGGGTTGAGTGTCAGCGTGGCTGAACGATTTTTGTTAGGAGGTCTGATAAATGTCAAACGCAGGAATCAAGTTATCTCCAAAGCACGGTCTTAATCCAACAATTCCGGTTTGCTTCTGGTGTGGCGAAGAGCGCAATGAGGTTGCACTTCTCGGTCACATTGGTGACGGTCGGAAGCACGAGGATTTTGAAGCGCCGATGCATATGGTTATCGACTACGAGCCATGCGAAAAATGCCGTGCAAACATGGCGTTGGGTGTAACACTGATGGAAGCTACCAACAAGCCGAACAGTGTAACCAAGGTCGAAATGCAGAAGGGCGTTTATCCCACTGGTCGTTACGTTGTAATTAAGCGTGATGCGGCAAGAAAAATGTTCGACAATATCGGCAGCAACGACAAGGCATTTGTCGATACCGAGCTCTTCAATCAGTTGGTCGGGCATGGTTAAACAGCTCGGTTTTCCGGGGTTCCTTGAACTCCGGTGGTACGGGTATGGCGGAATCTACCTGATTGTTGGTCGGGTTTGGTTCACGCTAAGGCGAGGTTCGATGTCGTAAGGCTGGCACGGTACGATTCCGTGGGGTGGGTTTAATGGGATGTGAACCATGTGCGCACAACTCACCTAACGCTTAGCCCCTGTATTGGTGAAGGTAAGTGAGGAGGCATCCAAAATCTGAAAGCCATTACGGGGCGTGCGGGACTACGAAAGTGTTCAAGTGGAGGAAATGCTGCCACCGCGTGGGAGTTGAAAACAAACATGAAAGTGCATCCTTGGAAGGTTGGAGTTGAAAATAGTTTTCGGAGTCGCGCCCGAACCTATTGAGGTAAAACCTTCTCCCATAAAAAATTGCGGGAGGTGTAAGACATGAGTTATGGGAATTACGAGTTCAGATATGTCCGTGGGCATATTGAAGTTTTTCTCTATGGTGTCTTTCAGTTTTCCGCTGACACCATAAGCGAAGCGCAAGAGGAATTACAGGACTTCGCAAGTTGACGAGGAATGGAGGGTTCCTTAGATGAGTAGCAAAATGAATCAGATACCGTTCCTCAGTTCTTACGAGGATGTACGGGCAGAAATGAACAGAGATTTGCAGTACAGATTGAACAGCCGTACTGCGCAGACTTCTCTCGGACGCCCGCTTTATTATCGCATCAACGTTCAGATGATTACGACGCAGGAATGTCCGTTCCATTGCCCGTTTTGCTTGGAGCGGCAGAACCCGATGTCTGGGGACAATGACTTTGAAGCACAAATCGAAGCGCTAAAGCGGGTTTTATCCGAACACCCCGATGCCAGATTGTCAATCACTGGCGGCGAGCCGGGTTTGTATCCTGAGCATATCGCACACATTGTGCAGACCTATAAAGATAATAGCAACAACGTATTTTGTTCTATCAACACCACAGGCTTTAACACAGAGTTGAATGGACTGGCGCACATCAATCTTTCTCGCAACGATTATGTTGGAGCAGACCCAGTCGATTATCCGGGGTGCACTGTGCAGACGGTGATTGAGAACCCCACGCTTGCTTTCATCAAAGAGTATATGAAGATGGAAGCGAATAGCTTTTCGTTCCGCTTCTTGAGCGGTCTTGAAAAGAAAGACTATCCGGTGGGTGTTTGGAACGATTTGCAGAACGACACAGAAATTGATGTTCACACATTCCGCATTGGAGATTTCTTTGTCTATGCAACCTTTGATTATGCAGGAAAGCACGCCCGTGTAACACTGGGCGATATGTGGCAGCAACGCCATAATGACTATGGGGATGGTTACTCCAACATCATCATCCATCCTGATGGTCGTATCACAACAAACTGGAAGTGAGGGTGGTTTCGATAAACAAGGAAGACATGGTTAGCGAACTTGCACAGAGAGCGGGAATGACCAAGGTGAGTGCAGAAGTCGCACTCGAAGCGGTTATCAGTATCATTTCTGATGCGCTCGTATCTGGCGACAAAGTCCAGCTCGTCGGTTTCGGAACCTTTGAGAGTAAGGAACGAGCAGCAAGAGTTGGACGCAATCCGAGGGCAAATATTCCAGTGAATATCCCTGCCAAGCGTGTTCCGGTGTTTAAGCCGGGTTCTACCCTGAAATCTGCTGTTGCAAACAGCAAGTGATTTTCAAATTTCAAAGATTAGGAGAGTAAATCAATGACTACTGAAAAGATGACCGTCCATAAGGCGCTCTGTGAGCTGAAGACGCTCGACGCTCGTATTCAGAAGAGCATCCAGCAGGGCACGTTCGTTTTTGCAAATAAGCACAGCAACAACAAGGTTGCTGGTGTTAGCATCGGCACTTATAGCGAAGAAATTCGTGCTGCATATCAGTCGGCAAAAGACCTCATCGCTCGCCGCGACGCTATCAAGCGTGCGGTTACGCTGTCCAACGCTACTGTCAAGGTAACGATTGGTGGCAAAGAGTACACGGTTGCCGAAGCAATCGAGATGAAGAACCACGGCATCCCGCTGAAGCAGTTGCTTCTCAAGAAGCTGGACAATGACAATCGCCGTGCCCGTCTTGAGGCGGACAAGAACAACGGCGATACGCTGGAGATGCGTGCCGATGAGTATGTCAAGTCCCTCTACGGCAATGTCGATATGAAGGGTGCCAGCGACGAAATCAAAAAGGTTCGTGCTGACTTCATCGCTGCTCAGACGATGGAGATTGTTGACCCCATCAACATTACGACAGAGTTGACTACGCTGGAAAAGGAAATCAATGACTTCGTTGTCGAGATTGATTCCGCTCTGTCTGTGTCCAACGCTCTGACTGAGCTGGAAATCACCTATTAAGCAATCAACTTCGCTGCCGTCCGAAAACCCTGAATCATATGCCTTCTCTGTTTTCGCCAAATACAGATAAGTAAAGTAAAAAAGAATTTGGCTCCAGCCTGCTAAGCTGTCTATTTTTGTAATGGGTTTTACAAAATCAAATTATGATGAAAAGAGTCACTGCAACCAAGCGACATAAGATGAACGTCGGCTTGGTTCTGGTGAAATATCACTGTAAAACTCAAAAGTCAAAGCTGAAGGTTAAAGGCTCAACGCTTAAAGATTTTCTTTGAACAAAGCTCAAGCCTTAAAGCATAAACACCAACCTTTTATAAAATCCAAGATTGATGGTTCGTCGGGTGTATATGTGACCGCAGGGAGTACCACTTGGCTGGGCGGTAGCGAGTTGTTTATATAAAGCAGTTCAATCTGCAATACCTAATGCTTCAACAGCGCCGACATTCGGCGCACCACATGGGATGTAGTTAGGAGGCTCTACTATGGGAAAAGCACGAGACCAGCCCTAATTCAATGTAGCGGAGATTAAGTGAGATAGATTGAATGAGTTTTTTAGCGCCGCCGTTTTTTCGACGGCGCTTTTTGCCGAGGTAGTTTAATTGGTAAAACATAGCGCTGTCAACATCAGGCTATAATGGCGGTTCAAGACCGGCTCTCGGCACCAGAGGGAACGATGTTCATTCCTTGAGTATCGGAGCGCAAGGCTTATTGATGCAATCCGAAGCATTGAGGTATTAGTGTGGGGAACATCAAACGGCGGAGTTGACTTGGGTTTTATGCCGTAAAAGTATGGGGATATAGCTCAGTTGGGAGAGCATCTGCTTTGCAAGCAGGGGGTCGCCGGTTCGAGTCCGGCTATCTCCACCACCTCATAAAAGAAGGAATAACCAATGGAACCGAGTATGGCTTTGGCAAGGAGGGGTAAACATGGAGCGTGGTGACTTCATATCAGGCGAAGCGTGGTGCAAATACAAATTTGAGCGCGAAAGCAAAAAAGAAGAAATTGAGCGACTCCAAAGAAAGGTTGAGCGAGCAAGCAAAAACCTCCACAACCGAATAGTGTATGACAACATTGTGCTAACCGTCTTGAGTGTGACGACAATTGCAGTATTAGCTGGCTGGATATAAGAAATATGCAGGATTGGTGGAATTGGCAGACACGGCGGATTCAAGTCCCGCTGCCATCGGCGTAAGAGTTCAAGTCTCTTATCCTGCACCATGCAGTTTTGCCATGCGCGTGTCCTTCGTTCATTTGTAAGTTCCTTTCTTCGTACCTGCATCAAGATAAACACCTCCATCAAATATTCACCTCCATCTTTTGCGGGCAAAACTGTTTGTGGAACTCAAGCGTGTCCACCTTTCTGGGCATACCGTAATAGCCGGTCAATATACTTCCGTAGCTCAGTTGGTAGAGCACGGCACTTTTAATGCTGGGGTCACGAGTTCGAGCCTCGTCGGGAGTACCAAAGTCAAATATATAAGGAGGTTCCTTATGGGAGTTCATATTCATATCCCCGCTGATGCAGTATGGGGGTTTTTTCAAGCAAGCAGAAAACGTTTGAACAAAGAAATGGTTCTCATCGCTGAGAACACCGACACGGAGTACGCCGTGTATCTTACCGAGGAAAACGACCTCCCAGTTTTGGCTGTTGCAAAGGGCAACGAAAAAATTGAGTACAAAGAACCTTGCGTGAGTGAGGAGGACTGTACAGCGGTGTCGAAGAAATTCTACACACGCTATCTCTTTCCTGTTGTGATTACAGACAACAAGTATGTTCCGGGAGATAATCCAGATGGCGGCAAAGAAGAAAGCGATGAAACATGGATGGACATAGAGGATGCTATGTATGAGCGAGATGATGAACTCCGTTTGGCTATGGCAGATTTCCTCGCAATCGCGCTGCAGGAGGGTGACAACGACGGAACAAATATCTTAGAAGCGTATGGCTATGAAGCTGTCGATGAAATCCTTGATGGATTTTTGAAAGAGCTTTCAGAAGATTACGGTTTCCATATCTATCGACCGATGATTATAACGGAAAAAGAAAGCGGCTGTGAAGTCTTTACAGAGTTTCCGTATGATGAATATGACATCGACGGTGTGGACGAACCGGAAGATGAAGAAGATGAAACTGAGACGGGCGAATGACCCGTCTCTTTTTATTTGGGGAGTTGACCGAGTGGCTTATGGTGGCGGTCTTGAAAACCGTTGGCGGTGAAAGCCGTCCGTGGGTTCGAATCCTACACTCCCCGCCAACTAAATGATAATGGACGGAGGTAACATATGCCTGAATGTTTGGATAATATGCCGTGGCGTTCGCTGAAGGGGCTTGGGGATATGGCACCCGACTTCCTTAGATTAGGCGATTTCAAAAACGTCAGATTAAAAGACGATACACTGGTTCAGTTCCGTATCATTGGATTCAAACACGATGTTGCAAAAAGTGGTCGTATCCTCCCACTAACTTGGGAGATGGTTGACTGCCTTCCAAACCGGCATCGTTGGAATAGCAACGACACAAACAGAGGCTCTTGGGGTGCAACAGAGCTGTTCCATAAGATGAACGACGAAGATGGCGTAATTTACCAGCTCATGCCAGACGAGATTCTTGAGGTGGTCGAACCAGTAATCAAGCTTACTGCAAACACCTATGACGGAGCGAACGAATTGCTCGAAACGGAGTGCAAGTTTTGGATTAAGTCTGAAAAAGAAACCTTTGGACGGAACATCTATTCGGCACCGGGCGAAGGTCATTGGTACGAATATTACCGGCAAGAAGATGTCCCTTGGGGCAAGAAGCGTAATGGTTCCGCTGAGTACACTATGCTGCGTTCTCCTATTTACTACTACAGCACCTACTTCTGCCTTGTGAACCCGCTCGGCAACGCGAACTCTAACGGCGCAAGGAATTCCTATGGCGTCGCCCCGGCTTTCAGTTTCTAATCTGTGTATCAAAAGCATCAGCACCACGGAAGTGGTGCAAGATAAAACCATAACCACTGGGGCAGTTGCTTCAGTGGTTTTATGTCCACAATGGCTCCAACCTCCTCGTGGTGTGGGCGGATAGTCGTAAGACGAACTAATAGGGGTACATTTGAAATCAAGGAGTACATACACATGGCAAAAATCGTTATCGCAGGCGACGCAGTCGTCGTCACTTCCGCAATGAAGCTTGAGGACATCAAGACCATCGAGAAGTATCGTCCCAAGGAGCTCGTCCTGAAGGGCGGCGAGGATGGCAAGGAGCCCATCTTCGGTGTCGGCACCACTCATGGTGCAGGCAATATCAACGCAGTTGGCGCATCCTTCGGCTCCGAGACCCGTGACGATGACAAGCTGGCGTGCATCACCCTGTTCCTCGACGGTGTTACCGGCGATGTGAAGGATTGGGTCGCTGACCGCCTCGGCGCTGCCATCATCAACCTCAACAAGCTCGAAGAGAAGCTCCCCACTGTTCTCGAAGAGATTGCGGCTGAGAAGGCAACCGTGATGAGCAACATCACTGTCGCTCAGTAAGAGACACTGCAACGGGGCGGCATAGCCGCCCCACCACCCAAAAAAACAAAAAACGAATAAAAGGAGAATACATAATGATTAAGGTTACTGTTGGCAACAATGTTAAGCGTGAGGCTGTCATCATCGATGAGAATACCACCCTGCGCTCCTGCCTTGAGGCAAACGGCGTTGATTACACTCGTGGTGTCATGCACCTCGATGGTTCTTCTCTGAACCCCGGCGACCTCGATAAGACCTTCCAGCAGTTCGGCATTACCGAGAAGTGCTTCCTGCTGAATGTCGTTAAGGCGGACAACGCCTAAGTTTTAGATTAGAGCCGCCCCATGAAGGGCGGCTCTTTTCATGGGGAATTGGTGGAATTGGAAGACACAACAGATTTAAGTTCTGTTGGCGTATGCCGTATCGGTTCAAATCCGATATTCCCCACCAAGATAAAAATGAATTGAGGTGTTTCTGTGTTCAAGACAAGCATTACATCGACACCGTTTACGTCAGAGGCGGCTAATAGCTTTTTTCAGAACATTACCGGAAGCTATTTTGGCAATGACTGTTCGTTCCTTTCAACGCTTCGTGCACTGGTTGCACCTCGAATCAAAGAGGACGAAAGTGTTTACCTGACTTTCGGTTCGACCAATTATGATGGGAACACTATCCGTAACGTTCCAGCAGAACGTGCGGTTAGTGCTATCTGTAGCAGTTATCAAATGAATGCCAGCGGTGCGCTCATAGTTCATAGCTTCAATGCTGACCAAAATAGCAATCTGGCTTGTATGCAGATTGTGGAGGACAAGTTTACTTCTATCTACCCAGAGTATCACCGTCTTGATAAGGTCAAAGCGTTTTATCGGAAGTCATTCAATGTTGATTGTTATATCAACCCTGATAAGAAGTCGGTGATTGTCTTCGTTGACAATCTTGATGTTAAGAAAATGCATTATCTTCAGGTATCTATTCTTGCATTCATGCCGTGGTATCTGAATCAGGATGATGGTTTGACAGAAGATGAGCTTGCATTGATGCAATCTTTGCGAGAAACAAATTCGGCAAACTATGAGAAGTACATTGCAAAGCTTGCCGAGGGATATGATTTCAGAACAGCGCGGATTCGTCAGTTACTGGGTGATTTTGAAACCAGATATGAGCGCATCGAATGTGATACTGTTCGCAATGAAATCCAATCTATTGACATGGAGATTCAGCGACTCAATGATTCTATCGGCGCGTATCTATCGCGCCGCAATGACAAGTGCATCAGATTGTTGGGACTTGAGCAAAGAATTGCAGAGGGCGGTGGAGACTCTGAAATCATGGATTATTTCCTCTGCAACAACAGACTTGTCCTGTCTCATGTTAGCAATACGGATATGTATTTCTCGGTTAAAGACTACCTTGAATACTTTGACAGAGATATGGCTGAGCGAGCAATCAACAATAGAAGCAGTTATGTGTATCGACCGGATGGTGGCAGCGGTCACAATGCGGCAGCTTCAGAGAAAATGCAGAAGCTGATGCAGGAGATTTTCGTAAGTGAAAATCCTCGGCTTAGAATCCGCTTTTGCGCAGCATATAGATTCGACCTGAATGGTAGTGTTTCTGCGCAGACTGGTGATTTTTCTGATTACACATTTGATGGTTATATGCCTAATACGCATATTGACCGTTATCATTGCATGGGCAATTACAGCAGGACTATCAATGAACTGCTGAGAAAACGAAATTATATCGGTGCACTTGAGCAGTGTATTGCGTCCTGTAAGAGTCTGAACTTCGGCGACAGTGCAGTTATGGGCGAGTTTATGAGAACCATGTGGTCAAATAACACGGTCAGTCGTTGTATTGAGTTGCCAGATGGTCGCGTTGTAAAGCCGAACGAAGCAATTAGATGGCTTGATGAGCAGGAGGCAAAGGATGAGCAGACGGAGGAGGCGCAAAATGAGCAGACCAATTAAGTTGACGCAGGAACTCATTGATGAGTGCCGTCAAGATTTTGAGAAGGCTTTGTCACTTACAAAGCTCTCGGATGGAAAGCTTTCTTTTACCAAAGCGTTCTCATGTGGTGACAGAAAGGCAGTAGTTTACTTCAGCGCAGAGGCGTGGGCAAAGATGACTATGCTTATCAAAGAGTTCGATAAAGAGGTCGCATGGCATGGTGTCGCACGTCGAACTGAAGATGAATCGCTTGACGAGTATGTCATCGATGACATCGTTGTCTATCCGCAGGAGGTAACCGGCGCAACGGTTGAGATGGACACCGAGAAATATGCTCTGTGGATTCAGGAAAACATCGAAGATGAGCGTTTCAACCACATCTATATGCAGGGACATTCCCATGTAAATATGGGTACGTCTCCATCCTCTGTTGACCTCAATCATCAAGAGGAAATCCTCGGGATGCTTGGCGATAATGACTTCTACATCTTTATGATTTGGAACAAGTCATTTGCAAGCACAAATAAAATCTATGACCTCAAGAAGAACGTGATGTTTGAGGATAAAGATATCACGGTCAAGATTATCGGTCAGAATGAAGGACTTGATGAGTTTATCAAAAACGCGAAGGATATGGTGAAGTCAAAGTCCTATGCGTATGGCGGTCAGAGCGGATACGGCGGTTACTACAATCAGGGATACAGGGGAGCTCCGGCTGGTGCTCCGTATAATCCACTTGCAGGTAAGTCCGACGACAAAAAGGACAGTAAGAAAGAAGAAAACAAGGATAAATCATCTGGTAAAAAGAACGAGGGAGAGAAACCCAGAACCAGAATTGGAGCTGGTTGGCATGGACAGAATGCCTGCCAAGAATCAATGCATGGCTGGGAAGACGAAGATGACTACGACCCTTATGCATACTTAGGAGGTAAGTAATATGGCTATTGACCTGTCAAAGAGCTATGAATATTTTCAGCCCGAGAAGGTTGATTGTAGAATCCATATCGTCGGGTGTGGTTCTGTCGGCGCGACGGTTGCGGAGCTGCTGGTTCGCTTAGGACTCACGAACATCGCACTGTGGGATATGGACACAGTAAGTCCGCACAATCTGGCAAATCAGATTTTCCGTCAGCAGGACATTGGGCGCTCTAAGGTCGAGGCATTGGCGGATATTCTTTTCGACATCAATCCTGATGTTAAGGATGACCTGAAGCTTTACAAGGATGGGTGGAACGGGCAGCAGTTATCCGGCTATGTGTTCTTGTGCGTCGATAACATCGAGTTGAGGAAAAAGATTGTTGAGAAACATTTCGACAATCCGTATGTAAAGGCGATGTTTGATTTCAGAACTCTGCTGGAGGCTGGTCAGCACTATGCTGCTGATTGGTCTGACTACAAGATGAAGAAAGACCTCCTCAACTCCATGAATTTTACACACGATGAGGCGGCGGAAGAAACTCCAGTCTCAGCTTGTGGCATCACGCTTGGCGTTGTGACTACGGTCAGAGTGATTTGTGCTCTGGGTGTGAGCAACTTCGTCAAGTACATCAGGGGTAAGGGGCTGAATAAGCTGATTATTTGTGACGCATTCCAGCCGCTGTTGGATGCGTTTTAATTTTCAAAAAGAACGAAGGGAGGGGTAAGGTATGGACACGACCGTTGGTGCTCTCAAAGTAGGTGCACAACTCGTAATGGGCAAGTACGGTGTGGACAAAGACAACCCGTACCCGATTGTTTGGCTGAAAGGAAATCCAAACTGTGATTTTATCACAGAAAAAGCTATCGACTACCTGTGCTTCGATGCGGCGGAAGAGACTGGGCATTATAGGCGTGTTAATAATGCGAAGTATCCAGTGTCAAATCTGTTTTCGTTCTTGAACAGTGACCAGATGATGTGGTATCACGCAATGCACGATAATGATTCTTCGCCCGGTGCCTTTGTGAGGTATAGTTATGCTCGCTATGAAGACCATTACGGGTTTCTGTATTTCTTTGAAGACCACGAGATTGCTTCTTTGGTTAGGAAAGAGTATGTGGTCGGAGAGAACCGAGTGTCTTCGTTGATTCGCCTACCATCAATTGCAGACATTTTTAGCCTCCAAGATGGGCGGCGCTTTGACTTATTCAAAAGAAAAGGCATTCGTCCGAATCCGACAGCCGACTTGTTCGACCTGAAAGCTCGTTATGCAGGGCTTGATTCAGACCGTGGATTTATGAGCTTCTGGCTGTTAGACGATGTTGAGACCGAAAGAGCGGCGATTTCGAATCGCTCTGGTGTGTTAAACAGGCTGACAGCATCAAGCTGTTCCGGGGTAAGACCGGTGTGCACGTTGAGCCCTGACACGATTGTCGAACAACGAGAGGACGGCGTGTTTTTCATCAAGCCATTCACAACTCAAAATGTCTTTACGGACGAAGAACTGTTTGAATTATTAGGTATGGCGCAGCCTTAATGCGCCACAGACTGTAACGGATTTTCTCGTAAGAGAGCTTTACGCCAAAGGCTAAAGTAACAAATTGTCGGGAGGATGACCCCCCGGAGGATGACGCGGTGGAACCCTGAAAGCAAACCGGCTGCCACGGGTCGGCAGCATCACGCCATAAAGCTAACCAAATGTCAAGCACTTTTCGCCAAATCTTCGATACAAGGACGAAATGTACTAACAACAGACTCATGCTTTCAGTCGCAATGAAATCAAAAAAAAAAAAATCTCGCATCTTGCAAGAGCTCGCACCACCTCCCACAGGGACGACGTAGTCTTCAGACTTAGGAATTCTGGGAAGCAGCAGACATATGTAGGTTACAGTTAGTTATTGGACAAGGAGGGGAAGAAATGGTCTATATCACTGTTAGGCAGTCACCGATTTATCATCAGATGACACTGGAAGAGTACCTGTTTCAAAACTATCAGACACCTCCGGTTGTCAATGCCAATATTGCAAACACAAGAACATACGAGGTCGAAAATGTCAGTGAACATTTTTCCAGCAAGATTGGTGTTGAAGCTTTAATCGGAAAACTCGTGCGATTTAATAACGATACAGCAGAGCTTCGTGCAAAGGAACGGAGCGAGTTGTATGAGACCTTTTACATCCCAAAGAAATCTGGTGGTCTTCGTAGAATCGATGCGCCAAAGGCAGAGCTGATGGACGCCTTGAGAAGACTCAAAACGATTTTCGAGGATGATTTCCATGCACTCTATCATACTGCCGCGTTTGCTTATGTAAAGAAGCGGAGTACAGTCGATGCGGTTAAGCGTCACCAGAAGAACAGCAGCAAATGGTTCGCAAAGCTTGACCTGCACGACTTTTTTGGCAGCACAACATTGGATTATGCCATCTCAATGTTCTCGATGGTTTTTCCTTTTAGTGAGATTGTAAAAGAGCCACAGGGCGAGGCAGCATTGCGGACAGCTATGTCGTTAGCGTTCTTAAATGGTGGGCTACCGCAGGGCACCCCAATTTCACCGCTCATCACAAACGTAATGATGATTCCGGTTGATTTCAAACTGTCGAATACGCTCCGTAATTTTGAAAAACAGAGCTTCATTTATACCAGATATGCGGATGACTTCATTATTTCATCCAAGTATGATTTTGATGTTCGCTCTGTTGAAGAGCTGGTAGTAAGTACATTGAGCAGTTTTGGTGCCCCATTCACAATCAATGCAAGCAAGACTCGGTATGGTTCATCAGCGGGGCGCAACTGGAATCTTGGCGTTATGCTGAATAAGGACAACGAGATTACGGTCGGTCATAAAAAGAAAAAGCAGTTCCAGTCAATGCTGTACAATTACATCACAGATAAGAACAATGGTGTCGCTTGGGAGCGGAATGATGTACAGGTAATGTATGGTCTGCATAGCTATTATCGTATGGTCGAAAAAGAGACCATCGACGCAATTGTAGCTTACATCAACAAGAAAATGAATGTGGATGTAATCCGCATGATGAAGGACGACCTGCGGTAACGTCTATAAATAACCCGCAATCCTGTAATGCATAATTGCGAAAGCAATGCTTATCGCCAAAGGCATAAGTAACAACTTGATAGGGAGGAAAACCTCCCCGGAGGCGCATTCACCTGCAGACTCAAGTCATCCTTCGAGGCTGCGAACCACCGGTGAGCAGCCCGAATCACTTGAATCCATTGTGCCACAATGGATTCAACGAGACGACCAAAAGATGTCGCACGCCAGTCACTGGGTGCCGGAGCTCCTCCTCGTAGGGAGCTACCTCAATGTAGATTACAGGATAATCAAATTATCATTTGCAGTGAATAACATTTCGTAAGGAATGTGCTTCACGCCAAAGGCTGAAGTATCACTTTGCTGGACAGCACAATTCCCCGCCCGCAGCCTGCTGCGAAGGCGCCTAAGCTCGCTGTACAGCTCATTAAAACTATTCTGGATGTCTTGTCATCTCCATCCGATGAGCGACCGTCGAACCCATTGTCTCCCAATGATTTCATCATCGCCGTTTGGGATTTGAACTCGCTTTCAGCTCATCTAAATCCCGTCGCTACAGGAGATAAACGAAGAGACCAGAACAGAATATACATATGGACTGCAGATGAGAAAGGAACTGAGCATGATTTATGTCACTGGAGATACACACGCAAACATTGATATTGCCAAGCTTAATACAACAAAGTTCCCACAACAAAAGGAATTGACGAAGAATGATTTCGTAATCATATGTGGCGATTTTGGACTCTGCTGGGACGGTTCGCATCGAGAGATGTGGTGGCAAGACTGGCTGACAGCGAAAAACTTCACGACACTTTGGATTGATGGCAACCATGAGAACTTTGATATGCTCTACCAGTTCCCGCTGATTGACAAATTTGGCGGAAAGGTGCGTGAAATCGCTCCTGACATCTATCATCTGGACAGAGGGCAGGTGCTCACGATTGATGGAAAGAGAATCTTCTGCATGGGCGGTGCTCGCTCTGTTGATAAAGAGTATCGCGTGGAACATATCTCATGGTGGAAAGAGGAAATGCCGTCCAGAGAAGAAATGGAACGAGCGATTGCAGCGCTCGAACAAAATCATTGGCGAGTTGACTATGTAATTACACATTGTGCGCCAAGGAGTGTTCAGACTCTGCTCGCAAGCTGGTACGAGAACGACCCGATGGTCAGCTTTTTAGACAGGGTTTGTTCCGACCTCACATTCAAGCGGTGGTTCTTTGGACATTATCATGTGGACAAGCAGGTCAATGAGCAGTTTATTGCTCTGTATAATAAAGTAATCCCGATGGAGTGGTAAGCCTAACGGTAAGGCAGCGGTTTGCTAAACCGTGAGTAATCCGAAAGGATGTGCAGGTTCAAGTCCTGTCCACTCCGCCAAGGGGTGTGGTGCAATGGCTAACATAGCGGTCTCCAAAACCGTCAGATGGTGGTTCGAATCCATTCACCCCTGCCAGTTGTTGGGTAGCTCCCAACTGATGTGAGAGATTATCGGCTTACCTCACAAAGAATGAAAATGCTTGCTGAAAACTGCGCTTGTCTTGATGCGTCAAGACCGGTTTGACCTGACGGAATAGGGGCTACGACTTTTCGGAGCGTAGTTGCCGGTAGCGTGTGACAATCTAAGCGAGAAGCCGACCATGCGGTGTTGGTGTTCAACGGTTAGCACTCCGGTCTTCCAAACCGGTGGTGCCAGTTCGAGTCTGGTACGCCGCTCCAAGTAAGAAACCATTAAATTATGCGTTAAAGGAAATGCCTTTACGACACGTCAGAGCCTGCTCTGGAAGTCGGTTACAGGTTGGTTTGGCGGGACGCCGCTGCATGAGCCTGCAGATATAGGGGTATGGTGAAGCGGTAACACAGCGGACTTTGACTCCGTTATTCGTAGGTTCGAATCCTACTGCCCCTGCCAAAATCATCTTTGGTATTAGAGCTTGTTTTCTATCCCTGCAATCCCTTATGCCACGATGATTTATCCATGATTCTCCTTTCACGCTATCAAAACTGCCATCATAGTGAGTTTGTATTGGTGGTGTTAATGACATCGCCATAGTTTCAGGATGGCATCTATGCTGGAATAGCTCAACTGGTAGAGTAACGCTTTCGTACAGCGTGGGTTCTCGGTTCGACTCCGAGTTCCAGCTCCATCTGCTCTGTTGGTCATGCTTACGTTTGTACGGTTAGTTCATCACTCAACTGTTATCTCTGTAAGAGACACAGCCGGGTGCACACGGAGTCCTACGGGCGCAGGGCGCATTTATGCTGATGTAGCTCAGTTGGTAGAGCAGCACCGGAAGTGTGAGTCGCTGGTTCAAGTCCAGCCATCAGCAGCCTTTTAGCTAAAAGCTGACACCTCGGAAAGACGAGGGTGCACGCTGGTGTAGCGTAATTGGTAGCGCAAGTGATTTGTACTCACTGGGTTGCGGGTTCGAGCCCTGTCACCAGCTCCAACGGACTGACATATCCGTTTTCCTTTCTGCCCCGGCACGCACTACTAAGCATTGATGGCGATGCTTATGGTGAGGATGGTTCGAACCCATCAGTAGTGCGTGTGTGTTCGGAAACAAAACCATTATATCTGGGTGTAGCACAGATGGTAGTGCGCTTGCTTTGGGAGCGTGAGGCCGGAGTTCGAGCCACACTTTCTCAAAATCCCGGAAAGCTCTGGGACGCTAAGGCGGACGGAGTTTTGCCCCTCGCCGGGAACTGGTCAAAAACCGGCGTTGACCCCATATTTGACCACAGTTGGAAAATTCCATATCCGGGTGTAGCGCAGTTGGTAGCGCGCTTGCTTTGGGAGCAAGATGCCGGGAGTTCGAGTCTCCCCACTCGGACCAAAAACCGCCTCAAAACTGATGTTTTGAGGCGGTTTTTGTAACTTTTTCGACAATAATTTGTTTGGCGTTCTGCATAAATAAGGCCTCAAATGTGGTCAACTCACTTTCGCGGATTTGTTTTGGATTTTCGTTGTAAATATAGTTTCTTGTCCGTCTCCGCCACAATTCGTTCTGAAAAGAGGCAAAGACAAACTGCACAATTTTTGAAATATGGGGGCATGACCACCTATTCACGATCAGTTCACGCGGCCGCAACCTTATCTTTGAATCTTGCGTCGCAAAATCTGATAGGCTTGGCTGCACTTTCCCAGCCTTGTTCCTCTCAGCGGAGCCGTGTATAATGGCAGTTGGAAACAGTGAAATAAACGAGTAAGGAGCGGCACTATGCGGATCCTCATGCTGGGCAACAGCTTTACGTTTACCAACGATATGCCACAGATGCTGGCCGACCTGACCGGGGCGGAGGTGGTCCACCACACCCGTGGCGGGGCGCGGCTGTCGGAACAGCTGAACCCCAGCACCAGGCTGGGCAGTCAGACCCAGGCGGCGCTCCAAAAGGAGAAGTGGGACTATGTGGTGCTCCAGGAGATGAGTCACGGCCCCATCACTTTCCCCAAGAGCTTCTTCTCCAGTGTGGAGGGGCTTTGCCGGCAGATCCGGGCAAACGGAGCGGTCCCCATTTTGTTTGCTACCTGGGCCTATCAGAGGGGCGGAGCCAAGCTGACGGATAAGGGCTGGGACTACGACGAAATGGCCCGAACGCTGTCCGAGGCCTACCACAGGGCGGCACGGGAAAATGGTGCCTTGATCGCCGACGTGGGCCAGCAGTTTTACGAGTTGGCCGATACCCAGGCCCTCTATGCCGCCGACGGCGTTCACCCCAGTGAGCTGGGCTCCCGCATCGCGGCGGAGACCATTGCGACTGTGATCCGGCAGCGGGAGGAGGGTTTGCGATGACAGCAGAGGCGAAACCCCGCCGCAAAAAGTGGAAGATCGCCGTCGGCATTTTGCTGACGGTTCTGGTTCTGCTGGCGGGCGGCTTTTTCTGGTATGTGTCCGACTACTACCGGGCGGAGGACGTGGCCCTGGAGGTACTGGCAAGCGGAGATCATCTGGAAGTTCGGGATAATCTGACCATCCTCTCCCCATCCTATTCCACGGACACCGCGATCATCTTCTACCCCGGGGCCAAGGTGGAGGCCGCCGCCTATCTGCCCCTGCTGAACCAACTCCGGCAGACCGGCCTCACCTGCATTCTGGTGGAGATGCCCTTCCACTTAGCTATCTTCGACGTGAACGCAGCGGAAGACGTAATGGCCCAGTTCCCGGATATCCAGCACTGGTACATTTCCGGTCACTCCATGGGCGGGGCCATGGCCTCCCAGTTCGCTTCGGAGCACCCGGACGAGGTGGACGGTTTGATTTTGCTGGGAGCCTACCTCTATGGCGACTATCCGCCTGCCGATACCATTACCGTCTACGGCTCCCTGAACCAGAGCGTGGAGGACAAGATCGACTACAAAGAGAATGTGGTGGAAATTGAGGGCGGCAACCACGCCCAGTTCGGCAACTACGGCCCCCAGGAGGGGGATCTGCCCGCCACTATCTCGGCGGAGGAGCAGCAGGCCCAGACGGTGGAGGCTATCTCGGATTTCATCGCCCAACGACAGAAGTGAAAGAGCTGCCTTCAAAAAAGGTAATTTCATGGCGATATCACCCTGGGCGACAAGTTTGACTCTGGTAGTTTATACGTGGAGGAAGATATAAAATGGCGATTTTTTATTTTTCAGACGTATTGAGAAAAGTAGGACTGAATCCCTCAAAAGTCAAATTGATTCGTCATGCACTAACAGATCGTGGATTTCGAGAGTGTTATAAAGCAAATGTGGTATATGAATATACCTGTCATCAGAAATCTGGATTCAGCAAAGGGTACGATTATTGGGTGACCTTTATAAGCGACCAGGGGACTCTCTGTAAGCTGGATTCCTGCTATAAAGTAGGTGCTGCTGTTCCGGATACGCCCGATATGATCCCGAAGGGTGTCCCGGAAATCGAGGCCAGAAAATTCCAGGGCAAGAACTCATATTTTCATCTCGAACCCCTCGATTTGCTGAAAGAATATGAGGGCAGACTGATCATCGATTGGGGAAAGTCTGCGCGCATGTGGCATCAGAAGGGAACAACCGAAAAGCCTGTTGTGGCAATTCAGGCAGATGAAAAGAAGGTCTTTTCCGGCTTTGAAAATCTGATCCTTACATATGATGAGCTGAAGGAGATCGTTGAAAATCCAACCGTATATGAAGCGTGGCACACAGCGCTGTCCTCTGTCAACGCCATTTATCTCATCGTTGATCGGGAGACGGGAAAACAGTATGTGGGATCAGCTTATGGAAAAGCTGGACTGCTGGGGCGGTGGGCCTGCTATGTTGATTCTCTGCACGGCAATAATAAGCTGATGAAGGAACTGATTTGCGCCTACCCCGAACGTTACCACGATTTCCAGTTCTCCATTTTGCAGATATTGCCCAAAACTGTGACAGATGATGAGGTCATCTGGACAGAGAGCCTATATAAAAAGAAATTGCTCACGATTCCTTTTGGAATGAACGACAATTGAATATCGGGAGATGCGTCTATGACAGAAAATTTGTTTTTAGACTGGGCGATCAAATTGCTGGAGCAAATCGAGACTTCTGAGGAAAAGAAGCTTTGGTGCCGCCGTTATTCCGTGTATTCCCGTAGTCCTGGGCAGGAAACACTCTCACGCGATTTACATGATTTCGTAGACAGAACCTACCAGGCGGGATTGGTGATCCAGAATTATCACGAGGTGATCCAAAAGTGGGGCCTCGAGGAGCGGAATATCTCGATTGCCGATCCGGGATGGCTGGAGACGCAGCCCTATTTGTGTGTATTGGCCTGTATCGCATGGCATTTCCGCAGAGACCATTTTTGCGAGGGTTCCCTGATCAGTCAAAGCATCGCGGAAGGAGTCCTTTTACGCCTGTTTCGTCGGCTCAAAGCGCTCTGTCCCACAGTGGCTCCCGCCGTTACACTGCAAGAACTCTGTTGTGACGGCTGTCGTGCTGTTCCGGAGGTGCCAGGAGTCTATTGGGTATTTGTGCCTGAGGGAATGCCGATCCGTTTCTCGGAACAGGAGTACCGCCCTAAGGCGAAAATCTATCCTGCGAAAAAGCTCCAGGAGAAATATGAGGGATGTGCCGACCAAAGTATCCTGTATATTGGAAAAGCGGAAGGAAAGCGTGGCCTGCGGCAGAGGCTAAAACAGTACATGGACTATGGACGGGGAAACGGAAATATCCATGCGGGCGGACGGGCCGTCTGGCAGATTTCGGACTGCGGACTTTTGCTGCTTGCTTACGAAGCCTATGAAAACGCAGGAGAAAGGGAACGACAATTGCTGCAGGAATACCGAGAGAAAAACGGCTCCTATCCACTGGCCAACTGGCGGGGTTGAGAGAGGAAAAGTAAGAAGTGACCTTGAGAAAAGAGGTTGGTATCACATTGTGATACCAACCTCTTTTGAGCATTCGGAAGCCTTGATATGCCTTTCAAAACCCCGACAGGTCTACGCCCAGGAGAACGAGGGCGATGCAAGCCAAGATCCAAGGCAAGAAGATGACCGGAAACAGGAGCAGCCCCTTGTGGTTTTCGTAGTGGTATTCCTCGCAGGAAAACAGCTTGTCAGGATCATCGACATAATAGAGATACAGGTACAGGGGCGGCGTTGCCGGGTGCTTGAAATGGGCAGTGTATTGCCGTTCTTCGCCTTCGACTGTGTAGCGGTAGACAGCGCGCCAGTTGTAGCGGGATACCTCACCGGAGGGGTGCTTATCCACCAGAGACGCTTTGATGACGTGGTCCCTGCTCTTGGCGATGTCCCGTTTCCGCCCCCAGCTGGCGCCGTGGGAGACCTTTTTGTAGAGCGGCACCGCGATGGCATAGCCGCCGATCAGGATGGCGAATACGACCGCCCATTTGAGCCAATTGACAGGATTGTCGGTAAACATCGTGACGAGAGCCTCTTGGATACTCAATTTCAGCACCTCCATGGCAATTGCCGGTACTTCTCTTATCCATCATACGATATTTGGAGGTGCTCCGCAAGGCAGAATGATACTTTTGATGATGAATTGGAGAATTTGATAAAATGGGTAGTTAAGTCGCCTTTTTACGCCGCCCGCCCCAGCATCCCCCGTATCATCTCATACCACTTCGCCGCCGTATGCCTTGTTACCCCGGCGCCTTTGGCGATAGCCCGGTAACTGGTCACGCCGGGATGGAACTTCATGTACGTTCCAAATTGCAAACCTCCGCACAAATCACTTGCCACAGCACGCAAGCAGTTGTATGATTTTCGTTGAAAAGTAGTACGATAAATCCGAAAAGTTTTCAGTGAAGTGTGGTGCTATGGAGATCAAACGGGACCGCTATCTGAACAAGCTCATATCCTTCATGTGGGATGGACAGGTGAAGGTCATCACCGGCATCCGCCGCTGCGGAAAGTCCTACCTCCTCCACAATCTGTTCCGCACTTATCTGTTGGAGGAGGGCGTTCCGGCAGATCACATTCTCTCCTTTGAGTTGGATCTGACCCGTGATATCCGGTATCGGAATCCGTTGGAGCTTGCAAATCGTGTCCGGGAGATCGTTGAAAATCAGAGAGAGCAATTCTATCTTTTCGTAGACGAGATCCAGATGTCGGACGAAGTGTCGAATCCCTATAACCCGGACGGGAAGAAGATCACCTTCTACGATGCGCTCAACGATTTGAAGTCCCTGTCCAATCTGGACATCTATGTGACCAGAAGCAACTCCCGGATGCTGTCCTCAGACATCCTCACCGAGTTCCGGGGGCGCAGCGACGAAATTCGGGTGCATCCGCTCAGCTTTGCGGAGTATTACTCCGCTGTGGGCGGGGACAAGGAGGACGCATTTGAAAATTACGCCTTCTACGGCGGAATGCCGCTGATCTTGTCCCGCCCCACTGACGCGGCGAAAATGCAGTACCTGAGTTCTCTCTTCTCTGAAGTTTATTTGAAAGACATTGTAGAGCGCAAGAAGGTCAAACGGGAGGATGTACTCTCGGATATTCTGGACCTGCTCTGCTCCTCAGTGGGGTCGCTGACCAACCCCACCAGGGTGGCGGACACCATCAACTCCAAGCAGAAGCGGAGCGGCGAGAATACGGTTTCCCTCAACACTGTGAAAGCGTATATGGATCATTTGGCAGACGCATTCCTTTTTACTGAGTGCAGGCGCTGGGATGTCAAGGGGAAAAACTATTTCGATTACCCCAACAAATATTACTGTGAGGACATCGGCCTGCGGAATGCCCGCATCGGCTTCCGCCAGCAGGAGATGACCCACATCATGGAGAACATCATTTTCAATGAGCTGATGGTGCGGGAGTGCGCAGTGGACATTGGGATCGTGTACAGCAATGAGCGAAATGCCAAAGGAAAACTGACCCCGGTGGCCCGGGAGATTGACTTCATTGCCCACTCCGGTGGGAAAAAGACCTACATCCAATCCGCCTATGCGCTTGGGACGGAGGAAAAGTCTGTCACGGAAAACAAACCGCTCTCCCTGACGGGGGACTCTTTTCCGAAGATCATCGTCCGGCACGACATCCGGAAACGTTGGTACGATGACAACGGCGTTCTTAATATTGGAGTCTTGGACTTCCTGCTGGACGATACATTGGTCTGAACAGCGGATCGTCTGGATCGCAAAAAGCGGCTGGTATCAAAGTGTGATACCAGCCGCTTCCACATTTTACGCCGCCCGCCCCAACATCCCCCGCATCATCTCATACCATTTGGCCGCCGTGTGCCGGGTCACTCCGGCGCCTCTGGCGATGGCTCGGAAGCTGGTCACATCGGGGTGGAACCTCATGTACGTCCAGATCTTCTTCTGGGTTTTGGTGAGTTTATCCGGCGGAGTGACGCCCCGTGCTTTGTCCCGTAGGGCCTGCCGCTCTGTGTTCATCTGCTGGATCAGCACCTTCAGCTTTGCCTCGCATTCCTCCCGGGTGTGGGCGTAGACGCATTTGGAGTGTTTGGTGCCGTCCGGCCAGGTGGGGGAGTAGCGGCCTTCGAACAGGTGGTCATTGATCTGAGTGATGCACCCGGTGCCAGGCTTTCGGGTCTTTCTCAGCACCGGCTGGAAGTCTTCGACCGGACCCTGATCTTCCTGAGCGGATTCCTCCCGCACCTCGTTGCCCAGCCCCCGGTCGATCTTGGCAGCCGCCTCGCTCTGCATATCCCCAGTGACGTGGGTGTAGATGTCCAGGGTGGTGGCCGCAGACACGTGGCCCAGCATGGCGGAGAGGGTCTTCACATCCATGCCGTTTTCCAGGGACAGGGTGGCGAATGTGTGGCGTAAATCATGAAATCTAATTCTCTTACACCCGGCCCGCTCCAGAATGATCTGGAGACGCCGTCGCACCGCTCCCGGCGTCATGGGCACGTCCTCTTTGACCGGGGAGGGGAACATCCATCGGGAGTCCACCGTCTCCCGATACGCCCGCAGCACCTCCACCACGCCGGGTGGCAGGACCAGCCTGCGGATGGAGGCGCGTGTCTTGGGGACGCTCACCTGGAGCCGCCCCTTCACCTCGTAGACCTGCTTGTTCACGGTCAGGGCCCCGGTCCTGAAGTCCAGGTCGTCCCACTGGAGGGCCAGCAGTTCGCCCCGGCGCAGGCCGGTGCATAAGTCCAGAAGGAACAACTCAAAGTATCCCTCCGCCTGGGCCTGGATGAGGAACCGCTGGAGCTCCTCCCGGCCCAGTACCTGCATTTCTCGCCCCCGCTTGGGCGGCAGCTTGCAGCCCACCGCCGGGTTGGTGCGGATGAGCCCCTCCTGCACCGCCTTCTCCAGTGCGGACCGGCAGGCGGCGTGGAGACCGCGCACCATGGAGTCGGACAGGCCCTTGCCGAACTGCTCCGTGCGGATGAGCCGCCCGGCCGTTTTCATCCGGGCATAGAACTGCTGGAGGTCCTTCTGGGCCAGCTGGTTCAAGGGGATCTTCCCCAGCTCCGGGATGATATGCTGATAGATCTTCGCCTCATAGTTGGCCTGGGTGGTGGGACGGATCTGGGGCTTCACATAGTTCTGGTACCAGAAGTCCAGCCACTCCCCGAAGGGCATCTCCGGCCGGACCTTCTCCGTCTTGGAGCCGGTCATCGTCTCCCGGAGCTGTTTCAGTTTTTCCTGACACTCCCGTTTCGTTTTGGCCAGGACGTTTTTTGTCCTGGGCAGGCCCTTCTCGTCGTAGCCGATGACCACCCGGCCCTCCCAGCGGCCGTCGTTCCGCTGGCGGACGGAGCCCTCGCCCTTTTTACGTCGCTTACCCATGGCGGGCACCTCCCTCCGGCCTGTCTCTTTGCCACGGTTTCAGGTCTTCCCCCAGGAGATCTTCCAGAAAGCCGCCCACGATGTGGCTGGCCTCCTGCTGCATGTCCGGCGTCACGTGGGTGTAGGTGTCCAGGGTGAAGCTGGCGTTGGTGTGGCCCAGGATACCGGACAGGGTCTTGGCGTCCACGCCGCTGGTGAGGGCGTGGGTGGCAAAAGTGTGCCTTAAATCGTGGAATCGGATCGTAGGCAGCCCCGCCTCTCTTAAGATCCGCTTCATCCAGTAGTAGGCGGCGCTGGGGCGTACCGGCTTCTCCGGAGCCAGAGGTTCCGGGAAGATCCACTGGCTGACGGCGTGCTGTTTCCGCTCCCGCAGCCGCTGGACGGTACTGGGCGGCAGGCGGATGGTCCGCCGGCCCTGGCTGGTCTTCGTTTCGCCGATCTCCAGCTCTCCGGCCTTGGGGACGTTCACCGACCGGAGGATCTTCAGCGTCCCGGCCTTCTCGTCGAAGTCCTGCCACATGAGGCCGCAGATCTCGCCCCGGCGGAGACCGGTGGTCAGCTCCGTGTAGAAGAAGTCCCGCCAGATCTCGTTGCGCTCCACTGCAGCCAGAAATGTCTCCATCTGCTCCTTCGTGAGGATCTGCTTGGGACGATGGTTGGCCTTGGGCACCACGGCCCCGTCGGTGGGGTTCCGGGCGATCACATGGGCCGCCTCCGCGTCCTTCAGGCACCGGTGGAGCATGGCGTGGATGCGGAGCACCATGGTGTCCGACAGCTCATGCCCGTGTTCCGGGTGCTCACGGACGCGGCCCTCGTGTTTCAGCTTTCGGTACAGCTTCTGGATGTCCATGCGGGTCACCCGGGAGACGATCTTATTCCCCAGGTAGGGCTTGATGTAGCACCGGATGAACTGCTCATAACTCCGCAGGGTGTTGGGCCGCAGGGTGGCGGCGCCGTAGTCCTCCATCCACCGGTCCAGCCACTCGCCCAGAGTCATGCGGCTGTCCTCGGTGAGCTCCACGTCCTGAAAGGCCTCCAGATCCCGGTGGAGCTTGTCCAGCAGTTCCTTCTGGGTTTTCGCCAGGACATACCGGAAGATGGGCTCGCCGTTTTGCTTGTGGCCCACCACGATGCGGCCCTCCCAGCGGCCGTCCTCCCGCTTTCGGACCATGCCGTCGCCGGACGGCCTGCGTTTTGCCATAGGCTATTCCTCCTTATTTGGGTCGAGCAGACTGCCGTCGTCCTCGTCCAGGGCCTCCAGGATCATGCGTACTCCCAGGCGGAAACCCCAGGACGAAGTTCTCCAGGGCCATGGTGCTGCCGATCTCATTCTCCGCGTTGATGAGCCGGAGCAGCAATGTTTTTTCCCTGTCCTCCAGCAGGGCGGTGAGTTTCTCCTCGCACTCCGCCGACTGTTCCATGGCCTTTTTCAGTGCAGTCCCCGATTTGACGATCTGATCGTTGGGGGTGATGTTTCCGAAGTACAGATTTTCCAGTGTGTCTCGCATGTGTGCCGCCTCCTTTGTCAGCAACACACAATACCCGAATTTCCGCCCAATAGCCACCCCCAACCGCAACTATTTTCAGAAAGTTATCATCTGCGGGCAGGATTTTATCTTTGTACTGCGGTCCAGATTTTGATATGCCTGCCATAGAAAAAACCGCCTGCATCTCTGCAGACAGTTCCGGTGACAAATCGTTTCTCCCTATGGAGAAGATTGTCTCTATTCGTTTGTTTCGTCGTCCTGCACATCTCCAAAGAGGATGCGAAGATAATCCCGGCGGCCGTAGAGCACACGATCCACATAGACATCGTTGTCAAGAACTCGGTAAAAAGTGAGGTAACTGCCGGTCACAAGGAAACGATAATCACTCTCGATATCGGCAATCGAGGACAGGGACGCACCAATCAGACTGTGCTCCCGCAACCTGCGGATGTCCTTTGTGATGTTCCGTACCGTGGAGATCGCTGCGCTGGGATTTTCCAAATTCTTTGCGATATAGGACTTGATCCCGGCCAAATCAGCCTGCGCCTCGTCGGATAAATGCAGGTTATTCATCTGCGATTCCGAGATGTTTCTCTACGGCCTCCAGCGTCAACCAGCCCTTTTCCTCCCCGGACTTGCGGCCCTTGGCCAGCTCGTTCATCAGCCGGAGGGTGGCCTGTGTCCGCTCATAGTCCTGCATGTCCACGATGGCGTAGCGGCCCCGGCCATTCTTCGTCAGAAAAACCGGAGCGCCAACTGCCACGTCATGCAGGACCTCCGTGTAATTACGCAGATCAGAGATGGGTTTGATGTTCGGCATGGTATTCAGCCCCTTTCTTGCCCTTAGTATACCTCGATCTGCTGTAAAATTCAACAGCATTTTTTACTGCGGTTTAATTGGTGATTGCTACCACCCCATGGTCATGCCGCCCATGTCCTGCCGGGGAGTTTCCTCATGGTCATCCGGCTTGTGGCCCATGGCGATCTTCTTTTCCCGGATTTTCCTCCGCAGCTTTCGGTCCACCTGCTGTCCTACCGGGGCGGCAGGGGGCACCGAGTTGTCACGAAAGATTTGACTCAGATGGTGGAGCAGCCGGGTGGCCGACAGGAACACATTGGGCCTGCGCGCCTGATCGAAGTGCTCCAGAAAGAAGTCGGCGTATTCGTTTCCCTGTTCTGCCGATTCATAGAAATACGCCCAGGCCTGCTCCCGGTCCTGTTTGATGCCCTGGCCGGTAAGGTACAGCTTTCCCAGAGCGTACTGGGCGTACTGGTTGCCCTGCTGGGCGGACTCGGTGAGATAGGACACCGCTTTGAGCACGTCTTTCGGGACATCTTTCCCCTCCAGATACAGCTTTCCCAGGCGGTAGGCGGCGCAGGAGTTCCCCTGCGCCGCCGCTTTTCCATACCAGGATACCGCCTCATTCGTTCGATTTTGGCCTTGCAGGAGCTTTCCAAGAGCGTACTGGGCGAAGTCATATCCTGCGTCAGCCGCCCGCCGGAACCACAGTTCTGCTTGCTCATCATCGGGGAGAACACCCCGACCGTCCCGCCAGCACTTGCCCAGTTGGTAGGCGGCCAGGGAGAACCCTCTCTGCCAGAGCTGCTCCAGCACCTGCACCTGTTCCGCCTTTTCACTCTCCGGATTTTCGTACTCCTCCAGCACTTCCTTGGCGCTCTGGTAGATTTCGGCCATCCGCCAGTTGGAGTTCCAGGTGAAGTACACCGCATCCTGGTCCTCATCCACCTCGTCTCTCATACGGGCATCCTCGAAGGTAAACGTGCCCAGCCGGAGCCGCTCCGCCTCCCGGATGACCATGTTTTTGATGGCTTTGAACTCCTTCTGCTGGGAGAGGGGCAGGCGCTCTCTGGGGGCGTCCTTGTAGTAACGTTCCAGCTCGTCCCGAAGCTGATTCCACTGTTCGTAGCACTCCGCCACCTCCGGGACCTTGGCCAGTTCATCCACGATGGCATCCACCTGCGCCTTTGCCGGCTTTTTCAGGTAGCCATAGACCTTCTTGCCCTTGTGGTCTTCCAACATCCCGGCCAGCGTCTCCATCTGCTCCGCGATGGCCGGGCTGTGACACAGACCTGTCTCCATCTCCCGAATGAGCCGCCCCATGGCCTCCGTCGCCTCGTCCCGCACTTGGCTGTAGGACAGATCTTTTTGCTGATACAGGGACAGCAGTTCGTCCCGGAAGATCTCATTGGACAGCTGGGAGCGCATTTTTTCGATGCCCTTTTCCGTGAGATACCCCTGCTTTGGATCCGCCGACCAGATCATCATGTGGATGTGGGGGTGGTGCTTCTCGTCGTGGAAGGCGGCACACCATCGGAAGCTGCTGGGCGAAATCTTCATGGCCTGAGCCAGCTCCGTCTGGTGGGCCAGCAATAACCTGCGCCAGCTCTCGCTGGTTTCGTAGCCCAGCCGGTGTGCATCCTTCCGTTTCAGGGAGTAGACGAAGGTCCACACCGGCCCGGTGTGCCCGTTGATCTCCTCCATGGTTTTCTCCAGATCGGCGGGACCGTCAGCGGAGAACAAGCCGTGGGAGCGGGGACGTTCCGCCATGTATTCCAGGTAGCCGCCGCCGTCATGGGCGGGGTGCGGAGCCTCGATCAGCTCCACACCCTCCCGGGTGGCGATGTACTCGGCGTAGTGACCGCCGCCGTTTCCCGGCTTGATGTAGCCCGACTTCTGGATTAGTCCCGGCATCACTCAGCCCCCTTTTGGTAACGAACAGTGTCTTCGAAGCTGATCTCGCCGTTGGTTTCCTTTACCTCTTTGACACAGCGGACGCGGGCTTTCCGCAGCTGATCCGGGTCGATCTCTATGTCGGCGGCCAGAATATTCCCCATGAGGTTTTGATCCACCGACAGCTTGAACAGCAGGTGTCCCATCCGTTTACCGAATGCATTCAGCTTGCCTTCCAGCACATCGGCGAGAACCCGGGGCAGGTAAGCATCGGCAGATTCTGCGTCCAGGTAACCGGAGTAGAAACGGATGGCCTTTTCGATAAATTCATTTCTGGTGGAGCAGTTATCTTGCTGGTAGCGCGATTCCACCTCGGTCCAGGCGGATTTACTGAGCCAGACGGAATGTTTCTTATTTTCCTTTTTCAAATTCAAAATCCTCTCCTTATTGCATCAGCGCCGCCCGAAAGCCTGTCACAGCGGGGATTCAGGCGGCTTTTGAGAAAAAACAGCGCCAATCTCAAATCGGGTTAGTCGGAACAGCGCCAACTCCAACCCCTGAAACCGCCCGCACTGCGGGCGGAAGTGACCGCCCAGGCGCCATAAAAGCGCCAGGGCTTTCTCCTGCTTTTCCTTTCGTCCTCCGTAAACCAGTTATGGGGCGGCAAATTCCCCGGATAGGCCTCCTCCACAGCGGTGGAACAACGGGCCAAATCCGCCCTGAAAGCCCCAGGTGGGGCAGGGACTCTGCCCTGCCCCAAAAGAGGGCACACAGCCCCTCACAGGCCGTTACACAGGGGAAGCCGCTTGCTGCAGGGAACGGTGTGCTGCGGCAGAAAGATTCGGCAGTATTCCTCCGGCCCGGACACCAGATGCCGGCGCATCATCTCGCCGCACTGAAACATCTGGAGCACCGCATTTCGATAACAGGCCTTAATCTCCTCACGGCACTCCTTCGCAAAGACTCTTTGTTCATCTGTCAGGGTTCCACGACTCTCATCGCAGAGGAACAGGGCCACCCCGTCTTCGTCGATAGACTCCTCGTGCGTACGGTTCCACCTGTTGACAATGTACCGCCGCATGTCTATGGTGCGCCGTGCTGACAGAGACGGGTTCTGCTCAATCACGCAGTCGATCATCTGCATCAGCATCCGGATGCACACTCCTTTCTCTTCAGCGCCGCCATGCGCTGTTCCGCTCTCTGCCGTTCCAGTGCCAGGTCAGCCGCGTGGAGCTGCCGCTCATAGAACTGTTCGATGGACATCTGGATGGGCAGGATGTAGTAACGCAGACAGCCGTTGAGGGTGCGGCCGTCCCGGGTGGTGACGGTGGTGCGCTCCGTCCGGACCAGGCCACGATCCTCCAGCTCGGCCACATACTTGCGTACTGTGTTGACGCTCATCCCCACCGCCTCTCCGATGGTCCGGTAGCTGGCCACGCACTGGTAGGTCCTCCGGTCCTCCCGGTGGAGGAGAAATCCGTAGACCGCGATCGCCCCGGCAGACAGTCCCAGGGAGAAGATCTCGTTGGGGAGGGGGAAGTAGTTCTTGACGGGATCACGCTTGGGCCAGTGCTGTTTTCTCATTTGGCACCTCCCGACTGTCCCTCCGCCCACTGGATGAACTTCTCTTTCGGAACTACCATTCGGCTCCCCACCCGCAACGTGGGGAAGCCGGGATCGTTGAGCAGCTCGTAGGCGGTGGAGATGGACACGCCCAGCACCTGCGCCACCATCTTGGCATTGAGGAACAGGGGCAGGTCGTCGTAGGATTTGTAGACAGACAGTTTCAATGCTTAGTACCTCCGGTGTTTTAAATTCAGAGAAAAAATTTCTTGCGTTTCGGAGGTCTCTCTGTTAAACTGGGACACAGATCAGGCTGTGTTTTCCGAAACGCGGCAGGCCGCTGAACTGTTGCAGCAGTTCGGCGGCTTTTTTTGCAGGAGCTGTCTTTTTAGATCTGTCTGGCCATGCACCATACCCGTTCCTGCCCTGCGGCCTTGTTTGACCAACACAGCGTTTTCTTCCCCTTGGTATGCTCGACCGCTCCTTCTATGACGGCGTCCTGGCATTACTTCTCCGGGGAGTATCGTCTCTGGTGATGGGTATTCGTTTTTCAAGGTGCCGTTCCGAATGTTTGGGACCAATTTCCCGTTGACAATCGTATTTGCGGGTGTTAGACTATTGTAAGATTATTTTGACAGCTCCTTTTCAACTGTATCGTAACATGATTTCCAGTCGCCGTCAAGACTATCTTAAAAATAATTTGTGATTGTCTATTTTGGAGGGCGCCGACATGTGGTATGCCAAGATGTACTTCTCTGAGAAAAAAGAGGTTTTCCAATTTGATAGCCACGGGGTCCAGGGCGTTCCCTCGACCTACAAGGAACTCCCGTTCCTGGAGAGCCTGCTGTCTTTTCTGGAGACCGACTGTAAGGAGCTGGAGCCCCTGCTGCGGCGGGCTTATGAGAATTGGTCCCTTCTGATCGACAGGGATGATAAAGAGGCTGGGGTCCGTACCTTGATGGACCTGGGTGACCTTGGGAGCCGGCACATCTACCTGCATCTTCTGTATGTGCGCTGGTTTGAGCGGTTTGGACGCATGGGGATCACCCAGGACCGGGGGAGCAGGGAGGATCAGGAGATGCTGGAGGAGCTGCAGAGCCTTCCGAAGCAGCTCCCACTGTATCAGCAGCAGGTACAGCGTTTCTTTGATCTCGTTCTGGATGTGGACAAGGCAGGACGGGATCCCCAGCAGCAGGCGTCGGCCCACTATCTCTACGATGCCCCCAAGGACCCGTCTCTGTTCTCCTTCCGGCCTATCCCCCTCAGCTTTGAACCGGTGGAGCCGGGCCGGTGCTCGCCGGTTCTGTATCCCATCCACATTTCGGACATGATCGACTACTCCCTGCGCAGCTGCGTGGAGCGCGGCATTACTGTTCGGCGGTGCAAGAACTGCGGACGGTGGTTCCCCCAGACCGGCCGGGTCAGCGCGGAGTACTGTGAGCGTCCGGTGGCTTCCGGACAGCAGACCTGCCGGGAGGCCGGAGCCTTCCAGCAGTGGACCAAGAAGCAATCCGACGATCCGGTGTTCAAGGCCTACCGCAAGGAGTACAAGAAGCGCTTTGCCTGGATCAAGGCCGGCCGTATCACCGACGAGCAGTTCTACGCCTGGAGCGAACAGGCCAGAGAGATGAAAAAGAAATGCGACCGGGAGGTCATCACCCTGGACGAGTTCAAGGACTGGCTGGGGAAGCCGTGAGGACAAATCGGCAGAAAATGAGCAACGGGACGCGCCCAAAGGCGCGTCCCGTGTATTCTTTGTATTTGCGATGCAGATCTCGATGGACTTGTGGTAGTGTCAAAAATTGGACCTGTTGACAAAGTCCTATTTGAAAAAATAGGCTAATTTTCCACCCAGGTTGTTGTAGGTTTATAGCCAAATATGAGTTATTCCCTAAACTTTTTCCAACGCAATTTTGGGACAAATCGACTTTGTCAACAGGCCTCAAATTTTTCGCAAAATGATTTGCAGACTCTGGGATGAACAAACTCAGCCGGCAATAGAGGTGTCCTCAATGGCGACCTCCTTCATCTTCATAGAACGCAGTTCCTCCACCACAGCCTTGGCCTTCTTGCGGGCAGCTTTCTTGCCTTCCTGGGCGTGGATCGTTTTGAGCATCTTGGTCACCAGATTCACCTTGAAACGAGGCGTCACGGAGAACACATTGCAGTATCGCAACGGTCTCTGAACCGATAAAAGTCGAGGAAGAATCACTTAATTCGGCAAGGGTGATCATCCGATTATGCTAAAAGCGAGCCTTGCGGCCCGCTTTCAATAGATTCGGAAGAATGGAGGCTATTATCCAACCAACACCGGGATGGTTGAATGAATGAGCGGACAGCCGTCTTTCATTTTCAGTGTAATCCCATAAACCGTCATTCCTTTTTCTAAGCATACATTGAACAAGCGGGCGTATTCCTCAATACCATTGTTAATCTGTATCTCTCTGACGTGGTGACTAAAGGCTGCAAAGAGATAACAAACCTTGAAACCTTTATCCAAAAGAGAGGATAACTGCACTAATTGTTTGATTCCACGTTCCGAATACACCGTTGGGAATAGGGCGGTCTTTTGGAATGAGAGAATGCTTTTGATTTCTATGAGAGTTTTTGTGTCCTCAATATACAGATCGCTTTTATAGCCTCCGATCTTCTTTTCTCGGACAATCTGCCTTCGTAAGCCAAGAAATGAAAAACGCCGTTTGGGAAGTGCCTCTTCGATAATCCTGTTCGCCTGAGATAGATTCAGAAGAATAAACTCGTTTTTGATTTTCACGGCATAGATTGCATATTCTGTTCGTGCGTCTTTGGCCTGATTGTGCTTCAAAAGAACAGTGCGACCTTTCATATCGATAAAGTTACCCAATCTACAGGAGGACGGGATGTAGCATTCAACATCCTTACTGTCTATGGTAACCTGACAAAGAAAGCGGTTCTTGCTTTCCTCCTTGAAGGTTCCATAAATCATTTTTGCTTCAGTCATTTGCTACACCCCGTCATCCGGTCATTTATTCTGATCCTTTACGCGCTGCACAATCTCATCAAGCTCTGGAATCTCTATCAGATATCCTTGGGCGCGCTCCAGTGTATCGCTGTTGCGATAAATCATATCACCGTGCTTTTGCAAATACTGCGCATCGGGAGCCTCAATAATCATCCGCGAGGAAATTCCATCATTGACCCGGAGAGCCACGCGTCCGTTAAGTTGCGCCTTTGTGGTCGGAGGAACGAGCTTTGCCTCTGGCCGTTGAGTGCAGATCACAAGGTGAATGCCTCTGCTACGCCCGGCCTGCGCGATTCGTTGCACAGGCTTGAAGAACGCATCCCTCTCCTTTTTCGTTTCCAACTGGTCGGCCAGATCAGCAAACTCATCAATGACCACTACAATCGGCTCGAGTTGCTTTTCGGCCTTTTTGTTGTACTCTATGATATTTGCTACTCTTGCCTCAGCCAACAGTCTGCCCCTGCGTTCCGACTCTTCAAAGATTACATCCTTGATAACCTTCGTGGCCTCTGTCGCATCGGATATGATTGCGCCGGAATACAAATGTGGGAGTCCCTCAAAATGGATGAAGTCCTCCAGTTTGGACGAGGACAACACCAACTGTAAATCTTCCTTGTGCGGATGGGTCATCAGCAGTGTAGCGAGCATCGTAAACAGGAAAACAGATTTGCCAGATCCGGTGCTGCCGCCGACCAGCATGTGCGGCATTTGCCCCAAATCCTCTATCAGATCGCGGCCATTCGGTGTGCGCCCGAGCGGGAAGAAAAGCTGTTCTGGCGAAGTGACCGGCGGTAATTTCTCAATCACGTCACTAAACAATACCTTCTCTCGCTGAAGCCGGGGAACATCGAGCAGTAGTTCGTCGGAATTGGGAATTGGCTGAACAATAACGCCACTGCGTTTCATTTCACGCCCGATATCCTCGAGATGGCTGGTTAAGCCCTGCAATGCCTGACCTCTCGCCAATTTGAACTTTATGCGTATTACGCTCGGGCCGACCACAGTGTCACCGGCGTTACATTCCTTGAGGTTTACATGATAATCATTGCAGGACCGTTTGAAATCCTTGACCAACTGCTCGATTTCCTCGGAGCTAACGCTCACTGGAATTTGTTTCGGCACAGATTTCGGCGCAGAAATGGTTACAGGTGTTTTTTCAGGTTCCTCCTCTGGCTGAGAAAGCGGTTCCTCCACCGTGGATGCTTTTTCGGAAGTGTTTTTTGAGGTGGTGTCATTGGCAGTAACGACAAGCCCGTCAATTACCTCTCCAGCCCGTTTCATATCCTCGTCTTCGGGGGAGGTCGCAACGGGTTCCTCGCTCTCATCGAAATCAATCGTAACAGAAGTCTTCACGACCCCATCATCGCCGAGAACATCCCGCTGGATTTCATGTGATGTCAACTTCCAGAAATCGATTCTCACATCTTCGAACTCGGGATTATGGCATATGATGTGTTCACCGCCAGTCGCCTCATTTAATTTGATGTGCAAAATAATGCCGGAAATATCAATTTGAATGTTGCCGCCCTTGCCATTCCCGAATGCCTTTTTCAAAATGCCATACCACTTTTTCTGCCATTGTACATCATGGACATTTCTAAAGCATTCAGAGACAATCTGATATTTCAGGACTTCCCGCCGCGCCGACGTAAACATATCGGTTGCGTCCGCATCGGCAGAGAAGATTTCCTTCAACATTTCCGCAATAGAAGCGACCTGATTAGCGGCGTGACCTGTGATTGCAAAGGAAGCACTCCCATCCTCTTTTGTGATGGTAGAATCGGAAGAGTCGTCCCGGGTTTTTACCTCAATGGGCTGGATGTGGAGAGTATTCTTTTTCTCTTCATAATAAAGCCCAACAAGGTCAGCACGCTCATTTCCGTATTTATTGTTTGAGAGCCAGAGTCTCGCCTTATCATCGTCAAGCGAAGCGACTAAAGAATCCTCATGCTGTTTCGTATACCACGAAGCGGCAAACAGGGTTCCGATTAGCCCCTTTTTCTTGTTCTCGATGGCTTGCGTATCGCTCCCAAAGCGAGGAATACTAATCAGACCGTTGGAGGCAATATGGCCGAATTGCTTCAGCAGATCAATCAAGGCGCTCTCTTTCGGATAAAGATTGTAACCGCGAAGGAGTGTGATGTACTGCGCAATAATCCGCGAATGGCTCGATGCCCAAACATTGACCCTTCGCTTGTCGTACTGCATTTCCCCGATAGGAATGGAAGCCTCGGGCTGGTAGTTATTCGTGTCCCGATCTGCCGCCACCAACCACTGCACCTGCATATCATGGATTGTCGAAACAACATCCGTCATGTCTGCGTTGCCATTATAGGTAGTGCGCGGATTCATGTTATTGCTGATAACATCAGCGAATTTCATCAGTTTGTGATAATCACCAATCAATCCCGAATCCACCTCAGTAGAGGGAAAAATGCTGCCCCTGTGTTGGATTTCATCAAAGTCATAATCATAGGTGATAACAAGCGGGTTAATGTACAGGTTTTGGCTGTTCGGTCCGAACTCAATAGCGTATGCGGACTGGTCAAAATAGAACGCAACATGAACAGGCTTATCTTTGAGTAGCTGCTTTATTTCGCCTGCCGATGCAACATTTTTTATGCTGATCGCTATCTTACCCGTTCTCAGATACTCGCCAATCTCATAATCCTTGCCTGAATAATCGAGCTTGGAAAGTTCCGTGTTGCCGTTCTGATTGCGCGTGAGATAGACATCATACACGACTCGTCCGCAACCGTTTTTATCCATGAAAGCTTTGATTTGCCGAATGATCCCGGTCAGTTCGGGTGCGTCCACAGAGCAAATTCTTACCTCTTCTTTGGTGTATGGAGCAAAACCAATCCAGCGCGAGAGGATTTCGCCGACAGCAGTCGTCCCATCATCACCGAGGTAACGGTTGGTCTTGTTTTCAAAGGTTGGTAGCATTTCGATATTGCCGGAACACGGCAGCACCTTATCATCCATTGTCCCCGTCACAACTCGATTGGCAATAACAAAGCTCAGAATTTGCGGCAGTTTTGAGAGAACCTTTGCCAACGCTTCCTTATCCTCGTTACTCAACGCGGCTTTCTTTCCCAGCAGACTGCGGAAAACCTCATAGTACCGCCAGAGATAAATGGGATGAAGCGGGAGCAGGATCGCCTTCCATTCCTTCGGTGTCTTGATGTAAAGTACATCGAGTAGCAACAGTGCGCGGGCGACATAGCCAGTTCCTACCGCACTAATCTGGCGCATTGTGGGTTCGTTGACGTTAAAAGCATGATATAACTTTTCCCACGCCCGGATGTAGTTAATCAGGAGATTTCGACTTTTCTCATCAGAACCAAACAGCAGAACCGGATGATACATGATCATATCCAGTTCACGGCACAGGGCGCTTCGATACTCGGTCAGTTCTTTTATAATCGGCAAAAACGGTTCTGCCGTCTCAATCTGCTTTTCGGCAAATTGAGAATCAAACTGAGTCAGAAAATCAAACAGGGCCTGACCGCCATCAATCCCGCCCTTAAAGGCAACAAGGGATTCCTCGTCCTTCGGATTGAAACTATACTGTTCTTTGATATCCGCAGAGATAGCATCCTTCAAAACGGTTTCCTCAGTTTCAATCAATGCACCCCATGCCTCGTCATTGCAAACACGCCCAACGAGTTTGCGGAGATCCGTCTGATTATTCTCCAGCACAATAGGTCTGTCACCGAATCTGCCGCCGATTAATGGCAAATCCTCTTCGTTTTCGCCATTTTCTGTATCGTAGTGTTTTCTTAATGCCGCCAGCAGCTCCTTGATATTTTCGAGATCATCTTCGCTGCCAAAAACAACGGCATCCGAGATAAGAGTATCCAGTTCCTTTGGGCGGATAGGCGCAATGGGGCTGGGATCAGCATCTAACTCTTCGATAGACGGATTGCCTGGATTAACCTCCGGTTTTTTCGGTTGCTCTTTTTTCTGTGATGCAGAGAATAACTCCTGTACGGATGTAAAATCGAGTTCCTGCAACGTACTCTTCTTCGCATACTTATAGAAATTTTGGAGTGCGCGGTATGCCGTCTGGAGCCGATCCTTATCTTTTGTTTTGGTCCGGGCAAGTGAGCGGCTGAGCTTCTTTCGGGAATCCTCACTAAGCTGTCCGATAGAGATTATGAGTTCACGGTTCCGGCGTAGCCGATCCTCTGGCTTGTTTTTCGTGCTGAGGATATCAGGGTCAGAGAGAAGATTCAGCCTCCACATATTGACCGGGATGGCCGCAGATTGTTCGTTCGCTTCGCCAACAGCGGCAACAAAATCACTTATCGCTTCAAAGGAAAAGTAATCGGAGGCGTCCGAAAGAGCCGTCCAGAAATTGTGTGTTGGCGTATTGTTGTCGTTCTTAATCTGTGCGCCAATCAGATGCTGCGACAGGTCTCTTACAGACACCACATCGAACTCCGCGAGAGAATGGAGTTTATCTGTATCGTTGCTGATGAACACCACAATATGCCCTGCACATTCCGGCATGCTGCGCCAAAGCACTGCTTTTTCAATGGAGTCAGAGAGAATATAGTTGTTCTTCTCGTCGGTATCGGCTATCGGGTAACCTACCGCTGCGGCGTAAATATACTGGCCCGTGCTTTCGGCGACAGAGGCCGTAATCTTATCCGCATCGATAGAATCCACGCCTTTGACAATGATTCCGACCTTAGTTTGGGGCAAGCGTTCATTCAGAAGATCAACAACAATCTGCTGTTTATCAATCATTGCTCAGCCCTCCCAATCTGATTTGCAGAATGCCATCTGCCATTTCCTCTGCGAAGTCCATTGATTCGAGCGCCGAAGCAAATGAGACGAAGTTTGCTTCCAGTGCATCTTCATCGACCTGCATAATCATGCCGCTTTGACGGATCTTGTCTAACTCAAATTGACTCCCACCGATGATGATGCCAAAGCGTTCCCATAGACGTTCACGGATCTCCTTGCCGTTCAGCACCTCATCCGGCCCCACACAAGAGCGAAGCATCATCTCCAAAACATCCTGTGAAAGAACGAATCGTTTGTTTGGATGTAACTTGTCCGGTGGATAGAGAATGCCAGAGGAGGTTCCTAAAATCTTCAAGCAGTTAACCGGATGTGAAGATGCTTCAAGCGCCAGCATGTCATACATCGTTTCTCCAAAGGTCAGACGCGCATCGTCCTCGGAGGCGGCGTTCTCAGCGCGTTCCTTTGCCAGAGACCAAAGCGTTTCCAACTCGTCCTTGCTGGTGTTGGAAATCTTCTTATCCTTCTTATAGGTCGGAACACTGCATTCGAGTAGCCCCTTTTTATCAAAGCCGTTCTCCTCCAGCCACTGAGAGTAACCCCATGCATAAAAACGGTTGATCGATTTGTGCATCTGCGTATACGACATTTCGGACGCTCTGGCAACGCTGCTCTGACTCGGAGCCTTTCCAGAGAAATCCAGCAGAATCGGTCTAATCTGCTCACCGCAGTAGAATGCCTCGAGCATGGCCATATACCGAATCAGATGGAAGATGCAGAAAAAGTTGAACAATCGAAGTTGGGTAAGTGTATTAGGATGCACCTTGAAATTTTCAAGAAGGCAAAGGCCGCTCTCTTTGATTCCCTGCAAGAACCATGCTGTATTCTCGTTTATATTCTGGAAAGCCGGGAGTTCTTCGTGGCGACTCACATCTTGAAACTCTTCCATGTCTTTTTCTAACACCGGCTCGAACAGCAAGGAAATCGGGTCATTTGCAGCGGAGAGCACATCCTTTATGTAGTTTGCCAAATCAGGACAATACTCCTTGATGAGACCGCCAATGAACTCGCCGGTGTCCTCGTACATTGAGCGCCGAGTGATAAAATAACATGATCCAGCGGAATAGGAAATCATGTCGTCCTTGAGCCCCTTTACGACATAAACACCCTTATCGGCGGAAAGTAATCTCTGCATGACGTTTCGGAGAGATTCCAGAGCATTCGGCGTGACGCTTTCCTCGATTTTCTCTCTCTCCTTCATCAAGTCATAAATGGTGTCGAGTTCGTTTCCCTTCGGCACCATGCCTTTCGCATCAGAAACCAGTGCCAACCGCTTAATGCTCATGGTGGTATTGTATTTACCATAGATGCTTCTCAATACACCACCCGCAACATGGACAGGTTTGATGGAACCGCCATTTGGAGTGAAGCCAACATATTTTCTATCGACAGCCGTTCTGCTGTCGCTGAGAAAAATCTGCTCTGCCATTTCATGCTTCCTCCGTTCTTGAACTGTTCACCGAGAGATACTTTTTATCCTCACGGTCAATCATGACATCAATTCGCTTTTTGTTCTGGATATCGAGCAGATTGATACTTACGATATCTTCCTCAATCCCATTAAAGGATTGCAGTTGTTCGATGAAACGCCAGACCTTCTTTACGAGATCGGACTCAAGGAAAAGGACGGGAACTCCGCGTTCTGCTTCCGAAAGTAGTAGATACATATCGAAGTCAATTTTCAGGAAAATGTTCGCTGCGTCCTTTTTCTCAAAGCGCACATAGTTCGGAATCATTTCAATTCCGGCCTGCATATTTTTTTGGAGCATGGGTCTACCGATGCTAAAACTGCTGGCCTTTTGGGTACCGATGGAAATCAGCACCTTGCGCGGTTCATTATCAAACCTGTGTCCAGACCAAATCTTCATCTCGGAATTCGATGGTTTTGCACTTCCGAAGAATGCGTTAATTTTTCGAATCAGTTCTTTGACGATTTTCTTGTCGTTCTGCTGCAGGAAGGCTTGGAACTTAGAGACGTCATCATCAAGTATCTTTAGGAGTTCCTCACCGTGGGTATTGAAGAAATAAAACTGTCTTTTGCGGAGTTTGAACAACTCATCATTATCGTAGGCGATGGTCTCGGCAGGAATCTTGTAACTCTCCACCCATGAGTCTGCCTCGAGATCATTCAGAATGATTTTCTCATCCCAAAGTGGGTGCGAGATCTTGACCGGATCGATACTGCGCCTTATTGCGTCAAACAGTCCACCCTTGCCCGCATAGACCAGATTAGCGATATCATATTCATCATTGCCGGCCGTCTGATTCAACTGTTTGCAGGTGCGGTTGCCAAAGATCAGGAAAGCAATGAGACTCTGCATCTCTCGCAGCGTTGCGTGATACCCCTGTAGAACCACTCGTTCCAAGACGATAGACAGCCGTTTCTGGAACAGAGCACCATTTAACAAAGCGCGATTTCTTGTTACAACGCAGTCAGCGTGCAACGGGCATCCATCACATTCTTTATAATGCTCTTTCGAGGTGAGTTTAGTAATCGCCTGGGCAAGCACCTCCTGAGTAAGAACCTCGCGTTTGCTGAGATCAAATACGACCACGCTATCAGGATTGCTCTCCTCGCTATGAAAAACGATTGAGGATGTCATTGCGCGGTATGCCTCAGCAATGGGCGCAAAAGCACTACCGTACTCCTTATTCACGGAGTAGAGTACAGCAGCGTTAATCGCAATGACAAACGCTTTCCCGTTATCGTGAGCATTGACCCAGCCATCAAAAATCTCTCGATTTGATAGCGTACTGGCATCAAGAACGATTTCAATGGGCTTGCCCAGTTTTTCCAATGCGGGCTTCATTATTCTGATGATGTGTGTCTTACCATCGCCCGGATTGCCCGTAAGGACAATGTCTTTTCCGTCCTTTGCCGCGTCTATAATCGCAGAATCAAGTCTCGTTTTCAGGTGGATGAGAGATAGACGTTCGGGAGCAATGTGATCCGCATAACCGCTTGAACCGCGATAGAAGTCACGAACGAATTGGAGCCCTGCTTTTGCTTCGTCATTCGCCGGCATTTGTGCCACCTCCAATTGGGGGAAACTCCACTCTTTTTCTCCATCAATTTGGTTTCCGACCATGAATGCGTTTTTATCAAACGCCCGTATCCGCTCATAGATCGGTTCATAATTCAGCCTGCTGGAGAGCCAACGCTCAGACCAATAATCTATAATTTTTTGCGTTCCGGTCTCATACTGCTCCATATCGGTGTAGTAGTGCGGTCTATCATCTTTGCCCAACAGGTAATCCGATGTATTAGTTGCAAGACAGGCTCCATATACGATTCTCGACATGGCATGCTTCGAGAAATCCTTTGAGTCCTCATTTGTGGCCTCAAGGAGTTCCCGGATTGCCATTGTGAGAAGACGCATTTTGGGGCTGGCACCCTCGCCGAACACATGATTGATCCGGTTAAATCCGTCGCTTGTCGCCTCGGTGAGACTAAGAGTTGTGGCCTTGCTGATATGCATCGTGCCGAAGCCAATTGTCATTCCGAGCCGTTTCCAAACGACATCAAAATCCGATCCAAATACCTCGCCGGGGATTTTAAGCCGGTTATACTGGCTTGAGCCAACATAATATAAGGACGTAGTGCCGACATAGACAAGCTCCGCTGGACGACATACTGGCTGGCCTTTGAGTCTGCTGGCAATTTCGCTGGCTTTGTTTTCATATCGGGTTTTATAGTCATGGACGACCTGGGGAGAGGTGGCAAGCAGAGCAACGAGTTTTCCACCCAAGATTTCGTTGTACGGCGGGATTGCTCCGCAAACATTCAGTTCCATGAGGCTGGAGCCGATATGCTTGGCCTTTTGAGCAACGAGGGCATTGCGAATTACAGAACTACCAGTTTCGCTTTTGCAGAAATTAATCCAGTTCTCATCATAACCAGGATCGTTTACAACGTCGGTGAGTGTTTTCTTGGCAATCAGCAATCTCGCAAGCTGCTCGGCCCGTTTCCTGTTGTAAAGGGCTTGCTCTGTTTTTGTAGATATGCTTCCGAGTTCGCTCCGTTCATCATCGTTGTATCCGTTTTCGGAAGAATTTCTGAGAGAATCCTGACGCTGTTGCTCTGCATCTGCTGCAAAATCAAGAAGCATACGGATATCTTCATCCGTTGGATTCCTGACCGTCATTTCTGTACAAAGCTCGGAATAGTCGATGCCGGAGATACCATCCTCGATATATCCCAGCAGACGCTGGAACTCAAGACGTGCATCATCGCCGGACAGCGTGAGGATATTCTCGATAAAAGCATGCTGGTTCCAGCCAATATAATCATCTCTACAAGTGATCTGCACGGCACAGTTTTCCAGGGATGCTATTCCCATGACTGCATGCATGGGGTGGGCGGCATCTCTGATGAGATATTGCATCGTTCTTCCGGGAGTAGTCTCGGAAGGCGTGGACCATGTCAGCCGGAAATATCTCCAAATCTCTGATATCTTAAGGCCGGTAAACTGGTCCCGTTCGTTTTCCGTAACGAGTTGCAGATATGGCTGGATTGCCTGCTTAACACTAATCCTTCCTGCGTGCGCCTGTTCTAACCGGTTGGCAAGTTCAGGGCCGTCTGCAATAAGTTCGGAAATATCGTATCCGGCAGAGTTCCGAGCCTCCATATGCTTGATAAAGTCGGTAAAAGTAAGCAGACGCTCGTGCCGACTCTCACTCATCCAACTCCGTAGCAACTGCTTTACCTCGGGGGCAGACCCATCATGGGTAGAATTCTCGTTGAGGGTTGGAAGGTTCATGTAAAGGACGCCATCTCTATAAAACGCCTTCCACGAAGCATGGATAAGGTCCCGGAAGAGGAACCAAACTGCTCTGTATTTTTTTCGTTGATTAAGATTGAAGGTGCATTCAGAAGTTACCCACTTGATTTCCTCATCCGCAATGTTTTCGATATCGGCCAGAGTCGTGTTCTCAGTTATTCTGGATACCGCATTGTAAAACCGGATACGAAAATCACCTTCGAGCCTTGGCCTAAAAGGGATTTCCCGATTCAGCATGAATGAAAACCTCTCTCTCCGATTATTCTCTCACCAACTCCATGATGTCTCCTACATCACAGTCGAGGGCGCAACAGATTTTGCAAAGGATCTCGGTATTGGTGTTTCCGCCGTGACCGAGCTTTGCAAGAGAGGTTGCGCTGATTTCAGCCAGTTCGCAGAGGCTTTTTTTCTTGATTCCCTTATCAATCAGCAGTTTGAACAACTTATTGTAGCTGAAACGTCCTTTTTTACCGATATTGGTTTCCATTACACTACCCCTTGTCATTTACGAAATCGATAGCAGATACAATTTGGGAGATTATTGGCCAGCGCCCCTAATCGCCCGAAAATTGATGCCTCGGGCTGAAAACGAGAATATTTTATCGCAAAATTACGCTTTCGTCTATATTTTTTTGCTTTCGCCAAAATATTTTGCCGAAGTCTTAATTAGAAGTTTAATTGTCTCTTCGATTGTTGATATTCTTATCCGTACTGCTCAGAACATAAAGCCATTATCTAATATCTGCATAACGGCCTCCTTCAATGGTCAGAAGCTTCAGGACTTTCGGCAGAACATTCTTTTTTCTTTCGATACTTCTCGGAAAAACCGATATATTTCCCGCTTTTGATCCTGGCGTCATCAGGCTTTTGAGCATCTTTTGGAATCGCCCAGCTTCGTCCAAGGCGCTCTGCTCCGGAGATACGGCCAGAGGCACACAGAATCTGAACCCGGCGGGAACTAATCCCCCATTTTGCAGCCGCATCAGAAATGGTCATGTAATCCATCTGGGCCCTCCTAATCGACAATACTGCAAATTCCTCTTAATTCTGATAATACACGATTTGGCGAATATTATCAACATAAATCTACACTTTTAGCCTGTCGTGCCCCGGATCCTTCGTGTTATGTGGCGCGACCCATCATATATAGAAAATATGTAAGTTTACTATCGTTGTGAAACTGAATTTGTTCCAGTATAATAAAATTAAAGTAAATGGTGAGGATTTTCACAGAGAGCAGGTGTCGCAAAATGATTGCCCCTACCATGGAAAAGAAAACCGCATCCGTCTTTCCCGCTACTTTTCCTGGTGCCCCGGTGATTTACCTGAATACTTACTCTAATGAGGGGCAGAAGGTATATGAGACTGCACAGGCGGTTGGCTGTCCCACCTTTTCCTTGGTGACCATCAGCAATCTGGACTGGAACCACGACATGGCCCCGTGGAACAGCCCGGCGGCGTTCAAGAACGGGGAGCCCTTTACCGGCGGGGCGGATGATTACCTGCGTCTACTGGTGGAGGAGATCATACCCAGGGCAGAAAAAGACTTGGCCAGTCCTCCGGCATGGCGGGGGATCGCTGGGTACTCGCTGGCCGGGCTATTCGCTCTGTACGCCATCTATCGGACGGATGTGTTCTCCAGGGTAGGGTGCATGTCCGGTTCTCTGTGGTTTCCTGGTTTCAAGGAGTACATTTTCTCCCACGAGCCGAAGCGCCGACCGGAGTGCATCTACTTCTCTCTGGGTGACAAGGAGGCTAAGACCCGCAATCCGGTTCTGAAAACAGTTCAGGAAAATACAGAGGAGATCCAGGCTTTTTACCGGAGCAAGGGCATCGACACGGTGTTCCAGATGAATCCCGGAAACCACTTCGTCCAGGGGATCGAACGGACCATTGCGGGCATTCAGTGGCTGTTGAGCAGATAGTGGATGGTCCTCGGCCCTTATTCTTTGAATAGGTATGTGAAAAACTGATACGCCTACCGCTGAGAAAAGACTTGCTTAACACCCCCGGCAGAGGTACAATATCCCAAACAACAGAAAGGATTGAAATGATGGGCTATCACCGTTTTTCTTCTTGGCAGATAGGCTGCCTGTAAGAGAGCATGTTTCCTTGACGACTCTTGCAGGCGGCCCGAACTGTCAAGGAGTGAGCACAATTGAACAGAGACCGCAGTTACTATCGCAAACAGCGCATGCGTACGATCCACCGCAAGGAAACGATCCTCCGCCAGCTTGGAGGAGAAGAGTACGTCCTTGCGTGGGAACACGGTGCCGCCGGACGGCTGTCCAAGGGGAAGATCCACTGCTCCTGCTGGATGTGCCGCAGGAAGTCGTATGACGATCCACAGATTCGGGATAAGCGAGCGGCTATGGATGCAGCCCAGCAACTGCTGGAAATCGAGTAACTTCTCTCACGAAAAAACGCTTCCCGGACGGGGCTGGCAGACACCTGCCGCCCCTGGTCAGGAAGCGTTTTTGACCCCATATTTGACCACAGTCAGGACCGGAACACGTGGAAACAGCGGATTTAAGAGCGTCAAAAAATATCTGATACCGATCAGAAAGTGCCGGAAAGCACTACAAATCACCATAAAAAATTTGGTTCAAGCGTTTGGGAGCAAGATGTCGGGGGTTCGAGTCCTCTCACCCAGACCAATTTTATAGAGGAGGGTTGCCATGTATCTGTATCACGGTACTCCGGCAGATTTCGATGTACCAACCCTGAACAAGTGTAAGCCGCACCGAGATTTCGGATGCGGCTTTTATCTTGCCACAAATTATTTCGATGCCTTGCCGATGGCAGTCAAAAACTCTCGGGTGGGATATATCCAAACATATCTTCTCACAGAATTGGATGGACTTTCCGTTCTGGAGTTTGATGAAAGGTCTGAGGATTGGTTTCGGTTCGTGGTTTCTTCAAGGCTTGGCACCGCTCCAAATGTCGATTTGGTAATCGGATATATGGCTGGCGGAGGAAGTAATTTGAAAAGTAAATTTACAAAGCTGAGAAATAGCAATGTGTCGATTGACGTGGCGGCTACAGCAATGCGAAAAGAGTTAACCAGTACGCAGCTTGGCGTACAATATGCGTTCCTAACAGAAAAAGCATTGTCCAAGCTCGTTAGGGTCTCAACTGAAATAGTGGAAATGGAGGATTAAAACATGACAAGGAATGAATTTATTGACAATATCACTGAGTGGTGTGAACTGAAAGACTTTTGCAACGACTTTGACTGAGATATCTGTGAGGACATCTATGACGATGATGATTACGATGACAGCGTCGAAGAAGATATCCGCGATGCTATCGCCGACTACGGCTGGAGGGACATCCGAGACTTCCTTGGCAACCTCCCCAGCGGGTACTATTACTACCGTCGTAACAGCGCCTTTGATTATGATGGTCTCGATGACGATGACTTCGAAGACTACAAAGAGGATGTCCTCGAATGGGGCGATGACTACGGCGCATGGGACGACGAGGAAGAGGAAGATGAAGAGTACGCCGATGCAGATGACGACTTCCTCGATTCTCTGGAAGAGGAACCCGACGAAGGTGAAACCATTGAGGAAGAGGATTTCTCCATCGATGACCTCATCGGTATGTGCAGTGTAGTGTTTGTTGCTATCCAGAATGATGAAGTGGAAAAGCAGCAAGAAGAAGACGAGGCGTTCGCACAGCTCCTGAGCATGGATGGGAGACGTATTGCAACCTAAAACATAAGCGGATAACCGCTATGATACAGACCGCTTTGAAGATTGACTACATACATATGTCTCAGCAAAACGTGTAGTATCTTCTCGCTTAAAGCAGAAGAAAAGATTTGAGTTCTTCATTTTTAGCCTCGCATTTCCGAGGTTATAATTTTTATTCAGCGAATAAAAATTATAACCCGGAAATTGCTTGCTAAAAATGTCACTTTGTGCACATGGGGCTTCTGTAACAATCACGCCCCATGCGGAAAGCGGTCGGCAAATTGAGAACGGAGGCGAGTTCAATGACAGACAAGAATAGGCGAAAACTTCAAGCGAAGAAAGCACGCAATTTCTGGACTTGTGCTCGCCCCGTTACTCAGATTGTTCCAAACAAACGAGCTTATAACCGTAAGCGTGAAAAGAATATTAAGAACAAGCTTAAAACGGAGGGCGAAGAATGAAGGTTCTTGTTGTCGTTGATATGCAGAACGACTTTATTGATGGTACGCTCGGGACACCAGAGGCACAGGCTATTGTGCCGAAGGTCGTCAAGAAAATCGAAGAGTTTGATGGGGAAGTTTTGTGGACACAAGACACCCATTCTGATGATTACCTCGAAACGCAAGAAGGAAGACTGTTGCCGGTAGAACACTGTATATCTGCAAGTAATGGCTGGCAGATTCATAGCTCAGTCAAAGCAGCAATTCAGAGCAAGCATCCAGCGGATGACCAGTTGAATGGTTTCGAGAAGAAAACGTTTGGTTCATTAGCACTTGCTGGTCGCCTATATCCAGAAGTTGCGTTTGGTGATGGCATAGAAGAAATTGTCCTTGTTGGTCTTTGTACCGATATCTGTGTTATCTCAAATGCCTTGCTGCTCAAGGCGTTTATGCCGGAAGTTAAGATTACGGTCGATGCTTCTTGCTGCGCTGGCGTGACACCAGAGAGTCACAAGACTGCACTGTCGGCAATGAAAATGTGCCAGATTAACATCGAGAACGAGGGGGTCACGGTATGATTCTTGTCAACGACAAGCGGGTCGAGTTTACAAAGTTCCCCGATGGTACAACCTCTTTCAGGTATAATCCGTTTGGCTCAATGACACGCATCTTCAATATCACATGGAAGTATGACGGCGATGAGGAGTGCATCCTTCTATGGTATCTGGTAAATCATATCCGCGACCATGACCGGGACGTTCGCCTCCGCTTGCTTCTCCCATACATTCCAAATGCCAGAATGGATAGAGTAAAAAATGCGGATGAAGTGTTGACGCTAAAATGGTTTGCGAAGTTCATTAACACGCTGGATTTTGACGACGTGTTAGTCGATGACCCTCACTCGAATGTATCAGCAGCATTGCTTGACAGAGTCAAGGTATATGACGCGCAGCCGCACATCCAGAAAGCTCTGGACAAGTTGGATGACAAAAATGTGTTGTTATGCTATCCTGATGAGGGAGCAGCAAAACGATATTCATCGCAAGCTGGTAGAGAGTATGTGTTCTGCATCAAGCACAGAGACTGGCGCACCGGGAAAATTGAACGGCTGGAACTGACAAGCCCAGAAAAGGTTACCGATAGAAATGTGCTGATTGTCGATGATATTTGTTCTCGCGGTGGCACATTCACTTTTACCGCTAAGGCACTAAAAGAGGCTGGAGCAAATGAAGTGTATTTGTATGTGACTCATTGTGAAAACACGATTCACAGCGGAACAGTTCTCACGGATGGCTTAATCCGCCATGTGTTTACAACAGACAGTATCTATCGCGGACACAGCGAAAAGATTTCGCTAATCTAATCTTAAAGGAGGCGGGCAAATGCTTGAGTTACAGGGTAAGTTTGGCACTGCAAAGGTGTTTACCGACGTGGTCGATAATGAGTCTATCTCTCAGGTTATCAATCTTTTGAATCAACCGTACATCGAGGGAAGCAAAGTCCGTATGATGCCAGACATTCATGCTGGAGCTGGTTGTACAATCGGAACCACGATGACCATCAAGGATAAGATTTGCCCGAACCTTGTCGGCGTTGACATTGGATGCGGCATGGAAACTATCCGTATCAAAGAAACGCATATTGAACCGCAGAAGCTGGACAAAGTTATTCGTGCAGGAGTTCCGTCCGGTTTCGAGATTCGCACAGAAGCTCATAGATATGCAAGTAGCATCGACCTGTCGGAACTGTGCTGTGCAAAGATGGTCAATGTAGACCGCGCATATAAAAGCATCGGTACGCTGGGTGGAGGGAATCATTTCATCGAAGCCAACAAAGATGATGATGGACACATCTATATTGTGGTGCATTCCGGTAGTAGACACCTTGGTCTGGAGATTGCTAACTTCTATCAGGAAGCTGCGTTCAAGGCGTTAACCTCGTATTCCAAGGAAGAAATCGAGGAGGTCGTCAACGAGTTAAAAGCGGCTGGAAGACAAAAAGAAATCCAAGCTGTTCTTAAAGGCATGAAGGCGAAGAAGCCGGGAGTTCCAAAGCAGCTTGCATACGTTGAGGGAGAATTGTTTGAGCAGTATATCCATGACATGAAAATTGCTCAACGTTTTGCTGAACTTAACCGCCAAGCAATGATGGACACCATTGTTAAGGGTATGGGCTTCTATGTCGAAGAGCAGTTTACGACTATTCACAACTACATCGATGTAGAGAATATGATTCTTCGCAAGGGCTCGGTCTCTGCACAAGCTGGTGAGCGGCTGCTGATTCCTATCAACATGAGAGACGGTAGTTTGCTGTGTACCGGCAAAGGCAATGAAGACTGGAATTTCTCTGCCCCGCATGGAGCTGGGCGTTTGATGAGCCGCAGCGCGGCGAAAGAGACATTCACAGTTTCTGAGTTCAAGAAGCAGATGGAAGGTATCTACACTACATCTGTTGGAAGAAGCACGCTCGATGAATGCCCGATGGCATACAAAGGTATGGATGATATCGTAAACAATATCGAACCAACAGTGACCATTGATGCCATCATCAAGCCGATTTATAACTTTAAGGCGGGTGAAGAGGAATGATGACAGTCCTTTTGGTGCTCCTGTACCTCTGCATTGGTGCGATTGTAACATTCGCACTTTGCCGCTTGTACGTTATCGTAGAACCATATAACAAATATAATGGGTTCGAAGACGGGTATATTATGGTGGGTGCTTTCTGGATTGTTGCAGCACCGTTCGCGTTTGCTGTGTTTTTTGCGAAATATGGTGAAAAACTAAAGAAAAGAGGAAAAGCTGAATGATTACATATAATCCGCTCCTGTGTCTGGACTTCTATAAGACTTGCCACGCTGAACAGTACCCGAAGGGGCTGACCAAGATGGTTTCCTACTATACGCCGCGCATGAGTCGCCTCGGTGATACCGGCAAGGTTACACTGTTTGGGCTTCAGGCGTTCATTCGGGAATATCTCGTTGAGGCGTTCAACGAACACTTCTTTAATGTCCCGTTTGACAGTGTGCTCAAGGAGTACGACAGAGTTCTTGGGGCAACAATCGGAACAAAAGGCGTTGGAGAGAAACGGCTTCGTGAATTGCACGACCTCGGCTATCTTCCGTTACAGATTCGTGCTGTTCCCGAAGGAACGAGAACCAATATCAAAGTCCCACAAATTGAAATCTCAAATACACACCCTAACTTCGTATGGCTGGTCAACACCATTGAGACGATGCTCTCTTGCACAATGTGGCATACGCAAGTCTCCGCTGAGGTTGGGTACAGATATCGTAAAATCGTCAATGAGTATGCAGAACGCACTTGCGATGACAATGTGGTTCGTGCGAGACTCCTTGGCGATTTTTCTATGCGCGGGCAAGAGAGCGTTGAAAGTGCAACAAAGAGCGCAGCGGCTTTCTGCCTGAGCTTCTTGAATACGGCGACAGTGCCTGCGATTTTGTGGCTTGAGCATAATTACAACTGTGATTGTAGCAAGGAACCTGTCGCATATGGTGCGCTCTCAACAGAACACAGCGTAATGTGTTCCAACTTTGCTGTTGACGGTGATGAGGTGACACAGATTCGACGACTTCTTTGTGAGGTGTATCCGCATCAAAGTTTCTCAATGGTTAGCGACAGCTATGACTATTGGAATCTTGTTGAAAAAGTCCTCCCTCAGCTCAAAGATGACATCCTAAATCACGACGGCTTCATCTCAATTCGCGGCGACAGCGGTGACCCTGTTAGTGTAATCACTGAGACCGTATATCGTCTGTGGGACATCTTTGGCGGCACAGTAAATAGCAAGGGGTACAAGGTGCTGAATCCGCACGTCAAGGCAATTTACGGAGACAGCATTACTCCGCAGCGCTGTGAGCAAATCTATTCTCTTTTGGAGGAAAACGGCTTTGCAATCAATAATGTTTCGCTCGGTGTCGGTTCATTCTCAATGGAGTGCTTAGAGACAATCGAGAGCGATGGAAGCAAACAGTACAATCCGTACACAAGGGATACATTCGGCATTGCGGTTAAAGCGACATATGCAGAAGATGCCGACGGCAAACCGATTATGATTTTCAAGAACCCCAAGACAGACACAGGACATTTTAAGAAGTCTCAGCGTGGTTGCTGCCGCGTAGTCAAAACTGATGACGGCTACGATTACGTTGATGGTCTTACTTGGGCTGAAGCACAGGACAGCAATGAGCTGCGCACCGTGTTTAGAGATGGAAAGTTTGAAAAGCAGTTCACGCTGGATGAGGTTCGTAAGAATCTTCACGGAGGAACGTTCTGATGCCGGTACAAATTATTGATGGAGATTTGTTTCAGACCCACGCCAAATATATTTGCCATCAGGTTAACTGTCAGGCGAGAATGGGTAGTGGTGTGGCGAAGCAGGTTCGAGCCAAGTATCCAGAAGTCTATAACGCCTATGTTGGCTTCTGCAACGAAGAGCGCAATGCGTTCGGTCAGACGCAGTTCGTTCAAGCTAATGACGGTAAAGTCGTTGTCAATATGTTTGCGCAGAGCAACTACGGATATGACGGGAAACTGTACACAGATTACACCGCATTTCAGAGCTGCTTAAAACGGATTAAGTTGACCGTACCTGCAGGAGAAACAGTTGCCATGCCGTTTAAGATTGGATGCGGTCTTGGCGGTGGGGACTGGAATGTGATTTTGGGTCTTATCCAAAAGGAACTGTCCGATAAGTACACAGTAGAGTTGTGGAGAAAAGAGGTATAGTATGCTGGCAAATCCGAAAAGAACAAAAGATGAAATCGTGCAGTGGATTCGAGAATATTTCGCTGCAAACGGCAACGACTGCTGTGCTGTTATCGGCATTTCCGGTGGCAAAGATAGCAGCGTGGTCGCAGCACTTTGTGTTGAAGCCCTTGGCACAGAGCGGGTTATCGGTGTGCTGATGCCGAATGGTCGGCAGAAAGATATCGCAGACTCCAAGCTGCTGGTCGATACGCTTGGCATTGCAAGTATTACAGTTGACATTGGCGGCGCATACAGCAAGATGGTTGATGTAGTCGGCAGAGCAATGCCGTCTGGAGTAAGCAATCAGGCAGCGGTCAATCTCCCTCCAAGGCTGCGTATGGCGACACTCTATATGGTCGCGCAGTCATTGGCTCGCGGAGGTCGGGTGGCAAACACCTGCAATCGCTCCGAGGATTATGTTGGATACTCCACAAAGTTCGGTGACAGCGCTGGTGACTTCAGCCCACTCGCAAACATCATGGTGCATGAGGTTCGTCAGATTGGCTACGAACTCCCCATTCCTCGTGAACTGGTAGACAAGACTCCATCGGACGGTCTTTGCGGTAAGACAGACGAAGACAATCTGGGTTTTACCTATATGCAGCTCGACAACTACATCATGCACGGTAGTAGTGGGGATGAAGACATCGACAAAGTAATTGCAAAGAAGCATACGCAGAACCTGCACAAGCTCAATCCGATGCCAGCCTACGGCTCACAGCCGTAAGGTGATTGTATGGAAGAAATAGCAATCGTCCGCTGTTTGCAGAACGCAAGCGGCGCGATTAGTAAAATGCGGGTCTTGCAAGCCTTCAAAGATGTTGAGAATTTTCGTAAAATTTTGTACTACGCTTTGAATCCAATGCTAACGTACAAGATTTCGGAACAAACACTGCGAACGCCTGTCGAGTATGACCCAGCAATTACAATCACAATGACCGACATCTTCGAAATTTGTGAGCTGCTGGCAAAGCGAAAAGCATTGGACGCAGCAACTGTATATCAAGTGCGGGTCTTCGTGCAGTGTTTAACTGACCCGGAGTCATCCGAGTTTTACATTGAACTTCTGTCAAAAACACTTCGGTTGGGCGTCACAGCGAAAACTGTGAACAAGGTTATCCCCGGACTGATTCCCGAATGGGAGGTTCAGCAGGCATATCCAATCGACAAATACCCAGTCAAGGATGGCACGGAGTTTTGGCTCACTCAAAAACTGAATGGTGTCAGAGCAACATACTACAAAGGGCAACTGTTCGCAAGAAGCGGAGTCCCATACGAAGGGCTCGGGCACATTCTGGACGCGCTCAAAATCGACGATAACGATAGCTACGTTTTTGACGGTGAACTTACCTTGCGCGATAAAGGAGCACTGTCTGACAATGAGGCATTCCGCAAGGCAACGGGCATTATCAACTCAGAAGACACTGATAAAACGGCAGTTTGCTACACCATTTTTGATGTGCTTACGACAGAAGAATTCGATGCTGGCGTAAGCGAGGGCGGCTATGGGTATCGCCGGTCTTTCTTAGACCAGCTTCATCGCTTCATTCCGCAAGATGGTCGAGTCAACATCCTCCCTGTTCTGTACCACGGTAAAGACCAGAGAAAAATCGATGAGCTCTTAGAGCAAATGGTTCTGGAGGACAAAGAGGGCTTGATGGTCAACTTTGATGTTCCATATAAGCGAAAGCGTCACAACGGAATTCTCAAAGTCAAACGCTTCTACACTATGGATTTGCATATCTTGCGCTGTGAAGAAGGAAGCGGAAGGCTTGCAGGAACGCTGGGCGCATTTGTGCTGGACTATAAAGGCAACGAAGTAAATGTTGGGTCTGGCTTTTCCGATGAGCAGCGTACAGCTTTTTGGGCGGCTAAAGATGAAATGCCCGGACGGTTGTGCGAGGTAAAATACAAGGAAATATCATATGACAAAAACACCGGTGCTGAGAGCTTACAGTTCCCGGTGTTTATTTCTATCCGAACAGACAAAGACGAGGTCAGCTACGGCTGAGAAAGGAGGCTTGCGTGGGTAAAGTAAAGGCGGCACCACAGTTTTCAGAATCTATCAGTAGTTTCTGTAAGCTGATGGAGAATGCGCAAAAGGACTATGCGTGGAACTATGATGAGGTGAACCGCATGGATAGGCTCACGCAGGACTTCCTTCACAAACTGGAGCTTGACGGTCTTGATTACAAAGAGCGAGCCAAGGTTGCTACACAGCTTGCAAAGTGTCGTCAAGCACGGCGCGAGTGTAAGGATACGGTAGAAATTCTTGAGCCGCTCGTTCAGTTTCTTGAAAGCGACAAAGGCAAAAACCTTTTGAACCTTGTGCGTGAAGCGCTGGGTAAGACCAGAAAGGTCGAAGAGCGTATGGAAACCCGCACATACATACCAAGAGTCTTAGAGCAGGAGGCAACAACATGAACATCGTGTTCTGGCTCATCGTAGTCATTGTGCTTGTGCTTATCTGGTTCTGTTTGAGTTTCGCCTTTAAGGGCGTCGGCGGAGTCGGAATGCGATTGTACAATGATGCGAAGAAAGAAATCTCCGAGGAAACGGAGAAAAAAACTGACGAAGAAAAGGAAGTAAAGGAATGAAAAAGGGTAAACTTGGCGCAATCTTGCTGGCACTTGTGCTGATTATCGGCTTGGTTTGCTGCGTTGTGTGTCTGGAGAAGATTCCCGCAGGTTACGTCGGCGTTGTGTATAACATGAACGGCGGAGTTGATGGCGAGGTCTTGGAACAGGGCTGGCATCTGGTTGCTCCGACCAAAAAGGTGACCAAGTATTCTATCGGTATTGAGCAGTCATATCTGACGGCTGAGGATAAGGGCGACTCACCCAAGGATGAGAGTTTCAACATCCCTACCTCTGATGGTAAGACTGTCCGAGTGAATATTGAGTTCTCATATCGTTTTGATGAGGCACGAGTCTCCGAAACCTTTGCAATGTTCAAAGGAAAATCTGGCGAGGCAATCAAGGATTCGTTTATTAAGCCCAAGGTTGTGGCGTGGACGCAGGAAGTTTCCGCAAACTACCCTGTCACCGACATCTTTGGCGACAAGCGTACTGAAATCAATGCCGAGTTGGATACCTATTTGCGTGAGAAGTTCGACCAGTATGGCATCATTATTGACACTGTAAACTTTACGGATATCTCAGTTGACGATGAAACGGCTGCGGCTATCCAGAAGAAAGTCACTGCTCAGCAGGAGCTTGAGTTGGCGAATATTGAAAAGCAAACCGCCAAGGTTCAGGCTGAGAAAGACAGAGAGGTCGCACAGATTAACGCAGAGAAAGCAGTTATTGAAGCAGAAGCAAAAGCAGAGACATTGCGTATTGCTGCGGAGGCAGAAGCTGACGCAAACCGCAAGATTGCGGCTTCACTTACCAATGAGTTGATTGAAAAAATCAAGTATGAGCAGTGGAACGGCGAGCTGCCTACGGTGACTGGCTCAACGCCCATCATTAGTCTCGAACCGTGATGGAAAAATGGTGGGACAATGCAAAAAATTGGGTTAAAGTTCTAATTTGCATTGTTGTCTCCATCGTCTCGATTGCGCTAATCATTCTTACGATGATTATGCCAATTGTTTGGAGCATCAAGCTGCATAACCCAGCCTTTCTGCTTTTGTGGTGCATCCCCGCTGGTATCTTTGTCGGCGTATGGGCTTACCAAGAGTTTTTTGATTTCTAAATAAGGAGGAGATTATTTGACAGCCGTATATCTGGTCATTTTATTTTTCGCTAAGGTGCTGGACAACACGCTTGGTACAGCCAAGACAATCTTGGTACAGAGAAATCGTTGTGTCCTTGCCGGAGTCGCTCTCGGCTTGTCAAATTTTATCTACCTTAGCATCACAAAAGATATCGTAACAAGTGACAGCAGCCTCGCCCTTGCAACTGTTTCCATTGCAAGCGGTGTTGGCTGCTGTTTAGCTGTCGCATTAAGCAACAGGTTTTCAAAAGACAAGACCTATGTGAACGTCATTATGTCGGATAATTTGGAGGCGATGCAAGAGTTTCGAGATTTTCTGGCAACACATCACATCACGAATGTCGCTGCAGACAGCTATACCTTGGACTGGAGTAAAAAGTCCATCACCATCACTGCCTATGCAGAGACAAAAGCACAGAGCAAACTGATTGATGATTACATCGCAAATAGCTCATTGAAGCTCAAAAGAGTTATCAGCAGAAGCCAAAAACGATGGTTTTAATAATTCAAAGGAGGGTGTCCTATGCGACATTTGGCAACAATCCGTGAGATTGCATCTCTTCGCCCGATTGCAGGAGCTGACCGCATTGAAGTTGCGCAGGTCGATGGTTGGGAATGTGTGGTTCAGAAGGGCGAGTTCCATGCAGGAGAGTATATCGTTTACATTGAGGTCGATTCTATCGTCCCAGAGCGCCCAGAGTTCGAGTTCTTGAGAGACAGAAAGTTCAGAGTTCGCACCATTAAGCTGCGTGGTCAGGTCAGTCAGGGCTTGGTTCTCCCGCTGTCCATTCTGCCGAATGGCGCTCCCGCCGATTTGGGTGCCGATGTGACCGATGTTTTGGGCATCAAGAAATATGACCCTGAAGCACAGCAGGAGGCGCAGCTGCTGACCAAGCAACCCGCCAAACCTAAGAGCGCACTGGTTCGATTCCTTATGCGGTTCAAGTGGTATCGTAAGTTGTTTATGAAACCCAAACGCAAGGGTGGATTTCCTGATTGGATTGTCAAGACGGATGAGACCCGCATTCAAAACCTTACGACGCTCTTTGAGATGGAGCGTAACAAGGGAACGAAGTTCTCTGTCACAGAGAAAGTTGATGGGCAGTCAGCGACGTATTACCTGCGCAAAGTTTCCAAGCGCAAGTATGAGTTTGGTGTTTGCAGCCGTAATATCTATCTCGGAACGCCGGATAACAGTTCTTACTGGACGATTGCTAAGAAGTACAATATCGAAAATGTACTGCGGCAGCTTATCGGTGATTATGAAACCATCGTTTTACAAGGTGAGATTTGCGGCAACCAGATTCAGGGCAACAAGTACCACATTAGTGGGTACGACTTGTTTGCCTTCAACCTGATTTATCCAGACCACAAGTGTGGCACGGCAGAAATCAAGAAACTGCTTGAGCCGTATGGAATTAAGACTGTTCCGATTGTTGAGGAGGACAAAACCCTGCCCGGAACTATCGCTGAGTTGGTCGAGTATTCCAAGGGAAAATCAGTGGTTCGTAAGGAACAAAAACGAGAAGGTGTAGTTATGCGCAATGTCCAGAGCAACATCAGCTTCAAGGTCATCAATCCTGACTTCCTTCTCGCAGAAAAGGACTGATTTTTATGAGTGGTAAATCAACAGACTTGACCAACAGAACATTCGGGGAATTAAAAGTGGTCAAGCGAGCTGAAAACAGTAACAGCGGTCAACCAAGGTGGCTGTGCGAATGTAGATGCGGCAAGACCTGCATCGTTGATGGGCGATTCCTCAAAAATGGTGCCGTAAAATCTTGTGGGTGTTTGCCGAGAGGTGTTCCGCAAGGTGAAATGCCGGAGAGAGCAATGGCACAACCATCGGTAAGCCTTGGGCGGTTGAGAAAAAGCAACGACGACCCTTGGCGCAATTTGGCGAATGCCATTGTTGCAGTCGCAGCAGATGATTATCGTTCGGCACTTCGTAATGAAGACGAGGGATTGTTAAAAAGTTTGGAACGGTTCTTCCATTCTGAATGGTACAGGATTTTGACAGACGTAGACGCAGACAGGCTTCTCGGAATGTTACGAAGAGAACGAAGCGGCTCATTACAAGCTGCTTACATATAAATAGAGCCGAGTTATTCGGCTCTTTTCTTTGAGCAATCCAGCCAACGATTGCTTGAAGAAAAGAATCGAAAGGAGTGGCACAAATGTTTAGAGTTCACAGAGATTTCAAGGGGTTATTGAAAGCCGCGCAGGACGAATATGATTCCCTCGTCGAATTGAACGAAAGCCTGCGAAAGAAAGTTGCCGAATGGAATAAGGACGAAGAGATTCGAAAGGCAGTTGAGCTGGCTGAGTATAATCGCACCCACTCCTTATGCCAGATGTCAGATAACGAGAAGAAAGCAGAAAGAGCGTTCAGAGACAGTCACTACAAGTCATGTAAGAATGGCAGCAAGTATTTGTACGAGCTGACCGGAACAGGCATTGGAACGGCGATTACAATTAAGTGCCCTGTCTGCGGCGAAGAAAAAAACATTACTGACTACGATTGCTGGTGAGGTGATGGACATGATTTTTCGTGCAATTCTGTTTGCACTGGCAACAGCAGCAGTCATTGGCGGTCTTGCATATTGGTTGAAGTGTCTTTGCCTGTGCGACTATGAAAATGCTTGTGACTATTCGCAGTGCGATAGTTGTCCGTTCCCTTGTGAGAGGCATAATTGTGGGTAAGGCGAAAAGAAAACCAAGACCATCAATGCCAGACTGGTTTTGGTGGGGGCAAGACGGGTGCTGGTTCTGCAAACAAAAAAATAACTGCAATCAGTGTAAGGCGAACCGTGAATATGTAAAAGAGTTCGGAGAGAAGAAGCAAAAAGGAAGACACGCCAGCGCAAAGCGAGGAGCGCGGACGAAACTGCAATTGATGGAGGATGATTATGGATTTGTGGAAGGGATATGAGCTAAGCAGGACATATGTCCCAGCGGCTTATTACACGATTACATCGATTAAGAGCAAAAACGGCAGAGCAAATCCATTGCATGACGAGGTGCTCGGTCGAAAGGCATACGTTGTTTACTTGGAGGTCGGAGAGCGTGGCTTTATCAAGTATTTGCCCGATTATGACGACCGGTATCATTGCCTACATACATCTACTGTTTTGGATTTTACTCCGTGGGGAAACGGCGAAGACACAATTACCATCCAAACAGCAAATACGGAGTACATCTTGACGAAGCAGTAAGACTTTTCAGCAGGAGGTCAATCATGCTTGAGTTCTATGGAAGAAAGTTTACTTGCGATGAATGCCCGATTTGTGAAGGCATTGAGCATAGGGTCAGGGTTGCAAGAGAGGGTGGCTACGAACCGCAGCTTGAATACTGCGGTTGCGATAAAGTCCAGACTGAATTTTTTATCAGTGGTTATTGTAGCGATGCTTTTGAGGCGGACAAGCCGCAGGGCAAACTGTGTGAACCGAGAAAAACCGGGAGAGCATATCGGCGCAAGATGCGCAAACAGAAGAAAGAAAAGCTGATGCGTATTATGACCTACGGATATAAGTCAGGTATCGGCTATACAGACTGGGGTTGGAAGGACGGCGTTTATCAGCCGGTCGGAAGTTACATCCAGTACCCCAAGAACTCAAACAGGCAGACGTTTTGGAAGGCATATTCCAATAGAAAAATCAGACGCTATAAGGGCGACGTTCGTAAAGGAAATTCGTACCGGAGACATTTCGATTATGCGTGGGAGGTTGACTAATGGAGAATAAAAATATGCGGAAGCTCAATGTGACCGTCCAATGTATGGCTGTGTATAACAGCAGCATTATGGTTCCACGCGAACTGACGTTTGAAGAGGCAATCAAATATGCCAAAGAACATATTGACGAGATTAACCTTGGCGAACTTGAGTACATTTCAGACAGCGATGAGCTCGATGAAGAGAACTGCGACTTCGACGAGGAGGAAGACACCGACTCTGATTGTAGGGTGCTTTATGAAACTGGCATTGAGGAGCCAGAAATCCTTGGCTCCGGGTCAACGTACAGCAATGTTGTATATTTCCCGGATGAAGAGCGTGCCTTTGAAGAATTCCATCACTGTGGACGGAACTATCTGCACAGGATAACTTACCGCAAAAAGTCACCGTACACAACTACGGAGTGGTGGGACGAAGACCTGAAATGCTGGCGGAGCTAAGCCGCTATGGATATATTTTTTAAGAACGATGGTTCATACAGTCAATCAACAGTGGGAATCCCAGTCCTTGTGGACTACACACCGGTTGGATTTGTACGAGAAGTTAATGCCGACATGGTAACGTGCTCCCTATTCGATAAGTTCATCGGGAAAGAGTGGTTGGCACAGCGTCTGACGACAAAAGAACCGGACATATGCTCTGTATATATCGATACAAAATGATGGAGGTATAACATGGGAGTAAGTATCAGCGAGTTTAGAGGTGAATATTATTTTCTGAGTAACTTCTACTCGGCACCAGTTACCTACAACGGAATGTGTTTTGAGAATAACGAGGCGGCGTTTCAAGCGGCTAAATGCCCAGAACGTATGACTGAGTTTTGCCGTCTGAATCCGTCAGAGGCAAAGAGGCTTGGGCGTAGGGTTAAGCTCCGTGGTGACTGGGAGGCGGTCAAAGATACCGTTATGTATGAGATTTGCAAGGCAAAGTTCTCACAGAATCCTGATTTGGCAGACAAGCTTGTTGCGACCAAGGATGCCGAACTCATTGAAGGCAATACTTGGGGCGACCGCATCTGGGGCGTCTGTGATGGCGTTGGAGAAAATCGCCTTGGTAAAATCCTTATGCGGGTCAGAGCAGAAATGTGATGTGAACTATGAAGAAGGCTAACACTTATAAAGGAAAACTCGGCTGGCAGTCTGAGTTCAGCCACAGATATGCTTGCTGGGCGAACAACCACAATGGGTGGGCAAAAGCCAAAAAGTCCAACAAGCGGTTGGCTAAGCGCAGATTGAAGAATGAGCTGCGGAAAGAACTTGTTTATAGCGCATCGGATAAACAAGTTGGAGAATGAGCGGAAGGAGAATTTATGAAGAGAGAAGATTTTATCTTTGACCATATGGATGATGAGTATGAAGACTATTGGTTCAAAGTCGTTGGCGATACAAAAGACGAGCTTACAAAGAAGTACATGGAAATGTGTATGGTTTCGGTGACCGAGGTCGTCTATTCCAATAAGGAACAGGTTCTTGGCATCAAGCGCCTCTTCCCGTTCAACTACGATGTCATTATGCCAGACGACACAGAGCTAAAAGATATGCTGGAATCGCTGGTAAACGAGGTAAACGGCTGACATGAAGAAACTGAAGCTCAACTATACCTGCACAGACCCAGATTGCGCCCAGTATATGGCAAAGGTGACGGATACAAGATACAGCTACATCGAGTACAGAGAATGGTTTGGGAATTATATTGTGTGTCACGCTGTTGTTGACCTACAGGACTATACTCTGGACGAAATTTGCACATACTGCTCCTCATACTATGCTTCTCTGGAACAGATGGTTGCTGACTACGGTTTTCGTGGAGCGTTGCAGATTATGGCAGAATGTATTTTTGAGCAGCTTGGTTTCGACGACATGGAGTTTAATGCAGAACAAAAAAGTGAAGGCGCCGCAATCAAGTTCATTCACGAATGGATGGAGGGCTGACTTGATATGGCGTTATATAAGATAGGAGTTACAGAAGCAGGCGACGCAGGAGTTGACTTGTCTTGGGAGGAGAAATTAGACGATGTCGATGCCGCTGTGCTTATTACGAAGTGTGTGTCACCGGATTTCTTTGACGCTACTTTGAGACATAAGGATAAGCTCATCATTCACACTACAGTTACCGGATATGGGCACTCTATTTTGGAGCCAAATGCGCCAACTCTATATGAGGAGTTTACAGCAATTATGGAATTGGTCAAAGCTGGATTCCCTATGAGCAGAATTGTTGTTCGTGTTGACCCTATTATTCCAACCGAAAAGGGACTCTCCGTTGCGTACCACACACTGACTTCCTTTATGGAAATGGGATTTCAGCGCTACAGAGTGAGCGTCATCGATATGTATCCGTACGCAAGAAGCCGGTTCAAAAAGGCTGGATTGCCGCTTCCCTATGGCGATAGCGGTTTCGCTCCGTCTCAAGCACAGCTTTCAAAAGTGGACGATATGCTGCGGCAAGCAAAGCAGTTCTGGGAAGGGCTGGATAACGGCAAAGTTCTCCGAATTGAGTCCTGTGCAGAACCCGGTCTTACGGAGCCGATTGCCTGTGGCTGCATTTCAGACTACGACCTCAATCTGCTCGGATTTTCTGAGGATGCAGAATCAAACGGGGCTGGCTATCAACGAAAGGGCTGTATGTGTTATGCAGGGAAAACTGAACTGCTGAAACATAAGACGAGATGCCCCCACGGGTGTCTTTACTGCTACTGGAAAGATATAAGAGGCTGATTTGATATGGAGTTCTATAGTAACTGTTTCATTGAAGTGATTAAGGCAAAAATCCGCAACCCAAAAATCATCGTCATGTATTTACCAGCATTTTTGAATGAGGTTCATTGTCCGCACTGGATGTGGATGGACGAAAATGGCGAACACGACTTCCATTTTTCTGGGAAGTTACCTTGGTATAAATGGTTTTGGCACAAAGGGACAATTAGAACTGTCCATCGTGGTTGCTACAAGGGTTGTATTTCTCAAATGATAGAAAAGAAATATTATATGAAAGGTTAATTCGATGACTAATTTCGAGGAAATTAAGAGGAAAATAGCCAATATGAATATCGATGAGCTGATAGAGTTTTGCGGCGGTGATACTTGCGAGAATGTGCTTTGCTCTTTTGTGAGCGATGGCGATTGTTGCGGGGACAATTGCAAGGTCAGCTATGATTGTGGAGGCTGTATTAAAAAGTTCTTGCAAAGAGAGACGAGAGATAAAATTACTCACTGCCCAAGATGTGGGCACCATGTGAATATACAGTCCGACGAAACCACAGGATACTGTCCGATATGTGACGAGGAGGTCTCAACATGAGGAAGTGCGATTTTTGCAAAAATGAATTAACTTGTTCTGGCGTTAATCGCAGCGAGTGTATCGTAAGAGACTTCTATAACTTCGAAGCGGAGCGAACCCCGGCTGATGATGTGACAATCATCACCAGACTTATCATGGAATGTCAGACACTTGACCCTGTAGCGATTGCAAAATATCTCGTTCAGAACGGGGTTAGTGCGAAAAGTTAGTCCATGAAGAACGTCTTATCGTACATCAATCCACCGCCAAGTCACAGGGACAAGGAGTAATGCTATGAAGAAAAGAAAGGCAATCAACATCCAGTGGGATATTGATGAAGACGACTGCGAATGCGGTGCCGTACTACTCCCACTTGAGATAGAAATCCCTAATAACATGACAGACCTCGAAGACATTACCGATTATATCTCTGATGTAACCGGTTTTTGCCACAAGGGATTTGAGTTGGAGGAATAGCCGTGAGGACTTGGACAGATGAAACAACCGGCTGCAAGATGTGTGAACCGGATTGCGTTGATGAATGGCTTTTTGATATCTGGGCTATCGGCTGCGATTACGACGGTGAAAGCACTGTAGACGGCTTGAAGAAGCTGGTGGACAGCCTCGTTGAAATGAGCCAGAAAGCAAGAGACTGCCTACATGATGGCAAACTATTCCCCGCAGACAAAGAATAACGACCAACCGCTTTGTAGATTTGCTGTTATACATATTTCCTTCAGCAGCTTTTCGCCAAAGGCAAAAGTAAGAATTCGGCACTATGCTCGTAAACCAGAAGCCCGCTACGCGGGCGGTTTTTTTCCTTTTACTCACTCGCTTTGCAAGCGACGCTCGTGAGTTCTGGTTTACGACCAATGCTTATGCACATCGGTTGAGGGAGTTAGAAAAACGACCGATGCGGAAAGCGGTTACAGTGAAGAGGTGGGATAATTGTTATGTGATAAATGCTTACACAAAAAAGTGTGCAGGTTTGAAGTCCCAGATGAGGGGCAATGTGATGACTTTATTGACGAAGCCATCGTAGATAAATTTAACAGCATTGGATGCACATCATTTCGAATTAGCGCGGATTCCATAAAAGGAATACTCGACAGACAATTAGCCGAACCCCCGGCTACTCTTGGGCGAAGCAATGCAGGTTGAACTTCACGACACATACGGCGTTCTTCGGATAAAGACAAGCGAGTTCTTATTCGATTTGGAGGACTTGCCGCTCATAAAGGGACGCGACAGTTGGTATTGCGACAAGGACGGTTACCTCGTCAGCAGTTACTTCTATAATGGTATTCGACGCTTTGTCCGATTCCACCGACTTGTGATGCACGCGAAACCCGGTCAATGTGTTGACCACATTAACAAAAACAAAGCGGATAACAGGAAGAAAAATTTGCGATGTTGCGAGCGTTCTGAGAACGACAGGAATCGCAGCTTGTATTCGTGCAATACATCCGGTGTCGCTGGCGTCTACTTCGACAAAGAACGTAAGAAGTGGGTTGCCAGCATTACTTATAACCATAAGAAAGTTTACTTGGGAAGATACGCGGTCAAGGAAGAAGCAATCTTAGCTCGGCTGACCAAGGAGGTCGAATTGTATAAAGAGTTCTCGCCGCAACGAGGGCTTTTGGAATCTCTAAATCTATAGGAGGCAAACGTGAGGGTAATCTACAAGTATCCATTGGAGATTACAGCAGAACAGGTAATCAATATCCCGATGCTGTACTTCGATGACCGCGTTGCAAGATGCAACGAACAAGTTCTTTATGTGGATGTTCAAGACATGATTCGACCTTGCCTTTGGTGCATGGTTGACACCGAAAACCAGACATACCCGATGAAGGTTGTGACAAAGATGACTGGCGAGGAAATCCGAGAAGATGAGAAGGACAAACTGAAATATGTTGGTTCATATCTCATCGGCGGTGGCGATTTCGTGGGTCATGTGTTCGTATGTTACGAATAAAACCTGAGTTTTATAAGGAGAAAATGCTATGAAGTATATGCTGATTGAAGTAATGGAGCGAGAAATCTCCGAACCCGAGTATTTCGATACGCACGACGCAGCACATGATGAGATGTGCCGACGTGTTGCTGAGGTTTACGATATCTCCCCCGACGAAGTCAAGGAGTCTTATCTTGAAGGCGAAGACCTGAATGATAACGCCGTAGTTCTTGATGATATCGCATGGGCAGAACGGTATGGCAAGAACTTTGATTGGAAAATTTTTGCTGTCGAGCAAGGCGCTCCGGTGCAAACACCGACGGTGCCTTTGTTTAATACGCTGAGATAATAATGATGCGGTGGCGGAATAGGTAGACGCTTACAAATTACAGTTCGGATGTCGCCCGGAAAAGCGATGGAGACCGATGCTCTGTTAGGTCATGTGGGGTGCAAATCCTCACCCGCATCACGATAGGTCACCCTATATTACTAACATACATATTCGAAAGGGGTGACACAAGTTTGGAAACAAATAAGCAAAATGAGATACGCGATGCTTATGAGCATAGCGCACAAGTCCAGTGTATTCCCGCTTCGATTAAAAAGACTACTGAGCACAGCGAAGAAGACCCATTGATGGTTGCGCCATATTGCAGGGTCAGTACGGACAGTAAAGACCAGCTCGCAAGTTATGAGTTGCAGTGCCAGTATTACAAAGAATATGTGTCGAAGCATCCGGGCTGGCGACTTTATGACATCTACGCCGATGAAGGGATTTCCGGGACTTCCGTAAAGAAACGCACGGATTTCTTGCGGATGATTGATGATTGTAAAGCGGGTAAAATCAACATGATTATCGTGAAGAACATTGCAAGGTTCGCACGCAATGTCGTTGATTGTGTTGCCACTGTGCGTATGCTCAAGGCACTGGATAAGCCGGTTGCTGTTTACTTTGAGGATATTGCAATCAATACCTTGACGCAGACCGGCGAGCTTCTGATGGTCGTCATGGCTGCTATTGCACAAGGTGAATCGGAAGCGAAGTCTGAGAGCGTGAAATGGGGGTTCCAGAAAAGATTCGAGAAGGGACTCCCAAAACTCGCAGACCTCTACGGGTACACCAGAGATAAACGACTGCTGGAGATTTACGAGCCCGAAGCGAATGTCGTGCGGCTGATTTATCAAATGTTCTACGATGACAGAACGATTCCTGAAATCTGTTACATCCTAAACCAGCAAGGTATCCCATCTCCACGGGGCGGTCAATGGACATACTCTACGGTAAAAACAATTTTGACAAATGAGAAATATTCTGGTGACGTTTTGATGCAGAAAACCGTTACCGTAGATATCTTTTCGCATCGCTCTATTCGGAATGACGGGCGTGCCAACCAGTTTTTTATCCAAGGTTACCACAAGGCAATTATTCCGAGAGCGCTTTGGCTTGAAGTACAACAGATTCTAAAAGGCGAAAATGTTGTCCCGGTTCCATCAGTTGATGAGGTGGCAGATTTGTCTGCATCTGATGTCCCTCGGATATTGGATGGCTTCTTTGTAATTAAACCTCGAAAGGATGGAAACAATGAGTATCTTAGACAACTTTGATGTGGTTGGCGTCCCTCGTACATTCAGTATTGCAGAGGTTCGAATCCTGAAGAACCGCATCTCCTTTAACCTTGCAACGGCTTCTGAGATTGGCTATCCGCCATTTGTGCGGCTGTTCATCAGCAGAGACAAAACACAAATTGCATTGCAGCCCTGTGCCAAAGAAACACCGAACGCAATGAAGTTCTTTACGTCGGATTCTATGAAAGACGGAAAGCCAAAGAAGAGGATGATTCCGGTTGGAAATCGTGCGCTGACGGCACTTGTAAAAGCCGGTATTGGTGTCGAGATGAATGTTCCGTTAAAGGCACCGGGCGTTCGCTTTGCAGATGAGGGCGTCATCATCTTCGACCTCAAACAAGCAACTGACATGAATCAACCAAATGCTTGCACAGAAACGGGTCTGTGCCTGATTCCCACTCCGGCATATCCATTTGTTGAAATGCCGTCTGGATACTTCGCATCATAATTGCAGGTGCCAAGCCTGCATACATATTTTGGAGGTGAACCAATTTGAGTAAGAAATATGATTCACTCGGCGACAGAATGAAAGGTTACGAGAATATCGCTCGCAATTATCTGACCCGTCGGATTCCAACCATTATTAGAGTGGATGGCAAGGCGTTTCATACATTTACAAGAGGTATGGAAAAGCCGTTTGACCGCATCTTGATGACAACGATGCAAAATACAATGAAGTACCTGTGTGAAAACATTCAGGGTTGTGTTTTCGGATATACGCAGTCAGATGAAATCACGTTGGTGCTTACAGACTATGCAACAATCACAACGGATGCATGGTTCGGATACAACATCCAAAAGATGTGCAGCGTTTCCGCTTCGATGGCTACGCTTGCTTTTTCAAATGCCTATACTGCTGAGCTGTGGAAGAACTTCCCCGAAGCAATGCGCAACAGTAACAATGGCACAAATAAGTACATTGAAACTCTGGTCGCAAAGATGGGTACAGCCATGTTTGATGCCAGAGTTTTTTCTATTCCCAAAGACGAAGTTTGCAACTGCCTGATTTGGCGTCAGCAAGATGCAACCCGCAACAGTATCGAGGCAGTTGGACAGGCAAACTTTAGCCAGAAAGAGCTTCATGGTAAAAGCTGTAACGTTATTCAAGATATGCTCTGGAAGGACTGCGGAATCAACTGGAATGACTTTCCTGTTGACTGTAAGCGTGGTTCGGCTTGCTACAAAACAAGAGTTAGAGAGACCGTCCCTGTTCTCAATAATACTGAAACGGTTGAAGTTTTCAGAAACCGTTGGGTTATTGACCGAGAGCCTCCCATTTTCTCGCAAGAAAGAGAGTATGTTGAGAAATGGATATGACACCGGTTGAAGTTGCCACCTGTATTTGCGATATCTATGAGAAGCTTGGTCGCTTAGAATGTCGCCTCGAAAATACGCGAGGAGATTTAGGCACAGCAATAGAACAAAACAGACGACACACGGAAGAACTATTTAGCCAGCAGACAGATGTCGAAAACAAAATCGATATAGCACTGACGACGGCTGTCCATGAATTGATTGAGTACCTACGATACCAAGACATCCAAGCTCTGGATGAGGAAGAGTTTTTGTTAAGGGTTCGGGAGCTTGTTCGTGTTGAGCAAGACGAACACCTTCCGTTCTAAGGAGGAAAAATATGAGTTGCTATAAAGACGGTGGCTGTGGTATTTATGAGATGTATTCTTGCTATGAATGCCCAGCAAGTAAGCCGGAGTACCTCAAAAGAAAGTCGCACGAGCCGCAAAAATTACAGGCAATCGGAATCTTGCACGACGTAGCCAAACAGATTCTGGATGACGAAGTGGTCATTCTCCTCCGTCAATACGGGACAACGCTTGCACCGGGGCGAATGGGAGATGAAAGCCGTGTTCCTAAGTGGCTGCTTGTTCTTGCGGCAAACAGAATCGAGGAGTTGAAAAATGCAAGAACAAAGCAATAAACAGTTCTACATTTCAGATTGGCATTATGGTCATGCAAACGTGATTGCCTTTGACAATCGTCCGTTCAAATCACTTCTGGAGATGGACGAGGCTCTTGTTGACCGGTGGAATGCTGTGGTTTCTCCGGGCGACACCGTGTACGTTCTTGGAGATATGTTTTGGTGTAAGGCACAAGATGCTATTCCGATTTTGCGTTCCTTAAAAGGACAGAAGTTTCTGATTAAGGGGAACCATGACCGGTGCAATGACAACAAATTCTTACGAGAGTTTGTTAAAGTCACAGAGTATCTCGAAGTGAAGGACAATGGGCGAACAGTGATTCTTTGCCACTACCCAATTCCATGTTTTAAGAATCACTTTTATGGCTCCTTCCACCTGTATGGTCATGTCCATAATTCCTTCGAATGGAACATGATGGAACACGACAAGTATCTGATGGAGGAACTGTACACGAAACCCTGCCAAATGTTCAATGTCGGGGTGATGATGCCGTGGATGGATTACACTCCTCGGACGCTTGATGAAATCATCGCTGCAAATTCGCATAACGAGGCTGTTAGAAATAAATGACGGCTTGAATCACTTGTGCCACAAGGCTTTGAAAGGCGCTTGATGAGTGGTATTAGTGCATCATATAAAACAAAAGGAGTGGTCACTTGTGATTTACTTGGACAATGCTGCCACTACACAAATGGATGAGCGGGTTCTTGATGCAATGATGCCGTATCTGACAACAGAGTACGGTAATGCAGGAACTCTCTATAAGTTTGGACGAGCTGCGAATGAGGCTGTGCAGAAAGCCAGAGCGCAAGTGGCAGCTTTAATCAATGCAGAGCCAGAACAAATTATTTTTACATCCGGTGGGAGTGAAGCAAACAATTTAGTCTTTCATGGATTGAAGGACTACCTGAAAAGTGTTGGGAAAACACACATTTTGGTATCGGCAGTTGAGCATGATTCCGTCCTACGAGCCGCAGAATCGCTTATAAAAGACGGGTTTCATGTAGAGTATATTCCGGTATCCAGTGAGTGCAGGGTCTCTCCTGCTGTCATTGAGGACGCATTACGGGCAGATACGGGGCTCGTATCTGTGATGTTTGCGAACAATGAAACAGGCGCAATCAACCCAATCGAAGATATTGGAACGATTTGCATGAAGCGCGGGATTCTGTTCCACACAGATTGCGTGCAAGCTGCAGGATGCTATCCTATTGACGTAGTGAAAATCGGCTGCGATTTCCTTTCGGTGTCATCACATAAGATTCATGGGTGTAAAGGCATTGGAGCTTTGTACGCAAAGGATAAGTCCAAACTTACACCTATTGTATATGGTGGTTCAGAGCAAGAGTTCGGGCTGAGGGGCGGAACAGAAAATGTTGCTGGTATCGTAGGATTCGGAAAGGCTTGTGAGATTTCATCGAAGAGTTTGCACGAAGATACGGTGTGGGTTTCAACATTGAAACAGCGATTTTTCATGGCGCTGAATGAAGCGCTTAAAGATACGGGTGATGAAGGCTGTGTCCATGTAAATGGTATGTCGATTCTTACACCCGGAAAGACAATTAACTTGAGAATGGACGGCGTTGATGGCGAAACGCTCTTGCTTATGTTGGACGGCAAGGGAGTTTGTGTTTCTGCCGGGTCTGCGTGTAGGAGTCACGAAGCAGAACCAAGTCACGTTTTATCTGCGATGGGGTTATCCAAAGATGAAGCGCGGTCTTCCATCAGAATCTCGTTCTCAAAGAAAAACACGGCTGATGAAGCCGTAAGAGCTGCACAGATTTTAGCTGGGTGCATTTCAGCACTCAGGGCGAGAGAAGAAAGGGAGTAAGGTTATGACGATTGAGCAAATCAAAGAGATGGTCAACGGTTCTGCTTATGATTTCCTTAGAACAAACGAGCACCTCGGGCGCAAGATTATCTTTCTTACGCTTGGTGGCAGCTATTCCTATGGAACGAACGTCGAAACATCCGATGTTGATGTAAGAGGGTGTGCGTTGAACAGTGAATCAGATTTGCTTGGTCTGACGAGCTTTGAGCAGGTCGTTAATACACAAACGGATACGACAATCTATGCTTTTAATAAGCTGGTGAGCCTGCTCCTAAATTGTAATCCAAATACGATTGAAATGCTTGGGTGTAAGCCAGAGCACTATTTCTATATCTCAGACATTGGTAGAGAAATGATTGCCAACAGAAAAATGTTTCTGTCCAAACGAGCAGTCCATTCTTTTGGAGGTTATGCGAATCAGCAGCTCCGGCGCTTGGAGAATGCTCTTGCGCGAGATAGACTGTCACAGGCAAGAAGAGAGGAACATATCCTCAACTCTATGAAAGGCGCCGTTAAATCATTTGAGAGTCGATACACGATTTTTGAAAACGGCAGCATTGTTCTCTATACAGATGAGAGTCCGCGAGAGGATTTAGACCGTGAGATTTTTGCAGATATCCAGCTTAAAAAATATCCGGTCAGAGAGTTCAATAGTGTAATCAACGACCTGACGAATGTTATCGGGACGTATGAGAAGCTCAACCACAGAAACCACAAGAAGGACGATGAGCATTTGAACAAACACGCGATGCATCTTATTCGTTTGTACCTTCTCTGCTTGGATATTCTGGAGAAAGAGGATATTGTCACATATCGTGGTGATGACCTGCCTCTGCTGATGAGTATCCGTAAGGGTGACTATCAACTGGAAGATGGAACATATAGACCAGAGTTTTTTGAAATGGTTTCTGACTTTGAAAAACGACTCAATTATGCAAAGCAAAACACGAGCCTCCCAGATAACCCGGATATGAAGAAAGTTGAGGAGTTCGTTATGAGTGTAAACAGGAGGGCGATTGATGCATAGGATTTCTATCCCCAAAGGTGCGCGAGCAGTTCTGCTGAATCTCCGATATGAAAACCATGAGGCATATGTGGTTGGCGGATGTGTCCGAGACAGTTTGCTTGGGAAAGAACCAAAAGATTGGGATATCTGTACCTCTGCTACACCGGACGAAGTTAAGGAACTAATGCATCGTCGTGGCATAAAGACAATTGATACTGGGCTGCAGCATGGAACAGTAACGGTTGACATGGGCACTGTTGGGAAGTATGAAGTCACAACGTTTCGAATTGATGGAAACTATACAGACGGGAGGCACCCTGATTATGTGGAGTTTACCGAGAGCATTTATAAGGACTTGTCTCGCAGGGATTTCACCATCAACGCTATGGCGTACAACAGTGCTGGATTGATTGACCCCTTCCACGGGAGAGATGATTTACAAGCAGGGATTATTCGCTGTGTTGGCAATCCTGATGAGCGTTTTGAAGAAGATGCGCTTCGCATTTTGCGAGCGCTGAGATTCGCAGCGACCTATGGCTTTTCTATCGAAGAACAGACAGCCGTTGCCATCCACAAGGATGCTTGGATGTTAAAACGTATTGCTGCAGAGCGAATCAATGGCGAGCTTTGCAAAATGCTGCTCGGCGACGGCATCTTAAATGTGCTGCTGAATTTCTCAGATGTTATTGCGACGATTATTCCAGAAATGGAGCCTTGCATTGGGTTTGAACAGAACAACAAGTATCATCAATACACTGTGTACGAGCATATTGCCCACGCTGTTGCGAACTACAAGGGTACCGATGTGTCTGTTAAGGTAGCCCTACTACTCCACGACATCGGAAAGCCACAATGCTACACTGAAGATGAAAACGGTGGGCACTTCCACGGTCATGGGGTGCCAAGCCGTGATATTGCGGAACAAGTTTTGGATAGACTGCGGTTCGATAATAAGACAAAGCAGGAGGTTCTTGAACTCGTGCTTTATCACGACACTATGATTGAGCCAACACCCCGCACAGTCCGCAAATGGCTGCATAAACTCGGTGAACGTCGGTTCTCGCAGTTTTTGGATGTGCGGATGGCTGATATTCTTGCCCATGCAGAGGGTACACAGGAGTCCAGAATCGAAAGATGCATTGCACTCGGTTCCATTATGTCTGAGGTTTTAGAAGCGGAGCAGTGTTTCGCATTAAAAGACTTGCGAATCAACGGAAGAGATATTATGAACCTCGGCATTGAACAAGGGAAACGTGTTGGCGAAATCCTTAACAGCCTTTTAGATGAAGTGATTTCGGGTGCTTTGGAAAACGAACACAATGCTTTGATGCAGAGGGCGGTGGAGCTTCTTGGCTGAACCCAAATACCCCAAAGGTGAAAGAGTCTGGGTTGGATATTATAATGCCGAGCATGAGCTCTGCTTTATCCTTACCAGCAAAGAGAGCCGTGAGTTTTATTTCCTGTATGAGCTTGTTGACGGAGAGTTTAAGAAGCTTGGAAAAGCACGGACACCGAAAGAACTTGAGGATAAGTTCGAAGTTTCGAAGAGAATGAGGTGTGCGCAATGATGTCTGATTTTGAGTATGATTGCTGGCAGCGTAAACGTATTGCACAGCAAGCAAAGTACCGCAAGTGCGGAAGCAAGAGCAAGAAATGCTCAATGTCAACAGACCACATGACGCAAAAACAATGGAAGGAAAGGAATGGGAAAGTTGTGACCGTTAATTTGAACCAGCCAATTACATGGGATGACTTCAAGGCACTGACGGCTTCAATGCAAGAAGAGTATCTCAAACACATGATGGAAAACTATGGCGCTAACGCAACGAGTTTTGCCGCCATGTTCGGAGTGCAACCACTTACGATTCGTCGGCATATCCAAATGAACAAGCTGAATATCAAGTTCCCAGTTGGTCACTCTATGAGTACAGCGCAAAAGGATGCGTGGGATGAATTGCTGCATGGGAAAACATCTGATGAGGATGCCGAAGTAGAAGTAGAAGATGTACCAGCTACCAAGTTGGACGAAGCAGCTTCCAAACAGAGTATGGATATGAAGCGCTTTTCATTGTGCTTTAACGGGAGAATTGATGTCAACATGATTGCGAATTCTTTGCTACATATCTTGGGCGACAATGCAGTTGGAGAGGTTGAAATTGTGTGCAACCTTAGTTGATTTGCCTTGATAATCTGTATCTTTGTGATAGAATTGAATTGAAGGAGTGGTCAAATGGATAACGGCTTTGACTTGAAGTTTATGTCAGACGAGGAGCTGCGAAACGCAATGGATGAGTTCATCGATAGCGTTAAGGACGATGTCGCAGCAGATGAAGAAAAGACAACGGTTTTGAATCCGATGAAGCTGCAGCAGATGCAGTTTGCTCATGCGGCACTAAAATACATTACAAGGGATTCTGACGTTGAAGTTTCCTACAAATTAAATACACCGTTCAAAACGATGGGGAGCATCAGTGTCGAGGGAGAGACGCTGGCTTTTGACAAACCGGAGTGGTTTGCGAGAGTAGCAGAGTTTGCAAACAACATGGAGGTCTATCCATTGGTTAAGAACCGAGTCCGTTTGACATTTACATTCCACGGTCTCACTAAACCGATTGAATAAGAGGAGGCTGGAATGGAGTACACAACTTGCAAAGACTCCGTCATGGAGTTGATTAGCGATGGTTCTAAGGTCTTTGGACGCGACTATAAGATTTCAGAAGAAATGCTTTCTAAAATCGATGAGATTTGTGATGGCGTGGATGAGTTGGTATCTGAAATTGAATGCGAAAGTGTCCATGCAGATATTGAAGAAAAAACAAAGACACTCCGTATTGTCATTGTGTGTGATGAGCTTGAGCTTCACGGAGGAAGAACCAACGGGTTTTTCAAGCTAATTACGAAACTGAACTCTTTTAGCTTTTCAAAGCAGGGTCGAGAGTTCATCAAAATTGAGTTGAACATTTCGAATGTATGGGAGCGTATGAGTGAATGAAAAAAGAAGAGGGCGGCTAAGAGACGCCTTGAAAATGCTGAGCAGTGCTGCATCCATTGTGGAAACAGTCTGCGACAGTGAGCAAGACTGTATGGATAACTATCCTGAAAACTTGCAAGGAACAGAGAAGTTTGAGCGTATGGAAGATGCGGTTGATAGTCTCAGTGATGCGCTCGAAAAGATTGATGATGCGAAAGGACATATCCAGTCTGCGTTAGGCTGATGTAGTGGTGGCTTTATGGAACTTGTGATTGCTGTGATTCTCGGAGTTATCTTGCTCATTAAATTTGGGTCAGATAAAAACGCAGTGAGGAATACTCGAAAGGCGTATGACAAGAAACAGCAGGTAATTTCGGAGTGGAAAAGTGTAGTGACAGACCGCAGCCTTGAGCAGCGACTGAAAAGCTTTATCCATAATCCAGACAATAAAGAACAAGTTTCTGAGGAAGTTGCTCCTGTATATGAGGGAATCTTCGCCGGTAAGCAACTTTGCGAGTTGTTTCCAAAGGAACGGTGGTGTAAACCAAAAGCAGGATGGACGCCAGAGTATCACGAGCAAGTCCAGCGAGAAGTATGTATGAAGAACTCAGAAAACGCGCTTAGAATTATGATGGCAAAACGCGGGAAGATTTTGGACTATGACGCAGACAGAAGCGCGTCTTACAGTCCCAGTGTAATATCAAGTGGTATCTCAGCAGACTCTCCATTGACGGCGTATGTTCTTATCTGGTGTGCGAAAGCCATAAAGGAGCATGGGGTGCCAAATGAGTTTATTGTTCCATCAATCGGTAAATATGGAGCAGGTAACATCCATTGGGAATTATAAAAAGTAGGGCTCACGCCCTACTTTTTCAATCCTCAAACAAATAATCTGGAAGGTCAATTTTTTCTTTCAGCAGCACCTTGCCGCAGGCTTTTACAGAGCGTCCGCTGTCGGCTGAGACGAAGATGTTTGTATGGCGAAGCTCTGGGTTTGCAGAAACCAAAACCAGATTGTTATTATCATCAAGATAGTATTGCTTACAATACATTGCTCCATCGACACAGAAGATGCCAACATCTCCAACTGAAAGCTCTGCATCTTTTTTTACATATACCATATCACCATCATGTATATATGGGTACATACTGTTGCCTTGGATATAAACAGCGTAGTCTGCTTCCTCTGGTACGGAGCTATCAACAAGAATCATCTCGAAGTCAACCCCGTCGAGAGGTACAGAGCTACCGGCAGCAGATGGAGTAGTATAGCGTGGAATGAATCGCTCGCTGTTGACCTGCTGAAAATCTATGACCTTTGGAATGACACGAATTGTTTTAGCGGCATCGACCCTTTCCTTCTCAAGTACACAGATTGCGTCAACTGCTTTTTTGCCATAGTTGTCAAGAGCTTGATAGCTGGACAAAAGTTTTTTTTCGGCAGAAGTGAGAACCAAAGCGTAGTTTGGTGTGTTCTCCAAATGGAAGTCCAATAGCGTGTCCATCGATATATTGAGAGCCCGCCCGAGAGAAAGCAACGCATCCATTGCGGGTTTCTTAGCGTTGCGTTCCCAAGCGCGAATTGTAACTGTGGAAACACCTACTGCATCTCCAAGATTTTGCTGTGTGAGGTTCCGTTCTGCACGAAGGCTCTTTAGCCTCTGCCCGAAGTCCATGTTAAAGTCCTCCAAAAAATAGCCCAAGTTTTGATGTTGACAGACCACTGTGTTTGTGGTAGCATAAAACCGCAACAACTGTTTCTATTGACAGATTAACACAAACAACTGTTTCTGTCAATAATTAAAAAAGGTAGCTCGCCAATATAGACGAGCTACCACGAAACGCACACTGCCATGAACACCAACGTAATAACAGCGTGCAACGACCCGTTAACGACAGGTCGAAGTCATCGTTGACACCACTCAGCAATGACTCACTTGTAGTATAACACGGGATTTCTCGTAAATCAATGGAGGTTTTTACTACAGGATGAAGAAGATAGTCTCAGTCAAGGAACTTAAAGAGTATTGTGAAAACCATAAGCCCCAGCAGATTTCCTTTTACACAGAGAACCAGAGTTGGTATTGCGTCTCAGACCCATGCAAATTCAAGTTGTCATTCCCAGTTATGTTGATATGCGAGAACCCCAATATGATTTGCTTGAAATCTGGAGCAAATACCTTATGTTTTGACCGAGTACGTTGTGTCGAGATAGACACTGAAATGACCGTGATTGGAACTGTTTTCACAGTTTTTTGTGGAGGTAGAAACGACAAAGAACAAGAAATCACCTATACCCTGTTAGCCGGTTAAATATTTTTCGATGTTGTCTATATAATTGACTTGACTATGCCATATTGGGCGTGCTATACTCCAACCATCAACATAATTGTATTTAAGGGGTTTAGCGCATTGGGTTTTCAGAATCATAAAGAACGGGTTCCACAGATTGGTGAAGTGTATTTGATGAAGTTCGGTGGCAGTGGCAGCGAACAGAGTGGTTGGCGTCCGGGCGTCGTCTTCCAGAACAACATGGGGAATGCATACAGCCCCAACATCATCGCACTCCCACTTACCAGTTCGCTCAAAAAGACGAACCAACCTACACACGTTATCATCAAAGCAGCAGATAGTGGGCTTCGCAGAGACAGCATGGTTCTTTGCGAAAACCCAGAGCGTATGTCTAAAGAACGCCTCGGGCAGTACATCACTACGTTGTCAGAGGAGCACATGAAGCAAGTTGCCGAGGCAAACTTGCTGGCGACGGGTGCAATCGCCTATCTGGACATCGAAGCGCTGCTTGCTGTGTGGAAGAAAGCCGCAGCCCTAAACGCTGTTGTACCAGCATAATGCTACATACTAAGTAGGAGGCTCGCTATGTACAATGCGGAGTTAAAGTCAAGATTCGTTAAGGACTATACCAAGAGTATCAATACGGCTAACGTTGCCACAACAGTTTTCGAAGCGTTTGAACCGTATGAAACTTCGTGGAATGCAGACCTCTGTACAAGAGACAGAGAAGAACTGCAGCCAGCTATCGATGAGATACTTGCACTGCGCTCCAGAAGCCAGTGGATGTCTCTCACGATATTAAAAGAGTATGTAAAATGGTGTATTGCCATGAAGGTTCCAGACGCTTGCGATGGGATGCTTAATATTGAGGCGGCGGGGTTAGCAAAAGTTAGGCGGCAGATGGTCTCAAGTCCACTCCATCTTCAACGTATTCTTGATGAGGTCTTTGACAAAGAGAGCGAAGAGACAATCGATGTCACCTACCGTTGTTATTATTGGATGGCTTTTGGTGGCATCAAAGAAGATGATACACTTCTCGTAAGAGCGTCTGATATTGACTTCGCCAACATGGAAATTGTCTATCAAGATACGCACGTCCCGCTTTATCGTGAAGCACTGCCAGCGTTCCATAAAGCAGCAGAACTCAATAGCTTCTGCTACAAGAATCCCAATTACTCTCGAACGATTACACGAGATAGAGTTTCTGGCGATACTTTGATGCGTGGTATTCGCGCAGTAAAAAAGACCGCGACACTTCGTTCAATTTTATCTAAGAAATCAGCAAAAGCCATTGAAGATGGACTCACCCAGCAACAACTTAGTTTCTACAGAGTATGGATGTCAGGGTTATTTTACAGAATGTACGATAGAGAACGAGCCGGTATTCCGGTCGATTTCTCAGAAGCAGCAACAGACTTTGTCGCTGACAGAACTTATGTGCTCAACGGAAGAATCAAGTTGGAGCACAAGCAGAACCGCATAGAAAAAAATTATATGGAAGATTATCAGCGTTGGAAGCTGGCGTTTTCAATCTAACGAAGCGAATGAAGAGATTCCCACAGAAGTGGGTTTCTCTTTTACATATATCAACATAATTAAATAACATACATCGCCGAACGGCTTAGGTATAAATCTGGAAAGAAAGGAGAAAGTGTATGGCTTTCAAGAAGACAAAGCAAGAGGCATTGGACTTGCTGCAGGAAAAGGAAAAGCGTCTGGCTGAATTGACAGAAGAGTCCGCATATGCGGTTCAGATGGTTCAGAACACCATTGATAATCTGCAAGCGGTCAACAGTGACATCCAGACCACGATGGATGAAATCGATACATATATGCAGCGGTTGAATGATACTCGCAGCAGCCTCAGCACCACTCACGACAAGAATGAAAAAATCATGCAGAACTTCGCCAAGCTGTTGTGCGTTGATTAAGGAGGAGATTCATTGAGCGAATTAAAGGAAAGATTCCTCGCGGTCTACAAGGAAACAGTTACGCGAGAGGGTTCGGACTCTTTGCTGGACTGGCTCGAACATTCTGATTTCTTCGTGGCACCGGCTTCGACAAGGTATCATGGATGCTATGAGGGTGGGCTTTTGCAACACTCTCTTAATGTTTATGATTGTTTGAAAATCGGAATCGAGGCAGCCGGACTACAAGGCACCTATAGCGAGGAAACAATCGCAATTGTTTCTTTGATGCATGACCTTTGTAAAGTCAACTACTATAAAAAGGGCTTTCGGAATGTCAAAGATGAAGAGACTGGGCAGTGGTATAAAAAAGAGGTTTATGAGGTTGATGAAAAATTTCCCTGTGGAGAACACGCAGATAAGTCTGTTATCATCCTTCAGAATTTCATTCGCCTTGAGCCAGAAGAAATCTTGGCAATTCGTGCCCACATGGGCGGTTGGGACACCGCAGTAAAAGGTGGTAACGCTTTCATTGGTAAGATTTTTGAGCGTAGCAAACTGGCGCTCCTGTTGCATCTTGCCGACATGGGAGCGACATATTTAATGGAGGGGTGAAATGGCAGAACAGATGAACATTTATCAGAAACTTGCCAGAATCAGAAAGCAAGTGGAGGTCATCCAGAAGAACAAGAGTGGCTACGGTTACAAGTATGTTTCCGAGGATGAGATTCTCGCAAAAATCTCGGTATTTATGGACAAGTATGGTCTGTCTCTGATTCCGAACATCAAGCAGGGCAGCACAATTGTGTCCCCCTATACATACAAAAAGACCAAGACTACCGGCAAGGGTGATATCTATGAAGAAAACAACAACGAGGTCTTGGTTAGCGCGGATATGATGTGGTCTTGGGTTGATAACGACAACCCGGAAGAGCGTATCGATGTTGAGTGGGCGCTTGTTGGGCAACAGGGAGATGCTTCTCAGGCATTTGGCTCTGGTTTGACATATTCGAATCGTTATTTCCTGCTCAAGTTCTTCAATATTGCTACACCTGATGCAGACCCTGATGCATTCCGTAGCAAGCAGAGAGCGGCGGAAACAGCAGAGGACAAAATGATTGCCGAGCAAATCATTCAGAGTTTTGATGAGACACTGAAAGAGTATCTCAGTGTGCATAAGGATAAAACAGACGATGTTAAAAAGTTTGTATCCAAGTACGCAAAGGGCGGCAACTACTTTGCAATTACAGAGTCCGTGTTGGCAGGAAAACTTCTGTCGGATTTCAAGGAAACGTTTAAGATTGAGGAGTGATACACTATGGGTTTTCGTACAGGTGCCTATGCAAAAATTTGGGAAGTAACTCCCATGAGCGACACGAGCACAAAGGTTCGGTTGTCGGTCAGCAGAAAGAACAAGCAGACCAATGAGTACGAGCAAGACTTTTCCGGTTTTGTTCTTGCCATTGGAACTGCGGCGGCAAAGAAAGCTGCTTGTCTGAAAGAGGGCGAGCGCATTAAGCTTGGAGACGTTGATGTCACGACAAAGTACGACAAGGAGAAAAAGGTGACGTACACCAACTTCAAGATGTTCTCCTTTGAAGTTGAGAGCTACTCTCGTCGCCCTCAACTTCAAGATGTTCTCCTTTGAAGTTGAGGGCGACGAGAGTAGCTCTCAAACCACAGACCCTCAGCCTACGGTTGATGATGGCGAAATTGATGACAGCCGGTTGCCATTCTAAGGTAATCGCCTATGGGAGAAGTAAACTACGCACCACTCATTGATGACATGGTGTGGAGCTACTCACGAATAAAGGCTTTTGAGGATTGCCCGTATAGGTGGTACTTGAAGTACATAAAGAAGTTTCATGGTAAGGATATGTTCTTTTCAAGCTATGGTACTTTTATGCATAAGCTTATTGAGTTGTATCACAAAGGTGAAAAAACGCCAAGGCAGATTGTCGATATGTACTTGCAAGGCTTCAAAACTGAAGTTGTGGGGCGTGCTCCAAACAGGAAGGTGTTCAGTAGTTACTTTACTGGCGGCTTGCAATATCTTAAAGCACTTCAGCCATTCCCGTATGGCATGGTTGGTGTCGAAAAGAAAGTTGACTTCGTAGTAAACGGTATCCCGTTTGTTGGTTACATAGACTTCCTTGGGGAAAAAGATGGTGACCTATATGTCGTAGACAACAAGTCGAGGATTTTGAAACCACGAAGCAGCAGAGCAAAACCAACTAAGGCTGACGAAGAGTTGGATGCTTATTTAAGACAGCTTTATATCTACTCTGCGGCAGTTGAAGAAGAATATGGTAAGACGCCAAAGAGTCTTTGCTTCAACTGCTTTAGAGATAAGCTGTTTATCATAGAGCCATTTAAGGAACAGGCATACGCCGAATCTAAAGAATGGCTTGCGAAGAGCATCGGAAAGATTCGTGAGGAATCAGATTTCAAACCATCAGTAGAGTTTTTCAAATGCACACACCTGTGTGAAATGCAGGATATGTGTGAGTATTACGAGTTGATGAGAAAGAGGTGATGAATTATTAGGGCAAGTGAAGATATGGCAAGGGTTGAGAGCGAAGCTGGCATTATCGCTACGCTGATTCATCACCCGGAGTTCTCATATTACTCAGAGCAACTGTTGCCAAACCATTTCACTAACGAGGAGAACCGCTATATCTATCAGGCGATTTGTTCTCTTGCACGAGACGGGATTACGACGATTGACCCGTATAACATTATCCAAGCGCTGTCTGCGAAAGAAGCGACAAGGCGTTTTGCAGATGAGCTCAGCATCGACCAGCTCTATACATTGATGGACAACAGTGACAGCATTGCTCGAAATACTGTTGAAGAGTACAAGCTGCTTGTCAACAATGTTATGGATGCGGCTTTTAGGCGGGATACTTTTCAGCAACTCAAAGAGTGCCAGAAGCTTTGCACTCAGCCGTCCGAAGAAAACATCGAACAGAAAATCTACAAGATGCTGGATGATGTGATGATGGAGTTCTCAGCAACAAACGAAGTCCCACCATACAAAGATGTCGTAGATAAATGCTGGGAAGAAATCAAAGGCAGGCAAGGCGCTGGATACGCAGGTATTCCCTTTAAGTTTCCTGCATTGAACGATTATGCGACCATTGAGCGTGGAGAACTGTTCATCTTTGGCGCAGAGCAAAAGCAGGGCAAGAGTATGATGCTTTTGAATTGTGCAGTTGACTTGCTGAAGCAGGATTACGCAGTCCTCTATCTGGACAGTGAGCTAAATACGCGACTGTTTACATCAAGAATCTTGGCACACCTATCTGGTATTGAGTACAAGCGATTGACATCTGGCAATTATAGCGACGAAGAGGAAAAGCGTATTCTGGATGCAAAGGAATGGTTAAAAACGCGCAAGTTCACCCATATCTATATCCCAATGTTTGACCAACAGAGTATTTTTACGGCTGTGAATAAGGTGAAACATACGCAAGGGCTTGATGTTCTTATTGTTGATTACTTCAAGGGTAAAGGCGAGGGCGATGCGTTTGACAGCTATCAAGAGCTTGGTAGATTTGTAGATATGGTGAAGAATCAGATTTGCGGTGAGATGAATATTGCTGGTATTGGCGCCGCTCAAGCAACCATTACCGGTAAGCTTGCCGATAGTGCAAAGATTGCTCGTAACGCATCAACCATTGCAATGATTTCCGATAAAACCCCAGAGGAAATCGAAGCTGATGGTGCCGAGTGCGGCAACAAAAAACTCCGTGTAACTGTAAACCGTAATGGTATGCAGATGACGCAGGACGAATACATAGATTTGCTGTTCGATGGAAATCACATCCTCTATGAACAGGCAAAACAGCATATTCCACAGACACCTTTTTAACCTGTCAACATAATTAAATAAAATACGGAAGGAGGAGTGGGGTGGAGCTATCTGAGCTGATTGAATCAGTCGATATCCTTGAATACATCTCGCAATATACAGAGTTCACAGAAAAGAACGGAGAATATTGGGCATTGTCGCCATTCAAAGATGAGAAAACCCCTTCCTTCTCCGTTCGTAAGGAAACAAACTCATTCTACGACTTTTCATCGGGTATCGGCGGTAACGTACTGACATTCATTCGGTATTACGACAAGTGTGGTTATGCTGAAGCTATCGAAAAACTGAAAAATTACAGCGGAGTCGATGGGAATGTGGTCACCAGAAAGAAATTGGCGACAGTTGAGGTCGCCAAGAGGTTTATGCCGCCGAAAAAAGTGCAGAAGCAGTCAAAATCAACTGTGCTTCCAGACGATTATATGGAACGGTATGAAAAAAGACCGGACAAATTAGCTGTTTGGGAGCGCGAGGGCATATCCAAAGGTTCACTCGACAAGTTTGGCGTGTACTACGACAGCTTTTCGGATAGATTGGTCTATCCAATACGGAATCCAGATGGAAAAATCGTAAATGTAGGTGGTAGAACGCTTGACCCGACATGGAAAGAAAAAGGTTTGCGTAAATACACCTACTTTATGGCGTGGGGTGAGCTGAAAACTATTTATGGTCTTGCAGAAAACATGGAATGCATCAGGGAAAAGGGAGAAATCATTCTTTTCGAAGGATGTAAGTCAGTTTTACTCGCAGATACATATGGGGTACACAACACTGGTGCGATTTTGACATCGCATCTTAATCCGAATCAGATTAAACTGCTGGTCTCCCTTGGGTGCAGGGTGGTTTTTGCCCTTGACAAGGATGTTTGCATCAGGGACGACCACAATATCAAGCGGTTAAAGCAGTTTGTCAACGTTGAATACATTTGGGACAAGGAAGATTTGCTTGGCGATAAGGACAGTCCTGTCGATAGAGGTCAAGACACTTGGAAAAAACTCTACGACGGGAGGCTGTCATGGCGATGAGCAATCAATACACCCTATACCACTTGCATAGCGACCTTTCAAACGGTGTTACCAACATTGACTCCGTTACAAAGTACGGTGAATACATAGAGCGTGCCAAAGAGTGCGGCATGAAAGCAATGGCGTTTACGGAGCATGGCTCTGTTTTTGAGTGGTGGCACAAGAAAAGTGCTATCGAAGCTGCTGGAATGAAGTATATCCACGGCATCGAGGCGTATCTTACGCTTAACATCGACGAAAAAATCAGAGACAACTACCACTGTGTCTTGCTTGCGAAGAACTACGACGGGTTCTTAGAACTCAACAGCCTTGTGTCTAAGAGTTTCTGCAGAACCGACAACCACTTTTACTATGTCCCACGAATCACGTTCAACGAATTGTTTGCGACATCTAACAACATTATCATCACTACGGCTTGTGTCGGTGGCGTTCTCGGGAAAGGTGACGAACAAGTTCAGCAGTATTATCTGGATTTTCTTGAACGAAATAAGCACCGCTGTTTCTTAGAAGTCGGTCACCACATGGATGAGAAGCAGGTCACCTACAACGAAAAACTGTTATTGCTTAGCAAGAGTACCGGTGTCCCTTTGATTGCAGGAACTGATACGCACGTCCTCAATGCAGAGCATGAAAAAGGAAGAAGTATCTTACAGGCATCTAAAAACATTACGTTTGATGGCGAAGAACGTTGGGACTTGAAGTTTAAGACTTACGACGAGTTAGTTGCTGCATATAGAGAGCAAGGGTCGCTTCCAGAAGCAGAATATATGCAAGCCATTGAAAACACCAATGTGATGGCAGATATGGTAGAGCCGTTTGAATTAGATAGAGGTACAAAGTACCCACATATCTACTCTGAACCCGAGAAGACGTTCCGTGACAAGATTCAGACAGCAGTTGAGAACCACCCATATGCACTCAAGCATCACACAAAGGAAGAGTTGCAGAAAACTATCGATGAAGAGTTCGATGTTTATAAGGCAACGAAGTCAATTGACTTTATGCTGCTCCAAACTTACTTGCGTGAGTGGGAAAAGCAAAACGATATCCAGTGCGGCTATGGTCGTGGCTCAGTTTCAGGTAGCATGATTGCGTATCTCTTGGGGATTACGCAGATGGACAGTATGAGGTATGGTTTGAACTTCTTCCGCTTTATGAATCCGTCCCGTGTTACAAATGCTGATATTGACACGGACTATTCTGGCAAGGACAGAGAAACAATTAAGCGGTTCCTGCTTAAAGATAAGATGAATCTGCCGAGTATTCGTTCAGCAGAAATTATTACCTTTAATACCATTGCACTCAAAGGCGCAATCCGCGATGTTTGCCGCGCTCTCTATAAAGACCGCGCAGACATGAACTATCTTCAAGTGGCAAACCACATCTGCAAAGAAGCGGAGCTCCATGAAGATGCTATCCGAAAGAAGTATCCAGATGTCTTCAAGTATGTAGATATCGTTAATGGAACAATCGTCTCCATCGGTACACACCCGAGTGGAGTCCTTATCAGTGACCTACCTATTGACCAAACGGTTGGTCTGTGCAGTATCTCCACATCCGAGTATCCGGTATCCATGATTAACATGAAAGAGCTGGACGACTTGATGTATGTCAAGCTTGACATCCTTGGCTTGGATAATATCGGTGTCATCAACGATACCTGTAAAATGCTTGGGATTGAGCGCTTGACGCCAGACAACACTGATATGGAGGATATGAATGTGTGGAGAAGTATCCGAGACGATACGACGCTTATCTTCCAATGGGAGTCTGACAGCGCACAGCATTATCTAAAGCAGTTCATGTCTGATGCCACGCTCGATATTGCTCGGTCAAAGATTCCAAATTTCTCAATGCTAAAGTGGATGTCATTTGGTAACGGCTTGCTCCGACCTGCGTGTGCCAGCTTCCGTGATAGTGTAGCCAAAGGCGAGTTTTACGATAACGGTTTTGACGCACTGAATGAGTTCCTTGCTCCAGAGGCAGGACGAATCGCAATGCAGGAAACCATTATGCAGTTCTTGGTTAAGTTCTGCGGCTACTCAAGCGCGGAATCAGACAACGTCCGCCGAGCGATTGCCAAGAAAAAAGGAACAGAAAAGCTCTTGCCGGAGATTGAAGAACGCTTTGTGGCTTATTGCTCAAAGGCGTACAAGATGAGTGCAGAGCGTTGCGAAGAGGTTATCAAGCCGTTCCTGCAAATCATTCTGGATGCATCAGCGTATGGCTTCTCGTGGAACCACTCAGACGCTTATTCGTCCATCGGTTATATCTGCGGATATTTGCGCTACTATTACCCATTGGAGTTCTTAACAGCAGCATTGAATATCTTCGGGGACAATATGGACAAGACTGCTGACATTACAAGCTATGCCCATAAGGTCGGTATTCGGGTTACGTTGCCTAAATGGGGGTTGTCCAGAGGTGAATACTTCTTCGATAGAGAGCGGAAAATCATCGCCAAGGGTCTCACGTCAATCAAGTATATGAGTGCTGGTCTTGCCGATGAACTGTACAACCTTGCAGCAAAAAACAAGTATTCCTGTTTTATGGATTTGTTGAAAGACCTCGATGAAAAAACGAGTATTAACTCAAGACAGCTTGATATTCTGATTAAGCTGGATTTCTTCTCTGATTTCGGTAACCAGCGCGAGTTGCTTCGGATGGTTGACCTGTTCTTCAATACCTTCAAGAGAGGTCAGGCAAAGCAAATCAAAAAGTCTGAGGTTGATGGAACGCCGCTCGAAGAAATCGTGAAACGATACGCAGTTGGTGTTACAAAGTCTGGTGGCGAAGCTAAGAGCTATACGCTTCTTGACGTGATGTCGATTTTGCGTGGTGCAGAAGATGCAGTAAAAGCAGTTGGCATGGATGACCTCAGCGATATTATCAAAGTCCGTAACTTCTATGACGTGATGGGCTATATCGGATATGTGTCTGGCAATGAAACGGACAGACGCAAGCTATACATAACAGATATGAAGCCACTGGTTCGGAGAAGAGATGGTGAGCAATTTGCTTACAGCGTCTTCACAAAATCAATCGGTAGCGGCAAGGAAAGTAGGTTCACGTTATTCAATCGTGAGTTTAAGAAAGAGCCGGTTAAAGTCGGTGACATTATTTACTGTAAAGGCTACCAGCGCGATGGTGAGTATTTCAAGCTGACAGCGTATGACAAGGTTCTGTAATTGGAGGTGAAAACATGGAAGTGTTAACCGGAGACACATTGGCAGAAGCACTATTGTTCTGCTCTCAACAAGAGAATGTTTCAGTGTGTGTCGTACTTGATAATATGCGTAATACCAAAGAGCTGGTTGAGACTCTTTGGAGGGAAATAGAGTTGGGGAATCTTCCGGGGTGGGTAATGCAAAGAGGATTTGACGTAGCGTCCTTCTCTAATACATACTCCATTCTAAACACGAAGAAATCATCCGCTATGTATTTCATTAGCGCATATGACACGCAAAATTTCAAGGGGCGCACATTTAACCGCATCCTATACCTAAGTGACTTGAACACGGTCATCCTGTCTGAGATTGAACGCTGTGAACAGCCATTGCGGTTTACCGATGGAACATATGGCGGTGAGGAACTGGACGACTTCCTCAGCGGTTTCAAAATCAAACCTGCTGCTTCAGCAGTAAGGGTGATATAAAACACAGATTTTATAAGTGCATAGGAGGTGCGAAACTTGTCAGACAAACGTGTCTGCAATTATTGCGGCAAGGAGCTTGACCTCTTTGACCTGCAGGAAGATTTCTCTATACATAGACAACATATCGGATACGGCAGTATCCATGACGGAGACAATGTTGATTTGCAGCTTTGCTGTGACTGCTTCGACAAGCTCGTAAGCGAGTGTAATGTGTCTCCAATTGAGGAGGTCGATGACGAGTGACGAGAGCAGAGTTCAACAATGCTTTGGAGGAGGCTCTTCAGAAAGCAGCGCGAGTACGAGCCTATACGGGTGGAGGATGCGAAATTGCGTTGATTGTAACGAGAGACGTTTATAGATTCCTCTCTGAACACGCAGGTGTCACGTTTGATGTTCGCAATACTGACCACGGTATTTATCGTGGGTACAGAATTGGCATTGTCAATGAGCAGGGGTACAGTGATATTCTCAAACCGGCTATGCTCGGAATGGAGTATTACAACGGCATGGAGGTAAATGACATTATCGTTGTCGGCGATGAGAACAGACTGTTCCAGCTTGAGAGCAGAGAACCGATTTGCTTCCGGGACATGGGGTTAACCGTCAGTTTTGGGAATGGTACAAGGGCAACAGCCAATGTAACCGTAACAAATACCGCTGTTGATGCCATCAATGAGACAAATGCGGCGGAGACGGTAACTGCTGCAGCAGTTAATGCTGCGCGTCCAGTAGAAATGAACTATAGAGATGGGCAGTTGTTTGTCGATGGGATTCCGATTGACCTCCCGCTTGTAGACCTTGCAATGGAAGACCTCGTAGGAGTAACGACACCGGTAACGACACCGCAGCTTGATTGGAATGCCACTGGTCGTGCGACAGTTGATTGGTTCGGTGCTGTTCCGGTCGCTGCTACTGAACCCACACGACCGGTGCGAGCACAGAGAGCGGCACGTCCGAGAGCACCACGGGCAGAAGAACCGCTGAATCCCGGCGATACAAAAATGTTGGATGAGTTCCTTGGCAGTTTTGCCATTAAAGAAACTCTCCAGCACGCATAAGAAAAGTAAGAGGCTAAACATACTATGTGGAAGAGCCCAGAGTAAAACACTCTGGAGCTCTTTTTTCGTAGGCAGTAGAGAGGTAGAACAATGCGAAAAATTTTCACTATCTTCTTGCTGGTATCTATGATGTGCGTTTCAATCTGCGGATGCAGTAGCGCATCTGCCAGACAAGAAACGCTGTTGACCATTGAGGAGAAAACGGAAGTCGATGCGTTGGAAACCGCTATCACAGCGACAGACGCAAACCAGACAATTGAGGAGCCAGAAGAGGAGGCAGTGCGCCACACGGAGGGAGTAGACGGCTTCTCTGATGACATTGATTATCTCAGCATAATGAAGCAGAGTTGCTTAAACGGTGATTATGAAGCGGGCGTGGTTGCAGAGAAAGCCAGAAACAAGAAAATCGATGTGCTCGGCTTAAACGTGGCAAAGGTTTTCTTTGAAGACTTGCTTGAGCTATCAAAGATTATCACGGCAGAATGTGGCGACAAGCGTTTGCCCTTTGAGTGGAAGCTGGCTGTTGGCGAGGTGGTTATCAACAGAGCTGACTCGCCAGAGTTCCCAGACACAATCAAAGAGGTCATTCACGCAGAGGGACAATATGCTAACGCGAATACAGACTATTTCAAAAACCTGACTCCGTTTGAACCCTGCGTTGAAGCAGCAGCCCGCCTTTTAAGTGGCGAACGTGTTTTGAATGAACCGTCAGTCGTATTCCAGTCTGGTGGGGTACAAGGTAGCGGCGTTTATCTTGAACTGTACAGCAGCTATTACGGCTATACCTATTTGTGTTATAGCAGTTACCCAGAACTTTACGGAGGTTAAGTAACGAATGGGAAAAGTAATTGTTCAAGATTATACATACAAAAAGCCAATCACGATGATTGGTGTAGAGGCTGGTATCTGCTGGGGAGCAAATACCAGTGATGATGAGAAGAATTATCTCAGAGGCATTGACTGTCTTGAGAGCGGACATGGGAGAACATTTGAGTTCCCTGATGTGTATTTGACTCTTGAAGGGTATTCGGCACGGGTCATCCGTGAGTGGTACACCCATATCGGCGGTCTGCCCACACGCCTTCAGGCGAGTACGCGATATATCGACTATGAACATGGTTTTGGATATGTTACGCCGCCAAGCATCGAAGGTAATCCAGAAGCGAAAGAAGTCTATGAAGATTTGATGGAACATATCAAATCATACTTAGAGAGCCTCGACACTATTGGTGTTCCTCGTGAGGACTCAGCATTAGGGCTTCCGCTTGGCATGGAGACGAAAATTGTGTGTAAGCACAATATGCGTAACCTGATAGATATGTCGCATCAGAGAATGTGCAATCGAGCCTACCATGAATATAGGAGGCTATTCAACGATGTATGCGATGCTTTGGGGAACTATTCGGAGGAATGGAAATATATCGTAGACAACTACTTCATGCCCAAATGCAAGCTCATGGGTTTTTGCTCAGAGAAAAAGACCTGCGGTATGATGCCGCGAAAACAATGAATGGGGCGCTTTCAGTTGCCGTTGTGATTCTTGCGGCTGTATTGCTATTCAGCAATGACGACAACCGACCAAGACCTGCTTGAATTTGGAGGTCTTATGAAAAGCAAGATACTGAACCCCAAACGTATGAAACAACTCATCGACTTCAAAGGGCTTGAACTTGATAACGGGATATACCCTACGGATATCGATGGGCTAATTGAGTATCACGACTCAGAATACATACTCCTCGAAGTAAAACACAAGGATGCAAGAGTACCATACGGGCAACGACTTGCTATCCAAAGAATGGTCGATGATTTTACAAAGGCTGGTAAGAAGGCAGTTGCAATTGTTTGTGAACACAAAGTGGATGATACAGACAAACCTGTGGTTGCGGCATTTTGCAAGGTCAGAGAGCTGTACTACGGCGGCGAACACAAGTGGCGACCGCCAGATTCGCCAATGAATGTTCGACAAGCCATAGATAAATTCCGAAAGTATGCGAAGCAACACAAAGGAGGTTGACAGGTGAAAGTCATTACGATTTCTGGTAAAGCGCAAAACGGTAAAGACACCACTGCTGGATTGCTTAAAGCGGCTTTAGAAGCAGACGGATATAAAGTCTTGATTACCCATTACGCAGACCTGCTCAAATATATTTGCAAGCAGTTCTTTGGATGGGACGGACAGAAAGATGATGCTGGTCGGCATATTCTTCAATATGTCGGAACAGACATCATTCGGCAGAAACGCCCTGACTATTGGGTAGGGTTTGTTACATCAATTTTGGAGCTATTCCCAAATGAGTGGGACTATGTGCTGATTCCTGATTGCCGATTCCCAAATGAGATTGATTATCTCAAAGAAGCTGGAATGGACACAGTTAATTTGCGTGTTGTCAGAAAAAACTTTAAGAGTCCTCTCACCCCAGAGCAGCAAGCACACCCTTCTGAGACAGCGCTCGACGATGTTGAGCCAGATTATTACATAACGAATAACGGGTCAATGACTGACCTGAAAAGAAATGTCATCGATTGGTTGGTCGAATACCTTGGTTCTCACCAAATGACGATTGATGAACTGTAAGGAGGCTAAATGAAGCATCTGACAATCTTGGTTGACATGGATGACACGATTGAGTCACTGGCGAGTGCTTGGGTTGATTACTTAAATGCACGACACGGGACGACTACAAAGCTGACAGACATCACTGGTTGGGATATTTCTAAAGCATTCCCGACGCTCACGAATGAACAGGTGTACGCACCACTGTTCGAGGATGATTTCTGGGATTGTGTTAAACCAATTGATGGTGCATCAGAAACTTTGCAAAAGCTTATTGCAGATGGGCATAAGGTCTTGATTGTAACTACATCGAACTACCATACGCTCGCATCAAAAATGGAACGGGTGTTATTCAAATACTTCCCGTTCCTAACGTGGAACGATGTCATTATCACTTCCCACAAGCAGCTTGTGAATGGTGATGTTCTCATCGATGATGGTACGCACAATCTTGAGGGTGGGAACTATTTCAAAATCCTTATGACTGCGCAACACAATAAAAAATATGATGCAGAAGCCAATGGGATGCTCCGTGTAGAAACATGGGCTGAGGTTTATTCAGCAATTACGCTTCTTGCAGAGGAAGACGACCTTAAAGGTTGGAAGGAGGTGCCAATGGCAATTACTTTGTACTCAACAGGATGTCCAAAGTGCAAGGTTCTGAAAAAGAAGCTGGAAGAAAAGGGTATCAAGTACACAGAGAACAATTCTGTGGATGAGATGCTGTCACTTGGAATCAGTCAGGTGCCCGTTCTTAGTGTGAACAATAAATTACTTGACTTCTCGACAGCAAATGACTGGGTGAACCAACAATAAGCGAAGGGAGATTAAGCAATGAACATTCCACTCAAAATGAACAGGGACTTTGAAAAGGCTATGACCACACTCAATGAGCGCTATGGTGAAGATTTCGAGTACCTGAACGGTTTCCACGAAACGCAACTGAACTTTTCGGATTTCATCGATGGTTTTATTGACAAGAATGTCGCCGACGTGACCATCGATGCCAATGCGAACGCATCCAACAAGGATATTCGCAGTCTTTTGAATGAAAAGGGTAAATCTCACGATAAGCTGTTCGCTTTCAACAAGATTTTCTATGAGATGAAGAAGCGGTACAACCTGAAAACAGCCCGTGAATGGCTTGAAACAGAGTATAACGGCGGGTTTTATCTGCATGATGCGTCTACTTCTACATATCTGCCGTACTGCTATGCCTATGACCTGACCAGACTGGCAACCGAGGGTCTTTTCTTCCTCAAAAACTACAATAATCAGGCTCCAAAGCACCTCACAACGTTCATGGATGACGTAATTGAGTATATCAGCTACATGAGCAATCGTAGTTCCGGTGCTGTAGGCATCCCCAACGTCCTTATCTGGACGTATTACTTCTGGAGAAAGGACTGTGAGAGTGGTCACTTCATTAAGAACCCCGAATACTACATCAAGCAGTGCTTCCAGAAGTTTATCTACCGCCTGAACCAGCCGTTTATGCGCATCGACCAGACTGCTTTTGTTAATGTGTCAATTTTTGACCGGAATTACATTGAGGCGTTGTTCGGCGGCGTGCAATATCCTGACGGAACATATGTGATTGACTGTGTTGAAGAGCTGATTGAGCATCAAAAGCTCTTTATGGAGGTCGTTTCGCAAATCAGAAGCGAGAATATGTTTACGTTCCCAGTGCTGACATACAGTTTGCTTTACCGTGACGGCAAATTCGTCGATGAAGAGTTCGCCAGATGGTGTTCCGACCACAATGTAATGTGGAATGACAGTAACTTCTTCATCAGCGGCGATGTAAACACGCTGAGTAACTGTTGCCGCCTGCTGTCTGATACCTCAAAACTCAATGCGTTCATCAACTCGATTGGCGGTACAGCGCTCTCCATCGGTTCTGTAAAGGTCAACACAATCAACCTCATGCGGATTGCGTTGGAGACTGAGTGCGACGAGAAAAAGTATCTTGCTCTGCTCAAAAAGCGTGCGTTGCTGTGTTGTAAGACACTCGATACTGTACGCCATATCATCCAGAGAAACGTTGAGAAGGGGTTACTCCCCAACTATCAGGATGGCGCGGTCGAGATGGACAAGCAATACTGCACAATGGGTATCCTTGGTCTGTATGAAGTCATCGAGGCATTTGGTTACACCAAGACGGATGAGTTTGGTTACATCAGTTACACCGACGAAGGCATCGCTTTTGCAAGCAAAATCTTTGAGGTACTGAATGAGGTCAAGGACAACTTCACCGATGCTTACTCTTTTAACATCGAGAGTGTTCCTGCAGAGCGTGCGGCAGTTATCCTGTGCCAGAAAGACAACGTTCTGTACGACCACAATGACAAGTTCATCTACTCGAACCAGTGGATTCCGCTGTCTGCGAAATGCACCATTCAGGAGAAGCTCCGCCTCAGCTCAATCCTTGATGAAAAGTGTTCTGGCGGCAGCATCGCGCACATCAATTTGGAATCCAACTTCCCGAATACGGAAACAGCGTGGAAGATGCTGAACAAGATTGCTCAGGCTGGCGTGATTTACTTTGCGTTCAACACCCGTATCAACGAGTGCAAGAACCATCACGGCTTTGTTGGCACTGACCATTGCCCAGTATGCGGTGAGCCTGTCTTTGATACATACCAGCGCATTGTTGGGTATCTCGTCCCATCAAGGGCTTACTCCAAAGACCGTTTCCGTGAGTTTAACACAAGACAGTGGTACAGCTATGCGGAGGCTATGAGCGAATGAGAGTAAAGACAATTGTGGATGAAGACTTCACTAATTATAAAAAGCCAGCGATGTTCATTGGAACGATTTCTTGTGGCGGTAAATGCTGTATTGAAGCAGGTATCCCGTTGTCGGTCTGTCAAAATGATGGGTGGCGTGCAAGCGCCCCCATCAGTATTGACGACGAACAACTGTGCCTCCGGTATCTGAATAATCCGCTTACAGAATCAATCGTGTTTGGTGGGCTTGAACCGCTTGAACAATTTAATGAGCTGTGTTCGTTTCTTGAGGTTCTTCGTGGTCAATTCCAGTGCAAAGACGACGTTGTCATTTATACTGGTTACTACTTTGAAGAAGTCCCTGAATGGATTCGACAGCTTGCCACTTATGGAAATGTGATTGTGAAGTTCGGACGATACATCCCAAACCAAAAGCACATATTTGATGAAGTGCTTGGCGTCGAACTCGCTTCTGATAATCAATACGCAGAGCGGTTCGACAGTTAAACATATTGGAGAAGACATCAATGAAAATCAACATCAATCCAGACAAAGAGTTTGTTAACGATATGCGTAAAGCATTGAAAGACAATAATGGCTTCTGTCCATGCGCCATCGAAAAAAACGAGGACACAAAGTGTATGTGTAGGGAATTCAGAGAGATGGCAAGTGGAACCTGCCACTGCGGTCTCTATACAAAAACAGAGTAAAACGTCCATACGAAAATAAGGAGGACATATGATTAAACGCACAGTCAAAGAAACTGTCCGCGAGTACGATGCGGACGGAAAAGTCGTGAGAGAAACGGTCACTGAAACGACCGAGGATGACGACACTATGTACTTCCCGCAATTCCAAACCTACCAAGAAACAATTAAGCCTTGGTGGGGTGAGCCGTCTTGTACTTGCAAAACAAATAGCTAAGGAGGACACAATGCAGAGAGTTGGAGAATTTGAAAAGGTCAGCTTTGAACAGTTCCGTGACGCGATGAAAGATGAATTCTATAGGGGGCAGGAATTGCCGCCTGCCATCGAAGATGACCTTAGAAAGATGTGGGAGGAAATTGCACTCCCCAGCAGAGCAACGACTGGCTCCGCCGGTTATGACTTTAAGGCACCATTTACATTTGAGATGCGCCCCGGCGAAACAATGAAGATTCCCACCGGTATCAGAGTGAAGATTGACGAGGGCTGGTGGCTCGGTTGCCTGCCGCGTAGTGGTCTGGGCTTCAAGTTCCGTATGCAGTTTGACAATACGATGGGCGTTATCGACAGCGATTATTACTTCTCCGACAACGAGGGGCACATCTTCGCCAAGATTACAAACGACAGCAAGAGTCAAAAGATTGTGCACGTTGAAGCCGGTAGCGGCTTTATGCAGGCAATCTTTATTCCGTATGGGATTACATACTCCGATGATGCAACCGGCGTCAGAAACGGCGGTATGGGCTCCACGGACAGCAAGGCGTAAGAGGAACCACACATGAAAGACTCATCTTCGAAAGGTCTTGGATTGTGCGATGTACTCGCCGTAGTTTTTATCGTTCTAAAGCTGATTGGCGTGATTGACTGGAGCTGGTGGTGGGTACTTGCGCCTGTCTGGATTCCGGTTATTATCGTAGTCATTGCTTACATAGTAATCAGTATCGTTGATTAGGTTCCTTATTACTCAAGAGGTAGACATGGGGCTGGCTTCACTGCCAGCCCTTTCTTTTTTACATACGCGCAGCGCACGAGGAGGCGAGATTATTAACACCCTGCAAATCCCATTTTGGGAAAGGTACACACTGACAATTCAGGAGGCATCACAATACTTCCGCATCGGAGAAACTAAGCTGCGTAAGATTGTCAGCGAAAACAAAGACGCTGATTTTGTTCTTTGGAATGGCACACGCCCACAGATTAAACGTACAAAATTCGAGCGGTTTGTTGACCAACTCAACCTTATATGACATCTAACTTGAAAGTGAATCCAGACTATGGTATATTGAGAATGCCATGTTGATATTCATTTTCAGACAAAAAGGAGTAGCCATGCCTGAAAAAAGAAAGGACAACAAAGGCAGAGTTCTGAGAGAAGGTGAGGTGCAGAGAAGCGACGGGAAGTATATGTACCGCTATACTGATTCTGGTGGAGTACGCCGAGCGATTTATAGCTGGAAGCTTGTAGAGTCAGATAAAGCGCCTGATGGTAAGCGTAGCACAGAACCATTAAGGACTCAGATAAAACGAATCCAAAGGGATATTGATGACGGCATCAGCTCCCATACGGCGTACAGGATGACGCTGAACAGCTTTTATGACGCCTACATTGAGACCAAGTATGAGCTTAAAGCATCTACAAGAACCAACTATAAGTATATGTACAGGAAGTATGTACAGGACGAAATAGGCGCGAAGAACATTGCCGACATCAAGTATAGCGATATCAAGCGGTTTTACATCCACCTCATTAAAGATATTGGATTTAAGCCAAACAGTATGGAGATAATTCATACGATTCTTCATCCGGTCTTTAATGTAGCAGTGAGGGATGGGTTCATAAGAACAAACCCTACCGACGGTGTGATTGCAGAAATCAAGAAGAGTCATAACTGGGAGAAGCCAAAGCGTCATGCGTTGACAGAGACACAGCAGAATAGGTTCCTCGATTTTGTTTCCAGTTCGAAAACGTACAAACACTGGATGCCGCTGTTTACGGTCATGCTTGGGACAGGCGCACGCATAGGAGAAATCCTCGGATTGAGATGGGAAGATTGCGATTTCACGCAGAATATTATTGACATTAACCATAATTTGATATATCGTCAACAAGAAAGCGGGAAGATGGAGCTCCACATCACTACTCCGAAGACACGGGCTGGCACGCGAATCATTCCAATGTTTTCTGACGTGCGAGCAGCTTTACTCCAGATTCGATTGAAACATATGGAGGAAGGCTTCAACGAGTGCGAGGTTGATGGATACACGAACTTCATTTTTAAGAACCGGTTCGGAGAGATGCTAAATCCACACGTCATCAATAGAGCGCTTGAGAGAATTATTCGTGACTGCAATGCCGAGGAAACAGAGCGTGCAGAACAAGAACACCGAGAACCAGTTTTACTTCCACACTTCAGCGCACACAATCTCAGACACACATTCTGTACTCGCCTTTGCGAGAACGAAACAAACCTAAAGGTAATCCAAGAGATTATGGGTCACCGAAACATCGAGACAACGATGGATGTCTACAACGAAGCAACCAAGGAAAAGAAGATGTCCAGCTTTGCAAATCTCGAAGGAAAAATCAGAGTGTCCTGAGCTGGGTTTGACACCAGTTTTGACACCAATTGACCGAAGAGTTATAAGAATTTATGAGAACTTACGTTATTGTAAAAGTCCTCAAAACGTTGTGGCACAAGGGTTATAAGAACTTATGAGAAGTTATGATGATACCGGGATAATATTCCCGACGATGAAGCCGCTGGACATGCCCAAGAAGGCCGACAAGGCGGAAGCCGCTCCCGCCGAAGTGAAGAAGGAGGAGGTCATCGACTTCTCCAAGGTCGAGATCGAGCCGCTGTTCGCTGACCAGGTCGACTTTGACACCTTCTCCAAGTCTGACTTCCGCGCCGTCAAGATCAAGGCGTGCGAGGCGGTGAAGAAGTCCAAGAAGCTGCTGCAGTTTGTGCTCGACGACGGCACAGGCGAGGATCGCATCATCCTCTCCGGCATCCACGAGTATTACGAGCCCGAGGAGCTCGTCGGCAAGACCGCTATCGCCATCGTCAACCTGCCCCCGCGCAAGATGATGGGCATTGACTCCTGCGGTATGCTCATCTCCGCCGTGCATCACGAAAACGGCGAAGAAAAGTTGCATTTGCTGATGGTGGATCCTCACATTCCGGCCGGCGCAAAGCTGTATTAAAAAATAACGAAAAAGAGTTCTCTCGGCAGAGGGAGCTCTTTTTTGTGCCAAAGGCACGGGGAAGCAGCGCCGTAGGCGCTGCACGGGATAAGGGGGCCATTCTCTCACGTGAGAGAATGGCCCTTTGAATCCCCCAAGAGAACACAAGGGGCTCTGCCCCTTGACCCCGCCATTGCGAGGTTTGGGCTTGAAGAGCTGCTCAGCCTGCGGAATCGGGTGTCTGCTGTTTTTTGCTGCGATACAATTTTGCTTGCTCCTATTATCCGCTGTCGCTCTGCCCATCTTGTAGAAGTACAGCCTAATTTCTGTCTACTTTGGATTTGTACGATCTTGCTGATGCCTGCCAAGGCGGCGTTGCTGCGCTCGCCACATTTTAATAGAAAAAACGACCGCGTCAGCGGTCGTTTTCGTTCTTTTTATCAGTTCGTTCCAGAAGATAATCGACGCTGACGCCATAAAAATCAGCGAGCGCGCACAAAACGTGCGGCGGCAGCATTCTTTCGCCGCTTTCATAATATGCGTATGTGCGCTGCGGAACGTTGATCGCTTCGCCGACCTGACGTTGTGTCAAATCGGCATCCTCCCGCAAATCGCGGATGCGCCGGTATCTCTTCACGTTTATCACCAAACACAGTATACGTAGAACAAATTATTCTATTGAATTTTTGAATATTCTGTTCTAAACTACAAATGAGGTGATGAAGATGACGACGTATAAGACACTATATCATTTGATGGTCCAAAATATGAGCGAGGCCATCGACCTTTATGATGCGGGCAAAGGCATCCTTGCCCGCGAAGTCCTGAAAAAAGCCTTGTTAGACGCAGAAGAGCAAGTCATTTTACAAGACATCATCCCCGATGAACCTATTGGCAATGGCGATCCAGCAGAAAGCTAAAAAAGCGGCACCCCAAAGCGGCGAGCGCAGCAATGCCGCACCGTCAGAAGCACGGGGTGGATAATCCAAAAAGGAGGGGCTGCGCCCCTCCCTTTTGGTCGTTAGGGGGTGCAGGGGGCGAAGTCGAAACGCCCCCTGCCTTTCTCTTGGGGGATTCAAAGGGGGAGGTTCTCTTTTGAAAGAGAATCTCCCCCTTTGCCCCGTGCAGCGCCATCGGCGCCGCCTTTTCCCTTCGGTTTAGCCGAACAAAACCGGCTTAGTAACCTCCTTGAGCCACTCCAGCTCATCCCCACTCAGATACGGCGAGATCGCCGCAAAGACCTTAGCGTGATAAGCATTCAAAAGCTCCACATCGCGCGACGAGAGCAGCGACGGATCGATCGCATCGCGGTCATACGGCACGAGCGTCAGCGGTTCGAGCGCAAGAAAGCGGCCGTACTCATTGACCTCAGCCTCGCGTACAACGACGAGGTTCTCAATGCGCACGCCGAACTTGCCGGCAAGGTAAATGCCCGGCTCGTTCGAGAAGATCATGCCCTCTTCAATGACGCAGTGGCGCTTCTGGCGCTTCACATCCCAGTGTACGCGCTCAGGGCCCTCATGCACGCCGAGGACGAAGCCCACGCCGTGGCCCGTGCCGTGGTTGAAGTCGAGGCCCGCTTCCCACAGCGGCGTGCGGGCCAGCATGTCAAGGTTTTCGCCCATGCAGCCGTGCAGGAACTTGGCCGCGCCCAGCTGTATGTGTCCGCGCAGGACAAGCGTGTAGATGCGCTTTTCCTCGTCCGTGAGCGGCCCCAGCGCGATGGTGCGGGTGATGTCGGTCGTGCCCTCCAAATACTGCGCGCCCGTGTCGGCGAGGCAGAGGCCGCGCGGCTCCATGGGAATGTCGGTCTCCTCGGTCGGCTCGTAGTGGACGATCGCGCCGTGCGCGCCGTAGGCGAGGATGGGGTCGAAGCTCTGCTCAAGATAGTGCTCACCCTCGGCGCGAAGAGATTCGAGCTTTTTCGACGCGCTGAGCTCGGTGATCGGCTCTTTGCCGATCGTGTGCTTGAGCCAGTAGATGAAGCGCGTGACGGCCACGCCGTCCTTGATGTGGGCAAGGCGCTCGTTCTCCTGCTCCGCGGGCGTCTTCACCGCTTTCATCAGCTGAATGGGGCTCGTGCGGTCGAGCACTTCAGCGCTCTCCGGCACGCTTTGCAGAATGCGGTAGTTGGCGCGCTCGCCGTCGAGCAGTACGCGGGTGCCCGTGGGCAGCGCCGCAACGAGGCGGTAGATGTCGTCATAGGGGGCGAGCGTTACGCCGTCAGATTTCAAATGTGCTTCGATCTCTGCGCTTACGGCCTCTCTCTGCACGCAGAGCGTGGCCGTGTCCTGCTCAAGCAGCAGATACGAGAGGAACACAGGTGTGAAGAGCACGTCGTTGCCGCGCAGATTCAGCAGCCACGCGACTTCGTCGAGAGAGGGGATGACGAACACGCTTGCGCCCATCTCCTTCATCTTGCCGCGCACCATTGCGAGCTTTTCCCTGCGCGTCAGGCCTGCATACTTTACGTCCAGCTCCCACACCGGCTCGCACGAGAGCGCGGGGCGGTTCGCCCACACAAGGTCGACAAGGTCCTCGTCGCCCGCAAAGCGGATGTGCTTCTCGCGCGTCTTTTCGCCGATCGAACGGGCGAAGTCGTTGCTGATCGTGCGCGAGTCGAAGCCGATCCAGCCGTTTTCAGGAACGTGGTCGCGCAGTAACGCGGGGATCTCAGGCACGCCGGGCTGGCCCATGCGCATGAGCTCAATACCGCTGCCCTCTAACTGCTGCGAGGCCTGCAAAAAGTAGCGGCCATCCGTCCACAGTGCGGCGGCGTCCGGCAGCACGACGAGCGTACCGGCAGAGCCGGTGAAGCCGGAGAGAAATTCGCGCGCCTTGAAGTGCGCGCCGACATATTCGGATGCGTGAAAGTCATCGGTCACGACGACGTAGGCGTCCAAGTGGCGCTTTTTCATCTCCGCGCGCAAAAGTGCGAGCTTTTCGACAGGATTCATCACAAAATCACTCCAATTCTTTGTTACGATAACGATTGCCTCATTCGGCAAAGCTCTCCGTCAGCGTGACGAGCACGTTCGTCATGGCCTCAAGGCTGTCCGCGGGGATCCACTCGCGCACGCCGTGGTAATTGTAGCCGCCGGTGGAGAGGTTGGGGCAGGGCAGCCCGTCCCAGGACAGGCGCGCGCCGTCCGTGCCGCCGCGGATGGGCACGCACTGAGGCTCGACGCCGTTGGCGCGGAAGGCGTTTTCCGCGCGCTCGATGAGGTGGAAGTGGGGGAGAACTTTCTCCTTCATGTTGTAGTAGCTGTCATTGATCTGGGCCTCGGCCGTGCCGTCGCCGTAAATTTCGTTGAGGCGCGCGGCGCAGTCGGCGAAGAGAGCCTTTTTCTCCTCAAAGCGCTCGCGGTCGTGGTCGCGGATGATATAGCGGAGCGTCGCCTCGGTCACGCTGCCGCTCATCTCGGTCAGGTGGAAAAAGCCCTCGTAGCCGTCGGTTTTCTCCGGCACTTCGTCCTCAGGCAGCATCGCGTGGAAGGCCATCGCTGCGGTCGCGGCGTTGATCATGACATTTTTGGCGCTGCCGGGGTGGACACCGACGCCGTGCACCGTCAGAACGGCGGACGCGGCGTTGAAGTTTTCAAATTCGATCTCACCGAGCGGGCCGCCGTCCACGGTGTAGCCGTAGTCACAGCCGAGCTCCTGCACGTCGAGCCCGTCCACGCCGTTGCCGATCTCCTCGTCGGTCGTGAAGATGACGCGCACTTCGCCGTGCTTGACGTTTTTCTCAATCATCGTCTCGACCGCGGCCATGATCTCGGCGACGCCGGCCTTGTCGTCCGCGCCGAGGAGCGTCGTGCCGTCGGTGACGATGAGCTCTTCGCCCACATGGCTTTCAAGGCCGGGGCAGAGCGCCTCGGTGAGGGAGACAGTGTCGTTGAGCTTCAGCTCGCCGCCCTCGTAGCGCACGAGGCGGGGCTTGACGTTTTCGCCCGAAGCGTCGGGAGCGGTGTCCATGTGCGCGATGAGCGCGATGACGGGCGCGTCCACGCCCTCGCTCGCGGGGAGCGTTGCAAGCACATTGCCGCAGTCGTCCATGTGGACGTCCTCAAGCTTCAGCGCTTCAAGCTCCTGCATCAGCGCGCGGCCGAGGACCTTCTGCCGCTCCGTAGAGGGCGAGGTGCCGGTGAATTCATCCGAGGTGGTGTAATAGGTCACATAGCGCAGAAAACGCGATTTGGCAGATTCCATTTTGGGGTACCTCCTTGCAGTCATGCTGCGTGATATTTCACGCTCAGTGTACCACAAAAGGGGGCGAACTGTAAAGCCGCGGCGCACCGATCCGCGCAAAAGTGAAACGGTGCAAAAGATTCTTTTGCTTGACAAAGGGCGGCAGTTGATAATATAGTGTGATACATATTAAATAAGAAACTGGGAGGGAAGAGGAAAAATGAACGTGGAAACCATCACGAGCCGGCAGAATCCGCTGATGACGCACCTGCGCAAGCTCGCTTCCTCCCGGTCTTACCGCAAAAAGAGCGGCGAATATCTCTGCGACGGGACAAAGCTCTTGGACGAAGCGCTCAAGTGGGGCGCGCCGGTCCAAACGGCGGTGTTCTCTGACGGTGTGGAGATTCCAACGCTTCCCGATACCGTGCGCGCCGTGCGCGTGAGCGAAGACCTGATGCGCTCGGTGAGCCCGATGGAGACGCCGCAGGGCGCACTGTTTACAGTCGCGCTTCCCGAGACGAAGCTGCCCGAAACGCTTGCGGGTAAGCACTATCTCGTGCTGGACGGCGTGCAGGACCCCGGGAACGTGGGGACCATCCTGCGCACGGCGGACGCGTTTGAGTGCGACGGCGTGTTCTTAGTCAACGCCTGCGCCGACCTCTTCAATCCCAAGACGGCGCGCGCCACGATGGGCGCGATCTTCCGCCGCGAGGCGTACAGCGTCACGCCGGAGGAGCTTTTCGCGCTGCTCAGTAAGAGCAACATCCCGCTCTACGGCACGGCGCTGCGTGAGGACACCGTGCAGCTGTCTGACGCGAACCTGTCCAAAGCCGCTGTCGCCATCGGCAGCGAGGGGCGCGGACTGTCGCAGCAAATGCTGGATGAGTGCGCCAAAACGCTCAAAATTCCCATGAGCCCGCGCTGCGAGTCGCTCAACGCGGCCATCGCGGCGACGGTCGTTCTGTGGGAGATGTATCGCTGAAACAAACAAGGAGGTGCTCTTCATGGCGGGCCTTAAATACTGGGTGTGGCTCTCGGAGGTCAAGGGACTGACAAACCGCTCAAAGCTTCTGCTGCTCGACTATTTCGGCACGCCGGAGAACGTCTACTATGCCGACGAGGACGAGTACCGCCTCGTCGAGGGCATCGAGCCGCGGCAGATCGCACTGCTCGCGGAAAAATCGTTGGAAAACGCCGACCGTATCCTCGGCGCGTGTTCGCGGCTGGGGCTGCGGCTTCTCACGATGCAGGACGCGGACTATCCGATGCGCCTGCGCAATATCTTTGAGCCGCCGTGCCTGCTTTATGTCAAAGGCCAGCTCCCCGTTATCGACGAGGAGGTCGCTGTCGCCATGGTCGGCACGCGCAAGGCCTCGCCCTACGGCATCGAAGCGGCGGAGAAGATCGCCTACGGCCTGTGCAAGCAGGGCGCGGTCGTGATCTCCGGCGCGGCGGCGGGCGTGGACAGCGCATCTCACCGCGGCGCGCTGCGCGCGGGCGGAAAGACCATCGCCGTGCTCGGCAACGGGCTGGACATTGTCTATCCCGCGGAGAATGAATGGCTGTACCGCGATATCGCGGCCTCGGGCGCGCTCATCAGCGAGTATCCGCCCGGGACGGCGGCCGAGGCGTGGCATTTTCCCGTGCGAAACCGCATCATCAGCGGCTTGAGCCTCGCGACCATCGTGGTCGAAGCGCCGGAAAAGAGCGGCGCGCTCATCACGGCGAATACCGCGCTTGAGCAGGGACGCGATGTTTTCGCCGTTCCAGGTCCGATCGACGCGCCACTCAGCCGCGGCTGCAACCGTTTGATCGCAGACGGTGCGGCGGGCCTCATCACCGACAGTTGGGATGTGCTGCGCGAGTACGAGGCCATCTATCCGCATAAAATACTCGGCGAGCGCGTGGAGCTTCCGCGTACGCTCGGCTATCAGGCGCGCGAGGAGCAAGCGCGCGCCAAGCAGGCCGCGGCGGAGGAAGTGCCGTCGTTGCTGACACTGAACCTGAAAACCAACGACGCGGGGCTGACCGACGACCAGATCGCCATTCTGCGCACGCTGAAAGACGGCGCGCTGCAGGTGGATGACCTGATCGAAAAGACGCAGATCCCCACGCGCCGTGTTCTTTCCGCGCTCACGATGATGGAGCTCGAGGGCTACGTCGAGCAGGGCAGCGGCAAGCATTTTTCTTTGACCGTCACACTACTGGAGGAATAACATTCATGGCAAAAAAGCATCTGGTGATCGTCGAGTCTCCGGCAAAGGCGAAAACCATTGGAAAATATCTCGGCAAAGACTACGAGGTCAAGGCCAGCATGGGCCATTTGCGCGACCTGCCGAAAAGCAAGCTGGGCGTTGATATCGAGCACGACTTCGAGCCTGTCTATCAGCCCATCCGCGGAAAAGAGGAGCTCATCAGCGAGCTCAAAAAGGCCGCCAAGAGCAGCGACACCGTGTATCTTGCAACGGACCCGGACCGCGAGGGCGAAGCCATCTCGTGGCACTTAAAAGCGCTTTTGAATCTGGACGATGAAAAGGCCAAGCGCGTGACCTTCAACGAGATCACGAAAAAGGTCGTCTCGGAGAGCATCAAAGAGCCGCGCGCCATCGACCAGGACCTGGTCGACGCGCAGCAGGCGCGCCGCGTGCTCGACCGCATCGTGGGCTATCAGCTGAGCCCGCTTCTGTGGAAGAAGGTCCGCCGCGGTCTCTCCGCGGGCCGCGTGCAGTCCGTCGCTGTGCGCATGGTCGACGACCGCGAAAAGGAAATTCAGGCCTTCGAGGCGCAGGAATACTGGACACTTGACGCCGACCTCACCGACGAGGCGACGCACAAGACCTTTGAGGCGCACTATTACGGCAAGGACGGTAAAAAGGTCGAGCCGGCCTCCGGCGAGCAGGTGGACGGCATCATTGCCGACATCGGCGACAAGTCCTTTACTGTGACGAACATCAAGCGCACGGACAAGCAGCGCTCCCCGTCGCTGCCGTTCACCACTTCCACCTTACAGCAGGAGGCCTCGCGCAAGCTCAACATGACGCCGCGCCGCACCATGGCCATCGCCCAGCAGCTCTATGAGGGCGTGGACATCACGGGCGAGGGCACGGTGGGTCTCATCACCTACATGCGTACCGACTCGCTGCGCATCTCCGAAGAGGCCATCGCCGCAGCGAAGACGTTTATTTTAGGCCGCTACGGGCAGAGCTACTATCCCAAGACCGCCCGCCACTACAAGGCCAAGGCCGGCGCGCAGGACGCGCACGAGGCCATCCGCCCCTCGAACGTCAACCTGACGCCCGAGCAGATCAAGGGCGATCTGACGGGCGAGCAATATCGTCTGTACCGCCTGATCTGGAGCCGCTTTTTGGCCTCCCAGATGGCGAACGCCGTGTACGACAGTGTGAGCGCGCAGATCATGGCGGGCGGACACGAGTTCCACGCGAGCGCCAGCAACTTGAAATTCTCCGGCTACACCGCCGTTTACGAGGAATCCCGCGATGACGACAGCAAGGAGGAAAAGGAGGGCACGCTGCCGCCGCTCGTCGAGGGGCAGGGCTTGACGCTCGAGGCATATACGCCGCTCCAGCACTTCACTCAGCCGCCCGCGCGCTACACGGACGCGACGCTCATCCGCGCGATGGAGCAGAACGGCATCGGCCGCCCGTCGACCTACGCGCCGACGGTCTCGACGATTCTCGACCGCGAATACGTCATCAAGGACGGAAAATACCTGCGTCCCACGCCGCTCGGCGAGGTGGTGACGGGCCTGATGGAAGAGCGCTTCCCCGACATTGTGGACATGAAGTTTACCGCCCGCATGGAGGAAAAGCTCGATACCGTCGAAGAGGGCAAGACTGCGTGGAAGGATGTCATCCGCGACTTTTACGGCGGCTTTGAGCGCGACCTTGAAAACGCCGAGAAGGCGCTTGAGGGCGTGAGACTCAAGGTCCCCGATGAGGTCAGCGAGGAGAAGTGCGACGTCTGCGGCCGCAACATGGTCATCAAGAGCGGGCGCTTTGGCCGCTTTCTGGCCTGCCCGGGCTACCCCGAGTGCACGTTCACCAAGCCCCTTGTCATCGAAATGCCGGGCCGCTGCCCCAAGTGCGGCGGGCGCATGATGAAGCGCACCGGCGTGAGCAAGAAGACGAACAAGCAGTACACGTACTACGCCTGCGAATTCTCCACCAGCAGCGATCCCGAGAAGAAGTGCGACTTCATGACTTGGGATGTGCCGACGAAGGACGACTGTCCCGAGTGCGGCCAGACGATGTTCAAAAAGGCGGGCAAGGGCTTTAAACGCCCGTACTGCATCAACCCCGCGTGTTCGCGCTTTGTGCCGGAAGACCAGCGCGGCTATGTGAAAAAGAAGACGAGCGAAACGGCCGAGGGCGCGGAAGCGGCGGAGAACGCCGAGAGCGCCGAGAGTGCCGAGAAAAAGCCCGCCGCCAAGAAAACGGCGGCCAAGAAGACCGCCGCGAAGAAGACTGCCGCCAAAAAGACGGCGGCGAAGACCACGACGAAAAAGACCAGCAAACAGGCGGCGGAGGACGGCGAAGCGCCCGAAAAGAAGACCGCCGCGAAGAAGACTGCCGCCAAGAAGACAACCGCAAAGAAGACAAGCACGAAGTCCGCGGCCAAAAAGACCGCGGAGAAAGAAGAGAACTGATGCAAGTAACTGTGATCGGCGCCGGCCTTGCCGGCTGCGAGGCTGCCTGGCAGCTTGCGCAGCGCGGCATCGCCGTGACGCTGCATGAAATGAAACCCGAAAAGACCACCCCCGCGCACCACACGGCGGATTTTGCCGAGCTTTGCTGCTCGAATTCGCTGCGCTCGGACCAGATCGAAAACGCGGTCGGCCTTCTCAAAGAGGAGCTGCGCCGCCTCGATTCGCTGATCCTTGCCTGCGCGGACGCGACGCGCGTGGAGGCGGGCGGCGCGCTGGCGGTCGACCGCTACGGCTTTTCAAAGCTCGTGACAGAGAAGATCCGTTCGCATCCCAATATCACGGTTGTCCCCGGCGAGGTGACGGCCATCCCTGAGGGGAACGTCATCATCGCCTCGGGCCCCTTGACGAGCGACGCGCTCGCCGCCGCCATCGCCGAAAAGATCGGCGACGGGCACACGCTGAACTTTTTCGATGCCGCCGCGCCGCTCGTGACGTTTGAGAGCGTCGACATGGATTCGGCGTTTTTCGCCTCGCGCTACGACAAGGGGACGGCGGACTACATCAACTGCCCGATGACGGAGGAGGAGTACGATGCCTTCTGGCAGGCGCTCACGACCGCCGAGGAAGCGAGCGTACACGGCTTTGAGGATAAAAACGTCTTCGAGGGCTGCATGCCCGTCGAGGTCATGGCGCGCCGCGGACACGATACGCTCTGCTACGGCCCCCTCAAGCCGCGCGGTCTGCGAGACCCGAAGACGGGGAAAGAGCCCTATGCCGTCGCCCAGCTGCGGCGCGACAACGCGCAGGGCAGCGTCTATAACCTTGTCGGCTTCCAGACGCATCTGCGCTTTCCCGAGCAGAAGCGCGTGTTTTCGATGATCCCCGCGCTGCATGATGCGGAGTTTGTGCGCTACGGCGTGATGCACCGCAACACCTATCTCCGCTCGCCGGGGATGCTGGACCGCTACTATCGCCTGATCGCGGATGACCGCATCGCCTTTGCCGGGCAGATGACCGGCGTGGAGGGCTATATCGAGTCCGCGGCTTCGGGCTTTCTGGCGGGCATCGAGATGGCAAGAAGACTCGAAGGCAAACCGCCCGTCGATTTCCCACGCGAGACGGCCATCGGGGCGCTGGGGCTTTACATCAGCGATACGACGGTCTCGGACTTTCAGCCGATGAACGTGAACTTTGGTATCATGCCGCCGCTGGGCTACCGCATCAAGGGCGGCAAGCGCGTGAAAAATGCGCAGCTCGCCGCGCGCTCGCTTGAAAAGATCGACGCGATGCGCGAGGACGTGCTGAGTGACAGGAAAGGAGAGTGACCCCATGAAGATCATCGTCGACGCCATGGGCGGCGATTTCGCCCCGCTCGCGCCCGTCAAGGGCGCGCTGATGGCGCAGGAGAAGTACGGCGTGGACATCGTCCTGACCGGAAAAACGGAAGAGATCTTGAAGGCCCTGCAGCAGTGCGGCTGCAAGGAGCTCCCCAAGGGCATGGAGATCGCCAACGCGACCGAGGTGGTCGAGATCTGCGACGATCCGGCGACGGCCTTTAAGCACAAGAAGGATTCGTCCCTCACCGTGGGGCTCAATATGCTGCACGCGGGCGACGCGGACGGCTTTGTCAGCGCGGGCAGCACGGGCGCGCTCCTTGCGGGCGCGACGCTTCTCGTCAAGCGCGTCCGCGGCCTGCGCCGCGCGGCGCTCGCGCCGACCATCCCGACGGCCAAGGGCAAGGCGGTACTCATCGACTGCGGCGCGAACGCCGAGTGCACGGTCGAATACCTGCTGCAATTTGCGTATCTTGGCAGCTACTACGCGCAGAAAGTGCTCGGCGTCGAAAATCCGCGCATCGGTCTTTTGAACATCGGCGCGGAGGAGAGCAAGGGCGACACGCTGCGCCGCGAAACGTATCAGAAGCTCAAGGAAGCGGGCGAGGCGGGGCATTTCAACTTCACCGGCAACATTGAGGCCAAGGAAGCGATGCTCGGTGAGTGCGACGTCATCGTCGCCGACGGTTACAGCGGCAACATCATGCTCAAGAGCATCGAGGGCACGGGCAAGCTTCTTTCCATCAAATTGAAGGAAATGCTGATGCACAGCACCGGCACGAAGCTGGCGGCGCTGCTGCTCAAGGGACAGCTCGGCGATTTCAAGAAAATGCTCGACGCGAACGAGGTCGGCGGTACGGCGCTGCTCGGCATCTCGAAGCCGGTCGTCAAGGCGCACGGCAGCGCGAGTGAGGTCGGTATCTGCAATGCGGTCCGTCAGGCGATGGAGGTCGCGCGCAGCGGTATCATCGACGACATTGCGCAAAATATCGACAAGATGCGTATTGAACAGAAGGCAGAATAACGCGAATGCCAAAAAGCGGCAAAATGGGTATTGACAGTACAGTGCCTTTGCCGTATCATTTGGAAGAACCAAAACCGTGAGAGGAAGTATAAGACTTATGAGCCCCGAAGAAATTTTCAAAACGATGCAGAAGCTGATCGTCGAGCAGTTCGCGCTCGACCCCGATGAGGTCACGATGGACAGCTCTTTTGAGGAAGATCTTGGCGCCGACTCCGTGGATCTTGTCGAACTGGTGATGGCCATGGAGGAAGAGTTTGAGCTCGATGAGATCCCCGAGGAGGAGCTCACCTCGCTCAAGACGGTGGGCGACTGCGTGCGCTACCTGAGCACGAAGCTCGGTTAAGAAGAAAAAAGCCGCCCCGCTTTGCGCGGGGCGTCCTTTTATCAGGAGGAAAAACCATGCAGGCCTTGGAAGAAAAGCTGCAATATCATTTCAAAAATCCGGCGCTGCTCGAAGAGGCACTGCGCCACAGCTCGTATGCCAACGAGCACCGCGGCGCAAACTTTTTCAGCAACGAGCGCCTGGAATTCCTGGGTGACAGCGTGCTCGGCTTTGTGACGGCGGAGTATCTGTTTGCCAAGCATCCTACCGCGCCGGAGGGGGAGCTGACGCGCATCCGCGCGCTGCTCGTGTGCGAGGACAGCCTGCACGAGGTCGCGCAGCGCCTGGAGCTTGGAAAATACTTAAAGCTCGGCAACGGCGAGGAGAGCTGCGGCGGCCGCACGCGTCCGTCTATCCTGGCCGACGCGACCGAGGCGGTGTTTGCCGCGGTGTATCTTGACGGCGGCATCAGCGCGGCCAGCGCGCTCATCCACCGAGTGTTGCTCGATACCGAGCGCGAGGAGGTCGCCGAGGAAAAGCGCCGCGACTATAAGACCATTTTACAGGAATTCGTGCAGCGCACGCCGAACCAGACGCTTTCCTACCGCCTGTTTGGTGAGAGCGGTCCCGACCATGACAAGACATTCTATTTTGAAGTGCTGCTCAACGGCGGCGCTGTGGGCAAGGGCGCGGGCCGCAGCAAGAAGGAAGCCGAGCAGATGGCCGCAAAAGACGCGCTCGAAAAACTGACAGACCAGCGCTGAAAAGATGATCACCGACTGCTTTGACGATAAGACGGAACCCGTCATCAGCCTGCGGGACTTTTACGGCGAGCAGAAGCACCTTGTCGAAACGTGCCTGATCCTGTTTTCGCAGAAGATCTATCAGCATCTGCTGGACACCTTTCCCAGTGAAAAGATCGGCCTGATCGGTGCGTGCAACGGGAATATCCCCATTTACCGCATGAATTACAAGGGAAAGGACATCGCGTTTTACCTCTCGGGCATCGGCTCGGCGATTGCCGCATCGGAGTGCTATGAGGCGAGCTGGATCGTCGGTGCGTCGAAGTTCGTGATGTTCGGTTCCTGCGGGAGCTTGAATCGGGAGGCGACGAGGGGCAAATTCATCGTCCCGACGGAGAGTTACCGCGGCGAGGGCTGCTCGTACTATTTCGCTGCGCCGTCCGACTACATCACGGTCGAGAACGCGCGGAAGCTCTCGGCAATCTTTACCGAGCTGGACGTCCCGCACGTGACGGGGCGGGTTTGGACGACGGACGCCATGATCCGCGAGACCGCGGGCCTCGTCGCGCAGCGAAGAAGCGAGGGCTGTCTCGCCGTGGAGATGGAGCTCGCCGGTGTGCAGGCGGTGTGCAGTTTTTACGGCTTATCGCTCTATAACTTCCTCGAGGCGGGGGACGTGCTGGAGGAGAGCGGCTACGATGTCGCCAATCTTCGCGGCGCGAACCACGACCTCGGTAAGCTCTATATCGCGCTGGAAACGGCGCTGCGCATCTGAATAGAATCGAAAACGCCATGACGAAAGTCACGGCGTTTCTTTTTTACTGTTTTTCTTCTTTTCAAAGAGGATCGACAGCCCCGCGTAGAGCAGGAACAGCCCGAACGGCTTGCGGAAGACGCTGCTGTCGACCATTGTCGTCAAAAACGCGGCGGCGAGCGCACAGAGCGTGCCGGTCGGGATGGCCGCGCGCAGGACGGCTTTGTCGAGATATCCGTTTTTGCGATGCGCGAAGAGCGAGATGCCCGCGGTTGGCAGAAAATAGAGCAGATTGATGGCCTGCGCTGTGCGCTGCTCCACGCCGAAAAAGAGCGTCATGCATAAAAGAAGCAGTGTCCCGCCGCCGACGCCCCAGGACGAGAGGATTCCCGTCAAAAGCCCGCAGAGTGCAGGGAAGAGCCAGTCCGTCACAGAAGGTACCTCACCGCGCCATAGAGCAGAAACAGCGCGAAAATGCGCTTGAGCCATGTGTTCGGCACGTCCTTGAAGAGCCTGCCGCCGATCCATCCGCCTGCAAGCCCGCCGACAAGGTAGGGGAGCGCCTCTCCGAGCGGCAGCGCGCCGCGGAACGCGTACACGAGTACCGACACAAGGCAGAACGGGAAGATGACAGCCACGCAGGTCGCAAGCGCCGTCTTGTCGGAGAGCTTTGCCCACGAGCGCAGCAAAAACGCGAGCGGGATGCCGCCGCCCCCGCCGAATAAGCCGTTCACCGTGCCTGCGAGCGCGCCGCAGACGCGGTATTTACCCTTTTCCGTCATGCTGTCACCGCCTTTTTGATGCTATGTAGCGGCCGCCTGAGGGGCGGCTGCAAAAATTACTGCTTCTTGAAGCTCTGGCAGTCGGTGCACTGGTCCATGGTGGGGTTGGCCTCGTGCGTGCCGACCTGGATGGCGTTCAGACCGCAGTACTGGGCATCCTTACAGTGGTTGGCGCAGTTGGTCACGGCGCAGCGAATAGAGGTGTTGGGCGTGCAGGAGCAGCCGTTATTGGTATGATCGGTCATGGATTTGTCCTCCCAAAAAATTGTTTTGGCGTTTGCCGCGCTTAGTTTGCGCGCATTTTTGCCCGCTATGCAAAAGGAAGAACATTCCAATAAAAAACGTCCGGCTGATATTCAGCCGGACGTTTTTTCACTTGTCATTTTAGAAGCTCGTCGATCGCGCGGTAAAGCTCGGAGAGCGTCTCCTCGTCATTTTGCTGGATGGCGGCGGTGACGCAGGTCTCCATGTGGTTGCGCAAAATCTGGCGGCTGGTCGAGCGGATGGCGGACTCCACCGCGGCGAGCTGGATCAGCACCTCGGAGCAGTCACGGTCGTCCTCCACCATCTTTTTGATGGATTCGAGGTGCCCGATGGCGCGCGCAAGGCGGTTGCTGATCTTTTTCGTCTGCTCGGGGTCATGGACATGCCCGTGCACATGGGGGTGCCCGTGGCTGTGCTCATGGACGTGTTCGTGCTCGATCATGGCATTCTCCTTTAGAACTTCAGCGCGCCGACGCTTGCTTCCACGGTTCGGATATACGCGCGGTCGATGATCTGCTGGGCGACGGCCTCGAGATATGGCGTGAGGGGCATGTCGTTGTCCATCTCGGGCACCTTGCTGCGGAGCAGGTCGTAGATAGCCTGCGTGCCCTTGGCACAGCGCTTATCCTCGTAGCAGTCGAGCGCCTGACCGTCGCAGATGAGCTCGGCGGCGAGGATATACTTGGCGAGGTGCATCGAGTCATAGGCCTTCTTGACGGCGTTGTAGCCCATGTTGACATAGTCCTCCTGGTTGGCGCAGGTGGTCAGATTGTCGACCACGGCGGGGTGCGCGAGGATACGCAGCTCGCCCTGAAGACCCGCGGAGGCGTACTGGATCATCATAAGACCGTTGTTGAAGTCGGCGTTCTTGTTGAGGAACGCCGGCAGCTCGCTCACCAAGCTGTTGAGCAGGCGGTCGATGCGGCTGTTGCTCATTTTGCACAGATCCGTGATCGCGATGCAGAGGCTGTCGGACGCCATGCCGGCATAGGTGCCGTCGGCGTTGCAGCCCATCAGCGCGACCGCGCCGCCGTCCTCTTCATCGAAGATGAGCGGGTTGTCGACGGATGAGTTGAGCTCGATAGCGAGCGTCGCCTGCGCGTCATAGATCGCAAGCGACGCGAACGCGGTGACGGACGTGGTGCCGGAGAGCAGGATAAGGCCTTCTTTGGAAGAAAGCACGACGGGCTTGAGTCCCGCGCGCTTGAGCGCCTCTGCGCCGTCAAGCGTTTCGTCCTGATAGGTGGCCCTGCCCTCGCCGATCATCACCATGCCGATGTGGCCCTCGAGCGTCAGATAGCCGACAGAGCCGTGGCTGGGGACGACGGGGCTGATGCCCGCGTTGAGCATGTCGCGGATCAGCGCGAGCGTTTCAAGACGGATGCCCGTGTGGCCGGAGCCGAAGTGGCAGAGCATGACGAACATCATCGCGCGCGTGCACTCCTCGGCGATGGGCTCGCCGACGGCGCAGGTGTGGGCGTAGATGTTGTTGCGCTGGATCGTCTCGCGGTCCTTTTCGGGGATGAACTTCTTCCAGTTGTTACCAAGGCCCGTGGTCAGACCATAGATGGCCTTGCCCTCGTGACTGAAGCGGTCGACATGGGCGCGGCAGTGGTTGACGCGCTCTTCATATTCTTTGGAAAACGCGACCTTCGCGCCAAAGCGCGCGACACTGACGAGGTCGTTGATGGTGGCGGTGCCGCCAAGCGTAACAGTGTTCATATCGGATCGTACCTCTTGAAATGTGGGGCTCGCTTTCTTACAGGGAGCTGTCGGTCTTGTAGCCGTCGGCCTCGATGGCGATGTAGCGCACCTTTTTGCCCATCTTCATCTCGCCGTAGAACGCGACGTAGTACGGGCGGTAGAAGGGACGGTATAAGGCCGGCTCCCGTCTCGTCTATCCCGAATCCAACTGGAAGATCGACTGGCACGAGGACGAGTGCGTCAACTGCGGCAAGTGCACGAAGATTTGCAACTTCGGTGCGTTCTACAAGGATGAAAACCGCAAGGTGCACTACGATGCGGACAAGTGCTGGGGCTGCACCATCTGTGCGCCCAGTTGCCCGAAGCACGCTATCCACCTGCTGCCGAGAGAGCAGAAGGCCTGAGAGAAGCACTAAGGCACTACGCAATAGCATTTTGGCCGGACGGTACCCTAAAAGTGGCCGCCCGGCCTTTTTCTTGCTTTGCGCGGGAAATGGAGAGAGGAAGTCAGCACCATGGCACTTATCAAAGTTCTGATCATCTTTGTGGTGATCCTCGCCCTGCTCAACAAACGCCTGCCCCTTTATCTTGCGATGATTTTTGGTTCACTCCTGATGATCGTGATGTTCCGCCTGCCGCTCGCCACGGCGGGGCAGACGGCGCTGCACACGCTCACGGGCTGGGACGTCTGGTCGGTGAACCTTGCAATGTATGTGATCTCCGTGCTCGTCTACGAGCTTGACCTGCGCCATCGGTTCGAGGATGCACAGAGGGCGGTGAATGGACTGATGCGCGACCCGAGGCGCAACACGTCGCTTGCCTGCATGTTCATCGGCCTGATGCAGGGCCCCGCCACCGTGACGATCTGCGGCGGCATGGTGGACACGATGGCGGGCGACCACCTCAAAAACGATGAAAAGGCGGCGGTCGCCACGTACCTCCGCCACATTCCCGAGGCTATGGTGCCGACGTTTACGGGCGTTATCGTGGCGTGCAGCATCAGCGGCATTTCTGGTGCTTGTGATTCTGTACGCGTTCGGCACGCTGGTCGCGGGCTCAAGCGCCGCGGCCGCGGCCTTTATCCCGCTGGCCTACACCATGATTCCTGACGGCGGCGCATTTCTGCTGGCGCTGCTGATGAACGTCAGCTTCGCCTCGAGCCAGCTGAGTCCCACGCACATCTGCACGGCGATCATCTCAGACTATTTCGGCGTCACATTTTTCGCCACGGTCAAAAAGCTCCTGCCGCTGTTTCTGCTCACCGTCCTCATCGCCTGCGGCTACTACATGCTGCTGACGGCGGTATTCTGAAGAAAACAAACAAGGCCTGTGCCAAGCAGCACAGGCATTGATCGATTTGCTGTAAAGGGAAAATCAAAGGGAAAACAGAGCAAAAAATGCAGACCCTTTCCCCTAAACGGAGATTTCGGGCGATTTTCAGAGAAAACCGGGATTTGAAAAACACAAAAATGCGACTAATTTAATATAAAAAGAAAGGATTC